>OHDX01000016.1_pt1 | contig 34547 bp, 29 predicted proteins | sample 1567051 | NCBI WGS metagenome assembly OHDX01 (sample SAMEA3879502, study PRJEB24766) | human gut metagenome | biome: human-associated habitat; feature: feces | place: USA | collected 1985/1987
TGATTTAATATATTTTATATTAATAGTCTTTCATTGATTATATTTTTTTAGTTGCAGTCCGAATATATAGTATTGCCAGCTCTTCTCTTTTATGCTAAAATTTATAGTTAAGAGAGGAGCGTATAACATGGGTTTCCGATTTCGCAAAAGCATCCCGATAGGCAAACACTTCCGGATCAACCTCAGCAAATCCGGCGTCGGATACAGTTGGGGAGTAAAAGGCGCACGGTTCACCAAAACCGCCAATGGCAAAAACAGAACTACGTTGAGCGTGCCAGGAACTGGCATCTCCTACACGACCGAATCCAAGGCACACACATCCAAGAAAAAACCGTCTAAAAAGAAAAACGTCGATCAAGCAGCAGCCTCCGCAAAACAGCAAGTGCAGCAAACAGCAGGCGCACAAAATCCGCCTACCAACAGCGCACCAACGAAAAGCTCACCCAACATCACTTCGTTCAAAACCACATATCCGGTTTTGTTCTGGATCATTGCGATAGCCATTTGGCCGATTTCCTTGTCCATCTGGTTTTTGAAGACCGACAACATAAAAAAGCTCAATAAGACCGCAAGGGCCTGCCTGCTGGTAGCCTTCTGGGGCATTTTCTTCGTGATCGGCGGGATCGCGGGTATGCAGCAGGAACCGAGAGACATCCAGCTTTCCGATCCAATCTCTAAAATCACTTCCAGACCATCGCCGACCCCGACTGCGACGCCGGAGCCGACGCCGGAGCCAACACCAACACCGACCCCGGAACCGACGAACACACCCGCTCCCGAAACGCCCAAACAGCCTGCATCACAACCACAAACCCAGCAAGGCACGCAAAACAATGCAGGCGCATCAGGAAGCGCTTCCAGCTCCGGAGGTCAAACAGCATCACAGCCCGCAAATGAGGCGAGCTACGTTCTCAACACCAGCACGCACAAATTCCACAGGCCAACGTGCCGTGATGTACCGAAAATCGCAGCAGAAAACCGCAGCAATGTTTACGACAGCAGAAGCAACATTATTGCGCAGGGATACACCCCCTGCGGACATTGCCATCCGTGACCACAAAAATACCCGGGCGGGAGCACAATTCCCGTCCGGGTATTTTTTTGCATACCTCAATGCTCGCCGCCGCAGAAGGCAGCCTCGTCGTTCGTCCAGCCGCGGTCGAGCAGCCAGTAGGTCGTCTCGTCATCCGCCGCCATCTCGTCGTCCGTCAGCTCGCGGTCCTGGTGCTGGCGGCCCCACTTGAGCAGCTCATAATTGCGCAGCTCCTTGAGCGTGAACGGCAGGCCCAGCTCCTCCGCCACCGGCAGGAGCACGTGCTCGGTCATCACGTCCCGGATCTCGAGACTGCCGGGATAGCAGTCCATCGCCTGCTGCACGCGCGCCTGCAGGGCAGGGTCGGCATCATAAATCTCAAAGAACTTATCCACATTCGTTTTCGGTTTGTCTGCCATATCGGTCACTCCTGATACAGGTATTTTCCTGCATTATACTACACCCTGCGCCCGCGCGCAAGGCGCGTTCACGTCTCCGGGGACTCCGCCAGCTGCGCGAGCGCGCTGCGCACCGCCGCGATCACGAACGCGGAAAACGTGCAGTCCTTGCCCGCAATGGCCGCCTCCACGTCCGCGATGACATCATCCGGAAAGCGGATGGTCTTGTTCGTCGTGTGCGGTGTGCGCGGTATCTGAAATGCTGCCATGATGCCGCTCCTTTCCTCGTTTTTCCTGATAATACCACGCCGGGCACAAAAATGCAACCGTCCGCACCCGCGCGCACCCTGCCGAATACCATGGGTACGGGAGGCACCCGCCTCCGGAGGAAGGGGAAGCAACCATGACACAGATCCAAACGCTCAGCGAGCTGCAGCCTGGCCAGAGCGCGACCGTGCGCAGCGTGTGTGCGCCCGACGGGATGCAGCGGCGGCTGCGCGACCTCGGCCTGATCGAAAACACGCGCGTTGTCTGCCTCGGCCGCAGCCCCATGGGCGACCCGAGCGCCTATCTCATCCGCGGCACCGTGATCGCGCTGCGGCGGTGCGACTGCCGCGGCATCCGCGTGGCCATGTCGTAAAGGGGGTGCGCGCATGGGACTGACGCACCGCTCTGTCGGCGCACACGCGGCCGCGTTCGGCGGCACACGCCGGGCGGGCGAGCGCGTCGTGGCGCTGGCGGGCAATCCGAACGTCGGCAAGAGCACCGTCTTCAACGCCCTGACCGGGATGCACCAGCACACCGGCAACTGGGCGGGCAAGACCGTCGGCTGCGCATGCGGCCGGTGCCGCTCGGCGCGGGAAAACTATTTATTGGTGGACATTCCGGGCACGTACTCCCTGTGCCCGCACTCGGCGGAGGAGGCCGTCGCGTGCGACTTTGTGCGCGGCGGCGAGGCCGACGCCGTGGTCGTCGTATGCGACGCGACGTGCCTGGAGCGCACGCTCGTGCTCGCGCTGCAGGTGCGCAGCGTGACGCCGAACCTGATCGTGTGCGTGAACCTGCTCGACGAGGCGCGGCGCAAGCGCATCGCCGTCGATCTGCCGGAGCTGCAGGCGCAGCTCGGCGTGCCGGTCGTAGGCGTGACGGCGCGAAAGAAGAAAACGCTCTCCGCCCTGCTCGACGCGCTCGACACCGTCGCGGCGGCGCCGCAGCCGCTGCCGGACGCGGCGCCGCCGGCAGGCCCCGCGGACGATGTGCGCCGGGCAGAGGCCATCTGCCGCGCGTGCGTGACCTACGGCACGGCCGAATACGCCGCGCGCGACCGGCGGCTCGACCGCCTGCTCACGAGCCGGGCGACCGGCTACCCCATCATGCTGCTGGGGCTGGCGGGCGTGCTGTGGCTGACGATCGCGGGCGCGAACGCCCCGTCGGAATGGCTGGCGCGCGGGCTCGGCTGGATGCAGGCGCAGTTTTCGGCGCTGCTCACGGCGCTGCACGCGCCGGCCTGGCTGCACGGGCTGCTGGTGGACGGCATGTTCCGGACGCTGGCATGGGTCGTGGCCGTGATGCTGCCGCCGATGGCCATCTTTTTCCCGCTGTTCACTCTGCTCGAGGACGCGGGCTATCTGCCGCGCGTGGCGTATAACCTCGACCGGCCGTTTCACGCCTGCCACGCGTGCGGCAAACAGGCGCTGACGATGTGCATGGGTCTCGGCTGCAATGCGGCGGGCGTGGTCGGCTGCCGGATCATCGACTCCGAGCGCGAGCGGCTGCTCGCCGTGCTGACCAACAGCCTCATGCCGTGCAACGGGCGGTTCCCGGCGCTCATCGCGCTCATGACCATGTTTTTCGCCGCGGCCGGCGGCAGCTCACTCGTCAGCGCGCTGCTGCTCACGGCGGCGCTCGTGCTGAGCGTGGGGCTGACGTTCGGCGCGACGTGGCTGCTGAGCGTGACCGTGCTGCGCGGCAGGCCGTCGGCCTTCGCGCTGGAGCTGCCGCCGTACCGCGCGCCGCAGGTCGGGCAGGTCATCGTGCGCTCCGTGCTCGACCGGACGCTGTTCGTGCTCGGGCGCGCAGCCGCCGTGGCCGCGCCGGCCGGGATGCTCCTGTGGACGCTGGCAAACGTGCACATCGGCGGCGCGAGTCTGCTGGCGTGGTGCGCGAATGCGCTCGACCCGCTCGGGCGGGTGATGGGCATGGACGGCGTGCTGCTGCTGGCGTTCGTGCTCGGGTTTCCGGCCAACGAGATCGTGCTGCCGATCGCCGTGATGGGGTATCTGGCGCAGGGCAGTCTGGGCAATTCGCTCGGGCTGGCACAGATGCACACACTGCTGACCGCCAACGGCTGGACGTGGACGACCGCCGTGAGCGCCGTGCTGTTTTTCCTGCTGCACTGGCCGTGCTCGACGACGCTCTGGACCATCCGGCGCGAGACCGGCAGCACGAAATGGACGCTGCTGGCGGCGCTGCTGCCGACGGCGATGGGTATGGCGCTGTGCACGGCGTTCACGGCACTGGCGCGCGCGCTCGGCTGGTGAGCGGATAGGCAGCCGCCGCCGGGACATACTAGCCGCAGGACGCAGGAAAGGAAGAAACAAGTGACCCGACCGACCACGGAGGAGCTGGCGCGCCGCGCGCTCGAGACCGTCGCCCGGGCGCATGGTGTGCCCGTCAGCGATGTACACGCCGCCGTGCGCAGGGCGGCGGAGCACACGCAGGCCCTCGGCGCGCTCGCGCCGGAGGAGCTGGTGGCATATCTCGCGCACAAGAGCAGGAACCGGGAGCCGTAACGGCTCCCGGTTTTTGCGTGTGCCTCAAACGAGACCCACTTCGTTGGGCTCTCGTTTGAAAAAATCGCGGCCCGCTGCAGCGCACGCGCCATGCGCGCACGTTTGCGGGCCGAGCGGTATTTTCTCCGCCGCACATGTCGCCGGAGAAAATGATTGAGATCCGATTTGCCGCCTGCGGGCGCAAACTCTGCGAGGCTTTTCCTGAGCGGGGCCGGGGGCTTTTATAGGCTCCCGGTTTTGTTAGGTTTGCGCGAAAATCGCCGTTGTGCCGGGGCGCGATTCGGATTATAATGGAAGCACCACACCGCGGCGCGGCCGCGGGAAGGAGCGGACCGATATGAAATTTCTTCACCTCGCCGACCTGCACCTCGGCAAGCGGGTCAACGGCTTTTCGATGCTGGAGGATCAGGCATATATCCTGCGGCAAATTCTCACGATCCTGGACGACGAGCGGCCGGACGGTGTGCTGATCGCGGGCGACGTGTACGACAAGCCCGTGCCGCCGACCGAGGCCGTCGAGCTGCTCGACGGATTTTTGACCGAGCTGTGCGCGCGCGGCGTGCACGTTTTGCTCATCAGCGGCAACCACGACTCGCCGGAGCGGCTCGCCTTCGGCGGGCGGGTCATGGACGGCTGCGGCATCCACATCGCGCCGGTCTATGGCGGCGCGGTCGCGCCCGTCGTGCTGCGCGACGAATTCGGCCCCGTATCCGTATGGTTGCTACCGTTTTTGAAGCCCGCGCACGTGCGCCGCTGGTTCCCGGACGCGCAGATCGAGAGCTACACCGACGCCGTGGCCGAAGCCATCGCGCACATGGACATCGATCCTGCTGCGCGCAACGTGCTTGTGACGCACCAGTTCGTGACCGGCGGGACGCGCAGCGGCTCGGAGGAGCTGTCCGTCGGCGGGACGGACAATGTGGACAGCAGCGTGTTCGCACCGTTTGACTACGTGGCGCTCGGCCACCTGCACGGCGCGCAGCAGATCGGCCGCCCGACCGTGCGCTACGCCGGGTCCCCGCTCAAGTACTCGTTTTCCGAGGCGAGCCAGCACAAATCCGTCACCGTCGTGACGCTGGGCGAAAAGGGCGCGGTCGACGTGCGCACCGTGCCGCTGACGCCGCTGCGCGACCTGCGCGAGATCCGCGGCAGCTACGACGAGCTGACCGCGCGGAGCTTTTACGAGCACACGACCTACCGCAGCGACTACCTGCACCTGATCCTCACGGACGAGCAGGACGTGTACGACGCCGCGGGGCGGCTGCGGGCGATCTATCCGTACCTGATGACGCTCGACTACGACAACGCGCGCACACGCGCCGCCGGAGCGGTGGCCGCGCCCACCGCCATGGAACAGCGCACACCGCTGGAGCTGTTCGAAGCGCTCTACTTACAGCAAAACAACCAGCCCATGAGCGGCGAACAGCGCGCGTTTGCGGCGCAGCTCATGGAGGAGATTCAGGAGGCGCAGCCATGAGACCGCTGAACCTGACCATGTCCGCCTTCGGCCCGTACGCCGGGCAGACGACCGTGGACTTTTCCGCGCTCGGCACGACCGGGCTCTACCTCATCACCGGCGACACGGGCGCCGGCAAGACGACGATTTTTGACGCGATCACCTACGCGCTCTATGGCGAGGCGAGCGGCGAGAGCCGCGAGAGCTCCATGCTGCGCAGCAAATACGCAGCGGCCGAGACGCCGACATTCGTGGAGCTGACCTTCACAAACGGCGGCAGGACCTACACCGTGCGCCGCAACCCCGAATACACGCGCCCGAAAACGCGCGGCACGGGCACGACCGTGCAGAAGGCAGACGCCGAGCTGACAATGCCGGACGGCCGCATCATCACCAAGGCGCGCGACGTGACCGCCGCCGTGACTGGCATCGTCGGCGTGGACCGGGAGCAGTTCGCGCGCATCGCAATGATCGCGCAGGGGGAATTCCGCAAGCTGCTGCTCGCCCAGACGGACGAGCGCAAGGCCATTTTCCGCCAGATCTTCCACACGGAGCGGTATCAGGCGCTGCAAAACCGGCTCAAGGAGGAAGCGGCCGCGCTCGACCGGCAGTGCGGCGAGCTGGAGGCCGGGCTGCGTCAGGCGGCCGGGAGCATCCGCTGTGACGCGCCGGAGACACTGCCGGACGCGCTGGACACCGACGCACTGCTGGAAGCACTGGATGTACTCCTGCACGCGGACGAAGCCGCGCTGACGCAGGCGCAGGCGGAGCACGCGGAGACGGAGACACAGCGCGAGCAGGTGCTCTCCAACCTCGGCAAGGCGGAGGCGCTCGAGGCCGCGCGTAGGAAACTCGCCGAAGCGGAGAGCGCGTGGACGGAGGCACAGGCGGAAATGAAGGCGGCACAGGCGGCGCTGGACACCGCTACGGCCTCGCAGCCGGAGATCCAGAGCCGGCGGCAGGGCATCACGCGGCTGGAGGACGCGCTGCGGCGGTATGAACAGCTCGACACACTGCGCGCGCAGGCGGAGGCGGAACGCAAACGGCTGGCGCAAAAGCGAAGCGACCTCGACGCGGCGCGCGCCCGGACGGACGCGGCCGCGAAGGCGCTGGAGACCGCGCGCGGGAAACTGAGCGATCAGCCGAAGCTGGCCGTGGCCGCTGCGCAGGCCGGGCACGCGCAGGACGCGGCCGCGCAGCGCTGCGCGCAGCTGGCGGCGCTGGAGACGCAGCGGCAGCAGTGCGCCGAGCTGGAAACGGCGCTCACCGCCGCGCAGGCGGAATATCAAAAAGCGGCCGAGGCCGCGCAGGCGGCGCTGGCGCACTACGGCGCGCAAAACCGCGCCTATCTCGACGCGCAGGCGGGCATCCTCGCGCGCACGCTCGTGCCCGGGCACCCCTGCCCGGTCTGCGGCGCGACGGAGCACCCCTGCCCCGCCGCCGCACCGGAGCAGACGCCGGACGCCGCCGCACTCAAGCGCGCATTATCGGACAGCGACCGGGCGCAGAAAACGGCCGCGGAGCGCAGCGCACAGGCGGCGGGGCTGCGCGGGCAGCTGGGGGCCGTGCGCGAAGCGCTCGCGCAATCTTGCCAGGCGCTGACGCCGCCGCTCGACCCGGACACGCTGGCAGATACCCTCCCCGCCCTGCGCGCAGCGGCCGCGCAGGATGCCGAGGCAATCAAAGCACAATACACGGCGCAGCAGCAGGCGCTCGCGGCGCTGCAGGCGCTGGAAAGCGGCCTGCCGGCGCAGGAGGCGGCCCTCCGGCAGCAGCAGGCGGACATGCAGGACCGCGCGCAGGAGATCTCCGCGCTTGAGGCGCGGTGCGCAGAGCTGGACGCAGACGTCCTGCGCCGCGCACAGGAGCTGCCACACGCGGACCGCGCGGCGGCGCAGCGCGCGCTCGACGAGACGCGCGCGCAGTGCGATGCGCTGCAGCAAGCGCTGGACACAGCGCGGCAGCGCAGCAGCGCGGCGCAGTCCACGCTTGCCGGGCTGACCGGGAAACGCGACGCCCTGCGCGCCCAGCTGCAGGCCGCTCCCCCGGCGGACATCGCCGCCCTGCGTGCCCGGCGGGACGCACTGACCGCGCGCGTGGAGCATCTGCAAAAGCAGATCAGCGCCTGTGATGCGCGGCTGGAGCAAAACCGCACCGCCCGCGCCGCCATCGACACGCAGCGGCAGCAGCACGCCGCCGTGCGCGCGCGCTGGCAATGGGTACACGCGCTGGCCGCGACGGCCAACGGCGCTGTGCCCGGCAAGGAAAAGATCATGCTCGAAACATACATCCAGACCGCGTACTTCGACCGCATCCTCGGCCGCGCGAACACGCGCCTGCTCATCATGTCCGGCGGGCAGTACGAGCTGCGCCGCAGCGCGCGCGCGGGCGACAACCGCAGCCAGACCGGGCTGGAGCTGGAGGTCATCGACCACTACAACGGCACGGCGCGCAGCGTCAAGACGCTCTCCGGCGGCGAGACGTTTGCCGCCTCTCTGTCGCTGGCGCTGGGCCTGTCCGACGAGGTACAGGCGACCGCCGGCGGCGTGCAGCTCGAGGCGATGTTCGTCGACGAGGGCTTCGGCTCACTCGACAGTGAGGCGCTGCAGCAGGCGCTCGCCGCACTCGTGGGCGTGTCGGGCGGCAGCCGCATCGTGGGCATCATCTCCCACGTGGCGGAGCTCAAGGACCGCATCGACCGGCAGATCATCGTGACGAAGGACCGCAGCGGCGGCAGCCGCGTGCAAGTGCAGGCATAAGAAAAATGCCCCCGGCAGCCAAAGCTGCCGGGGGCATTTGCTGAAACGGTGTCACTCCACGACGAAGAGCAGATACCACTGCCCATCGACCTGGACGAGCTCAAAATAAAAGTCGTTTTCCTGTCCGTTTTGATATTCCACGTCGCAGGCGACGATCACATTGTCGTCAATGCGCACACCGAGCTCGCGCTGGAGCTCGCGCACGTCGCTGGCATCCAAGCTGTCGTCATCATAGACATAATAGTCGTCGATGGCCTTGCCATAGTCATAATACCAGTCGTCGAGCTGGATGAGGGCCTCCTCGCGGCCGGTAACGGTATCGTCGTCCTGCATGTACGCGATCACTTCCGGCAGGAAGAGGTCGAGCATGGCATCGGGATCGTCGTTTTCAAAACAGGTGAAGTAGCGGTCGATGAGCCGGTCCACCTCCGCACCGCCGGCCGTGCTGGGGGCGCTCGCCTGACGGGCGGCGAAAATGCCGGCCACAACGGCCACGATCACGACCAGCGCGGCAAAGCCGCACAGCAGACCGATGAGCAGCTTCTTCGGCTTGTGCTTCGGGCCGATCTCCGGCGAGGAGACCGTGCCGCCGGGCGCGGGCGCGTACCAGTCGGCCTGACCCTGGGGCGCTTGGGGCGCGGGCATGCCGCAGACGGTGCAAAAGCGCGCGCCGGGCGCAAGCCGGCTGCCGCAGCGCGGGCAGATGCCGGGGCCAAACGGGGCCGCCGCGCCGGTGTAGACACCGGACGCCGCGCCCTGCTGCGGCGGGACGGACTGCGCCGGGTCGGCGCAAGCGGACGGTTCCGGCGCGGGAGCGCCGCAGTTGGTGCAAAAGCGCACGCCGTCCTCGAGCGGCGCGCCGCACTGGGCGCAGGTGCGCGGGGCGTTGGGCTGAGCGGACGCGGCGGTTTCGGCCGGTTGGGATGCCGGGGGATACGGCACCTGCGTGGCGGCAGGCTGCTCGGGCAGCATGGCGCCGCAGGCGCGGCAGATCACGGCGCTGTCAGACAGCTGCGCGCCGCATTTCGGGCAGAGCATGGCAAGACCTCGTTTCTGTTTCAGATTTTTTCTCATTGTAACATCCGGCTTTCGATTTTACAATCCATTCTTTGCGTGTTATACTCACATTATCTCATATTCTGATTCTTCCGGAGGCAAGGAACCCATGAACATCACCGCCATCATCTATGACGCCGACGCGCGCCGCACGGCCTACATTCTCGGCACGGTCATCGGCAACTGCAAGCTCTTCCCCGCCGAGCGCGCCCCGCGCGACTGGAGCGGATATGCAAACGTCATCACCGTCGCCGCGGGCGAGGACGGCCCGGTCGTGACGGCCGGCGTGCAAAAGCGCGTGACCTTCCGCCCGAAGGGCGAGGACGAGACCGTCGCCGCGGCCGAGCTGATCGCCAAAGCCTTCTGCCCGCCGGAGGCCCCGATGCCGACGGACGCGCTCAGGGCGCGCATCGACGCTTTTTTGGAAGCGCACAACACGCTCGCGCTCGCGACCGGCTGCGGCAAGTGGGTACGGTGTACGCCGCTGGAATACCTGCGCGTGAACGGTAAGCTCTACATCCTCACCGAGGGCGGGCTGAAGTTCAAGGGCATCTGGTGGAATGGGGCAATCTCCGCCGCCGTGTACGACAGCTACGCGGGCATGGACTCGCTCGCCGGGCTGCAGATGACGGGCACGGCCGTGTACATCGACCCGCTGAGCGACGAGTACCGCAGCGTGATCGAGGCGCGCGGCGTGCAGCTGCAGCAGCTGCAGCAGATGCCCGCGATGCTGCACGCGGTGCGGCTGGACATCACGCGCTGCGAGCTGCTCGACGGCGCGCTGCGCAAGGATGGCTACGCCGCGCGGCAGGTGCTCGATCTGGGCTGATGTATTCTATTTTTCCATCTGTGCCATACTATGGTTAGGGAGCACCCGCTCCGAAACCGGACACAGAGGAAGGTGGAGCCTTTGCACGAAGCAGGCACGCAGCCGGCCATCCCGGTCGGGCTGGGCATGGCGCTGGTGCACAACCAGCAGGCGCTGGCAAAGTTTTCGGCGCTCACGGACGAGGAAAAGCACGCGTTCATTGCGGGCGTGCACGGCATCGACTCGCGGCAGGAGATGCGCGCGTATGTCGACCGATTCGCGGAAAGCTGAAAACACCCCCGCTGCATTTTTCGCAGCGGGGGTATCTTCATGTTTCGAACCGGATGAGCGTGCAGAGCGTGTCCGCACTGTAGACGCACACGAAGGGGCCGGTGTCCGTCAGGGTGTATTTGAGCGTGACGGGCCCCACGTCCTTGACCGCCTTCGGATAGACCATGCGAAAGCCCGTGAACGCGTCCCGGGGAACCGTGTCCGGCAGGGCCTCGAGCGCGAGGTCGAGATACTTCGTGTTATGTACGTGACCGTTGAAGTCAATGTCGCTGCGGCGCAGGGGCAGCACCGTCTCCCCATCGAACGCATCGGGTGCGCGCAGGCGCGGCGCGGCGGACGCAAACACGCCGCGCGCCTCCGGCCGGTAGGACCGGAACCGCGTCTGGTCGATGCGGAGGATCTTCTGCGCGCGCAGGTCGAACAACACGAGCCGCGACTCGGCGCGCACGAGCTCCGTGCCGGTCTCGTCCGCGAGCGTATAGTCGCGGAAGATGCGCCCGGTGGGCACACTGTCGCGCACCCAGGTCGTGACGCGCAGGGGCGCCTTGCTGTCCGGCCGGCGCACGATCTGGACGCGCCAGTCGGTCAGCACCCAGGTGATGCCGTTGCGGCTTTCCGCAATGATGTCGTCGCCCGAGCTGTCGGAGTGGCGGCTGGCCGTGTTTTCAAAAATGCGCAGGATTGCCTCGTAACCAAATTTGCCGCCGTGGTCAAAATCGGCGACGCCCGGCTGATAGATTTCCGAATAAAACATGATGATCGCTCCGTGATCGTGAATTTGGTGCCCTCAGACGCCCGGCAGACAGCCGTTTGCGAACATCCAGCTGTAGGCCAGCGCCCAGGAACCGAAGAGGTCCGTCTCGTGCAGGGCGCGCACCTGCGCGCGCGTGTACCACGCCGACTCGATCTCCTCCATAGGGTCGGTGCTCGGGCGGAACGTCCCCTCCGCCGTGCCGAAGACGCAGACCGTGCGCTCATCGCCGATGCCGACCGTGCACGCCGCCGGCGGCAGGACGTGCGTGATGGCCGTCAGGCGCAGGCCGGTCTCCTCGCGCAGCTCGCGGCGGGCCGCCTGCTCGGGCGTCTCCCCCGGCTCGATCAGGCCGCCGGGCAGACCGTAGATGCGCTGGCCGAGCTCCATGCGAAACTCGTGGATGAGCGCGATGTGCTCGCGCGCAGCGTCGGTGAGCACCATGACGACCGCGTCCGTGCGGTGGTGCTGCAGGTGCTCGAGCGAGTCGATGTTCCGGTCGCGGCTGACCATCTCATACGTGCGCGGGCAGCCGGTGCGGTCGATATAGTGCAGGTCATAGCGGTGCAGGAACGCGCCGCCGTCCTTCTTTTCAATGTCAACAAATTGCAAGGGTGGTCGCCTCTCTGGTCATGATAGCTTAGGATACCACGTTTTGCGCCGGTCTACAACCGGAAATGATAATAGATCAGCCGCTGCGCCGGCGCGCAAGATTCCATTCGAGGCGGGCCTTGCCCCCTCGAGCTCCCCCGCTGCTCTATATCTTTTCCCCATCCTGCAGCAAACGCAGATCAGCCGCTGTCAAAGGGCAGCGGCTGATCTGTTGGGGAAAAAAAGAAAGGGAGGATGCCGGGCGGGCCGGACGGCCGCGCCCAGTATGAGGATACCACACCTTTCTTAAAAAATCATGAGTGTCAGCCGGTCTCCGGCAGCGGCACGATGCCGTGCGCGAGCTTGAGCTGCAGCACGCGCAGCACGCTCGCATCGAGCGCCGCCTGCGTGAGTGTGCCATCCGCGAGCGCCTGCTCCACGGCCGCGACCGCGCCGGGCACGTCGCTGATCTCGAGCAGCATGTCGTCGCCGGCGGCGAGGGCAAGCACGGCCTTCTCCCCGTCGGTATACTGCGCGAGGGCCTGCATCTGCAGCCCGTCCGTGACGATGACGCCGCGGAAGCCGAGGTCGTAGCGCAGCAGGTTCGTGACGATCTTGTGCGAGAGGGACGCAGGCACATCATCCATCGTCGGCACGGTCAGGTGGCCGACCATGACCATGTCCGCCCCGGCGGCGATGCCGGAGACGAAGGGCTTGAGGTCCTCCTGCCGCAGCTGCGGGAGCGTCTTGTCGACCGTGGCGGCGCCGTTGTGCGAGTCCGTGGCCGTGCTGCCGTGGCCGGGGAAATGCTTCAGGCAGCAGATGACCCCGGCGTCGCGAAAGCCGCTCACGGCGGCGGCGACGAGCGTGGCCGCTTCGTCATAATTATCGCTGTAGGCGCGGTCGCCGATGGCGTTGCTGCGCTTGTTCGTCCAGACGTCGGCCACGGGCGCAAAGTCCGTATTGAAGCCGTAGGCCGCGATGTCGTGCGCGAGGGTCTGGGCGTTGTCATACGCGCCCTGCGTGCCGAGGCTGCGGTAGCTGTACATGCTGTTGAGCTTCGTCGTGCCGACGGTGTTCATCAGGCGCGCGACGCGGCCGCCCTCCTCGTCCACGGTGACGAGCGGGGCCGTGGCATCGGCTGCCGAGAGCGCGGACGTGAGCGCCGCGAGCTGCTCGCCGGAGGTCATGTTGCCCGCCGAGAGCAGAAAGCCGCCGACGGGATAGTCCCGCAGCGCGGCGGCGAGGTCGTCCGTCATGGCCGTGACGGTGCCGCCGCCCGTGAGCACCTCGGGGTGCACGATGAGCAGCTGGCAGATCTTCTCGCGCGTGGTCATGCCGTCGAGCAGCGTCTGCGCCGCGTCCTTCTGGACGGCGGCAGACGTGCGGGGCGTAGGCTCCGGCTGCGCGGCGGTCTGCCCGCGGCGGACACACACGACCACGAGCAGCACCGCCAGCGCCGCGAGCACGAGCAGATAGACAGCCGCGCGCCAGTTTCGCTTTAAAGTTTTCCAAAATGTATTCCAGCTCATGGCTCCAGTTTACCGCAGCGGCGGCAAAAACGCAACCACATCCCATCGACGCAGCGGACTTGTTTCGTTCACAATTTCGTGCTATAATCGTAGACAAAATTTCGGGGGCGCGTGCTCCCAGACAGGAAGTGCTTTCTTTTATGACAAAAATTGATATTTTCTCCGGTTTTCTTGGCGCCGGCAAGACCACGCTCATCAAAAAGCTGATTGCCGAGGCCTACACGGGCGAAAAAATCGTGCTGATCGAAAACGAGTTCGGCGAGATCGCCATCGACGGCGGCTTCCTCAAGGACTCCGGCGTGCAGATCAACGAGATGAACTCCGGCTGCATCTGCTGCAGTCTCGTGGGCGACTTTGCCGACGCGCTGCAGAAGGTGCTCGCGCAGTTCCATCCCGACCGCATCCTCATCGAGCCCTCGGGCGTCGGCAAGCTGAGCGACGTCATCCGCGCCGTGCAGGGCGTGCAGTCCGACGAGCTGGTGCTCAACGGCTTCACGACCGTCGTGGACGCGAACAAGTGCAGGATGTACATGAAAAACTTCGGCGAGTTTTTCAACAACCAGGTCGAGAACGCGAGCGCCATCATCCTCTCGCGCACCGAGGGCATCCGTCCCGAGAAGCTCGACGCCGCCGTGGCGCTGCTGCGCGAGAAGAACCCGACCGCCACGATCGTGACCACGCCGTGGACGGAGCTCGACGGCAAGCAGATCCTCGAGACGATGGAGCGGCGCGATACGCTGTCCGCCGAGCTCGAGCACCTCAAGGCTGAGGCCGCCGAGGACGACGACGAAGACGAGCACGAGCACCATCACCATCACGACGACGATGGGGACGACCACGAATGCTGCTGCGGCCACCATCATCACCATGACGATGATGATGACGATGATGACGACCACGAGCATGAACATCATCATGACCATGACGAGCATGACCACGATCACTGCTGCGGCCACGACCATGACCACGACGAGCATGACCACGATCACTGCTGCGGCCACCATCACCATCACCACCACGCGGACGAGGTGTTCACAAGCTGGGGCACCGAGACGCCGCGCAAATACACCGACGACGAGATCCGCACCGCGCTCGACGCGCTCATCAACGAGCACCGCTACGGCGTCGTGCTGCGCGCCAAGGGCATCGTGCCCGCGACCGACGGCGGCTGGATCCACTTCGACTACGTGCCCGGCGAGTCCGACGTCCGCCGCGGCAGCGCACAGGTCACCGGCCGCGTGTGCGTGATCGGGTCGCACCTGGCCGAGGATGCACTGAAGGAGCTGTTCCACATTGGCTGACACGAAACAGCAGGCACCGGATCTGCCGGTGTACCTGTTCACCGGCTTTCTGGAGGCCGGCAAGACGAAATTCATTCAGGAGACGCTCGAGGACGAGCGCTTCCACAAGGGCGAGCGCACGCTGCTGCTGCTGTGCGAAGAGGGCGAGGAGGTCTACGAGCCGGACAAGTTCTGCGCCGGGAACGTCTTTGTGCGCAACATCGACGAGGAGTCCGACCTCACGGTCGAACACCTGAAGGCACTGCAGGACGAGATCCAGCCCGAGCGCGTGCTCGTGGAATTCAACGGCATGTGGATGCTCGACTCGCTCTACGGCAACCTGCCGGAGGGCTGGGCGGTCGCGCAGGAATTCCTGTTTTGCGATGCGACGTCGTTTTTGAGCTACAACGCGAACATGCGCCAGCTCATGGTGGACAAACTCAAGAGCGCCGAGCTCGTCGTGCTCAACCGCTACAGTGACAGCATGGACCGCATGGAGATGCACCGCATCATCCGCGCCATCTCCCGCCGGTGCGACATCGCATATGAATACACTGACGGCAAGGTCGTGTACGACGACATTGAGGACCCGCTGCCGTTCGACCTTGACGCCCCGGTCGTCGAGATCGAGGACCGCGACTTCGCCATCTGGTACCGCGACATGTCCGAGGAGCCGAAAAAGTACGACGGCAAGACCATTGAGGTCAAGTGCCGCTGCCTCGTGCGCAAGAACGTGCCGAAGGGCTGCTTCATCGCCGGGCGGCACATCATGACCTGCTGCGTGCAGGACATTCAGTTCGCGGGCATCATCTGCGTGTGGGACCGCGCCGACGAGATCCGCAACGACGAGTGGGCCGTCATCACGGCCCGGCTGGACTACAAGTTCCACCGCGCCTACGGGCGTAAGGGCCCCGTGTTCACGGTGCAGTCCGTGCAGGAGGTCGAAAAGCCGGAGGAGCCGGTGGCCACGTTCTATTAAGTTGATAAACGCAAAAAATCAGCCGCCCGGTGGGCGGCTGATTTTTCTTTGCCGGAATTCAGTTTTCCTTGTCCTCGGCCGTGGACAGCAGGACGCGGTCGTTATCAAACGCCTCGCCCGCCTTGGCGGCGAAGGCGTCGAGCAGGCCCTGCACGGTCATGCCCGCGCGCTCCGGGCCGGAGACATCGAGCACGATGCGGCCGGCATCCATCATGAGCGTGCGCGTGCCGAGCTCGAGCGCCTGATGCATGTTGTGCGTAATCATGAGGCAGGAGATGCTGCGCTCCGACACGACGCTGCGCGTGAGCGCGAGCACCTTGTCGGCCGTGACGGGGTCGAGCGCGGCCGTGTGCTCGTCGAGCAGCAGCAGCTCGGGCGTGACCATGGTGGCCATGAGCAGCGTCAGCGCCTGGCGCTGGCCGCCGGAGAGCAGGCCGACGGGCGTGTTCATGCGGTCCTCCAGCCCCATGTCGAGCTGGGCGAGCGCATCACGGAAAAAGTCGCGGTCGCGGCGGCTCACGCGGCCGAAGAGCACGTGCCGGTCCGAAGAGCGCAGGTAGGCCACGGCGAGGTTCTCCTCGATGGTCATGTGCGGCGCGGTGCCCTTGAGCGGGTCCTGGAACAGGTGGCCGATGCGGCGGCTGCGCTTATACGACGGCAGGAACGTGATGTCCCGCCCGTCGAGCGTGATGGTGCCGGTATCGACATAGAACACGCCGGCGATGGCGTTGAAGAGCGTGCTCTTGCCGGCGCCGTTGGAGCCGACGATGGTGGCAAACTCCCCGTCGGCCAGCCGGAGCGAGAGATCGGACAGGGCACGCTTCTCGTTCACGGTGCCGGCGTTGAACGTCTTGGAGATGTGGGAAACTTCAAGCATCGGTCTCGTCCCCCTTTCCGGACAGGGCGCGCAGCTTGCGGGCGTTGGACTTGATCTTCGCCAGATGGACGTAGCCCTTCATGTTCGGCGCGGCGATGGCGACGGCCACGATGACGGCGGACACGAGCTTGAAATACTCGGCCGAGATGTTCAGCCGCAGCGCCAGCGCGATGATGAAGCGGTAGACGATGCTGCCGAGCACGACGCAGACGACGCGCTTGCCAACACCGCCGCGGTGACCGGCAAAGACCTCGCCGATGATGAGGCTCGCCAGCGCGATCGTGACCATGCCGGTGCCGAGGTTGATGTCGCAAAACTTGTTATACTCCCCGATCAGGCAGCCGGACAGCGCCGTGAGGGCGTTGGCCAGGCACAGGCCGATCGTGATGGTGGCTTTGGGGTTGATGGAGGAAGCGCTGACCATATCGAGACTGTCGCCCGTGGCGCGGATGGACAGGCCCAGGGATGTGCCGAAAAAGCGGATGAGCACGATCACGACCACCACCGCGATGAGCGCGAGCAGGATCAGCCGGCTCCACTGCCCGCCGACAAGGCCCTTGAAGAGTGAAAACACCGTGTCGACCCCGGTGATGGACACGTTGGACGAAAAGCCCATGACCGCGAGGTTGATCGTGTAAAGGCCGGTGTTCGAGATGATGCCGGCGAGGATGCTCTCAACGCCGAGGCGCGTCTGCAAAAAGGCCGTAACGTAGCCCGAGAGCATGCCCGCCGCCATGGCCGCGAACAGCGCAAGGATCGGGTGGCCGGCGATGGTGAGCATGGCGCCCACGGCGCAGCCGAGCGTGAAGCAGCCGTCCGTGGAGAGGTCGGCGATATTCAGGATGGAAAAGCTGATGAACAGCGCCAGCGCGACGAGGCCGTAAATGAGGCCGACCTCAAGCGCCGTCTGCAAAACGGTCAGCATGGAGCTCCCTCCTTCGGGATGTCAGATATCAGTCAAAATTCTGCTGCGTGGTCGTCTCGAGCACGGAGCTGCACTTACCGTCAAACGCCTGCTTGACAGCAGCGATGTCATAGCCGAGGGCGGCGCAGCTTTCGCTGTTGATCATGGCAATGCCGTTATCGAACGTGGTCACGGGCAGCGTGGCGGGGTCCTTGCCGTCGACCAGCACCTGCACGACCATGTCGGCCGTGATGGTGCCGAGCTTGGTGTAATCCACGCCGTAGCCGACGAACGCGCCGTTGAGGGCGAAGGAGTCCGCGCCGCAGTACTGCGGGATCTTGGCATTGAGGAACTTCTCGTAGATGGCGAGCTCGGCGGTCATGATGGTGTTGTCGGTCGGAGTAAAGACGGCGTCAACCTTCTCGGCGATGAGCGCGTCGACGGCGGAGGTGACTTCATCGGTGGTGGTGCCGGTCTTTTCCACGCAGCGGATGCCCTTGCCCTCGAGGTAGGCCTTCGCGTCCTCGATCGGCTGCTTGGAGGAGTCCTCGCTCTTGGAGTAGAGCAGGCCGACGGTCTTGGTGTCCGGGTTCTGGGCGAGCATCAGATCGAGCAGGCCCTTGGTGTTGAGCGCGTCGCTCGTGCCGGTGATGCGGCCGCCGGGCGCATCGAGCGCGTCAACAATGCCGGCGCCGACGGGGTCAGAGACGGCGGAGAAAACGATGGGGATCTCGGTGTCCTCGGTGGCGGACTGCATGATCTTCACGGCCGGGGTCGCGATCGGGACGATGAGGTCCACGCCCTTGCTGACAAGCTCGGCGCCGATCTGGTTGAGCGTCGTGGCGTCGGCCTGGCCGTTGTAGAGCGTGTAGTCGAACTTCACGCCCAGCTCCGCGGCCTTGGCATCGAGCTCGGCCTCGATGGCCGCCTCGATCTGGTTGAGGGACGCATCGTCCACAAACTGCACGATGCCGACCTTGTAGGTCTTGCCTTCGGCCTTGTTGTCCTCGGTCTTGCTGCCGCAGGCGGACAGGCCCATGAGCGCGGTGACGGCGAGCACGCCGCCGACGATCTTCTGGAAAGTCTTATTCATAGTTGATTCTCCTTATATTGAAAGTGATGGTTTTTTATTTGCAATCTTCGGATACGGTCTGACACGGCAAAAATTCTCCGGCCGCCACGCCATCGTCTGGTTTTGCGGGTCATATGCATCCCTCCTGCGGTGATTTGAGCAATAAAAAAAGCCTCGTCCACGAAACGGTTCCTCCCGTTTCATGGGACAAGACTGTAACTCCTGCGGTGCCACCCATGTTGGCGCTCATGCGCCCACTTTGCACGTACGATCATACGCTCCGCCGGATAACGGCCGCGGCCACCGTCGCCCCTCATGCTGCTGCAATCGGTTTGCCCTCGCGAGTCCATTCGCCACCCGTCCGCTGCAGCGCTTCCACCGTCCGCTGCTCTCTGAAAGCTTCGTGAATGGGTACTCCTCTCGGTCATCGGTTTCTCGATGGTGTTACTCTACCACTTCCCGCGCCGGATTGCAAGCCCCATTTTCACGAATCTGCACCCGGTTTTCGGAAAATCTTTTGCGCATTGCGCACAAACGTCCCTGACCGGCGGTCAGGGACGTTGGGTGCAATATTATTTTCCGGCGTAGACAAAGGCGTTCGGCAGCGTGCGCCCGGCGGTGAGCGCGGGGTTGGAGCTGCGCATGATGTACTTGCCCTTGTACCAGATCATAGCGCTGGTGCCGCCGTCGAGGTTCATGGCCTGCATGCAGTCGTGCTTGGCCATGATGGCCGCGCAGTCCGGCACGCTGATGCCGACCGACGTCGTGAGCCGGCCCTCAACAAGCAGGGCGATGATCTCGCCGTACTTCGACTGGCCGAGACAGGCGCGCGGCTGCAGGTCCGAGAAGCCGCTGCGGGCATTGACGACCGTCTCCCCGTCGATGATCATGGCGGGCGAGAACTCGACCGCATCCGTCGTGTCGGGCGAGACCTCGGAATCGCAGTCGCGGATGTAGATGCGGTTGTCCTTATGCAGCTCGAGGCGCTTGTAGCCATAGCCCATATGGCTGCCGTAGGACTTGCCGTTGCACATGGCGTAGCCCGCGAGGGTGCCGCCGTTGCCGGTGCCGCCCGGGTCGATGAAGCCCGAGCCGGTCATGCCGATGACGCCGCCGTGGGCCTCGGCGATCTTGCCGCAGACCTGGCCGACGCTGCCGAGCGTGGACGCGGCCTGCAGGCTCAGGCGCGACGGGTCTTTCATGATGACGAGCACGCCGCGGTAGGTGCTGCCTTTCACGCGCGCGATCATAATCTCATTTTGCGCGTCGATCGCGAGCACCTGCTCGCCCTGGATGGTGCGGATGCTGGTGCCGTTATCCGTGAGTGCGGAGTGGTCGATGTTGATGCGGCTCCAGCCGGCGGCGAGGACGTCGGGATGCTCCTTGACATACGCCTGCATGCTCGGCACATCCACCTCCCAGAAGAGGTTATAAAACGTGATCTCTTCCTTGCTCATACCCTTGGTGTCCGTGAGCGTGGGGTTGCGGGACTCGATCTCTTCCTCGTCCCACTCGCTGTTGACGCCGATCTGCGCCTCCCTGGCCGCCTCCATTTCGGCAACGACCTTGTCGATGACGCTGCGTGGGATGAACGCCGTGGCCAGCCACTGGTGGCTGAGCGTGTTCATGGCCGTCTGGATATAGGCCGTGCGCCACTTTGCGATGAACGGAATGTCGGAATACACTGCCGTCAGGTACAGGCCCGCGAGGATGGCCAACACAAGGAACAGGATCAGCAGCCGGCGGCCGAGACTCTTTTTCTTCTTCGGCTTTTTGGCCTTCTTTGCCTTGCGGCCGTGCTTGCCGGCCGGGGCCGGGGCGGCCTGCGGCGGACGGCGGCGGTCGTCCGGCGCGCTGCGGCGCGGCCGGGCGGCGTCATCCGTCCACTGGCTGGCATAGGCTTGCCGGGTCGGACGCTGCTGCGTAGGACGCTGCTGGGTCGGACGCTGCTGGGTCGGGCGCTGCTGCGCGGGACGTTGCTGCGCGGGACGCTGCTGGGCCGGGCGCTGCTGCGCGGGACGCTGCTGGGCCGGGCGCTGCTGGGCCAGGCGCTGCTGCGCGGGACGCTGCTGGGCCGGGCGCTGCTGGGCCGGGCGCTGCTGGGCGGTATCGGAAGCGGGTCGCTGCGTGCCCGTGGGGCGCGGCGGCGCGGAAAACAGCTTCAAGAGGCGACTCCTCCTTTATGTACGGGAGATTACGAAGGGCTTGACGGCGGGGCGCGGAAAAAGTTCCGCACCCGGCGGGAAAAACGGGAAGGCCCGCCGAGCGAGCCTTCCCGGAAACGCGCGGGTCGTGCGGCCGCTCAGCAAAGCTGCGCGCCGGCGGGCACGCTGTCATCGAGCATGAGCAGGTTGAGCTTGCCGTCCTTCTCGGCCGAGAGGAGCATACCGTTGGAGGCCATGCCCATCATCTTGCGCGGCGGCAGGTTCAGGATCGCGACGACGGTCTTGCCGACGAGCTCCTCGGGGCGGTAGTACTTGGCAATGCCGGAGAGGATCTGCCGGTCGGTGCCGCTGCCGTCGTCGAGTGTGAAGCACAGGAGCTTATCGGACTTTTTCACCGGCTCGCACTTGAGGACCTTGCACACGCGCATATCGCACTTGGCAAATTCGTCGATCGTCACGTCCGGCAGCACAGGCGCGGACTTGGGCGCGGCGGCCGCTTTCTTCGCGGCCTTGAGCGCCTCGAGCTCGGCGAGTTCCTTGGCCATGTCGATGCGCGGGAAGAGCGTCTCGCCCTTCTGAACGGTGACGTCCGCGGGCAGCACGCCCCAGACGGCGGCATTGTCCCACGTGGTCTGCTCCGCCGCAGCGCCGATCTGCGTGAAGGCCTTCGCGCAGCTGTCAGGCATGAAGGGCAGCAGGAGCGTGACGGTGATGCGCAGCGTCTCGAGCAGGTTATACAGCACCGTGGCCAGGCGCGCGCGCTTGCTCTCGTCCTTGGCGAGGACCCAGGGGGCCGTCTCATCGATATACTTATTGGCGCGGGAGATGACCTTGAACACCTCAATAAGCGCCTGCTGGGTGCCGAAGTTATCCATATAGCCGGCATACGTCTCGCGCAGGGCGGAGGCCATGGCGATGAGCTCGTCATCGAGCGCATCCGGCTCGCGCTCGGCCGGGAGCGTGCCGCCGAAGTACTTGATGACCATGGCGACGGTGCGGCTCAGGAGATTGCCGAGGTCGTTGGCGAGGTCGGTATTGATGCGGGAGATGAGCAGCTCGTTGGAGAAGTTGCCGTCGCTGCCGAGCGGGAACTCGCGCAGGAGGTAGTAGCGCAGCGCGTCCACACCGTAGCGCTCGGCGAGCACGATGGGGTCGACGACGTTGCCCTTCGACTTCGACATCTTGCCGCCGCCGAGCAGCAGCCAGCCGTGGCCAAAGACCTTCTTCGGCAGGGGCATGCCCATGCTCATGAGCATGGCCGGCCAGATGATGGAGTGGAAGCGCACGATCTCCTTGCCGACCATGTGCACGTCGGCGGGCCAGAACTGGTCATAATCGTCGTACTTATCGTTCAGGAAGCCGAGGGCCGTGCAGTAGTTGAACAGCGCGTCGACCCAGACATAGACGACGTGGCCGGGGTCAAAATCGACCGGGATGCCCCACGTGAAGCTCGTGCGGGACACGCACAGGTCCTCGAGGCCGGGGTCGATGAAGTTTTTGATCATCTCGTTGACGCGGCTGGCAGGCTCGAGGAACGTGCCGCTGAGCAGCAGCTCGCGCACGGGCTCGGCATACTTCGACAGGCGGAAGAAGTACGCCTCCTCCTCGGCATAGTGCACCTCGCGGCCGCAGTCCGGGCACTTGCCGTCGACGAGCTGGCTCTCGGTCCAGAAGCTCTCGCACGGCGTGCAGTACATGCCGGAATACTTGCCCTTATAAATGTCGCCCTTTTCGTACATCTTCTTGAAGATGCGCTGCACGGCCTCGACATGATAGTCGTCCGTCGTGCGGATGAAGCGGTCGTTGGAGATGTTCATCAGCTTCCACAGCGCACGCACGCCGCCGGGGCCTTCGACGATGTTGTCCACAAACTGCTTGGGCGTGACGCCGGCAGCCTCCGCCTTCTCCTCGATCTTCTGGCCGTGCTCGTCCGTGCCGGTCAGGAACATGACGTCATAACCGCACAGGCGCTTGTAGCGCGCGATCGCATCGGTCGCGACCGTGCAGTAGGTGTGGCCGATGTGCAGCTTGTCCGAGGGGTAATAGATCGGGGTGGTGATATAAAACTTTCCTTTGCTCATACTGCATTCTCCTCTGTATTAGTCTTCACCGGCGTCACCGGGGTCGTAGACGGACGGATAGGGTGTCGGCTGCGGCTTTGACGTGGGTGTGGGCGTCGGGGCCGGCTTGGTGCTGGGGGTGGGCGTCGGCTTCGGCGTGGTGTCGTGCGAATGGTAGGTGCTGGTGGCCTCGAGCGTGTGGCTGATCTGGTTACCGTCCTTATCATAGACGGTGCGGTAGGTCGTGGCGCGCAGGCCGTTGGCGGTGTAGCTCATCTTGACGTAGCTGCCGTCCACATCCGTGCCCCAGATCTCGACCGTGACGCTGCCGTTTTGCACATACGCCTTGATCTCGATCGGGTAGTCGCGGTTATTCGTGAACTTGAACTCCGGGCCGCCCCAGCTGACCGTGGCGTCCATGCCGGGCTCGATATAGGCCACGGGGAAGTAGTGGCAGGTGCGGGTGTTGATCTTCAGGTTGGAGACCATGGCGCAGTAATACAGCGTGGACGACACCTGGCAGATGCCGCCGCCGACCTCCTGCACGACCTGGCCGCCGGAATAGGCCCCGGCCTCCTTAAAGCCGTTGGCCTTCGTGCGCTGGCCGACGACGTCGTTGTACGAGAACGTCTGGCCGGGCTGGAGAATGACGCCGTTGATCTTCTCGGCGGCGAGCTTCACGTTCGTGATGCGGTTGCTGCTGCTGCCGGAGAGCGAGGTAGTCTTGGTGGCGAGCTTATCGGCCAGAAGGTGCTTTTGCAGCTGCTCCTGCGTCATCTCGGGCTGCGTGAGCGTGGCCGGGATGGTGACGGTGTCGCCGGTGGACGCCGCATCCCACAGGGGCTGGGCGGCGGCGACGTCGAACTCGATGCCGACCTTGCTCTCGGTGGCGGACTGGGTCTCGGGGTCGTAGCCCGCGTTGACCGGATCGCCGCAGACGGCGTCGTGCAGTTCCTGCAGCGTCATTTTATCATCGCCGCTCATGTCAACCGGGTAGGCCGACGTGCCGAACTCGCCGGCGCGGATGTCGCTGAGCATCCGGTCGGCGACGGCGGTGGGATCGAGCGTAATCATGCTCGCGCCCTTGACGACGCGGATGGCGCTGTGCGCCTCGTCGATCTCGATGCTGCCGGCGGAGAGACTGACGTTGATCTCCGCGGCCTCGCGCTCGATGCGCGTGCGCAGGGCGTCGGCGTCCATGTCGGCGAGGTTATCCGAGGCGACATCATGGCCCTTGAAGGCACAGTGCAGCCACGTGAAGAAATTCGAGAACACATTGCCGCTGCGGCCGTAGGCATAGGCCGTTTCGGCGGCGGCATCGGGCGTGGCGTCAAAGCCGATCTCCGTTGCGGTGACGGTGATGGTCCGGTCGCCCGGGAAGGTCATGGTGAGCACCGGGGCGCTCGTATCGTCCCACCCGGCGGCGCGGATAGCGTCCGCCGCAGCGGATTGCGTCATGCCGCCGACGTCGGTGCCGCAGACAGAGACGTTCGGGAAAATGGCGCTCTTTTTCGCCACGAGCACCATGCCGAGGGCGCCCGCCGCCACGAGGACGGCCAGCACGATGAGCACGACGCGCACGGCGATCCTGCCGCCGCGGCCGCGCGGTTTTTTCGCTTTCGGCGCCGGCTGCTGCTGGACGTCGGGCGCACTGCGGCGCGCGGTCTGCTCCTGCCGGGGCACGGGCGGACGCTGGGGCGCCGCCTGTTTCGGTGCGGCGGCGCGGCGGGCAGCCGCCTCGCTCTGTGCGGAACGGTTGGCGCCGCTGCGGTGCGCCGAGCGCTCCTGCGCTGCGAAATCCGCCGCCTCGCGGCGGGCGGCCGCACTGCGTTTGGAAGTGTTGCCGTTGAGTTTCATTTGCTCGTATCCCTGTCTTTCCCTGTCAAAATCGGATTATTTAAATATGTATTGCGGAACGCCTCCGCCTCGCTGGGCGGGAGCTTGGCGCGGGGCTGGCGTTCGATCTGCGGCTTCATCCACGGGTTGTGCTCGGCCTTGCGGTCGGTCTGCGCCTCGAGGAGCTTACCGATGAGCACGTTCGAGATGAGAAAGCCCGCGGGCGTGAAGTGCCAGCGCTCCCCGTCCGCGACCGCCCAGCCGGAGCGAATGAACGCCTCGAGCTGCTGCGCGATGCCGGAAAAATCACTGCGGTAGAGCCGCTCATACTCCGCGCGCGACACGCCGTGAACGGTGCGCATGCCGAGCATGAGATACTCCGCCGCGCGCTCGAAATCGCCGACGGTCTCGTACTCGTCGATCATGTCCTCGCCGTGGAGGACACCCGCAAGGTAGCGGTCGAGATCGCGCACATAACTGTAGCGCGTGCGGCCGATGCACGAGTGCGCACCGGGGCCGAAGCCCATATAGTCGTCGAGCTGCCAGTACTTCAGATTATGCCGGGATTCGTAGCCCGGTATGCTGAAATTGGAGATCTCATACTGCTCGTAGCCGTAGCGCCGCAGCTCCTCGACCATGCACAGGTACATGTCCGCCTGTTCATCGTCCGACGGGATGAGGGGCGAATCCTTCAGGGCGTACATAGGCGTGCCCTCTTCGAGCTTGAGCCCGTAGCCGGAGATGTGCTCCGGGCGCAGGGCGATCGCCTTGGCGAGCGTGTCCGCCCAGTCGCTGCGGGTCTGGCTGGGCAGGCCGTAAATGAGGTCGAGGCTGATGTTATCGAAGCCCGCGGTGCGGGCGTTCTGCACGGCCATCTCCACCTGGCGGAAGCTGTGGCGGCGGCCGATCATTTTCAGAATGTCATTGTTCGCCGACTGCATGCCGATGCTCAGGCGGTTGAAGCCCGCCTTATGCAGGGCGCGCAGGTCGTGCAGGCGGACGCTGTCCGGATTGACCTCGACGGTCACCTCCGCGCGCTTGAGCAGGCGGCCGGTGGCCTTGACGGCGTCGAGCAGCTCGATCAGGCGCGCCGCACCGTAAAAGCTCGGCGTGCCGCCGCCGAAATACACCGTGTCGATGTACGCCGGGGCGATGCGCCCGGCGCTCTCTTCGATGTGCTCGAGCAGGGCGTGCTGATAGTCCGCCATGCGGTCGGCCGCGCCGGCGCAGGAATAAAAATCGCAATAGCCGCACTTGCTCGCGCAAAACGGGATGTGGATATAGATACCGAGACGCGGTTCCATAGACAGCTCCTTACATGGGGATGCCCCGGCCGCCGGGGCGCGGCGGCCAGGGGGGGAAAATCGGATCAGATGAGCGTGCAGACAAGCTCCGAATACGCGGCCGGATCCTCGAGCGGCTCGCCCGCGATGAGCAGCGCCTGCGCGTGCAGGATGCGCGCGATGCGGCCGGCCTTGTCCTTGTCGCCGGCGTCGAACGCTTCCTTCATGGTCTGATAGGCGTGGTGGTTGGCATTGAGCTCGAGCACGCGGATGGCGCGGATGTCGGTCGGCGCGCCGGGCATGCTCTTGAAATAGCGCTCCATCTCGAGCGTGACGCCGCCCTCCGTGCTCAGGCACACGGCGCTGGACACGAGCTTATTCGACAGGCGCACGGACGCGACCTGATCGCCGAGCGTCTCCTTGACGAAGTCGAGCAGGTCCTTGTCCTCGGCCTGCTTGGCCTCGGTCTCCTTCTTCTCTTCCTCGGTCTCGAGGCCGAGGTCGTCGGTCGCGATGTTGCAAAACGGCTTGTCGGCGTAGCTCTTCATGGTGTCGACGAAATACTCGTCGATCTGCGAGGTCATGCACAGGACATCGTAGCCCTTTTCGTGCAGAAGCTCGGCCTGCGGCAGGCTGAGCAGACGCTTGACGTTCTCGCCGCAGGCAAAGTAGATCTTCGTCTGCTCGGCGGGCATGGAATCCACATACTCCTTGAGGGAGACGAGCTTCGTCTCACTCGTGTGGTAGAGCAGCAGGTCCTTGATCTCGTCGACCTTGTCGCCCGTCTCGGTGACGGCGCCGGCGCGCAGCATCATGCCGAAGGCGGCGTGGAACTGCTCGTACTTTTCGCGGTCGTTGGTCATGAGCTTCGTCAGCTCGGACTTGATCTTCTTGCCGAGGTTCGCGGCGATGAGCTTGAGCTGGCGGTCGTGCTGGAGCATCTCACGCGAGATGTTCAGCGACAGGTCGGGCGAATCGACCACGCCGCGGGCAAACGCGTAGCACGGCGGCAGGAGGTCGGTGCACTTGTCCATAATCATGACGCCGGAGCTGTAGAGCTCGAGACCGGGGTCGGCCTCGCGGGTGAACATGTTCATCGGGGCCTTGGCCGGGATGAACAGCAGCGCACGGTAAGAGATCAGGCCCTCGGCGTTGACGCGGATGACGGCCAGCGGGTCGTCCTTATCATGGAACTTGTCCTTATAAAACGCGATGCACTCCTCGTCCGTCGCTTCCTTGCGGCTGCGCTGCCAGATGGGGACCATGCTGTTGATGGTCTGCTCCTCGGTCTTGGTGACCATCTCCATCTTCGGCTCGCCCTTTTCGTCCTTCTCGCCGGTGTCGACCCAGTCGCTCTGCTCGACGTCCATGACGATCGGCCAGCGGACATAGTCGGAATACTTGCGGATGAGCATCATGAGCTTCCAGTTTTCGAGATAGGTGGAGTACTTCTCGCCGGTCTCGTCTTCTTTGATGTGCATGATAACGTCGGTGCCGACGGTATCCTTCTCGGCCTCGGTGATGGTGTAGCCGTCCGCGCCGGTGCTGACCCACTGGTAGGCCGTGTCGCTGCCGTAGGCGCGGGTGATGACCGTGACCTTATCGGCGACCATGAACGCGGAATAGAAGCCGACGCCGAACTGACCGATGATGTCGATGGCGGCGTCCTCCTGCGCGCTCTCGCCGAGGCCGTCCTTGAACTTCAGCGAGCCGCTGCGCGCGATGACGCCGAGGTTGCTGTCCAGCTCCTCCTTGGTCATGCCGATGCCGTTATCCGACACCGTGATCGTGCGCGCGTCCTTATCCGGGGTGACGCGGATCTTGAAATCGCTGCGCGCCATGCCCACGTTTTCATCCGTGAGCGACTGGTAGCAAAGCTTGTCGATCGCGTCCGAGGCGTTCGAGATGATCTCGCGCAGGAAAATTTCCTTGTGCGTGTAGATCGAGTTGATCATCATGTCGAGCAGCTTTTTCGACTCGGCCTTGAATTGTTTCTTTGCCATATCTATGCCTCCAAAAATTTAATTACACCTTTGGGTCCGTACCCGGCCGGCACGCAATAGCGGCCCACGGTACAGATTTTAATATTATAGCACATCGACCGTTTTTTTCAACACCCGCAGCCGGAATAATTGGGATTGTGCAGCGCGTTTTTCATGGTATAATAGGGTGTTAAGAAAAAAATAAGATTCTGTGAGGTGGCTCCCATGAACGATCTGAAAGACCTGCTCGGCGCGCGCCTGTTCCTGCTGGACATGGACGGCACGCTTTACCTCGGGGACGACGTGTTCCCCGGCGCGGTCGACTTCATCCACACGCTGGCCGATACCGGACGGCAGTACATTTATCTGACCAACAACTCCTCGCGCGCGGGCACGGACTACATCACGCGCCTGCGGCGGCTGGGCTTCCCGTGCGAGGCCGAAAACGTGTTCACCTCCGGCATGGCGACGGCGCTGTATCTCAACCAGCACTACGCGGGCAAGCCCGTGTACCTCGTCGGCACGCAGGCGTTCCGCCGTGAGCTGCTCAGCTACGGCATCCCGCTGGTGGAGGACGGCGCGGAGATCGTCGTGGCCGGGTTCGACACCGAGCTCGTGTACGAAAAGCTCGACAAGGCCGTACACTTCCTGCGCCGCGGCGCGACGTTCATCGCCGCCAACCCCGACTGGGTCTGCCCCATGCCGGCCGGCGAGGTGCTGCCCGACTGCGGGAGTATCTGCGCGCTGCTGACCGCCGCCTCCGGCGTGAAGCCGACGTATATCGGCAAGCCGAACCGCAACATGGTCGACGTCATCTCGGCACAGACCGGCGTGCCGAACGCGCAGATCTGCTGCGTGGGCGACCGGATCTACACCGACATTGCCGTGGCCGTGAACGCGGGCGCGCAGAGCGTGCTCGTCATGTCCGGCGAGACGGACGAGGCGATCCTCAAAGCGTCCGACGTGCAGCCGAAGTACGTCCTGCGCGACGTGGCAGAGCTGGCGCAGATTTTGCGCGATGGCGCGGCAGTGTGAGAAAAAAGTTCAAAAAATTCCGAAAACTGCTTGACAAAAGCGGACACAAATGTTAGGATATGTTCAGTAAACATCGTTTTCGTAAATGATGTTGCGAATCCCTCGTTTGTGTTCTCTCTTCCACTTTGCAGCGTCCGGGTCTGCATCCGCCGCGGACGTGCAAGCACAAGCAAACAACAGCAGCCACACCGGCTTACACCGGTGTGGCTGCTGTTTTTCGTTATGTGCGGATGTGCAGGCGGCGGAGACTGCGCTTTTAAGCCTTCCCCTTTGCGGGGAAGGCCAGGGGGCGTTGCCAGTGCCGCCGGAGAAAACTGCGGCCTTTCCGCCGTATCCGGCGAGCACGGCTCGGCACCTTCTCCTCACGAACGCCAGGAAGAATCCGCTCAGATATCGGCGCGGAACCAGGCGCCGGGACGGTAGTACTCAAAAATGACGATGTCATAATCGCGCTCATGCGTCCAGGCGCGGCTCGTCCAGCCGGCGCGCACGGCGCCCATGGCCTCACACAGGCGCACGCTCAGCGGCTTCGGCCCGATCTTGTAGGCGATGAACTGCGGGCGGGCGATCACGTTCGTGAGCACGTTGCCGACGATGGCGGCCGCGGGTTTATTGAGCGCCTTGCCGTAGTCCTTCGGCGGCTGGCTGAGCTGGCCGCGCAGGATATCGGGCGCGTTGCGCCGGAACCACGCGACGATCGTGGGGTCAAAGCTCTCGACACAGTACGGCCCGCCGTAAGTACGCAGGGCGGCGAGCGTCAGCTCGCACAGGCGGCGGTTATTATGTCCGCGCTTGACCTCGAGCAGCAGCGGCACGCGGCCGCCGAGGGCGGCGAGCGCCTCGGCAAACGTCGGGATGACGCAGTCGGTATCGCCGAGGCGCAGGGCGCGCAGCTCGGCGAGCGTGAAATCATCGATCACGCCCGGCACGCCGCACATGCGCTCGAGCGTATCGTCGTGGAACACGACGAGCTGGTCGTCCGCCGTCAGGTGCACGTCCATCTCAACGGCGTAGCCCGCCTCGGCCGCGGCACGAAACGCCGGGAGCGAATTTTCCGGCACGGTGCCGTCCTCGGTGTGCAGGCCGCGGTGCGCATAGTTGCGGTACAGAAACGGGGCCTTCTGCGCGCGCGTGGCGTGGCCCGGCGCGACGAGAAACGCAAACGCACCCGCGCAGGCGGCGGCCGGCGCGGCGATCTTGCAGGCAGTTTTCCAATTCATAACGAGTCCTCCTTTCGGCGGCGCAGGCCGCCGGTTTGCTTTGCCCTTATTAAACAACAATTTCTGCTTTTCGTCAAATGCCTGTTGAATTGCCGGGCGAGGTATTGTAGAATGAGACAAATCCGATAGAAACTGATGGAGGTATCCCTGTGAAGCTCAACTACAAACGCACCATCTGCGTTGGCTTTGCCTTTTTCCTGATCTGCGCCTTCTGGCAGGCGTATGACAACACCATCCCCCTGATCCTGACGAATAAGTTCGGCATGTCGCAGGCGTGGTCCGGCGTCATCATGGCGCTCGACAACATTCTGGCGCTGTTTCTGCTGCCGCTGTTCGGCGCAATCTCCGACAAGCACACCGGCAAGCGCGGCCGCCGCACGCCGTTTATCGTCTTTGGCACGATCGTTGCGGCCATCGCGTTCATCAGCCTGTCGCTCGTCGACGATGCGCAGCTGAAAAACATCGACGCGGCCGCCGCCATCGACGATCCCGCCGCGCTGCGCGTCGTGTACCAGCAGGAGGCCGACCGCACACTCAAGACCCCCGACGGCGAGACGTTCGTGCTCGAGGACACCTTCACGGAGGACGAGTTTGCCGCCATCACGAGCCAGGTCACGACCGCTGAGGGCAAGACCGTCACGAACCATGACTACACGAACTATGTCGTGCCCGCGCGCCAGGCCTACGCCCACCAGACGACCGTGCAGCACCCGGGCGCGCTCATCGGCTTTATCGTGCTGCTGCTCGTCGTGCTCGTGTCCATGGCCACGTTCCGCTCCCCCGCCGTCGCGCTCATGCCCGATGTTACCATCAAACCGCTGCGCAGTAAGGCGAATGCCGTCATCAACCTCATGGGCACCGCCGGCGGCATTCTCGTGCTGGCCATCGGCATGGTCTTCGCCACGAGCTCCGTGCGCAACTCGCTCATGAGCTACACGGCGTACTTCGCCGTGATCGCGGGCATCATGCTGCTGGCGCTGCTGATCTTCCGCCTGACGGTCAACGAGCCGAAGTTCGTCACCGAGATGCAGGCCGACAGCAAGCGTTTCGGCATCGACAACGGCGACAGTGACGACGCGCCCGCCGGCTCCGGCAAGCTCGGCAAGGCCGAGCGCCGGTCGCTCATCTTCCTGCTGCTGTCGATCGTGCTGTGGTTCTTCGGCTACAACGCCGTGACGTCGAAATACTCCGTCTACGCCAGCAACATCCTGCACAAGGACTACAACCTCACGCTCATGCTCGCGCAGGCCGCCGCCATCGTGGCCTACCTGCCCGTCGGCATCGTCGCGTCCAAGATCGGCCGCAAGAAAACCATCCTCGGCGGCGTCGTGATGCTGGCCATCGCGTTTGGCGTGGCCGCCTTCCTCAACGCTGAGAGCCCCACGATGCTCATGAACGCCATGTTCTGCCTCGCCGGTATCGGCTGGGCCACCATCAACGTCAACTCCTTCCCGATGGTCGTGGAGATGTGCTCCGGCAGCGACGTCGGCCGCTACACCGGCTTTTACTACACGGCCAGCATGGCCGCCCAGGTCGTCACGCCGATGTTCTCCGGCTTTTTGATGGACAAGCTCGGCATGACCGTGCTCTTCCCCTACGCCGCCATCTTCGTGGCCGGCGCGTTCGTGACGATGCTCTTTGTCCGCCACGGCGACAGCCGCCCCATCCCCGCCAAGGGCCTTGAGGCGCTCGACGTGGACGATTGACCGAAATTCACATTTGGAGGATGCAAATACTATGGAACGTCTGACCCGCAAACTGAAAAAGGGCGGCTACTCCGCCAACCGTCACTCCGAGGCCCAGCTCACCGAGCGCCTTGACCAGCTCAAGGGCGTGCACAAGCAGTGGCTGCAGGACGTATCGGACATGATGACCGGCATGAAGCAGAGCGAGGCCGCCGGACAGGAGGGCGCGCTCACGCTCATGATGCTGCAGGCGGGCTACGCCGCGATCGTGCGCATCGGCCGCCGGTTCGAGAGCGCGTGCCCCCCCGTCGAGGGCAGCGGCGACGACACCGCCACCGCGCTCGGCAAGCTCGAGGACCTGTACGAGCAGTGCGTGTCCGAGCTTGAGGACGTGAAGGAAGGGCTCGAGGAGTGCCGCGAAAACGGCTTCACGGACGATCTGGCCTACGACGAGCTGATGGTGACGAAGCTCGGCATCTCGCAGCTCATCAAGCAGTTCGACATCGCCACCGGCTACGCCGAGCCGGATCCGGAGCCGTATCAGTACCAGCCGAAAACGGACAAGCCGGTCGAATGAGCCGCGCACTCAAAAAGCAGCACGTGGACCTGCGGCGGCATCAGTGGCAGTACGAATAAAGAAAAAACCTCCGCGCCGGACGGCACGGAGGTTTTTGTGTGTAAGGGTCGATTACTTGAGTTCGACAGAAGCGCCGACTTCCTCGAGCTTCTTCTTGAGCTCCTCGGCCTCGTCCTTGGAGACCTGCTCCTTGATGGCGCAGGGGACACCCTCGACCTTCGCCTTGGCTTCCGCCAGGCCCAGGTTGGTGATCTCACGGACGGCCTTGATGACCTTGATCTTCTGATCGCCGAAGCCGGTCAGAACGACGTCAAACTCGGTCTTCTCCTCGGCGGCAGCAGCAGCGCCGGCCACCGGAGCGGCGGCAACAGCGGCAGCGGCGGAAACGCCGAACACATCTTCGATCTCGTGCACGAGCTCGGACAGCTCGAGGACGGACATAGCCTTGATCTCTTCGATCATAGCAGTGACTTTTTCGCTAGCCATGGTAATTTTCCTCCTAAATAGTTAAGTGAAGTGGTCGCCTTATTCGGCGGCGGGAGCTTCGGCCTCGGCAGGTGCGGCGGCGCCGCCCATCTGCTCGACGACCTGATTCAGGCAGACGGCCAGACCCGTGATGGGGGCCAGCATCGTGCCCAGGACCTTGGAGTACAGCGCATCCTTGTTCTGGAGCTGCGCGATCTCCGCGATCTCAGCGTCACTGAGGACCTTGCCCTCGAGGAACGCGCCCTTGACGATGAACTTGTTGTCCTTCGCCATCTTCTCGCTCACGTCGTGGATCATGCGGATCGGGACGATCGGATCGGCCGTGCTGGTTGCGAGCGAAGTCGTACCATTGAGCAGATCACTCATTGCCTCGAGACCGACGTCCTTGAGCGCAAAGCGAGTCAGGGTGTTTTTGACGACGGAATACTCCACGTCATTCTGACGCAGCTCGGTACGCAGCTTGGTGTCTTCATCGACGGTGATGCCCTTGTAATCGACGAACACGCCGGCGCTGGCGCCCTTGAGCCGCTCGGCCAGAGCGGCGACGATCGCCTGCTTCTCGCTGAGAACTTTTGCGTTCGGCATAGTGTGATTTCACCTCCGTGTGAAAGATACACGCCCAAAAAAAATTCCGCGGCCAAAGCCCCGGAAACAGAAAAAGAAACATCGTGATGGATGCATCCTCGGCAGGATTTCCGCGGTCAAGCCACCTGCTGTCTTTGGAGCGCTCTAATAGAATACCAGATGTCCCCGCGCGTGTCAAGTCCTTTTCCGCGCGGAGCACCGGCTTTTTAAAATGAGATGGTCTCCGGAGGAGTGCCGGAGACCATCGCAAAAAATCCCACAAAAAACTTTTACCCTAAACTGCTATGGTCAGTCTAACAAATATTCTCACAAAAGTCAAGCCTCACTTGTGACAAAGCGAGGCGTCTGCGCATTTTGCACACAGGCGTGTAAGTCTGCTGCATATGCCGCAAAACCGCACGTTTTTTTACCAGCGGATATCAGCAAGCCCCTCACCGAGGGTCATACCGCAGCGGCCGTGGCCGGGATAGAGCGTGAGCTCGGGCGGCAGCGTGCGCAGAAACGGCACGGTCTGCTCGCCGAGCACGGCGGCGTCGCCGCCGCGCAGCCGCGTGATGACCGCGCAGCCCGGCACGATCGTGTCGCCGCTGAAAAATGCCTGCGCGCCGATGCGGTAGCACGCGCTGCCGCGCGAGTGGCCGGGCGTGGCGTAGCCCTCGATGTACAGCGCGCCCCAGTCGAGCGAGACGCGCTCGGCAAAGGTCATGTCGGGCTCATAGGTCTCGGTCTTGAGGTGCAGCTCGCGCAGAAAATCGCGCGCCGGCGCGCCGCGTGACACGCTCAGCGCCGCGAGCAGCACGGGCGTCGTGTTGCCGGGATTGCGCAGCCAGGCGGTGCAGTGATCCTGCCAGAGGGTGCGCGCCGAGAGCGCGCGCTGCATCCGGCCGAGACCGGAGGTGTGGTCGACGTGCTCGTGTGTGAGCACCAGCAGCACCCGATAGCCCTGCAGCCGCGCCATCGTCTCGGCGTCCGGCCACGGGTCGAGCACGATCGCGTCGCGCCCCTGCGTGACGATGTACATGTTCGAGCCGATCGGCGGGAAGGGGATACGTTG
>OHDX01000026.1_pt1 | contig 27087 bp, 33 predicted proteins | sample 1567051 | NCBI WGS metagenome assembly OHDX01 (sample SAMEA3879502, study PRJEB24766) | human gut metagenome | biome: human-associated habitat; feature: feces | place: USA | collected 1985/1987
GCGCGGTTTGTAGAGGGCCGCCATGTCCTCCGGGTCGATCGGTGCGTCGTACCAGGGGACGGCGCCGAAGGTTTTCACCTTTTCGAAGTACTGCCATGCGCGCCAGAACCGCGCCGTGCCTTCGTAGTGGGCGTACACCTCCTCGGAGAGTCCCTGCGCTTCGCGCATGTGCGCGAGGAAGTAGTTGATGTTGTAGATCGGCGTCCAGTCGCCGATCGACCAGCCCGATTGCAGGTCGGGTGTCCACGAAGCGTTGGTCAGGAAGGTGAACGACTGTTTCGTGGCCACGATGTCCGAATAGCCGTCGCCGTAGCCCAGATCCTCGACGCCCGGCGTGTACTTCTGCAAGAATCCGTTCGTGTAGGTCAGCAGCGACGTTTCGTCCTTGAAGTAGTCGCCCGACCCCACCTCGGCGACCGGTTCCCGGTCGAGGAAACTCTCGCAGGAGGTCAGCGCAATGCAGGCCGAAAGCAATATGCTGATAGTCTTTTTCATAAGTCGTGCGGATTTAGAATGTTAAGGTCAGGCCGATCGTGTAGGACTTCATCACGGGATAACCGTCTCCGTCGCCGAAGTTGTCCGTGCCGTACTTGCCGGTTCCGTAGTCGGCGTCGCCGGCGTACGGGGAGCGGAGCCACCAGCTGGCGGCCGAGCCGTTCAGGTACGCAATGCGCTTGTTCAGCGCAGACGAACCGGTTCCGGACTCGAAGTAGGACAGCTTCGCACCGTCTACCGGGAAGTAGGAGTTGTCGCTGGTCGTGAAGCCTACTTCGTAACCCGACAGCAGGAAGATCTTCGCGGACAGGCCGTTCGCGCCGCTCTGGTCGGTGCCGCCAGAGCCGCCGTTCTTGCGGTACGGGATCTTCACCTGCTTGATGGCATCCCTGATGTTGCTCTCAAACAGGTTCAGGAACGTGTTGTTCAGGTAGGTGTGGATGTCGCTGCTTTCGTACTTGTTGATGTTTCCGCTCTGCCAGACGCGGTTCTCGTAGATGTCCTTCATCAACAGCCAAGTGCCGTTGCAAGAGTCATCGTACAGAGAACTCGGCTTGCCCTGATGGACAACGATGAACTCTTTTGCCGTACCGTTGACTTTCAGCTTGACGGTGCTGCCGACGGCCTTGGTGCTCAAAAGCACATTTGCCATTTCGTTTTTCCTCCTTGATAAGAGTTAAGAGCCAGCCCACGGAGGAACGTCCGTGGGGCGTTGGGCATAAGAAAAGGAGCCGGATTTCTCCGTCTCCCTGTTCTGATGCTGTTTCTTGTAGAGGTTGCGGCATTGGCGAAGCCTTCGCTTATCGCGTACCGCACGGTTTCCGTTGAGTTTCCGGTGGATCTCCACCGGCTCACCGATGATAGCCTCCACCTTCTTTGCGTATTTCGCCCGCAGCTCGTGCGTATCGCCGTATGCCGCGTGTGCGTCCCACGCTCCGAAACTCTGGAGGATAGCGTCCTTCGTAACCTCGCCGCGCTTGTAGGCTTCCTCCCAGAACTTCACCTTCGCACGGATTCGCTGGATGCTATCCCGTCGAAGTTTCTGGATGATGCCACCGCTTTCGGTAATGTACGAATGGAAGCCGAGGAAGTCGATGCCGTTCCTCAGCGGAAAGATGCCAGTCTTCTGGTTCAGTTCCAAGCCCCAGCCGTCCATCAGCGCCCGAATGTCCTTCAGGATCTCCTTCAACCGCTGTTTGTCTGAGAGGATGACGTAGAAGTCATCCATGTATCGCCCGTAATACTTCAGGCGGTATTTCTCTTTCATCAGGTGGTCGAACTCGTCCAGAAACATCAGCGCGAGTAGCTGGCTGGTCTGGTAGCCGAGGGGTAGCCCGTCGGTCGTATTGATGTAGACGCACAGCAGGTCATAGATTTGCGGGTCTACGCCACGCTTATCGAGCAGCGCCTTCAGCTTGCGTTTCAGCTTGTCGTGGTCGATGCTGGCAAAGAAGTGATGCACGTCTCCTTTGAGAATCCACCCATCGGTTCCGTGCTTTTCTCGCCGGTAGTAATCGACCATGTGCTGCTTCAGCCGCATCAAACCATCGTTGGTGCCTTTGCCGGTTTGACTGGCAAAATTATCCCGAGTGAAACTCTTCGTGATAGTTTCATACAGGATGTTGTCCACGACGGCATGGAGGACGACCTTGTCCACAAATGCCGGCGCTTGAACGAGCCGCTTCTTCGGCTCATAGACATAAAACACCTCAAACCTGCTCGGAACGTAGGTCTTGGTGCTCAGGATCGTTGACAGCTTCTCGGTGCAGGCCAGAACATTTTGCTCGTACTGAGCCGTTCCGGGCTTTGACCGTTTCCGCTTTCTGGCCTCCAAGTAAGCTGCGTACAGCGTTTCAAAGCTGCACATCTCTTGATAGGTCATAAACTCGCTTCTTTGCTGTTGTTGCTTCCTCTGGTCTGGGTATAGGGCAAGCTCCAGACCAGCCATCACTCCTAACACCGGTCGTCTTGCCCCCGGCAGCCGCAGCATCCAAGTCGGGATGGCGAGCCTCGGTGTGATGTGTTTATCGTCCATCCATGCACAGACGGGCGACAGGATATGACTCCCTTTGATGATGGTGTACTGTGTTCGTCCCATCGGAGGGATTACTAATCTCACTTTCCATCAGAGCGGGGCGGATGCCGTTCGAGTTGGATGCGTTGTTGTTGTTGTAGTTGCCATTGGAGTTGACGTTCCACACGTTGTTGGTGTTGTTGGTGTTCGGGGAGCGGAGCCACCAGTTGGCGGCCGATGCGAGTCATACCCTAACTCAAGGCGGATGCCTCCGCCATGAACCCTGATTACTTCCGTGCGGACTGGGCTGCGGAGCAGGCGGACATCACCAGATTGTAGAGGCTCCTGTCCTCCTTTTCCTTTGCTTCCGAACGGAGCTTGTTGGCTCTGCCGCGGTCTCCCTTCAGCCACGCCATCGCCATATACTTGACGTCTGTGACTTTCTTCGTCCAGACGCCTGCCTTCTTCACGCTGATGATGCCCTCGTCCATACAGATCGTGATATACTCCAGCAGCAGGGAGCAGCCGTCCACCACTTCCTCGATCTTGTGGATTCTATCCTCATACGCCACCACGAAGTTCGTGTTGTTGGCGCGGTGGATGTCCGTCAGAATCTTCTTCGCGGTTTCGCGCATATCCTCTCCATACATTCGGAAGGTACTCTTTGTGAAGCCCTCCTTGTCCTTGGTATCAAGGACGTGTACGACCTCTTGGCAGACCATCTTGACATCGCAGATGTCGTCGAGTTCGGCAACCCGTGTGATAATTGCTCGAACGTCGGCCTTGCTGATGTCGCCGGAGACAACCCTCGTCGCCTGCTTGGTATATTTCAGAAGCTCCCTTGCTCTGTTGCCAAGCAGAAACTCCTTATCGGCCATGTCTGCACTTCCTTTCCGCGCATTGCCCGTTTAATACGGCGGCCAAATCTTCAGGCTCGCCGACGAAAATGCAGCAGTCGCTCTTGACGGTCAGCGTCCCATAATTTTGAGCGTGGGTCATACCGCAGATGACAAGATCGGTGCTGCGCTTGAGGTCGCACGGAGGCGTAATCGCTGAGAACAGGTTCCCGATGATGCAGGAAATTTCATCAGCGGGGCGTGAGAAAATAATTTCCTCTGCCATCAGAACTCGATCCTGCCCAGCGATGCGTTCCATACGCCGGTCACGTTGACCGCACTCAGGTCGGTGAAGCCGACGCTGAACGGATTTTTCGTGATCTTCGTGCCGTACTTCAGCTCGATAGCCTTGACGGCCGCGTCAACAGCCGCGATGGAAGCGCGGATGTCGCCATGTGCGGTTTCGTCCGTGTTGTGCGCCGCCACATCCTGATCGACGAGATCGTCGGTCTGCTTCCTCGTGTAAGCATCAACGTCGGGGCGTTGAGATGCGGTCAGTTTGCCGTTCGCGTCCAGCGTTGCGAGCCCACTCGGCGTACCGACCTGTTCGTTGGTCAGATACTTGCTGTCATCGGTCTGAGCCTGACCGACATTTACAGTTCCGTAAGCCATAACGTCAGGTTACTCCTTTCCTTGATTCAGCTTGTACTCCGCGGCAATCGCTTCGGTGGGGACGGATCTCACCCACACGCGGATCTTCCCCTCCAGCGTTTCGTTGGTGGGGCACATACCGCATTCGATAGCCACGTCCATGCTGTTTGGGGCAATCGCAATATCAGCGCGGTCTTTTGCCGTCACTCCTTCGACCGTGATGTCGCAGTAGTTCGGGTAACTTTCCGACGCTTCATCAATGCCCCAGCCCGTAGTCGGAATGGTGATGGAAACCGAAGCCTGCTTGTCAGCCTTGACGTTCTCCATCTCCTGCATCGCATCCGTCACAGTCTGCGCCAGCTCGGCCACCAGACCGTTCGTGAAGCTCTTTGCAGCTTCCGCACAGGCTTTCAGGTGCTCGGTGAGTGTCAACTTACCCATGCGCTAATACCTCCATGTCGGATAATAGAGGGCAGAGGGATTTCTCCCCCTGCCCTTTCGCGTGTTCCTGTGGATTAGACGCCGGTAGTGGTGAAGACCTCATTGAGCATCTCAGTCACTTCGCCGTCGGTGGCGACAGCGCCGTGAACGACGTCGGTGGGCTCCTTATACACCTGAGTCTCGGTGCCGTTGATCTTGATGTTGCCGTTGGTCTCGGAAGCCTCGACCTTGGTAGCGCCCTCAGCGATGGCATCCAGCTTAGCCTTCAGCTCATTGGTGAAGTCGTTGGCGGACAGGCCCTTGCCGTCTTCCTTATCGACCTTACCGGACAGATCCACGAAGCCGGCCAGCACGTCGAACTTGTAGTCCTCACCGGACTTGACAACGACGACGTTGGTGCCCTTGGGGTACTTGTTGCCAGCACCCTCAACGAAGCTGTCGGTGGTGGTGAAAGCGTTGGTCACGTTGTAGACGTTACCCAGCACGTTCTCGGCCAGAGCGGGCAGGTCAGTGAAGGCGACGGAGCCGGCGGGCTTGTAGACGGCGCTGATCTTCGCGTTCAGCTCTTCCTTGGTGTAGGCGTCGGTGATGCCGTATCCGGCCAGAGTGGTCGCGGAATCAGCCTTGCCAGCCAGAACGGTAGCCAGAGCTTCGTCGAGGTCGGTCTGAGAAACCTTGGCCTTGAAAGCCAGCGCAGCCAGACCCTTGATGGCGACATCGACCTTGTTCACGGAGATAGTGCCATTCGCGGAACCGGTAGCAATCAGGATGTCAACCATCTTCTCGGCAATAGCCAGAGCAGTGCCGTTGACCTTGACGCCTTCCAGCTTGTTGGGCTCGCCGCCAGCGGTGACGAGTTCATCGACCTTGGTGCTCAGGGCAGACAGTTCGGTCTTCAGAGCGTAATCGCTCTTGACCTTCTCAGCCAGAGCCTTGAGGGCTGCCAGTTTTACCAGATGAGTGTTGTCGTAAGCCATTGTGTTTTCCTCCTAATGATGATTAAAAATATTTGTTCACCGAAGCATCAGTTCCCAGTTTCCTCGGAATTGAACACTTCGTTGAGCATCTCAGTTACCTCTTCGTCGGTCGCGGGCGTACCGCCGAGGGGTTCCAGCTCGCCGGCCGCGTTCTTGATCTGATACGGCGTGGACACACCATCCACGATGACAGAGAGCTTCTGGCCAACGTAAGCTGTGGGGTTGGTCTGCGCGTACTCCTGAGCTGCCTCAAGAGAGGGCCAAATCTCGGTGGGGTCGATGCTGAACGCATCCTGACGCTTGATCGTCAGCGGGAACTCCATCTTGGCGTAGCTGTTCTGGGTGTTATTGACTGCCATATTTCATTCCCTCCTCTCAACCGAGCGTGACTTTCAGAACCGCAGCGTTCTCATACGGAACGGCCGGCTCGAAAACCCACACGTTGTAGTCCTTCGCGGTGTAGCCGTTGGCGCCCTCGACGGCGACAGTCTTCTTGGTGAAGGTATCGGTCACGTCTGCGTTCAGTGCAGTCTCGTTGATGACCTTCTTCACGCCGGTCTTGCCGGCGATGCAGGCGATCACGACGCGGTTCGCGCCAGCGGGGACATTGACGGTGATGACGCCGGCGGTGTACGCCTTGCCAGACTTGGTCAGGCCGCGGATGTACGCGCTGTCCAGCGCGGGCTTCTCGGCGGTCGCGCCGTAGAAGAAGTTGCGGAACGGAGTGTACGCCGCGGAGTCCTTCGTCTTGGTGCCGGCAGCAATCGCAACAGCGGGGTTGGACGCGCCGCCGAGGTTGTCCTCAGCCTGCACACCAGCGCCGTGCGTCGCGGTCACGCGGTACTTCAGGCTTGCCACGGCGTTGTCGCCGCCAGCATCGCCGATGATGAAGCCGTTTCCGCCGTTGTTGTCGCTGCCCGCAGGCAGGGACGCGGCATCCACGGAGGCCACCTGCTCGGTGCCGCCGTCGGTGATACGCTCAACCTTCCAGTTGGACGCCACGACGCCAGTACCGGCCTTGGGGCCGTACTTGTAGGAACCGGGGTTCAGGGTGGCAGCCAGATAGGACGCGGTCGCAACCGCAGTGCCGGCTTCCACCGCAGCCGCGCCGCTCAGGCCGAAGCCGTTGATGGACGGGTTCGCCGTGATGGTCGGCTGAAGGGTCTTCGAGCCGATGTCCTTCAGGATTGCCATAAAGGACATACCATCAATTTCCTGCAACTTCGTGCCGTTCTTGTCCTTCGTCCAGTTGCCGATGCGGTCGAAATCGCCTGCCAGCAGGAGATTTTCGTGGGCGATGACCTTGTCCGCGTCCACGCAGCCAGTGATGGCCTCCCATGCCGTACCGCTGAAGTAGTACGAGGACTTTTCGTACTCCTTCCCGTTGATGACGGTGTTCACCACGAACACGTCGCCCTTCTTGATGACCGGCGCGTCATCCTCAGCGAAGAACGCATCAATTACGCTGCTATCCGATGCGGCCTTGTCGGTCTTCGTGCCAACGTAGATGTCGCCAGCAACATCGTCGAGGTCAATCGTGGTGTCGTCCAGCCACTCAACAGCTCCGTCAATAAGAACGTAGATGTCGTAGTGTCCGGTTTTCTCGTTCTTCACGAGATACATCACGTTTTCTTCGGCTTCAGCAGCGGTCGGAACCGCAGTCGCCTTCTGCATGATTGCGTGTTTCGACTTCGAGATAGCCGCCAGATACTCCTTTTTGATACGGGTTGCCGTGTCTTTAAGGGCCTGAAGGCTTGCGAGTTTAGAGGTGTCGTATGCCATTTAATCGCTCCTCTCAATGGTCTTTGCCGGTAGCTTAGGGGTTCTCGTCCTCAGAGGGGAAGACTTCGTCCAGCATGGATTCCGTGTCTTCGGTGGAGGCCATGTCGTCGGGGCTGACGCCGCTGGTCGATGCGGTGATCGTGCCGTCCGCTGCCACAGAGATGCCTTTGCCGATCTTCACGCCGCCGAGCCGCGTTGCCGTAGCCACGGGCAGCACATAGGTCGAGCCTCCGCCTCCCCCGCTGCTGCTGGCGCCGGGAGATACGAGGGCGACAGTCGCCTCCATATCCTCGTCAGGACTTCTCTTTGCCCAGAAGCGCAGCGCACCGGCAAGGGTCTGCACCGTCGGGCAAAGGCCAGCGTTTTTCGCGGTCTCAAGGGCTGCTTTATGCAGAGCGACGTTCGGGAACTGCGTTTCCGCAGCCTCCGTCACGGGAACATCGACGTAGTAGCGATACTCGTCCATGTCCCACGCGCCCTGTTCACCAGGACTCTCCTCCTGCCATGTCCAGCCGGTGTGGGGAATCGTGATGTCTTTGATGATTGCGGTGCCGACACCGCTGATCGCCTCCTGAACCATCGTCCGCACCAGCTCCTCAGCCTCAGCGGACGTGATGAACGCGCCGGGGTTGTAGGTAATCTGGACGTCGGCATCCAGCTCAAGGGCAATCGAAATGGGATAGCGCCGAATGTCAATGCGGTTGTCCTTGTAGGCATTGACCGGCTGCGGGCTGTCGCCCAGCGTTGCGTAGTAGAGCAGGATCTCTTCGGTGTCCTCGGTCTTGGCGAATACGCCAAACTCGCGGAGCCAGAAGCCCTCCTGCAAACCGCCATTCAGGTCGTTGCGGTATTCGACCACCATGCTCAGTACGCCGTTCTCCACAGTCGGGACGGACGAAACGCCCTCCGCAACCGGAGTGACCAGCGCGACCATGTCGATAGGCTCAACGCCTTCCGGCATGGCACCAGAGCCGACCATGATGCGGGTGAACTCAATCGTCTTCCCGGCCATGAGGCTCGTAATGAGATTGCGGCCGGCGACCGTTACGGTTCCGCCATAGTAGCTCATTTCTGTGTTCCTCCTTCAATCGTTTTATTGGACTCTGCTTTCGGGGCGCTCCTGCCCTCTGCCGTGCTTTCTCGCTTCAAGCGATCCGCGACGGCTCGGAGGTTTTGGAGTTTCGTGCGCTTCGCAGCAGACCGTTGCGGTGAGGCCATCTTCCCCGACTTCATCACCATGTCGGTGATTCTCGTCTCCATGACGCTCTGAACCGCGCTTCCAGCGCAAACAGAGGTGTCATAGGACACTTCGCGCTCCTGATTGGGCAGCGTACTCTCCAAGACCGCCTGCAGACCGGCGCCCAGATGGAGTTTGAAGCCAAACTTATAGTCTCGCTCGACGCCGGGGAGTGTGTCCTCGGCGATGGTCGAATACCCGCCCCTGACGTACACATGGGCGCGGTAATCAATATCGCGTTCGAGGATGGGCAGCAGCGTTTCCGTGACGGCAAAGCCGAGGCCGCTCAGAATGTAGAGCTTTGCCGTCTCCATCTCGGTCTTCGTCCGAGCGTAGAGCTTCAAGGTAACGCCAGCGGCGCGGAGCAGCGGCGTGGTGAACAGCGGCGTCGTATCGACGGTGCCATCCATTTCGCCGGTGTCGAAAATCATCGTCGCGGGTTCTGCAGGATCTTCCTTGTAGTACAGAGGCCAATCCCAGAACATCCGAAACGCCTTGATGATGTCGGGGTAGGTGCAATCGCAGGTGTTTTTCAGGATTTTGTAAATCAGATACCGGCGGTAGGTCTCGTCGTCGATGACCTCGAACGGGATCGGGTCGCCAGCGAGCTTGCCGGCCTCCATTCTGGTCATCACGACGATGTCGCCGACACCGTCCAGTTGCTTGCCAACGGCTGTATGTACTCCCCTGTCCTGCCGAAGCTGGTCGTAGAAGTCATACACCTGCTGAAGCTGGGCGCCTATGACTTCCATGAGCGCCTCGATATTGGCCTTGCCTCGGAACTGCTCGACAAGGTCGTTTTTCAGGGTCGCTACATAATCAGCCATCAATCTCCACCTCGATCATCTCCTCCTTGGTGTAGGCCCGCTGACGCGCCGTAATGTTCTTACTGCGGTCGGGGTACTTGGAGGGTTTTTCATCGGAGGCGTCCGCCGAAGCGTAAAGCTGAATGTCGATATAGCTGATGCCAGAGCAGGCTTTGTAAAGCTGGCTCATGAACTGCTGCGGAACGACATCCTTGCCAGCATCCAGAGCGTCCATGTTCTCCAGGACGACCTCTCTCAGCAGGTCAACGTAGTTCGGCGGCAAAGCCTCGGAGCGGTTGAGCGTGATGCCCAGGCGGAACCATGTGTAAATCGTCGTCGGCCGATTGAACCGGATCGTGATTTCCTCGTCGTACTCACCGGGCAGAACCACGACGGTCTCGCCGACCGTGTTGATGCCGCCCGCTTTGTTGGCGAGGATCTGCTGCGCGATTTCCTTCGAGTCGCCGCCATCTACCACGATCTCGACGCTGTGCGGCGGACGGACGATGTCGCCTGCAGGCGTTTCGGTCACGTCCTTCACGTCCAGATAGGTGCCGTCCACATACCATTGGTGCGTTGCGTTCTCATACGGGGCGACGCTGCGGACGCCCTGCACGTTCAGCAGGATTGCGGAGCGGATGCTCTCAAGCATATTGCTCGAACGGTTGAAGATTTTGTCCACGTAGGACTGGCGGAACTCAACGTCCGTCTCTTCGTCACGGCCCGCGATGTAGCCGCAGAGGTTCTCGACGGCCAGCAGGCCAGCGTCGGCGTTGACGATGTTCGTAATGACCCCGCCAGGAATCAGGATGTCGCCGTTCTCTTCGGTGCCGAAGGTGATGATCGACGTCACCGTCTCCGTGGTCAGGTTCTCGGAGAGAATCAGCACATTGTTTGAGGCGATGTCTGCCGCCTCGATGTTCAGGAACTCATTCGTCTCGTCCACGGAGGCCATGAACTTCTCGTCGGTGATGGCCGCCGCGATGCCTTTCAGCACCGTGAGCGTGTCCGCCGCCGTCGGGCTATAAGAAAACACCGCACCATTGATGGCTACGGTGTAAACGCTCTCTGTTCCGAGGGACGCGATTTTGATGCAGGCACGATTGAACGACGTACGGCTGATTTCTCTCGTGTCCGTGATACTCAGATAGGTTGTCGGGTTCGTCGCGGAGGAAATCCTCGTACCGGCGGCCAGCTTCGTGCCGTCCTTGCCCGTACAATGAATCGGGTAGTACGACTTCGCTGCGGCCTCACGGGTGGAGCCGCCGTACTGCGCGGCGTTGTCGAGGCTTCGGCCCTCTGCAGTGGCCGGGTACTGTGAGAAGTACACCGCTTCGCCAAACTCCCAGAGGTCAGCGATGGCGTCGGCCACATTCGTCAGCAGATGGTTCAGCAGGGACTCAGGGTTCTGGCGCGTGTTCACGCCCCATTTCTCCGACAGCCCCGAGTGCATTTCTTCCAGAATGACATCCAGCCGCTTGATATTCGGCCCCTGCGGGGTCAGGCCATAATCAGCCATACAGCGTTACCTCCTCTCTAAACGTGTCCTCTCCCACGGTGACGGTGTAGCGGAACGTCGCCGTTCGCTTTGCCGTGTTGTAATCGACCGATGTGACCGTCGCCGCTTTGACCTCCTTCACTTTCAGGATCTCGTCTCTCACGAGCGTTTTAATCTTGATGGTGTTCGGGTTCTTGATGAACACTTCCTCGAACCATGGGAAGCCCAGCTCAGGGCCGAGCCGCCACTCGTCATAAATCCAGCGCAGCCGAATCATTACGGCCTGTCTGACGCTCTCCGTCGTGGAGATGTCGCCATTCTTGGAGATGGCAATATCGCCGTCCTCATTCAGTCTGATGTCTAACACGGTGAATACCCCCTCCCAGAAGTAGTCTGGAATCGCCAGAAATCACCCAGACGGTGTCGTAGCGCCTCATGGGTGTAGATTGTTGCTTTTGCCTGAAAGCTCGTAGCGAACTTCTACGGGCCTAATACGACAGGCTGCCGGTCACAGTCAGGTTTCCCTCGACGGTGACTTCGGGCGCAGAAATCGTCACGGAGCCTCCCTTGACGGTCAGGCGGGTTCCCTTCACATCGACGATGACCGCGTTTTGAGCGCAGGCGTCCGCTACGGCAGGGTTGCCCTGTGCAAACAGGCCGGGAATGCAGATTGCATTCGTCATGTCGAAGGCCAGATCCGTGCTGGTTTCCTGCCCGTACTGCCAGTAGTCGAGGCTCTGCTCAGCCACCACCAGAAGGCAGCTATCTCCGGGCTTGACTGGAAACGCAATCGTTGCGCCCTGTCCTGCCCCCTGCGGGAACACGACCGGAACGCCGGTGACTTGTGGGAAATCCATCGTCTTCCCGTCCGGTTTCTTGAACTTCATCGCGGGCTTGACCGTTGCGATGCCCTTTGCGGCGTCAAAGCTGACGATCCGCCCCGGCATGGCCGTATGGATGCCGCGAAGCCCACGTTGGACGGTGTTCTGGATCTCCTGCACAAACTCCTGCATCATTACCCCTGCACCTCCATGAGCCGCGCCGTACACGTCCAGTCACCGGAGATATTGTCCCCGGCCTGCGTCAGCTTGGCGACGCGGAAATAACCCGTGACGGTCTTGCTCTCCAGCTTCACATAGTCGTCAATGTGGATGGCCCCGTTCAGGAAGAACTCGACCTCCCACCCGATGCTGGTCTTATTGCTCGTTTCGGAGTTTGCCTCGGTGACGCGGGCAGGGATGCCCAGCAGCCCAGAGTCCTCAGAGAGAACGAAGACCTCACGGCTCATGACATCCCCCGGCTTCTTGACCTGCATGACGCCGTTCTGCAGACTCCACACGAGGCCGCAGCAGGCGCATCCCTTCGTCATAATATCGCGGGCGAGGCCGACGAAGCTGAAGCCGTTGGCGATGTCGGCAAACTCAGCGTTGTACGAATACGTCACCGCCACACCCATCTGATTTGCCACATCGTCGAAGATGGTCTTCCAGTTCACCGTGCCCACATACGAAATCGTGACGTAGGTATCGCGAATCTCGACGAGGTTGTCTACCACCTCGATCTCCGTCTTGCGGTCTGCGCCGTCGTGGGTCGTGACGCAGTTTGTGACGATGCCGGCGAAAATCAGCGGCATACGGCTTCCGTAGCCCGCCTTCAGGGACAGGACGCAGTCCTTTTCGTCCAGAGTGGCAAGGTGCTCCTTGTTCAAGTTCCAGACGGTCACGCGCCCCGTGTTCTGCGTTTCAAGGTCGGTGCGCTCAATGGAGAAATTGATGTGCAGCGGGACGGGCTGGCTCTTCGACTTCTCGCCGATCTCGAAGCCCATGCCGCCGGCTTTACCTGCAGCCAAGCGATACTCTCTGTCGAAGTTCGCAGACATCAAAATCCCCCCCTCTCGTTTTACAAGCGACTTTGCTCAAAAAGCAAAATCACGAAAAATAAGCAAAGAAAACACGCTCGTGCGTTTGCAAAACGCACACCAAATATATTTACTGGTTAGGTTAGATTACGGTATAGGTTACGGTTACGGTTACGGTTACGGTTATGCGCGGACTGTCCTCGGATTTCATGTGTGACCATCCCACGGAGCGTCCGCGGACAGTCCGTAGGACGGATAGAAAAGTGGGTCAGTCGCTATCTTCCGCAGGGCAGAATACGAAGCTGGCCTTCCCGTCGAGAAAATCATTCCTCCCGATGTGCTCCAGCTTGGTCATCACACCGAAAACACCGCTCGGCAACGCGGTCACGCCGTAGAACAGGTTCACGGGGAACCTCGGCACAATCTTGATGCCGATGACGATAGGCTGACTCTGCGTGTCATAGAGGCCGAACTTCCAGAAGCCGCCGCGGTCGTTCCATGTGAACCGAATCAAATACGCCTTGCCGTTCAGAACGACGCGGCTCATGCTGTCATTGAGGTCTGGGACTTCGATGATCGTATATTCCATCTCGTTTCCCTCCTCATGAAATCAGGCCGATTGACTTTGCGGCACCATAGAGGATGCTCGACTTGCTGCTGCCAGAGCCGCTGCCAGAGCCGCTGCCAGAGCCAGAACCCGAACCGGAGCCACCGGAGCCTGTGCTTCCGCTGCTCCCGCTGGACGTGTTGGCCGTGCCTGCAGAAGCGGCGGTCGCACCGCTCTTGCCGTAGCTGGCGGGGATGGTCGTCGTCCGCGCCGTCGTAATGCGAATCTTGCGGAAGGAAATCGGAATCTCTCGGGCGTAGCCGACCTCTGCGCTTTTGCTGATCGTCAGGTTCTCAATCGCCATGCTGGTGTAGGTGGCGTCGCTGGTGACGATTGTGACCGGCTCGGCGGCGTAGTACAGCTCCTCCAGTCGTTTCGTGACCTGTTCAACACGGCCACGTCCGCTGTGGTTTCTCCACGTGACCGGAGTATCGGTGACGTAGAGAACCATGTTCAGCGTTTCGGCGCCGTGGATGATCGCGTCGCTGACGGAGAAGCCGCTCTCGACAGCGTACTCCGGGACGGTGGCCTCGTAGCCATGCTCTTCACTGATAAGCGCGTCGAACTCGATGCCTGCAATGGTGACAGGTCTTTTTGCTCTTGCCATCTACGTCACCTACCTTGCATACGCGAGGGCGCGGGCCATCTCGCCCGTAGAGTCGCCTGCGGCCTTATCCATCGCCGCTGCGGACTTCTGCTGGCCGGCACGGTCGCCCTCGAACTTGTTGTTGATGTTCACGTTCTGCACGACGCTCTTGCTGACGCTGTTGCTGCCCATAGCCGTCCGCGCCGTGGTGGGGCTGGCTACGTTGGCCTGCGCCATGATGGACATATCGCCCGTCAGAGCGCCGAGCGCATCGCGTACCTTGGCCTTGCCCGCGCTGATGCCCTTGGTCATCAGGTCGATCATGTCGGGCATATAGGTGTGGAAGTCACTCAACGGGCCTTCATCCGGTTCGGAGAAGCCGAGGAAGCCCTTGATCTTGCTGGCGACACCGGAAACGGCATCGCCGACCTTGCTGACCGCTCCCTTGATTCCTTCGACAATGTTGTTGATAATGTCGGCGCCCCACTGTAACGCCTGGGCAGGTAGACTCTTGATCCAGTCGATAGCAGCGGTGAAGCCGTCCACGATGGACTGCTTGATGTTGCCTACGGTCGTCGTGACGCCGTTCCACATATTCGTGAACGCGGTTGTAACGGACTCCCAGATGCCGGTTGCGATGTTGGAAACAATCTCCCAGATCTTCGACCACACGCTGCTGACGACATTCCAGATGCCGGTCAGGATGGTGCTGAGAATGTTCAGGATGCCGTTCCAGAGGTCCGCGAAATACTGCTTGATGTTCTCCCAGAAACCCTCCCAGTCTCCAGCAAACAGCGCGGAGAACGCGGCAAACAGGTCGGCCAGTACATCAAAGGCGGTTCCGAACACTGCCTTGATGACATTCCAGACCGCCTCAAACGCAGTCAGGATCGACTCTCCCCATGTATCCCAGAACTTCTTGAGTGCTCCGAAAACGACCATCGCCACAGTCTTGATGATGTTCCACACCAAGATCAGGCGGTCCTTGATGCCGGTCCAAATGTTTGCGAGAGCGGTCATGATCTGTTCGCCATGCTTCTCCCAGAACCGTTGGAGTCCGCCAAAGACAGACGTAGCCACCGTCTTGAGAACATTCCACACCGTCGTGAGAACTGTCTTGATGACACCCCACGTAGTAACAAGGAAGTCCTTGACCTTCTGGAATGCGTTTTGAATGGTCTCCCTCACCTTGTCGGCGTCAATACCTGCCTTTTCGAGCATCGAACCGAGCAGAGAGTCATTGCCCTGCATGAAGTTCACGAAGTCCTCGATCAGCAGTGCCAGAATGATGATGGCCGCCGCGATGGCGACGACCTTGAGGTTGATGGCACCGAGGCCGGTTTTGAGCTTGCCAAGGAGAGAGCCGGCGTTCTTCAAGAAGCCAATCACCTTGTCCGCCTTGCTCGCTATGAGGAACGCTCCAACCGTGATAGTCAGGAGCTTCAGTAGCTTCTCGCTGCCACCCAGTTTGTCGCTCAGCCATTGCACGGCGTTTCGGACGCGGTTCATGACGCGCATCGCCGTGTCGGAGAACTTCACCATCGCATTTGCGATAGTGTTCGTCACTCCGAGCGTACTGTCCATCTGCGTCAGCCAGAGTCCCCATTCGCTTCGGATGACAGTCAAGGCGTCTGTAATTCTGTATTGAACGCCCCCAAACTTTTGCTCAATAATGCTGGCGTTGTCTACAAACGCCGCCTTTAGATCTGCGACCGTCATTGTTCTGGACGACGCCATCTCTTCCAGCTTGTCGGAGGTCGTACCGAGCTTTTTGTTAAGCAATTCTACCGCTTCGGGCGAACGCTCCAAAAGCTGGCTGATTGTTTCGCTGTCAACATAACCCTTGGCAAAGGATTTGTTGATTGCCTCCATAAGGCCGGCAATATCTTCATTCGTCTTACCAGCAGACTTAAACAGCATTGTTGCTGCATTATTGAATCTGACCGCCTCGTCGATGTTACCAAATAGCTCCGGGCTTTCATGCACGAGGTCGGAAATCACTCCGGCAGTTTCCGCGTAGCTGCTTCGCGTTTGCCGAGCAGACTCCATGATTTTCTTCTGAATCTCAGCTTGGTCTCCGAGCGCGGCGGTTGAGTTCTTGACCTGTTCATTGACTCGCCCAAACTCTTCCACGAGGGCATTGATTTGCGTCAAGCTGAACCCGATACCGATTGCGCCGAGCAACTTCGCCGCTGTGTTCTTGATGTTGGAAATCGTTCCGTTGACCTTTTTCACGTCGCCTTCGCGTACTTTGAAGCCGACCTCGTTGATAAACTTCGCAATCGTCACGAACAATCGCCCTCCTTTCATAGCAGATTTGACCGCTCCGTGTTGACCGTGCCGCTTAAAGCTGATGGGATATTACTCATAAGCCGTAAGGCTATATTTCAGAGAGGAGCGCACAATCATGGCAAACACGGTTCTCTCCGGTGATTACAGCGGCCTGATTTCGTTCAAGGGCGACAAAAAAGGGCTTCTCATTACCGAGAACAAATTCTTCGGTGCGAAGAAGACCTTCATCAACAAGACTACCGTAGACCACTACGAGCTGGTCATGCAGGAGGGCAATTCCAGCATGGGCAGCGGCGTGGCCCGCGGTGCTGTTGGCGCAGCACTCTTTGGCGGAATTGGCGCCATCGCTGGAGCTAACTTCGCCAAAAAGAACAGCGATTACACTGTCTCGATCATCTTCAAAGACGGGACTAAGGCTTTGTGTTCTCTTGACGCCGACAACTACAAAGCCCTCGTCCGCATCATGTACTGAGGTGCAAATGGAAAAGCTCGCTCCCACGCGGAGCGGGCTTTTTATCTGCCCATTTCGGCCTGCATCTCCTCGGCTTGGAACCGCTCGATGTCCCTGTCCATGCTATACAGCGCGTACAGCTTCAGAGCTTCGTCGAGTGTGTAGGCTTCGTCCAACTCGGACTTCGTGGCAATACCCGCTTTGATAAGCGAGTACATTCTCAGCTCAAGCTCGCTGAAGCGTCCGAAGTCGAAGTCTCCCCATTTTCGGATGTCGGAGTCCCCTTCCGCAGCTTGTCGATAAGGCTGCCAGATCGGATTCCGACTCTCTTGAAAAAACCCTTGAAGTTCAGCTTGATAACTTCGTAGCACAGGATGAACATATCCTGCAGTTCGCCGCAGAACACCTCGTCAGCCAGATCCTTGTCGAGAATGACGGTGTCACCGTCGGTGTCCTCGCCCTGAACGCTGATATTCTGCTGGTCGATCAGCAGTCTGCGCATCATGCGTTCAACCTTGTCACCGGAAATCGTAGAGAGTGCGCTGCTGATGGCAGGCATAGCCTCCTCGATGTCCATGTCCAGCGGGTTCGCTGCGGCGTCCGAGCCGCCGTCTCCCGTGTCGAGGCCGCCAAACAGCGGGGCGATGCCCGCCAAAATCGGGGACAGCAAGGCGGCCAGTTCACCGCTGATGTTCGCCGCCGCAAAGGCGCCGAACGGGCGGATATAGAACGTGTTCTCCCCGATGACCTTCTCAATCGTCTGCATTCTTCTCATAGTTCATAACCCCCTCGTTATGTACGGTAGAGGCCGCCCTTGACGGACGGCCTCTTTGCGTTGCTTACTCGGTCAGCTCGCCAGAGCCGGTGTGCAGCTCCCACTCGCGGTTGTTGGACTCTTTGCCGAAGCCGCGGGATGCGGGCTTGGCGGGCCATGCCGCGTCGGAACTGAACACCATACCGCCCTTCAGGTCTTTAATCAGGATCGGGAACATACCGTCGCCGGTCTGGCGATCCTGCTTGAAGCGGTTCTGCAGGAAGCTGTTCGTCTCGGAGGTCTGCAGCACGGTCAGCTTCACGATGTAGGTATCATCGGGGCTGATACTGCGGACGATTTCGCCGTCGCAACCGACCTTCTTGGTGACACCGTCTCCATTCGGGTCGATGGTGATAAAGCTGTCGTCGGCGTAGCCGGCGACAATGTGGTTGCCGAGCGCAATCGTGACTTCTTTCGGGTTGTAGGTTTTAATCTTACCCATCTCTCAGTTCCTCCTTCCTTACAGTTCGTAGGTCAGGCTGCCCTTGAGCTCGGCAAAGTGGATCGCGCCGGCCAGTCTGGCCTTGAACTTGCACTTCGTCAGTTTACGGGACGCCTTTTCGGACGCGGACAGGCTGGCCGCCAGAGGAACGGACGTGACATAGCCCGGAATCTCGGTGCCATCCTCGTCGAACTCGCTCTCGGCGATGCCGCCGGCGTCCTGACCGGATTTCAGCGAGGCGATCATCTGGTTCTGCACCAGAGAGATACCCGCGTCGGTGTACGGCACCTTCGGGCGGGTAACGAACAGATTGACAACACGAAGCTGCATATCGTTCTTCAGCCAGTCGCGGAACCGGATGATGTCCGCCCACTCGTTGCCGATGACCTTGCCGTTCATGCTCAGGTTCTTGCTTCCGACCGTGATGAAGTAGTTCAGGCTCTTGTCGGCCAGAGCCTTCATCTCCGTGCTGGTCAGCTTGGACGGGTACACAGAGGCAAGCTGCTTGAAGGCAGTCGTCTCGCTACCAGCCTCGTAGTTCAGCCATTTCGCAACGAACGCCACGTTGATGTAGCGATTCGCGGGCGGGATGTCCTCGTCGGCCTGATCCGTAGTCTCACGGCCATAGACACCCAGAGTACGGAAGTAGACGTTGCCGACGGACGGCTGCACCAGATCCTCGCCGTCCTCACGGACGGTGCCGGGGGCTGCGAAGCAGTCCAGCTCCGTGTAGCAGAAGAGCTTCTCCTGCGTTTCCATGTACGCGGCGATCTCCTCGTACTTGGCGGGGTCAACGCCTGCGGTGCAGAGCACGTACCAACCGGAGGTCGCCAGAGCGCGGGCGATGGTGGTCGCCGGGGTCTCCAGTTCGCTGTCCGGAGTGTTTGCGGGCTCGTTGTCCTCGGCGGCCTGCGTCGCAGGTGCGTCGGGGTCAGGGTACGAAACGGCCACGGTGTAGAGCACCGCAGTACCTCCGGTCTTATTCACCGCGACGGCGAACTGCTCCTCCCCACCCTTGTCCAGCTTCTTCAGGCTGTTCCACACAGGGCAAGCCTTGAAGCTGGCGCCGTCGGTGATGACGGTGTCCTCGATGGTCGCGGTATAGCCGTCGGCGATCAGCGCCGCCAGCATATCGAAAAGGCCGGTGTTCTTGACGCCAGTAATGGGGCCGTCCAGAACCATGCTCAGCTTGCGGGAAGACTCCTTGAAGGAGATGGCGCAGCCGGTGAGGCCCTCTTTCTTGCCCGCATACTGCACGACCGCAGCGTTGGTGTCCTTGATGGTCTGTCTTGCCACGACAGCGCCTTCGGAGAGCTGCTGGATGGCGATATACACCGCCGTCGGGCGAGGACTCTGGGCGAAGGCGACGCTTGCGGCCAGACCGACAGGGTCGGCATCTGCGCCGCTCGTGACGAAGCCGGCATCTTCAACTTCGCTGATGTCGGAGTAAACCCCAACGCGGGCCGGGGACTTGGCGCCAGTCTTCGGCGCAGGGCCCATAATCAGCAGATTGTCGAAGCTGGTATCATCCACAATCGGGGTTGCGATGTCGATGTCTACCGTGGCAATCATGTCGTAGTTCTTACTCATTGCCTGTTTCCTCCTTTATCTCAACTTCGGTGAAGTAGCCGGTTTCTTCCTTTGCCAGCTCTTCGGTTCCGCCACCGCTGGCGGACGGCTCGAATGTCGGAACGACGATAGGCTCCTCCTTGTCGCCCCAAGGCCCGGACTTGCTATCAGTCTCAGGCGGCTCGGTAGGCGTGTAGGTCGGCTCCTGCGTTTCCGGGTCTTTCTCGCCTGTGGGGTACTGCAGGCTGCTTTCCAGCAGCGCCGTGGAAGCTCCCACTGCCTTTTGGGTAAAATAAAACTGAACCGTCAGGCGCGAACGGAACTCGTAGCTCGTATCGTTCACAACACCTGTCAGGTTCAGCACATCGCCGTCAATCAGGATGCTCACATCGTTCTGATGGCTCCATTGGACGGTATGCTCAGAATTGAGGAAGTCGGCAAAGGACAGCATATCGTCCACCGCGTTATCCTCGTATGCCACGACCTTCCCTGATACTTCATCGACGACCGGCGAACCGTTCGTGAACAGATCCACCGTGATCGAGAAGCGGGAGAGGTAATGCCCGACGACCTCGCCATCTACGAACGTGTAGTTCGGAGCCTGCGGGCGGTGGACGTTGCCGGGGGTCAGCACCACAAGCGGCTCTTTTTGCTTGGCCGTGCGGCTCTGATTGGCGAATACGACGTTGGCGCCGCCGAAATACTGCTGGGTCAGAGCGCGGAACAGCTCCTTGGCCTGCCCTACTCTCATGGCGTATCACCTCCGTCGGTCGGCTTTGCGAGCGACAAGAAGCCCTCCTCGTCAATCACCAGCCCGGAATCGTCCTTGATGCGCACCACGCCGACGGTGTCTGCGGACGCAATGGGGAAATTCGTAATAGGCGGGATCTCCTGCTGGGTCTTCCCCGCTGTTGCTGGGTCATCCTGCGGCGGGTCTTCGATGTCCGAAGCCCGTGCGCCGTCTGTCGGCACGAGGCAGAACTGATAGTTCAAGTGCGACAGCACCGTATGATCCCACGGCTGGGCGGCGGTACACTCGTACCAGTCGCCCATGTAGTACAACAGGTCGCCCTTGATGCCGGTAGCTTCGCTGGCCGGTATCAGCACATCGGTTCCGTGACCTTCCAGATGCTTCATCTTGCGTTCGCCCTCAGGCAGCGCAAGCATCGCATCCGAACCCATCGGGTGGATATGCAGACTGGCAACAAAGTCCTCGTGGTCTGCGGTGATGTAACCGCGAATGTTCTGCGGCTCTTTGAACCGGCGTACCCAGTATTTCTTGTTGAACAGCGTAATGTTCACGGTCAATCACCTCGTTCCTTGATGATGAAGTCAACCGACTGCCTCATGTGGCCGGTGTCTATCAACGGCTGCTCGGACTTTTTCTTCTTGATGGTGGATGGCTTATTCGCCACGAAACCGCCATCGACGATCTCCTGCTGCACAAGGCCCTTGCAGAAGACGCCCAAATCCTTGAGGGCCTTTTCGGTCGTGCCGCCCTCGGCCAGCGTCTTGTTGACCTGCTCACAGGCCGCTTTCAGTTCGGGCTCGTGGTTCTCGAAGCTCTGTCGCATGAACGGTCTGGCTGGGCTGTCAGAGGTGCCGAGTTCGTTGTACGCGGCCACGTCCGCAAGGGATGTGCCGTCTTCGTAGGTCTGGCCCTCTTGGAACCCGACCTGCACTTCAAGCCGGGAGAGCTTCTGCAGTTGCTCGAAATACCTTCTGCCCTCAGGCGTCAGGTCTGAAATGCTCAACGCCATTACGGTTCCTCCCTGTCAACAGAGAGCGTCCCGTCCGGTTCCAGCTTCAAGCCAGAGCCGGGGCGTACCTTGATGCCGCCGAGGACGGCGTCAGAGGCGACAGGCACGATACACGGATTGTTCTTCCCTTTACCGCCAGAGCTGTCAAGCTCACCGCTGCAATGGATTGGGACAATAACCATCCGTCGGAGTTGGAGAAATTGAACGCCGTAAGCGGTCAAACCGAGTTCGGCATCCGTTGCGAGGTTGGAACTCTGATTCGCCCCGAAGCTGATGCTGCTCCCGCCCTCGGACACGCTTCCAACAGCGAAACCGATGCCGATAGCGCCCATATCTCCGAGCGGATTCTCGCCATACCCGGCCATCTTCAGCTTGTGGCAGACGAGATAGGCAATCGCCTGTTCATACAGCTTCCCGAACTGCTTGCGGCTCACCATAGGGCGAACCATCTCCACCCAAAGGTGAAGCTCCGCGTCGGTCAGGGAGATGAACTCTTTCCCGATCAGTCGGATGTACTGGATGGCCTTCATGGCGCTCACTCCTTACTTGTTCTCGTCGGCAGCCTTTGCGGCAGCGGCCTTCTTGGCGGCGTCAGCCTTGGCCTTATCCTCTGCGGCCTTCTTGGCGGCAGCTTCCGCCTCAGCCTTGGCCTTCGCGTCAGCTTCGGCCTTTGCCTTGGCTTCCGCGTCAGCTTCGGCCTTTGCCTTGGCTTCCGCCTCAGCCTTCGCCTTAGCCTCGGCCTCCTCGGCCAGCTTTCTCGCAGCGGCCTCTTCGACAGCCTTCTGGAAGGCGGCCTCACTCTCGTCGGTCTCCAGCAGCCCCTTGGCGATGAACGCCTGAATGGCGGGCAGCTTGAGAGTGGCCTCGTTGATGTCCATAGACGCATCGGGCATGAGGATCGTCGTGCCGATGTTGATAATCTTGGAGCCCTTATTTCTGATCTTCATGATGAACCTCCTGTTATTCGTGGGCTGCCGCAGGGTGGCTCCTCGACAGCCTGACGTTATTCTCGATTGACGCAAATGTTATGGGGAGATTGCCGCGTGGCAACCTCCCCATAAAAAATTTCCCCTCTTAGGACACGCCGACCGCAATCAGAGCGGACAGCGGGTAGTAGACGATGACGCCAGCGGTGCGGGCCTCGCAGAGAATGATGGTTTCCAGCTTCTCGACCTGCAGGGGGTACTGGTAGAACGGCATCGGGTTCTCCAGAGTCAGCTTGCGGGGGTCGTTCTTGAACAGGAACGCCACGCCCTGGGGGTTGCCGCCAACCGCGTAGGGGTTGGTCTCGGGAGAGTCGGCATCCAGCTCAGCGGTAGACACGACGTTCTTGATGTACGGAGCGTGCTCCTGAATGAACGCCAGAACCGTGGTGCTGGTGTCGGGAATGCGGCGGGTGGAGATGTCCATGAACACGTCAGCGGGGACGCACAGGGTATCGGGGCGCTCGACGTTCTTGGTGATCTTCGCAACCTGCTTCGCCATGCCGTTCACGTCGGCGAGGATCTCGTCGGCGGACTTCTCTGCCCACTTGGTCTTGCCGCTGGCGTTGGCGCCGATGGTGTAGAGAGGAATGTTCTGGCCGTCGGACAGAACGCCCATCAGGCCGCTTTCCTCGTCACCGCACCATGCGATCTTGTTGGTCAGGGCGTCGATCTGGTAACGAGCGGACTCACCCTTGCGGGCGTCCAGAGACTTGCCAGCCAGACGAGAAGCCCGCATCTCCTGAGCGGAGTAGCCGTAGCTGTCGCCAATGGACTTGATCTTGGCGAAGCTGGGCTTGCCGGTCACGTCCGCACGGGGCAGGTCGGTGGAGTAGTTGTCGATAATCTTCGCCAGACCGGTCTTGTCGTAGGTGTAGTAGGTGATGGTCTCCGCGCCGGGGTCGGCCTCGGAGCTCTGCGGGAACAGGTGCAGGGCCGTCAGTTCGGGGTACTCGACGTCGTAGGACTGAGCCTTGACGTGGTCGAGTTCACGGGCGAAAAAGACGGAAGCATCCTCGGCACTATCGAAGCGAGTTCCCTCGGAAGCCATGATAGCCTTGGGGATCTTGGAGCCCCGCAGGGTCATGGCCTCGTCGCTATCATAGTTCATGTGCTTTTTGGTAGCCATAATTCACGTTCCTCCTTTTCTTACGCCTGAGCCTGATTGAACAGCTCAATCGGGGCAATCTGGGCGTTGGTATCGACGCCGCCGACAAAGCGGGCCTTGACGGCGATGGTGGCAGGGTCGCCCTGATGGCCTTCGCCAGAAGCAGGGGTGCCAGCCTCGTTGGTGAAGCAGCCAGCCTCTTCGCCCTCGGTAATCAGGTAAACGCTGTCACCGTAGGCAGGCTCGACGCCCTCAGCCACGCGGCCGTAAATCTTGCCGTAGCGCATGACGCCAACGGCAGCACCCTTACGAACGGCGAGCTTGCCCTCCAGATCGTACTCGGTGGTGCAGTTGTTGGTGGTGATGCCCTCGAACTTGGCGGCGGTAGCGGCCTTCTTGGGCAGGGCAATATTGACACCGGGCTTGCTGCCCTGAACGACGCCCGCGCCGAACTTCAGGACGCCGTTCTCCTCTTCATTGAGGAAAGTGTCGATCTGGTGCGGCGCGACATCAACGATACCGCCAGCCGCGCCAATAGGGGTGGAATAGCCGTACTTGGTCTGAGCACTCATGTTACTTTTCCTCCTTTGCTCTATTCTGGCGACGCTCGATCATCTTCTGGCGGGCGGAATCAGCGGAACCGACGCCGTTGCTGACAGGGGTGCGAGAGTCGCGGTTGAACATCTGCTTCTTCTGGTAGCCGACGTCCTTCTTGGAGCGGGACTCGACATCGGCGACGGCGTACTCGAACGCAGCGTTCACGAACGCATCGCTCTTGCCGTCCAGACGCATCTCGGGACGCACAGCCTTGATGATGGCCTTCTTGGCGGCGGAGATGCTCATATCCTCAACACCGTCGAGGTTCAGGGCCTTACCGATCATGCCGATCTTCACGCGCTGGCGGATGATGGCGTCGATTCCGTCGGCGTTCAGGACTTCGCCCTGGGTGTGGTCGGCAGGCGTCGCGGTGGGAATCGCGTCGTCGTCGCTGTCCTGATTGTCGGTGTCGTCGTCGCCCTCGTCGTTGTTCTCGTCGGTGGTGTCATCACCCTCGTCGGTCTGAGGATCGGTGCAGCCAGCCTCGTCGAACTCCTTCTGCGCGAGCAGAGTGTCGATGATGTCGAACAGGATGTCCATGTCCTCGTCCTGATTGGCAATGACGCCCTTCGCGGACTCCAGATCCTCAGGGTCGCCGTCAGCATCGCGGCGGTCACGGTTGTCCTTGACAGCCGCCACCTTATCCTCGACAGTCTGAGGCTCCTGACCGGCGGGAGCGACAACGGTATCGTCGTCATCCTGCGCGGCAGCGGGGGCGTTGGTGGGCTTGGCGCTGACTACGGGATCAGTACCCTCGGTGGGGTCCTCGTCGGTCTTGGCGGCGAGGCGCTGAGCACGGCGGGCCTTGTACTCCTCGATGGCCTTGGCGAGCTCTTCCGGGGACAGAACGCCATCAGCGCGACGAGCATTCTTGGGAGCATTTTTCTTCTTCATGACTTTTCCTCCTTTGAGAGTTCTTGCAGGATCACGGCCATCAATATTTAACCGCGCCTGTTCACCGGCTCTGGCTTCCCGGACCAAGGCCAAGTGGTTGATGCGGATGTCCCGCTGGATGGCGTCGTAGTGCTGGCCGTTCCACTCACCCGGCGTTTCATCGAGCGTCAGATTGTAGCCGAGGGACAGCTCCTTCAGGCCGCAATACCGCATCTCGTCGGTGTTGTGAATAACGATCTCCGCACGGACGTCATCCCCGCTTCGATACCCTTCCGTCAGAATGGTGCCGATCTGATGCTTCTGGACGTTGTCCTTGTCCACCAGACCCGCATCATGCGTGATGATGATGGGCTTGCCCTGATACGAGGCAAGACTCTCAGCAGCGAAGACTTCCTCAGGGAGCCGAAGCTCCCTCCTGACGCTCCCGTCAGGGTTGGTGTACTCGAAGATACCCGTGCTGGTCAGGATCGGCCTGTCCATCAGGTAGCCTTCGGGAGTGAAATACGTCTGGTTCAGCGGGAGGCTGTCCAGACGGATCACCTGAGATAATTTCGGGGCCTCACTCATTGGGCCCACCTCCTTTCGGAGTGTTCTGCAGCGTGAGCATCACTTCTTCTCCTCACTCTGCCCGTTGTCTCCGTCACCGTCCCCGGCCTTTTCAGCGGTCAGGTCGCCGGCAGCGAAGACGCTTCCGCCCTCGTCGGCGTTGGTTTCCTCTGCCGCAGCCACAACGGCCTTGGTGAGTTCCAGCGTCAAAATCTGGACGTGCTCGATCTCGTCGAGAAGCAAACCCTGATACACGTCGGTCAGGTCAGGGGCGTTCTGCTCCACATCCTGCACTCCCATAGCGAGAGAATCGAGCTTTTCGCTCACCTTGCCAAGCTGACGTGCAAGACTGCTAATTGCACAAGCGTTCTTCACGGCTCTTCCTTCCTTTCTTCTGAATTTGGCGCCGGGTGCGCCCCTATGGGAGCGTCACGGCTTCGGGTGGGTCTATATCTGGTCATCGCACTCACCACCTATTCGCTCTTTCCGAAGCGGTCACGGTGGAAGGTGCGTTCCCATTCAGCGAACTTATCCCTCTCGACTACTTCAGGCGAACAGTTCTTGCCGCAGCGTTTGCGGCTGCGCTTGCAGATGCAAACGGTCTTACCGTTCTGGAAGTTGATGAAGACCTTGATCTTCTCTTTCGTTTCCATGTCCTCTCCTCCTCGCCTGATTATTTCATGGGGATATTCACCCCGTCGTAGTCGAACACAGGGATTGCCACACAGCGGCAGCAGTAGTCCTCGCCGGGGTGGCATTTGCGGCCGGTGTAGACTCGGCCAGCCTTGGTGTCGTACCACATCTCAGGCGGGTCGTTCCAATCGAAGGTCTTCCCGTTCAGCGCCGCATGGCACGGGCGGACGCGGGAATCGTGGGACGTAGACCACCGATACTTCTTGCAGCCGGCGTCGGTCTGCTGCATCTTCGTGATCTGTGCGTTCAACGTCGCAAGCTGGTCACGGGCCAAAAGCTGGGCGTGGCGCTTGGACGTGCCGTACTCGCTCTGGATGTCCTTCTGGATGTCGCGGATTGGCCGACCGTTCAGGTAGCCGTCCAGAATGATTTGCCGCATATTGCCGAGTGTCTCGGTCGGCAGGCTCTTGATGTAGGCCACGTTCTCGGCGATCCACCTCTGGATGGCCTGCTCGTACAACTCGCCCGAGTAGTAGTCGTCCAGAATGTCGATGCCCAGCGTGTCCTTGACGGCGCGTTTCCACTCTCGTACCGAGGTGTTCTGCGTCATCTTGGCAATCTGCTGGATTTTGCTGTCGAGGCCGAACTGCGCGATGCGCTTTTCCAGAGCCGCAGAGACCTCCTGAAGCATCTGACGGATGCGGGCGTCGAGGTCGCGGCTGTCATCCAGTCGGGAGTCTCCACGCCGTTCCCGCTTGTACTCGTTCATCATGGCTGGCAGTTTCTTCTTCAGTTCCTCGTTCAGCAGCCGCATATAGGCGCCGGCGATGCGCCGGTACTCACGCTCTGCAGATTGCGGGTATTGCGGGGTGGTCTTCGCAGGAAGGGGTCTATTCCCCCGAAACTTGGGGCGTACAGCCTTTTTAACCACCTCTTGGTATTGGTTGTTGGTCAAAGACAAAGCCCCCTTTACGGTCATTTACGCGGGTTTGGCGATGGGTTGCGGGCATAAGAAAAGCAGGGCGGTCATTGTCCGCTCTGCCTATTTCCCATCTACCTCTGAAACAACTTCGAGGCAGTAGACGTCAGGTATGGTGCAGATCCTCCGATTTCACCCGGTATGCCATCATGTCAGAAATTTCCGGAGCCGGGGCCGCCGTCGAGATCGGAGGAATCCCCTCTATTTCCGACTTCCTCAAGCGTAAGTTTC
>OHDX01000055.1_pt1 | contig 21959 bp, 17 predicted proteins | sample 1567051 | NCBI WGS metagenome assembly OHDX01 (sample SAMEA3879502, study PRJEB24766) | human gut metagenome | biome: human-associated habitat; feature: feces | place: USA | collected 1985/1987
ATGAGATTTGGACCGCGGCAGGGATCTGCCGCGGTCCGGAGTCTTACTTCATGTTGCGCTCGTAGGCCTCGATCATCTTCTTGACCATCTGGCCGCCGACGGAGCCGGCCTCACGGGAGGTCAGGTGACCGTTGTAGCCCTGTTTCAGGTTGACGCCGACTTCGTTGGCGGCTTCCATCTTGAACTTGTCCATGGCCTCGCGAGCTTCCGGGATATTGATCTGGTTCGTATTTTTCATTGCGTACATCTCCTTGAAATGTGATTTTGGGTACCGCAGTCATAGCATTGCCCGAAAAAGATCGAATATGCCGGAAGTCTGTCAGGGAATTTCCGGCCGTTCTTCTGAAAATTGGGCGGCGGAAAATGCTGTCAAAAGCAATTGACAAATTCCGGACGGCTCTCTATAATGAATTAAAGTGATGAACAAAGGCGCGGCTTGCGCAGCGTTTGCCGCGGCGGGCCGATACTCTGTTTCAGAGCACAAGGATACCGGCAAGACCGGCAGCGATTTCTGCTCGCTGAAAACAGGAGAGTGAATCATGAAAGCAGTACGATTAAAAACGGAATATCTGCAGGACCCTTTGGGCATTGATATTCCGCATCCGCGGCTGTTCTGGAATTGTGAGGACGGGATCACGCAGAGCGCATTCCAGATCCTTGCAGCGACGGATGGCCGTACGGTATGGGACAGCGGGAAGGTGCCCTCCGGCTCCATGCACGCGGATTATCCAAACGCGCTTGCTTCCCGGCAGCGCGTCAGCTGGCGCGTGCGGCTCTGGGATGAGAACGACGATCCCGGCGCGTGGTCGAGCGAGGCCTTTTTCGAAATGGGGCTTCTGAATGCTTCGGACTGGAGCGCCCTGTGGATCGCGGGGGACTATCCCGTCCGTAAAAAGCAGCGCTACCCGGTGGATTGCTTCCGCAAGGTGTTTTCCGCGGGACAGGTTCAAAAGGCCCGGCTGTATTTTACGGCCTGCGGCCTGTATGAGGCGCGGCTCAACGGCCGGCGCGTCGGGGACGCGCTGCTGACGCCAGGCTCCACTGACTACCGCAAGCGCATCCAGTATCAGGTCTACGATGTGACGGACCTGCTGCGGGGCGGCGAAAACGCCATGACCGTCGAGCTGGCGGACGGCTGGTACCGCGGCTCCAACGGCGGCGCAGGGCAGACGAACACCTTCGGCACGGAGACAAAGCTGCTGGCGCAGCTGGAGCTGACGCTGGCGGACGGAACGACGCAGACCGTCTGCAGCGACGGGAGCTGGGCGTGGAGCAATGACGGCCCCATCCGCTTTGCCGACCTCAAGGACGGCGAGATCGTGGATGCAAATCGCGAGCCCTCCTATTCCGGCAGTGTCCGCGTCGTGGAGGAGCATGCGCCGCTGACGGCATCCGACAACGTACCGGTCCTCGAGCGCGAGCGCTTTGCCCCGGTCGAACGGATCACAACGCCGTCCGGCAAGACTGTCCTCAAATATGCGCAGAATCTTTCGGGCTATGTGTCCTTCCGTGTGACGGCACACAAGGGCCAGCGAGTCCACATCACGATGGGCGAAACGCTCGATGACAGCGGCGAACTGACGCTCCGGAACATCCAGTGCATTACCAAAGGAAGACCCTCACCGCTGCAGGAGCTGGATTACACCTGCAGGGAGGGCGTGAACGAATACACGCCGAAATTCTATTACGGCGGCTTCCAGTATGCGCAGGTCGACACGGACGTCGAATTCCGGACAGAGGACTTTACGGCTGTTGCTGTGTACAGCGCCTTTGAGGAAACTTCAAAATTCGAGTGCTCCAATCGCCTGATCAACCAATTTTACCACAACACTCTGTGGTCCCTGAAGAGCAACTCCACCGACGTGCCGACGGACTGCCCGACGCGTGAGCGCATGGGCTGGACGGGCGACAGTCAGGTCTTCTTCAACACGGCGTCCTATCTCACGGACTATGCGGCCTTTGCCCGCAAGCATGTGCGCGACATTTTTGACCGCCAGTGGCGCAGCGGCCGCCTGCCGCAGATCGCGCCGTTTGCAAACGAGTCGCCGAGCATCAACAAAATGAACGGTTCCGTCGGCTGGGCGTGCGCAGGTGTCTATATCCCGTACTATTTCTATCAGAAATACGGCGACGACCGCCTGCTGCGTGCGTATTACGACAACATGCTGCGCTATGCGGACTTTATGATCCGCTGCGCGGGGAAATGGGGCGGGATCTTCGCCAAGCCCATGCATCTTTCCCACAAAAATCGAAAGTATGCTGTTAACTGCGGCAAGTCCTACGGCGAGTGGGCCGAGCCGAATGACGTCATGGCCTTCCACGGGATCGACTTTTTCATTCCGCACTCGGAGGAATCCACGGCCTATACATATTTTACGCTCAAGCGTGTGCTGGAGATCGCCTCGATCCTCGGCAAGCCGGAAACGCCGCAGCTGGCGCGCATCCGGGAATACAGCGAGGGCGCGAAACGCGCCTATCAGGAACTCGTTACGAAGGACGGCTACTCGCTGGATACCGACCGGCAGGCCAAGCTCGTCCGGCCCTTGTATATGGGGCTGCTGACGCCGGAGCAGGATGCCTTTGCCAGAAAGCGCCTCATTGCCGCGCTGGACCACTATGGCTGGCGTCTCGGGACCGGCTTCCTCTCCACGCCGATGATCCTGGACGTTCTGGCGGGGCTGGATATCAGCTATGCCTACCGTCTGCTGGAAAACGAGGAAATGCCCGGCTGGCTCTTTATGCCGAAGTCCGGCGCAACGACGATCTGGGAGGCCTGGGAGGGCAACCAGAAGGACAAATGGATCGCCTCGCTGAACCACTATTCCAAAGGCGCGGTCTGCGAGTGGCTGATGAACACGATGTGCGGCATCCGGATCACCGGAGAAAACCATGTTACAATTGCACCGAAGCCCGGCGGGGACATCACCTTCGCACGGGCTAGTTATTGGAGCATTTGTGGAAACGTTACGACAAGCTGGGAGCGGACGGAGAACGGCTATCGGCTGACCGTGGGCATCCCTGCGAACACAACGGCGGAAATCCTCCTGCCGGACGGAACGGGCCGGACCGTCGGAGCCGGACAGCATCGGTATGAATGGAAATGAAACGATATTACCTTGCCATTGACATCGGCGCGTCTTCCGGGCGGCACATTGTGGGCTGGCGGGAGGACGGCGAAATCAAAGCAAAAGAGGTCTACCGCTTCCCCAACGGCGTACAGGAGCAGAACGGCCATCTCGTCTGGGACGTGGATGCGCTGCTTTCCCATGTGAAGGCGGGCATCGCGGCGGCGAAGGCCGAGTTCCCGGAGATCGTCAGCCTGTCTGTCGATACCTGGGCCGTGGACTATGTGCTGCTGCGCGGCGAGGAAGAAGTCCGTCCCGTCTATGCCTACCGCGACAGCCGCACGGAGGCGGCCATTCCCAAGGTTCACGAAATTCTGCCGTTTGCGGAGCTGTACGCCAAAACCGGCTGCCAGTTCCAGCCGTTCAACAGCATTTATCAGTTCTATGCGGATAAGCTCACGGGCAGGCTGGAGGGCGTGACGGATTTTCTGATGATCCCGGAGTATCTCCTCTGGAAGCTCTGCGGCGTGAAAGCCAAGGAATATACCAACGCCACCACCACCGGCATGGTGAGCGCCGAAACCGGCGAATTTGACCCGGAGATTATTTCAGCACTTGGTCTGCCGCCCATCTTCCCCAAACTCCAAAAGCCGGGGATGGTGCTGGGCGAGTATGAGGGGATAAAGTGCGTCCTCTGTGCCACCCACGACACAGCCTCAGCGGTGGAGGGTATCCCTATGGACGGGAGCCAGCCCTACATTTCCTCCGGTACATGGTCGCTCTTGGGCGTCAAAACGCCGAAGCCCATTACAAATACCGCCAGCCGTGCCGCCAATTACTCCAACGAGGGCGGCGTGGGCTATAACCGCTATCAGAAGAACATCATGGGCATGTGGCTGGTCAACGAGCTGCAAAGGGAGCTTTGCAGCGGGCTGGGCTTTGCGGAGATCGTGAACGCCGCAAAGGAGAGCCGCTGCGATGCCCTCATCGACGCCAACGCCCCGGAATTTCTGGCTCCCAAGAGTATGAAGGCCGCCTTTGACGTGGCGACGGGTGGAAAGCTCATCAGCATCGGCGACTATTTCCGCTGCGCTTATCGCAGCCTTGCGGAGAGCTACGCAAAAGCGCTTGCAGAGCTGGAGCGAAACACTGGAAAGCAATACGACAAGCTGTACATCGTGGGCGGCGGCGCGAAAAACGACTTGCTAAACCGCCTGACGGCACAGGCCACCGGCAAGCGGGTCATTGCCCTGCCCATTGAGGCGACGGCGCTGGGGAATCTGAAAATACAAATGGAGGCAGACCTATGAGCTATACGGAAGCAAAAGAAAAATATGCCGCCCTCGGTGTGGATACCGAAGCGGCGCTTACAAAGCTGAAAACCGTGCCGCTGTCCCTGCACTGCTGGCAGGGCGATGATGTGCGCGGTTTCGACACCGACCCCACCAAGCCCCTTACCGGCGGCATCCAGACCACTGGCAGCTATCCCGGCCGCGCGAGAACGCCGCAGGAGCTGATGGCGGACATCGAGGAGGTGCTCAGGCTGTGCCCCGGCACGAAGAAGCTGAATCTCCACGCAAGCTATGCTATTTTTGAAAACGGTGAGTGGGTAGATCGGGATAAGTTAGAGCCGAAGCACTTCGCGCAGTGGGTGGAATTCTGCAAAAAGCACGGCCTCGGTGCGGACTTTAACCCCACCTTCTTCTCCCACCCTAAGTGTGATCCGCTGACCCTCAGCTCCCCCAACGAGGAAACCCGCCGCTTCTGGGTAGAGCATGGCAAAGCCTGCGTGCGCATTTCGCAGTATCTGGCGGAGGAGTTGGGGCAGGTCTGTACCATGAACATCTGGACGGGCGACGGCTTCAAGGACATCCCCGCCGACCGTCTGGGGCCGCGTATGCGCTACAAGCAGTCCATCGACGAAATTCTCTCGGAGCCCTTTGACTTTGCCAAGGTCAAGCCCTGCGTGGAGAGCAAGGTTTTTGGCATCGGCGTGGAGAGCTACACCGTGGGCAGCGCGGAATTTGCCCTGAGCTACGCCGCCATGAATCCCGGCAAGTGCATCCCCCTGATGGACAACGGCCACTATCACCCCACCGAGGTGGTCAGCGACAAAATTCCGGCACTGCTGACCTTCTTCCCGGAGATCGCCCTGCACACCACCCGCCCGGTCCGCTGGGACTCAGACCATGTGGTGCTGTTTGACGATGAAACAAAGGAACTTTGCAAGGAGATCGCCCGCTGCGGCGGCTTGGACGGCCGTGTGCATCTGGCGCTGGACTATTTCGATGCCTCCGTCAACCGCATCGCCGCGTGGGTCACGGGCTTCCGCAATGTGCAGAAGGCCCTGCTGAATGCCCTGCTGACGCCGGATATGACGGCTGAACAGAACGCGGGTAATTTTACAGATCTGCTCGTTCGGCAGGAGGAACTGAAGACCATGCCCTTCGGAGAGATCTGGGCGGAATACTGCCGCCGCTGCGGCGTGCCGGAGGATGGCGCGTGGCTGCCGCTGGTGCGGGCGTATGAAAAGAACGTTCTGGAGGCGAGAGCATGAAAAATATTCTGACAGCCCCGTGGATGGTGGAGATGATCCGCACCGTGACGAATATGTACGACCACGGCTGGGACGAGCGCAACGGCGGAAATGTGAGCCTGCTGCTGGAGGAATCGCAGGTCAACGATTATGTGGATGGCGCGGTTCTGCGGGAGATTCCCACGGGCTTTTCCTGTCCAGAGCTGGACGGCAAGTACTTCCTCGTCACCGGCACAGGCAAGTATTTCAAGAATGTCCAGTATGCGCCGGAAATCAATCTCGGCCTCGTGCGTCTGACGGACGGCGGCGAGACGGCGCAGCTTCTGTGGGGCTTTGCGGACGGCGGAAAATTCACGTCCGAATTTCCGGCACACATGATGAGCCATGCCGCACGGCTGAAAATCGACCTGCAGAACCGCGTGGTCATGCACTGCCATCCGGCAAACCTGCTTGCCATGACCTATGTCCACAGCCTGGACGAAAAGGCCTTTACCCGCACCCTTTGGCAGATGTGTACCGAATGCATCGTGGTGTTCCCCGACGGCGTGAATGTACTGCCGTGGATGCTCTGCGGCACCAATGAGATCGGCGAAGCGACCGCTGAGAAGATGCGCACCGCCCGGCTTGTTGTCTGGGCGCAGCATGGCATCTACGGCACGGGAAAAGACCTCGACGAGACGTTCGGCCTCATCGAGACCGCCGAAAAGGCGGCAGAGATTTACATGAAGATCGCCCATCTGCCGCTGGTCAATACCATTACCGATGACCAGATGCACCAGTTGGAGGCCCACTTTGGCGTGAAGGCAAGAGAGGGCTATCTGGCCTGAATCCTGTTTCTGTTATAGACCAAACCGGCAGCCGGAAACGCATCCGGCTGCCGGTTTGGCCTGTGCTCAGGCACAGAGGTCGAAGAACAGGAAGTGCTCCGGGTCGATGAGGTCGATCGCGAGGATGCTTGCCTCGGGACAGATCCTGTCGAGATCCAGCCGGGCGTCGGTCTCGTCATAGGTGGCGGGCTGCGGCTCGGCGGCGAAGATCAGGCCGTCGTAGTTCTCGGGCACATAGACGATGTAGCTCTTCGTAAAGAGCCGCCCACCGTCCGCGGTGTCCTCCCACTGCGTGGAATAGAAGAATTCGATCTCGTAGTCCGTGCCGTTCCAGCTGACGGTGTGCAGGTAGTGATTCTCGCCACGCTCCGTGTCGTCATAGGCGGAGGAGGCGGTCAGCCACATGCCCGTGTAGTAGTCATAGAGCTCGCTGCTCAGGACCGTCTGGAAATCCTGCTCGAAGTAGGGGATCGACTCGGCCGGGATGTAGCACACGGCGTCAAAGGCGATCTCGCGCAGGCCGTCGTGGACATTGTCGTCCTGCTTCGTCACCTGCCACAGGCAGGGCGCGGTCTGGTAGCCGTCGCCGCCCTCTGCGTAGAAGCAGACGCCGTCCTCCAGCTCATATGGGCCGCCGCCCACGTCGCAGTTGATCATCAGATCGCCGTTTTCAAAGGCGGAGCGCAGCATGATCGCGCTGACCTGCCGCAGAACGCCGCCGTTTGCGGGATCGAGCAGTTCGCCGGACGGGGAATACTCCAGCACGAGCCTGTCGTCGGAATCCTCATAGCCCAGCTCCACGCCCGCCGCGCCGGCAGTGGCAATGCCGGATTCCAGCACGGTCTCCTCGGAATTCAGAATGTCCCATGTGCCGTCCTCATGGATGCGGATCCAGAAATTCTGACCGACGTATTCCCAGAGGCCAACATAAGCTGCGAGGTATTGCGCGGAGTCCGAGGCGTAGGGACCGTAGGAGGCGTCCGGCTGGAACTGGAAGCAGTCCTCGCCCTCCCAGTACCAGACGAGCACCGTTTCGGTGCCGTCCTCCTGCCGGAATTCCAGCCGGATGTCGCTGCTGCCGTCGCCGGTCACATCGTCAAAGGAGATGCTCCAGTAATCGGACGCGGCGTTCGGGATTTCAACGGGATAGGTAACGCTGTCAAAGCAGATCTGTTCCGACACGTCGTAATAAAATGTCGTCCATTCGCTGCCGATGCAGACGCAGACCGGCGTTTCCACGCCGTCCTGCACGATCGTGCCCCGGTCGTTTACCATGCCCGTGGTGCGCCAGTCCTCGCCCGGCAGCTCCTCCGTCGGGGCCTCCTCTCTGCCGCAGGCGGCGAGGGTCAAGAGGAGTGCAAGGGCCAGAAGCAGGGAAAATGCTCTTTTCATGATTCGATCTATCCTTTCCGTTTTCTGCCGGGTAAAAAATTCCACCGTACAGAGACATTGTACGGCGGAATGTTCAGAAAGTCTATTAACCAAAGGTTAACCAGACTGCTTTAACAGGGCTGCAAGCTCCTGCCGTTTCCGGCGGATGTCGCCGTCGATGTGGAGCTTGGCATAGAGCTGGTTCAAATACTGCTTGACGCTGCCCTCGGAGAGGCCGAGCCGCCCGGCGATCTCGCGGTTCGTCAGGCGCTGCGCAAGCAGGTCGGCAAGCTCCAGCTCCCGCGGGGTAAGCCCGGCGAGGGCAGCAGGCCGGGTGCGGCGCGCCTCAGACAGCCTGCCCAGTTCCGCGATCGCCTGCGTGTCCGGGCGATTTTCCAGCAGCGGCGCAAGATAGTGGTAATTCTCCGCAAACGGCAGAATCAGTCCGTCCGGCGCGGCATCGGTCAGAGCCTGCTCCAGCAGCGCCTCGGCCTCGGCGCGTTTGCCGAGCTGCGCATAGGCGGCAGCCGTCTGGATGCGCACATGGAGGGCGACAAGGGCATAGGAGAATCGCGCGCAGGCGGCCAGAAGCGCCTCGCTCCGGCCGATGAGCCGGGCATACTCTCCCTGCGCCAGCCAGACCTGATTTTCGATCATGTCATACATCGGCCGTCCGGGGGCCAGAATGTGGACGGTGTCGAGCCGGTGCAGGCGGAACAGCTCCGGAATGCGCTCCGTATCTCCGCGCAGCGCATCATAATAGGCGCAGATGGCGTAAAAGATCGGGAGCCATGCGGCGTTGTGCTGCCGCACCAGCCCGGCGTTGCGCTGCTCGCGCGTGTACGGCAGGGAAAAGTCCCGGAAAAGCGACAGCCGCAGCGCCAGAAGGTCGCAGCACAGGGCCATGCTCTCCTGCAGAGGCCCGGTGCTCCGGGCGCGCTCCAGCGCAATATGGGCGTCGGCAAAGCGGCACTGCAGAAGCAGCGCCTCCGCACGCATGATCTGCTCCGCCCCGCGGCCGTGGCCGTCCGTGACGCGGTAATAATGCGGCATGCACTCGTCCATCTCGGACAGCTCTGCCTCCAGCGCGCCGGGCGTCCGGTGGAACATCATCAGCACGGAGGGCGAGCCGAACGTCCAGCCGCCGCTCCGGCGGATGGTGATGGCCGGACGGGTCATTTTGCTGCTGGCGCTGCGGTGCAGGCGGCTCATGGCCGAAATATCGTTGTAGTGCAGGAAGCTCAGGATGAGGTCGCATTCGCCAAGCAGATTTCCGCGCTCGTTCGGCGGCAGCTCCGGATGCGTGTCCAGCGCGCTCTGCAGCAGCTCGCGCAGCTCCAGCATCTTCGGGATACGGCTCCAGTTGAACATGCAGCGCATCAGCACCAGAATGGCAAGCGGATGCGCCAGCAGCGCGTCTTTCGGGCATTCCTCCAGCGCAGAAAGCACCAGAGCGGGGTCGAGCGTGGAAAGCTGAATGCCGGCGTCCTGCGTCACAGCGTCCAGCAGGGAAGCATAGTCGCCGCAGCGCCGGAAGGAATCCATGGCGTGGAGCATCTGCCCGTGCGCGGCGTACCAGCGCCCATAGCGCGCCCGGCAGGCCCGCTGCCGGGGCTCCGGGAGCGTGCGGAAGACCTGCACGGCGCAGGCCTTCATCATGTGGTGGAAGCGATAGGTCACGCCGTCCGGAAGAAGGCTGGCAAAGGCGTTCTGCGCAGTCAGCGCGCCCAGCAGCTGCTCCGTTTCCGGTTCTTCGGTGACAAAGCGCGCCATTTCCGCCGTGAATTCATCGGCAAGACCGAGCACGGCCAGAAATTCCCGTGTGCGCTGCGGCAGCGGGTCAAGCATGGCGGCCGTGAACATGGCGTAGATATCCGAATTTCCGCCGGCCAGCGTTCCGCGCTCGGCCAGCGAGCGCAGATTGAGGTAGACGGCGGAGAACCAGCCCTCCGTGGAGGTCAGAAGCGCGGTCAGCTGCGACTCGGACAGCGCGGCGCCGCAGCGGCGGGCATAGACGGCCAGCTCCTCGCGGCCAAGCCGGAGCTGCTCCGCGCCGATCCGGTGCAGGCGGATGCCCAGACGCAGCTGCGCGTCGGCAGGCAGGAAGCGGTCGCGCCCGGCAACGATGAGGTGGACGTTTTCCGGCAGGCGGTTTGCAAGCGTGCACAGGAAATCCGCGACGCGCGCATCGGCCAGCAGGTGAAAATCGTCGAGGAAGAGATAGCACGGCTCCGGCCCGGCCAGCCCGCGGCACAGGCCGTCCGCCAGCAGCCCTGCGCCCGCGGCATCGACAGGGCAGTCGTAGTCACGCAGGAACGGGAACCCGGCGTGGGCAAAGGCCTCCTGCGCGCTTCGCCAGAGAATGGCAAGGTGGGCGGAATAGACGCTGATGCGGATACAGTGTGACGGCGCCTCTCTGGCGAGAAACCAGTTGACGGCCGTCGTCTTGCCGTAGCCCATGGGCGCAACGACCGCCGTCAGCGCACAGCGGGAGACCGGCCGCAGGCTCTCCTGCAGCCGCCCGGAAATATAGATCGTGTTAAGATCATGCCTGATGCGCGCCATCCGCTCACCTCCGGAAATATCGTGTCTGCAGGCATTATAGCATATGTCGCATTTTGGCGCAACTGGCCGCACGATGCGGCGGGAAAACATGCATTGATTTCCGAAAAGTGATGTGCTATACTATTTAATATAGAAATCAAACCAGAGGAGGGCCTCCCGAATGGAGCGTATCACAAGCAGTCACAATCCGCTCGTGCAGCACATGCGGAAGCTGCAGACCTCGCGCGCCTATCGCGAGAGCTGCGGCGAATTTGTGGCGGACGGCTGGAAGCTTCTGGAGGAGGCACTCAAGTGGTATCCCGAGGTGACGGCCGTTCTGACGAGCGAGCCGGAGCGCTGCCCGGCACTCCCATCGTCGGCACGTCTGGTCGAGGTCCCTGCGTCATTGATGCAGAGCGTTTCGAGTATGCGCACGCCGCAGGGCGTTTTATTCTCCCTGCGCCTGCCGCAGGAGGGCGCGCTCCGGGTGCAGCCCGGCATGCTCCTGCTCGACCGCATCCAGGACCCCGGAAACCTCGGCACGATCCTGCGCACGGCCGACGCCTTCGACCTGCCGGTCCTGCTGACGAACGGCTGCGCCGATCCGTTTTCCGAAAAGACGGTGCGCGCCTCCATGGGCGCGGTGTTCCGCCGCCCGCCGCAGAGCGCACCGATGGAGGACGTCCTCCGTGTCTGCCATGCCGCCGGGATCCCCATTGCGGCGACGGCGCTGTCCGACACGGCGTGCGATCTGCGCGAGGTCGATCTGATGCGCCATCTTGTCGTCATCGGCAGCGAGGGGCAGGGCATTTGCCCGGAGCTGCTCGCCGCCTCGGACCGGCAGATCATCATTCCCATGCAGCCGCGCTGCGAGTCGCTCAATGCGGCCGTCGCGGCGGCGATCGTGCTGTGGCAGATGCGGCCGTAGCGCGGGAGAACACGGAAGGAGGGCGCGCAGATGCAGAAGCACTGGGTTTGGCTGGCAACGCGAAGCGGCATCGGGGTCCGGGGCCGCGCGGAGCTGCTGCGCCGGTTCGGCACGGCAGAGCGCATTTATGCCATGGACCGGGCTGCGCTGCAGGCGGAGGAAGGCCTGCGGCAGAGCTGGCTCGAGCCGCTGCTCGACAAAACGCTGGACGGCGCGGAGCGTATTCTGGCGCAGTGTGACCGTTTTGACATCCGCCTTCTGACCTATGCGGAGCCTGCCTATCCCGAGCGGCTGCGCAACATTGCAGACCCGCCCGCGCTTTTGTATTATCAGGGCCGCCTGCCGGACTTCGACCACGAGGCCGCGATCGCCGTTGTCGGCTCACGCCGGTGCAGCGCCTACGGCCTGCTGCACGCCAAGCAGTTCTCCCGCCTGATCGCCGCAAGCGGCGGGCTTGTGATGTCCGGCGGTGCACGCGGCATCGATACCATGGCGCTGCAGAGCGCGATGGACCTGCCGGAGCCGGTCGTCTGTGTGCTGGCCTGCGGGCTCGACATCGCCTATCCACCGGAAAACGGCCAGCTGTTTGCGCAGATCGCGTCGAGAGGCTGCCTCCTGAGCGAATACCCGCCGGGGACGAGCCCGATGCGCGGCAATTTCCCGGTGCGCAACCGTATTCTGAGCGGCCTTTCCGTTGGCGTTCTCGTGGTCGAGGCCTCGGCGCAGAGCGGTGCGCTCATCACGGCGCGGCTGGCGCTGGAGCAGGGCAGGGACGTATTTGCCATTCCCGGCAATCTCGGCGTCGCCTCGTGCGAGGGGACGAATCGCCTGCTGCGCGAGGGTGCGCTCATGCCCGAAAACGGCTGGGAGCTGCTGCAGGAATACACGCACCTGTTTCCGGGCAAGCTGGCGGACGGTCGCCGCCGCGAGGTGATGGAGCAGCGCTTTGGGTCGCATTACGCAGCGGCCGTCCCTGCGCAGCCCCTGCCGGAGAGACCGGCAAAACCGGCCCGACCGGCAGCGCCTTCACCGGAAAAGTCCCCAGCCCTCGACAAAAAAGACATTGACAATCCGCCTGCAAGGCCTTATAGTGACAGAAAGAAAGCACCGCCCGCCCTGTCCGGCGACGAAGCGGCGGTCTATGCCGCCCTGACTCCGGAGCCGATCCTTGCGGATCTTCTCACGGAGCATACGGGCCTTCCGCCGCAGCGCCTGCTTGCGGCCATGACCATGCTCCAGATCAAGGGGCTGGCCAAAAAGCTTCCCGGCAACCGCTATCAGCGCGCCGGAGGATAATGGATATATGGAGGTTCCCTTCATGACAAAGGGATCGAATCTGGTGATCGTCGAGTCACCGTCTAAAGCAAAGACCATTGGAAAATATCTCGGCCCGGATTATCGCGTCGAGGCCTGCATGGGCCACCTGCGCGACCTGCCCAAGAGCAAGATGGGCGTCGATCTGGAGCACGATTTTGAACCGGACTATCAGCCACTGGCCAGCAAGGCCGCGATCATCTCTGAGCTGCGCAGCGCTTCCAAAACCGCAAAGCACATCTATCTTGCAACTGACCCTGACCGCGAGGGAGAGGCGATCTCGTGGCATCTGAAGGAGCTGCTGGAGCTGCCGGACGACAAGACGGAGCGCGTGACGTTCAACGAGATCACGAAAAATGTCGTAACGCGCAGCATTCAGGAGCCGCGCAGCATCGATTATAATCTGGTGGACGCCCAGCAGGCCCGCCGAATCCTTGACCGCATCGTCGGCTACCAGCTCAGCCCGCTGCTGTGGAAGAAGATCCGCCGCGGCCTGTCCGCCGGGCGCGTGCAGTCTGTTGCCACGCGTCTTGTCGTGGAGCGCGAGCAGGAGATCGAGGCCTTCGTGCCGAAGGAATACTGGACGATCGACGTGCTGCTGCGCTGCCTGAACAAGCCGGGCAGCTTCACGGCGCACTATTACGGCGAGGAAAAGAAGCGCGAGCTGCACAGCGAGGCCGAGGCCGACGAGGTCCTGCGCGACATCGCCGGGCAGGAATTCACCATTGCGGGCATCAAGCGCACGGAAAAGCGCCGCTCGCCGACGCCGCCGTTCATCACCTCCACGCTGCAGCAGGAGGCCTCCCGCAAGCTCAATATGACGCCGCGCCGCACGATGGCCGTTGCGCAGCAGCTCTATGAGGGCGTCGACATCAGCGGCGAGGGCACCGTCGGCCTCATCACCTATATGCGTACCGACTCCCTGCGCCTGTCCGAGGAGGCGCTGGCCGCTGCGCGTGATTTTATCACCGATCGCTACGGCCCGGCCTACTATCCCGGCCAGCCCCGCCATTTCCGCAAGAAGGAGGGCGCGCAGGACGCGCACGAGGCCATTCGCCCCAGCAATGTCCGGCTCGACCCCGAGAGCATTCAGGCAGACCTGACGCGCGAGCAGTACCGGCTGTACAAGCTGATCTGGAGCCGCTTCGTCGCCTGCCAGATGTCCGATGCACGCTATGACGCCGTGCAGATCGACGCACGCTGTGCGGGCCATGCCTTCCGCGCCAGCGACCAGATCCTGAAATTCTCCGGCTTTACCGCCGTGTATGAAGAGGGCCGCGACGACGAGGCCGAGGAGCGCTCCTCTTCGCTGCCCGATCTCGACGGCTCCGAACGCCTGACTGCCGAAAAGCAGGAAAAGGCCCAGCATTTCACCCAGCCGCCCGCCCGCTACACCGAGGCGACGCTTGTCAAGGCGATGGAGGAGCGCGGCGTGGGCCGCCCGTCGACGTATGCGTCGATCGTCGCGACGATCCAGGACCGCGAGTACGTCATCAAGAAGGACAAGCGCCTCTGGCCGACACCGCTCGGCCGCGTTGTGACCGAGCTGATGATCGAGCGCTTCCGCGACATCATCGATGTCGAGTTCACGGCGAATATGGAGCACCAGCTCGACGAGGTCGAGGCCGGAAAGGTCGGCTGGAAGACCGTCCTGCGCGATTTTTATCAGGATTTCCACCGCGAGATGGAGGATGCCGAGAAAGCTCTCGACGGTGTGCGCATCAAGGTGCCGGATGAAGAGACCGATGAGGTCTGTGAGCTGTGCGGGCGCAAAATGGTTATCAAGAGCGGCCGTTTTGGCCGGTTTTTGGCTTGCCCCGGCTTCCCGGAGTGCAAAAATACCAAGCCGCTCGTCGAGCGTATGCCGGGCCGCTGCCCGCGCTGCGGCAGCGGGATGCTCAAGCGCAAGTCGAAGAAGGGCTATGTCTACTATGCCTGCGAGCGCGGCGCGGAGTGCGGCTTTATGACGTGGGACGTGCCCACGGCGCAGGACTGCCCGAGCTGCGGCCAGACGATGTTCAAAAAGTCCGGCCGCGGCCAGATGAAGCCGTTCTGCATCAACGAAAAGTGCCCGGACTTCCTGCCGGAGGACAAGCGCGGTTATAAGCGCCGCATGCCGAAGGCCACGACGGACACCGTCGAGAATGCCGAGGAGATCGCCCCGGCCGCGGAGGAAGCGGAAAAGAAGCCCGCCAAAACGGCCAAAACGACGAAGACCGGGAAGACGGCCAAGGCCGCCAAGGCCGCAAAAACTGCGAAGACCACGAAAAAAGCGGCGGAGAAAAAGCCTGCCGCACGCAAAAAGACAAAAACGGAGAGCGAAGCATGACCGAAGTACGCGTGATCGGCGCGGGACTTGCGGGCAGTGAGGCCGCATGGCAGCTTGCCGAGCGCGGCTTTGCCGTCCGCCTGTCCGAGATGAAGCCGGTAAAAATGACCCCTGCGCACCACTGCGCGGATTTTGCGGAGCTTGTCTGCTCCAACTCCCTGCGCGGCGACCGGCTGGAAAATGCCGTCGGCCTGCTCAAGGAGGAGCTGCGGCGGCTCGGGAGCCTCATCCTGCAGTGCGCCGATGCCACGCGCGTCGAGGCGGGCGGCTGCCTTGCCGTCGACCGCTACGGCTTTTCCGGTATGGTGACGGAGCGCATCCGCAGCCACCCGAATATCACGGTCATCTCCGAGGAGGTGACCGAGGTCCCGGCGGGGCCGGTCATCATCGCGACGGGCCCCCTGACGTCCGACGCCATGAGCGAGGCCATCGGCCGCTATTTCGGCCAGACGGATTATCTGCATTTCTTTGACGCGGCTGCGCCGCTCGTCACGCTGGAGTCCATCGATATGACGAAGGCGTGGTACGCCTCCCGCTATGACCGCGGGAGCGCGGATTACATCAACTGCGCCATGACGCGCGAGGAATATCAGGCCTTCGTCCGGGAGCTGGCCGCCGCCGAGGAAGCGGAGGTGCACGGCTTTGAGGACAAAAACGTCTTTGAGGGCTGCATGCCGGTCGAGGTCATGGCCCGCCGCGGCGAGGACACGCTGCGCTACGGCCCCCTGAAGCCCGTCGGCCTGCGGGACCCGGCAACGGGCCGTGAGCCCTATGCTGTCGTTCAGCTCCGGCGCGACAATGCGGCCGGAAACATCTACAATCTCGTCGGGTTCCAGACGCACCTGCGTTTTCCGGAGCAGAAGCGCGTGTTCTCCATGATCCCGGCGCTGCACGATGCGGAATTCGTCCGCTACGGCGTGATGCACCGCAACACGTTCCTGAATTCACCGAAGCTGCTCGACGCGTGCTACGCAGACCGGCGCGACCCCATGGTCGCCTTTGCCGGGCAGATGACGGGCGTGGAGGGCTATGTCGAATCGTGCGCCTCCGGCTATCTTGCCGCCGTCAGCATGGCGGCGCGGCTGGAGGGAAGGCCCGTCCCGGACTTCGGCACCATGACGGCCATCGGCGCGCTGGCGCACTATGTCAGCGACGGCACCGTGGCATCGTTTCAGCCGATGAACGTGAATTTCGGCATCATCGCCCCGCTCGAGCAGCGGGTGCGTGGAAAAGCAAACAAGAATCTGGCCATTGCCAACCGGTCGCTTGCGCACCTGGAGGCTATGGAGAAATGAGGGAACAGGCATGAAAATCATTCTGGATGCAATGGGAGGCGACAACGCCCCGGATGCCGTGGTGCGCGGTGCACTGGAGGCGGCAAAGGAGTTCGGCGTGCAGATCGTTCTGGTCGGCCGTGGCGCAGATATCCTTGCCAGCATGAAGGCCCAGGGCTGGGATACGCTCCCGGACGGCGTGGAGCTTGCCAATGCCGAGGATGTGGTGGACATGCACTGCGATCCCGCCGCGGTCGTGAAGCAGCATCCGAACTCTTCGCTCGTGCTGGGCGCAAGAATGCTGGCGCAGGGCGGCGGTGATGCGTTCATCTCGGCCGGCAATACCGGCGCGCTGCTCACGGCGGCTACGCTGCTCGTCAAGCGCATCCGCGGTATCCGCCGCGCGGCGTTCTCGCCGGTCCTTCCGACGAAGGACGGCCACGCCATTCTCATCGATGCGGGCGCGAATGCCGAGTGCACGCCGGAATTCCTGCTGCAGTTCGGCTGCATGGGCTCGTTCTACGCGCAGAAGGCGCTCGGCATCGAGTCGCCGCGCGTGGGCCTTCTGAACAACGGCGCGGAAGATACGAAGGGCGACCCGCTCCACCGCGAGGCCCATCAGCTTCTGAAGCGCGCCGCGGAGCAGGGGACCATCCACTTCGTCGGCAATGTCGAGGCGCGCGATGTGCCGTTCGGCGCGGCGGATGTTATCGTGGCGGACGGCTTCTCCGGCAACGTCCTGCTCAAGACCATGGAGGGCACGGCCATGTTCATATCCGGCATGATGAAACAGATGTTCTACCGCAATCCGCTGACGATGCTCGGCGCGCTGCTGTGTAAAAAGAGCATCAACGGTATCCGCAAGACCATGGACTACCGCGAAACGGGCGGGTCCATCGTCATCGGCATCAGCCGCCCGGTCATCAAGGCGCACGGCTCGTCCGACGACGCCGCCATCCGCGGCGCGATCCGGCAGGCCATCCGCGCGGTCGAGAGCGGCTTCTGCGAGGAAATTCGTGCCAATATCGGGCAGATGATCCTGCCCAGGGAGGAAGAACATGCTGAATAAGCTGGAAAAGGCGTTGGGCTACAAGTTCCGCGATCCGGAGCTTCTGCGCATGGCGCTGACCCACACCTCCTGTGCAAACGAGATCTATCAGGACCCACTGCGCAGCTATGAGCGGCTGGAATTCCTTGGGGATTCCATTGTCGGCTTCGTGACGGCGGAGTATCTGTACCGGACCTTCCCTAAAAAGCTCGAAGGCGATCTGACGCGCATCCGCGCGGAGCTCGTCTGCGAAAAGAGCCTTGCCGCCGTGGCGGAGCGTCTCTCGCTCGGCGAGCATCTGCTGCTCGGAAACGGCGAGGATCAAAGCGGCGGGCGCCGCCGCCCGAGCATCCTCTGCGATGTTATGGAGGCCGTTGTGGCTGCCAGCTATCTGGACGGAGGCTTTGCCGTGGCCAGCGACATCGTGACGCGGCTCATCCTGCCGCAGCTCGCCGAGGCGGAAAAGACCCACGATTATAAGACGGAGCTGCAGGAGCTCGTGCAGCGCAAAAAATCGCAGCAGCTGAGCTATGAGCTCATCTCGGAGACTGGCCCGGACCACTGCAAGGAGTTCAACGTCCGCGTCCTGCTCAACGGCAGGGAGGTCGGTACCGGCTCCGGCACGAGCAAAAAGCGCGCCGAGCAGGTAGCGGCGGCGCAGGCCATTGTGCGGCTCTTCCCGGAACAGAAATAAAACGATTGGGACCACCGGCGGCAGCCGATGGTCCCAATTCTGTTTTATAGCGTGCGTTCGCGGGTCGAGCGGCGCATGGCGTTGGCCAGCTCCGTGATGCACAGCAGCGTTGCCACAAGGAACACACCGGGAATGACGATGATCCACCATGCGTCCGTGAGCAGAGCCTTTTCGGACAGGGAAAGCATGCTGCCCCACGAGACGACCTCGATCGGCAGGCCGATGCCGAGGAAGCTCAGCGTCGATTCCGCCGTGATGGCGCTGCGGATGTTCATAACGACCATGAACGAGATGGACGAGAAGAAATTCGGCGCAAGGTGCTGCCGCAGGACGTGGAAGAAGCCGCCGCCCATGCAGCGCGAGGCCAGCACATATTCGCTGCTGCGCAGCCTGCGCACCTCCGTGCGAACGACCTTGGCGATGCTGGCCCAGCTCGTCAGCCCGATGACGAGCGAGAGCGTGAGCACATTTGCCGTGCCCAGAATGGCCTGCAGCAGCACGACGAGCAGCAGGTTCGGCACGCTCAGCAGAATTTCGGTCAGCCGCATCAGGAGACGGTCCAGCCAGTCCGGCGCGCAGCCGCTGACCGTGCCGAACAGAATGGCGATGGCTGTGGACAGCAGCGTGGACAGAACGCCGATGGTCAGCGAAATGCGCCCGCCGTACCAGATCATGGAGAAAATATCGCGGCCCATCGGGTCCGTCCCGAAGAGAAATTCCCGCGACGGCGCTTCATTGCAGTGCGCAAGGTCGAGATAGGTCGGATCGTGCGTCAGGAGCACCTCGCAGAACAGGCAGCCGAGCACGATGAGCGTCAGAACGGCGGCCGAAAAAATCGGCTTGCCGCGGTACCACGGTGTGCGGCGTACCGGTGCTGCGGGCGACTGCGGCCGGACGCCGACCAGACGAAAGCGGTCGTCTGTCATTTTGAGGTCACCTCCCGTTCCGTCGGGCGAAGGCGCGGGTCGAGCCGCGCGTTCATGGCCTGCGCCAGCAGACTGCATGCGATGACGACCGCGCCGGAGAGCAGGCACAGCACCATCAGCAGGTTGTAGTCCTTGTAGCGCGCGCTCTCGTAGGACAGTGTGCCGAGACCGGGGTAGGAGAACACGGCCTCCACGATATAGGTCCCGCCCATCACATGCGGCACGGAGATGGCCATGAGGCTGAGATAGGACGGAAGCACGTTACGCAGGCACTGCCGCAGCACGATGTGCGCCCGGCCCATTCCCTCGCTGCGCGCCAGCAGCACATAGTCCGCGCGCAGCTCCTCCACCAGCCGGTTGCGCACAAGGTAGGCATAGTACCACAGGTGGCTCAGCACGACGACGGACATCGGCAGGATCAGGTGCACGATCCGGTCGCCGACATCGTCCGCGTGGCCGACGCTGTAGGCCCCGGAGCTCGGCAGCCAGCGCAGCGTGACGGAAAACAGCAGGATCAGCATCAGCGACAGCCAGAATTCCGGGATGCAGCTCGTCACCGTGCCAAGCTTGCAGAGGATGCGGTCGAGCGGCCGGTCCTCCTTCCATGCGCACAGCGCGCCGAGCAGCAGAGCCAGCACGAACAGCAGCACGAAGCCGAGCCCGCCGAGCAGCAGGGTGTTGCCAATGCGGTCACCGATCAGCTCCAGAACATCTATCTTATATTTATAGGAGATGCCGAAATCGCCGTGCAGCGCGCGGCTGAACCAGCGGGCGTACTGCGTGGGCAGGGGATCATTCAGGCCGAGCTTGTCCTCAGCCCATTCGCGCTCGGCGGGGGACATTTTTTCCACGCGGTCGCCGTAGTAGGAGACAAGCGGGTCGCCGGGAGCGAGGCGGGAGATATAGAACGTCAGAACGGAGAGCAGCAGCACGCTCAGCACGAAAATGCCGAGGCGCGGCAGCAGCCGCAGGAAAAACCGGCGGACCTTCATACGGCGCCCCCTCCTTCCAGCAGAACGTAATGCTCCGGCGCGACCTCCGTCCATGTGCCGCCGTCCGGCAGCGGCCCCTCAAAGACGAGCGGCCTGCGGGCGCGCTCGAGGCGCGGGTCCGGAATGGGGATGGACGAGAGCAGCGCGCGCGTATAGGGGTGCTGCGGCGCGGCGAACAGCGATGCCGTCGGGGCCAGCTCCACGAGCCTTCCCTGATACAGCACGCCGACGCGGTCACAGAGGAATTCCACGACAGCCAGATCGTGGGCAATAAACAGGAAGGAGAACCCGTGCTCCTCCTGCAGATGGCGGAACAGATTGATGATCTGTGCCTGAATGGAGACGTCTAGCGAGGCGACCGGCTCATCCGCAACGAGCAGCTCCGGCTCCATGGACAGAGCGCGCGCAATGGCAACGCGCTGGCGCTGCCCGCCGGAAAGCTCACCGGGGTATTTGTCCAGATAGCCCGCGTCCAGACCAACATAGCGCATCTGGAATTCCGCCTCGGCGCGGTAGCTGCCGCGCGGCGGGCGGACGTGCTGGATGCGCATCGGCTCTGCAATGATATCGCACACGCGCATGCGCCCGTTCAGGCTCGAGCCGGAGTCCTGAAAGATGATCTGCCGCTCTGCCTGCAGCGTGCGGCGGTTCGCGCGGAAGGCACGGCGGTCACAGATGTCGATGCCGCGATAGAGGACCTGCCCGCTCTGCGGCCGCAGCAGATTCATCACGCAGCGCGCGATGGTCGATTTGCCGGAGCCGGATTCGCCGACGAGACCGAGAACCTCGCCGCGCCGGAGCGTGAACGAGACGTGATCCACAGCGCGGAGCACGGCCCTTCGCCCGAGCGGGAAGGCGTGCGTCAGACCGCGCACCTCGAGAAGCGGCTCAGCCATGGCGCTCGCCTCCGATCGGCGGCGTGATGTGCGGGGCCCGGGGGTCGAGCAGCCACGTCGCGGCAAAATGGGTGTCGGAAATGCGGAACATCGGCGGCTCCTCCTCATAGTCGATGGCAAGGGCATATTCGTTGCGGCAGGCGAAGGCATCGCCCTTCGGCGGGTCGATCAGCGTGGGCGGCATGCCGGGAATGGTATGCAGCCGCGGCTTCCCGCGGGACAGCGCCGGGAGCGACTGCAGCAGGCCCCAGGTGTAGGGGTGGCGCGGATCGTAGAAGATATCCTCCGCCGTGCCGAGCTCCACGATCTTCCCGGCGTACATGACGGCCACACGGTCCGCCACGCGCGCCACGGCACCGAGATCGTGGGTGACGAAAACGGTCGCCGTGCCGAGCTTCTGCTGAATTTCGCGCAGAAGATCGAGAATCTGGGCCTGAATGGTCACATCCAGCGCGGTCGTCGGCTCGTCGGCAAACAGGATCGACGGGTCGCCCGCCAGCGCAATGGCCAGCACGACGCGCTGGCGCATGCCGCCGGAAAAGTGGTGCGGATACAGGCCACGCCGCTCCTCCGGCCGGTCGATGCCGACAAGGCGCATCAGCTCGAGCACGCGCTGCTCCAGAGCCGCGCCGCGCAGGCGGGGCGCATGAACACGGACAGCGGCCGCCAGCTGCGCGCCGACGGTCATGCTGGGGTTCAGCGCAGTCATCGGGTCCTGAAATACCATGGAAAACAATGAGCCGCGAAGCTTCTGCAGCTCGCGTTCCCGCAGCTGCGTGATATCACGGCCATTTACCGCGATCGTGCCGCTCTTGCGCCGCGCGCTCGGCGGCAGCAGGTGCAGGATGCTCTTACACAGCACGCTTTTGCCGCAGCCGGATTCGCCCACGATGGCGAGGACCTCACCCGCGCGCAGCGAAAAGCTGACGTCGCGCACGGCCTGGACCTCTCCAGCCGGGGTGAAAAAGCTGACGGACAGATTTTTTACTTCCAGTAGCTCTGCCATAGGATCACCTGTTAAAACGTACATGCGGGAGGCAGCTTGCCAAAAAAGTCTTTTCGGACTTTTTTGGCAAGCTGCTTTCAAAATTGCAAAATATGATTTTGCAAGATTGTTTTGCAATTTTGCCGCTGCGGCGGGTTATTTGACGCGAAAGGAAACCCTGACGGTTTCCTTGTATTATAGAGTAGTAGTTTTTATAGCCCCTATCCAAG
>OHDX01000073.1_pt1 | contig 20424 bp, 18 predicted proteins | sample 1567051 | NCBI WGS metagenome assembly OHDX01 (sample SAMEA3879502, study PRJEB24766) | human gut metagenome | biome: human-associated habitat; feature: feces | place: USA | collected 1985/1987
TCATACCTAATCATGCCAAATTTCAGCGTTGAATCTGTATTTTTGTTCATCATTTTTCACAAAGCAGTGCGTCAAGCCCCCGTCTTTCAGATCCTTTTGTGAATGTATTCGTAAATTTATACAGAATCGTGCTGCATAGGATATTCTTCTTCGCCGCGATTGCAAATGACGGCGGGGCGCATTATAATAAGAGGCAATCATCATTCAAACGCAGGAGGAACCGAATATGCGGCTGCAAAGCGCAATCTTTACACTGGGCGATACCCTCTTCACCCCCGACGGCGCGGCGCGCGAGGGACTCGACAAGGCGCTTTCACTTTTTAAGATGGAGGGCGTGTGGCTCGGCGCGGTGACGGCGCTCAGCGCGGAGGACGCGCAAAAAGCGCTCGAAAAGGCGGGGCTTAACTCGTATTTCCGCTTCGTGCTGACAGAATCCGTCGCGCTCTGCAAGGCGGACAGCGGCACGATGTTCGAGCGCGCGATGAAGCGCCTGCACTCGCAAAAGGACGATACGATCGTCTTTTCCGGCTCGCTTTCCGCCATCCAAAACGCGAAGGACGCGGGTTTTCGCACCGTGGCGGTGCAAGGAAGTGCGGGCGCGGCGGACTGGTCGACGATGCAGCAACTCGCCACGCAGAGCCTTGCGCAGTACAGCGAATTGCTGTCAGATTCTGTGTGAATTTTGGAAAAACGACAGGATTCGACGTTTTTTAGTTTTAGTTGCAGTCTTTCTCAACTGTGATATCGTAAGAATATAACTATCAGAAAGGAAGGTTCGCGCCATGTTTGATTTCTACTCGGCTACCATCTTCCTTTCGGTCTTTATTATGATTATCATGGACATGCTTGTGAGCGGCAATGATCTGATGGAGCATGACAAAAAGCAGATAGTTTACACGATCTCCGTTACTGATGATCGCATGCATGGTATCGGAATGGTTCGGCGTTTGGATGGACGGAGCCGACCCGTCGCTGCGGACGCTGCACATCCTCGTTAAGACCATCGAGCTGTCCACAGCGCCGGTCATCACGGTGCTTTGCAGCGACCCGATGACGCCGCTCAAGCATAAAAAGCTCATTTATACCCTCATCGGCGTCCACGCGGGGCTCGAGGTGCTGTCGGCTTTCTTCGGCTTCATCTTCTCGGTCGACGCACAAAACGTTTATCATCACGAAACGTTTTACTGGGTCTACGTGCTGGCCTATGCCAGCGGCGTTCTGCTGTTCATTGGTCAGCTGCTGAGCGAGAGTTCGCACCATTATGGCCTGTATCGGGCGCTCGTTATCGTCCTGCCGGTTTTTCCTTCTGTGGGCTGTTCCTCCAGTACGGTGCCGGAGTGCGCATCATGTGGGCGTGCTCAGCGGTCGATGTTCTGATGGTTTACATCCTGTATTCCGAGCTCACGCAGAAAATCGACGCGCTGACCCATCTTCTGAACCGCCGCAGCTATGAGAGCCGTCTCGCCTCGTTGCGCGGGCACGCAGTCATCTACTATTTCGACGTGGATGAGTTCAAGTCCGTCAACGACACCTTTGGCCATGTGGCCATGGCGTGGGCGACGCGGTGCTTGCCGAGGTCGGCAGCACGATCTACGCCGTGTTCTCCAAGGTCGGCTACTGCTACCGCATCGGCGGCGACGAATTCTGCGTCATCGCGCAAATCTCCGACACTGCGGCGGAAAAGTATCTTTCGGAATTCCTGCGCGAGCTGACGGCACGGCGAGTGAAAAACGAGCACCTGCCGCACGTGTCGGTCGGCTATGTGTGCTTCAATCCGGTGCTCGGCAGCGTAGAGGATGCGATCAAACGCGCCGACCGGATGATGTACCACTACAAGCGCAAGCGCAAAAGCGAAGCGCTCACAAATGATGATACCGTAAAAAGCTGACGATCTTTTGACCGTCAGCTTTTTGTATCTGCTTTTATTTCGCCTCAATCTCCGCGTCCTCCTGCGGCTGGAGCTTGCTGCCAAAATACGCGAGCACTGCGCCGAGAATGGCGCACGCGACGCCCCAGACCATCTCCGCTGTCGAGGCAAAGTCCGTCGGAATGATAATGATCGTGGAGGCAAGCACGATGCCGATGACGGCGTGATAAGCGATGGAGTAGTGCGTGTCGAAAAGCCTGCTCACAATGCGGGCAAACAGCGCCATCACGCCGACCATGCCAAGCCCCCAGGGGATGAGCACGGTGAAATCAAGCTGCGCGATGCCGTCGATCAGCGGCGTGAGAAGGCCGACCGCCATCAGGATGGACGACGACGTCATCCCCGGGATGATGAAGCTGAAGCCCCACAGCACGCCGCAGAAGAGAAAGCCCCAGAAGTTTGCGGGCATCTCGGCAAATGAACTGAACTTGACGGCCATCAGCGCGCCGAACAGGGCGAGGAAGCTGACGATCAGCGAGATGTACGAACCGTTGCCGCGCCCCTGCGTGCCCGCCTCGTGCCAGAGGTCGGGCAGCGTGCCGAGGATGAGCCCGATGAAGAGGCACGTAGCGACGGTTTCCGACTGGTGAAACAGCGCAAGGATCACGCTGCCGCCGCCCAAAAAGCCGATCGCCCAGCCGATGCCGACGGCGAGCAGCATCCGCCAGTAGCGTTGAAGCGCGCGCCTGGGGTGCGTGAGCAGCTCCATCGCGGGGCGGTAGATGCCGAATACGACTGCGAGCACGCCGCCGGAGATGCCCGGCAAAATCGCGCCCGCGCCGATGATGATACCCTGCACAATGCGCATGATACCGTTTTTGATGCGGGAATTTTTCATATTGCTGCCTTTTTATGTGCTGCGCCCACCGGAAAAGCGGCGGAACGCGACGCGGTTTAATAGCCCTTTCTGCGGTCGACGAGGTGATGCATCGGGCGGCCCGCGGCGTAATTTTCCAGATTTTCGCAGAAGAGCTGCACGTTGCGCTCGCAGGTGTAGCCGAGCGTCATGTTGCCCGCGACGTGCGGCGTGAGCAGGAGGTTCTTGGCCTTGCGCAGCGGATGATCCGCAGGCAGCGGTTCGGGCACGACGACATCGAGCGCCGCACCGGCGAGGTGCCCGGAATCCAGCGCTTTGATCAGCGCGTCCTGATCGATGGCCGTGCCGCGGCCGACGTTGACGACGTAAGCGCCTTTCGGGAGCAACGCCATGCGCTCTGCGTTCAGGATGTTCACCGTGTCGCTCACCGAGGGGAGAGACATGAAGAGAAGATCGGTCTCGGGCAGGAGCTGATCGAGCTCCGTGACGGGATGAACGGCGTCAAAGTCCGCGTTCGCGCGGCCGCTGCGGCTGACGCCGGTCAGGCTCGCGGGATGGAACGCGCGCACGCGGCGGGCAAATTCCGTGCCGATGTCGCCCGTGCCGAGGCACGTGACGCGCGCGCCGTGGAGCGAGTGGATGCCGCCCGGGAGCACGCGCCAGCCGCCCTCGCGGATGATCTCGGTGTATTCCATCTGGCGGCGCAGCAGCATCAGCGAGACCATGACGGAATGCTCGGCGATCGTCGTGCCGTAAGCGCCCGAGGCGTTCGTCAGCAGGCAGTCGGGATTCTGATACAGGTCGTCGCGGCAGAAGCGGTCCACGCCCGCCCAGCAGCTCGCGTACCACTTGAGATTGCGTGCGCCCGCGATAACGCGCTGGGACGGATGGCCGTAGAGGATCGTGCAGTCGTCCACATTGCCCTCCGCCGCCCTGGACGAGGGGAAGAAGACGATGTCGTAGCCGCAGCGTGCGGCGGTGTCGCGCAGCGTCTTTTCGTATGCCGGAGTCAGGAAGTCGATGATGACGCCGATTTTTTCATTCATGGTTCAATTCCTCCAAAATCATTTCTGCGACGCGCAGGCCGTCGGCCGCAGCACTCATGATGCCGCCGGCGTAGCCCGCGCCCTCGCCGCAGGGATATAGACCGCGCAGGGCGGATCGAAAACTCAAGTTGTCGCGCACGATGCGCACAGGCGACGAAGAGCGCGTCTCCACCGCCGTCAAAACGGCGTCGGGCGCATCGAAGCCCCTTAATTTCCGTCCCAGCATCGGAAGGCCCTCCTCGAGCGCCTCGCACACAAAGGGCGGGAGACAGCCGTGCAGGTCGCACCAGCGGACGGAGGGAAGATAGGTCGGCACGACCTTTCCCGCTCCCGTTGACGGGCGATGCTTGAGAAAATCTTCGACCCGCTGGGCGGGGGCGGCGTAATTTCCGCCGCCAAGGCGATAGGCCGCGTCCTCCAGCTCGCGCTGGAACTGGACGCCCGCGAGGGTATCGCCGGACGGGAAATCCTCCGGCGTAACGGAGACCAAAAGTCCGCCGTTGATGTTCTCGCCGTCGCGCGCAAATTCGCTCATGCCGTTTGTCACGACGCGCTTTTCCTCCGACGCGGCGGCGACGACCTCGCCGCCGGGGCAGACGCAGAACGAGAACACGCCGCGCCCCTTTTCCGTGTGGCAGGAGAGCTTGTACGACGTGGGTGGGAGGCCGTAGCGGCCCGCCGCCTCCTTATATTGCGCTAAGTCCATGTCGCGCTGGCGGTGCTCGATGCGCACGCCGACGGCAAAGGGCTTGGGCTCCATCGGCACGCCGCGCTTTTGCAGCATTTCGAACGTATCGCGCGCGCTGTGGCCGGGCGCGAGCACGACGTGCTTTGTGGGCAGCGTGTACTCCCCCTCGGGGGCGCTCACGCGCAGCGCCGTGACGCTGCCGCTGTTCTGCTCGATATCCACAACCTTGTGGGAAAACCGAACTTCGCCGCCGCGGTCGATGATCTCGCGGCGGAGATTTTGCAGCACCACATATAATTTGTCGGTGCCGACATGAGGCTTGGCGTCGACTAAAATATCCTCGCTCGCGCCGAAGCGGACGAACTCCTCTAAAATATAGCCGTGGCGCAGGTCCTTTGTGCCGGTGTTGAGCTTGCCGTCGGAAAATGCGCCCGCGCCGCCTTCGCCAAATTGCACGTTCGAGGTCAGATCAAGCTCGCCCGTGCGCCAGAAGTGCTCGACATCGCGCTTTCGCTGCTCGACCGCGCGCCCGCGCTCTAATAAGATAGGTCTTGCGCCGCAGCGGGCCAGCAGCAGCGCGCAGAAAAGGCCCGCGGGCCCCGCGCCGATAACGACAGGGGAGACCTCCGGCGCTGAAACAGGCGCGGGCGGCGTATATTTCTTCGGCGCGTAGGGCTGCACATTCTTATTCTTGCAGCGCCGTAAAACGCCGGATTCGTTTTTGACCTCGACCGCGGCAGAGCAGACGAGCTTCACGCCCTCGCGCGCGTCGATGGAGCGGCGCAGGAGCTTGACAGAGACGAGCGCCTCCTCGCTCACGCGCAGCGCGTGCGCGCAGGCCGCGCGCAGCTTGTCTTCCTTTGCCCCCACGGGGAGCTTCAGATTGTCGATGCGAAGCATGTGCGCCGCCTCCTTTTTCTTCAGTCGCGTTTCATTTTATTATGACGGAAAGGAAAGCGCAAGGGGAATCACGCGATTATCACAGATTCTTAAAAAAGTCATCGGGAATTTAAGAAATCGTCAAATAGCGTTCAAGAAATATACATAAATATGCCCTATGATAGCACCATCGAAAGTCAAGAGGCCGCCAGCAAGGGTCTCAGTCCATAGGAGGTCATCATCATGTACGAAGACGAAAACAACCTGTATCACTACAGCTATCGCAAGGGCGACGAGCAGAACCCCAACGCCCCGATCGACACGAAGAACTACGCCGAGGACCCGTGGGATAAGAATCCCGGCGGCAGCCCGAAGAAAAAGGGCGGCAGCGGTCTTTCCGGCAAGATCGTGGCGCTGGCGCTGGTGTGCGCGCTCGTCGGCGGCTTCATCGGCGCAGGCGTGAGCGGCGCGACGACCAAGGTGAACAAGACGAGCGTTCAGGTCAGCGACCGCGAGGTCGCGCAGGTGCAGACCGTCAAGGTCGACGGCAAGACGCAGATGTCGATGTCGGAGGTCTACGCCTCGAATGTCAACAGCGTCGTTTCGATCAACGTCTCCGCCACCACGAACTACTTCGGCCAGACCGTGCAGACCGCCGCGAGCGGCACGGGCTTTTTCATCACGGAGGACGGCTACATTCTCACGAACCACCATGTCATCTCTGATGCGAGCAGCGTGAAGGTAACGCTTTACAACGGTGAGACCTACGACGCCAAGGTCATCGGCAGCGATGAGGACTACGACATCGCCGTTCTCAAGATCGACGTGACGGGCGCGACGCCCGTGGTGCTGGGCGATTCGAGCAAGGTCGCCATCGGCGAATCCGTCGCCGCCGTGGGCAATCCCCTCGGCGAGCTGACGTTCTCGATGAGCGAGGGCATCGTCTCCTGCGTCAACCGCGCCATCAATGTTGACGGCACGCCCTTTAACATGATCCAGGTCGACTGCTCCATCAACCCCGGCAACTCCGGCGGCCCGCTCTTCAACAGCTACGGCGAGGTCATCGGCATCGTGTCGGCCAAGTATTCGAGCTACTCGAACACCACCGTGGAGGGCATCGGCTTTGCCATTCCCATCAACGACGTCGTGTCGCTCGTCAAGGACATCATGACCAACGGCTATGTGACCAACAAGGCCTACATGGGCATCACGCCGCAGACGATGACCGCGCAGATGGCGCAGCAGTACCGCTACGACGTGACCGAGGGCGTCTTCGTCTGCTCCGTTGACCCGGACAGCGCCGCCGCCAAGGCGGGGCTCAAGCTGGGCGATGTCATCACGAAGATGGACGACACCGACATCACGTCCTACGAAGACCTCGTCGCGGCCAAGAAGAGCTACAGCGCGGGCGACACCGTGACGCTGACCGTCTACCGCGAGGGTAAGACGATCGAGGTAGAGCTCACCTTCGACGCTGTTCCCGAATCGGCGGAAACGAACAATTCCGACCAGAGCACCGACAACAGCTACAATGGTAACGGCGGTTACGGCAACGGCGGGTACGGCAATGGCGGCAACGGCTACTACTCCAATCCCTGGGATTTCTTCAATAACTTCTTTGGATATAATGGCTGATGCCACTGAAAAAGGAGCCTCGAAAGAGGCTCCTTTTTTTATTGCCGCGCGCAGGCATTCCCACTCCGGAGGCATAAAGGTTATTCAAACCTGAGACTGCCAATCAAAAGCCTTTCTCTTGGGGTTCCAAAGGGGCCATTCTCTTTCGCGAAAGAGAATGGCCCCTTTGTTTCGTTCCCCTGTGCAGGGGAAACCATCAGCTCCCGCGTAGCGGGAACTTATTTACTTCTCCTGAGAACTTCACAAACGAGTTTGTAAACCCTCTCCGTCGAGGCGACGTTCAGCCTCTCCTCCACCGAATGCACATCGTGCAGCTCCGGTCCCATGGACAGCGCGTCGAGGCCGGGGATCTTTTCGATGAAGAGTCCGCACTCAAGGCCGCCGTGGGTGGCTTCGATCTTCCCGTCGCGGCCGGTGAGGTCGCGGTAGACCGCTTCGATCTCCTTGCGGAGGGCAGAATCGCGGTCGTATTGCCAGCCGGGATAGTTGCTGCGCTCGCCCACGGTGCCGCCGCCGAATTCGACGATGGCCTTCACGCGCTGAATGAGCATATCCTTCTGCGAGGCGATGCAGGAGCGGACAGAGAAGGAGCACTTCACGCCGTGCTCGTCCGTGCGCATCACGCCGAGGTTGAGAGAAGTCTGCACAAGACCGGGGAAGTCGGCGCTCATCTCCTGCACGCCCTGCGGCAGGGCAAGGAGCACATGCAGCAGTCTCGACGTGTCCGCTGCGGAGAATGCGGCCGGAACGTCAGCCTTTTCGCACACGAGGGAAATGCCGCCGTCGGTAACGGCGTACTCATTTTTGAGCGTTGCGTCGAATTCCTTGATGAACGCCTCGAACGCGGGCGCATCAGCCGCTGAGACTGCGGCAAGCGCGTCGGCGCGCAGGCAGATGACATTGTCGAACTCGCCGCCCGTCAGCTCATGCACGCGCAGCGAGGGGCAGCGCTCCATCGCGCTATACAGCGTGCGCGCCATCAGGCAGTTGGCGTTGCCGCGGCCCTGATTGATGTTCATGCCGGAGTGGCCGCCCTTGAGACCCGAGATCGTCACGCGGTAGCCGGTCATATCCGCCGCGCGCTCCTGCTTGAGTTCGAGCGTGCAGTCAAGGCGCACGCCGCCCGCGCAGGACACGGTGAAAACGCCCTCTTCCTCAGAGTCGAGGTTCAAAAGCTTTTTGCCCTTCAAGTCCGAGCAGTCCAGCGCGAACGCGCCGTCCATGCCGACCTCCTCGTCGACGGTGAAGACCGCCTCGATGGGGGGATGGGGGAGCGTTTCGTCGGATAAAATCGCGAGGATCATCGCAACGGCGATGCCGTTGTCGCCGCCAAGCGACGTCTTATCTGCCCAGACCCATTCGCCGTCGGTACGGACGTCGAGCCCGTCGCGCGTCATGTCCTTGGTACAGTCCTCGGTTTTGGCGCAGACCATGTCGATATGGCCTTGCAAGATAATGGGCGCGGCGTTTTCATAGCCGCAAGAGCCGTTCTTCCAGATAATGACGTTGTTGCACGCCTCCTGACGGTATTTAAGGCCCAATTCCTTCGCAAAGCCGACGCACAGGTCGCTGATTTGCTTCGTATTTCCGCTGCCGTGGGGAACGGAGCAGAGCTTTTCAAAATAGTAGAATACCTTTTCCGGCTGGAGATTTGATAAGACCGCCATGATATCCTCCCGAATTTTCTTAGTTGATCTGCTTGCGGCGGCTCAGGTTCATCGTGCCGTCCTGCATGTCCTGAATGCTGTCGAGGCTCTTGCCCGTGCCCTCGGCCACGCACTGGATGGCGTTCTCGGCCACCATGGCGTGGATGCCGGTGCGGGCGGTGACGAGCTTATCAAAGCCGCGGACTAAGCTGCCGCCGCCGGTCATGACGATGCCGTTGTTCGAAATATCGGCCACGAGCTCGGGCGGGGTCTTTTCAAGCACGAGGTGGACCTCCTCCATGATGCGCTCGACGGGCTCTTCAAAGGCCTCGAGCATTTCCGCAGACGAGACGGAGATGAGCTCGGGAAGGCCCGTGATAAGGCTTCTGCCCTTGACCTCCATGGTCATTTCCTCTTCCGGCGGGAAGACGCAGCCGATCTGCATCTTCATCTGCTCGGCCGTGCGCTCGCCGACGAGCAGGTTGTGCTTGCGGCGCATATACTTGACGACGGCCTCGTTGAACTGGTCGCCCGCGATCTTGATGGAGGACGATTCGACGACGCCGGAGAGCGAAATGACCGCGATATCGGACGTACCGCCGCCGATGTCGATGATCATGTGGCCCTCGGGCTGGGTGATGTCGATGCCCGCACCGATGGCGGCGGCGACAGGCTCTTCAATGAGGTAGACGCGGCGCGCGCCGGCCTGAATGCCCGCGTCGATGACCGCGCGCTCCTCGACCTCGGTGATGCCGGAGGGAACGCAGATGATGATGCGCGGCTTGAAGAGCTGGAAGCCCATGACTTTATGCAGGAATTCCTTGATCATGCGCTCGGTGACCTCGTAGTCGGAGATGACGCCCTCGCGCAGGGGACGGATGGCGATGATGTTGCCCGGCGTGCGGCCCAGCATGGCCTGCGCATCCGCGCCGACCTTCAAGAGCTTGCCGGTGTTCTTGTCGAGCGCCACGACCGAGGGCTCGTTGAGCACGATGCCTTTATCCTTAATGTAGATCAGCACCGACGCGGTGCCCAGATCCATGCCGATGTCTTTGGTAAAAGAAAACATAGCGTGTTACCTCTTATTTTTCTGAAAACTGAAATGAGCGATGCTCATACTTTCCCATGATGTTTTTATTATAACGGCTCGAAATTGAGTTTGCAATAGCATTGTGCGCGATTTTCCGCACGGTATCAGGGGAAAATAAGGAAAAACATACCCCTGCGCCGCTGATTTTCGCGTCCGCAGACGCGAAACATTTGAATCGTTTTTACCCGCGGCGTGTACGTGGGTAAAAACACTTTGCGCGGAGCGCGTGTCGAACCTGTGAGGCACGAAGCGCAGCGAAACTTTCTCAAAAAAGAGGCGTCGCCTCTTTTTTGAAGACTTTAGTCTTCGTCCGCCGCGGCGAGGGTGGCGCAGATGACTTTTTCCGCGCCAGCTTCCCGTAAAACTCTCGCGGCTTCGCGGAGCGTGGCGCCGGTGGTGAGGATATCGTCGATGAGCAGGATGCGCTGACCCTTGATCTTGTCCTCATTGACGGCAACGTATGCGCCGACGACGTTTTTCTGCCGCTCCTCACGGGACGAAAGCGACGACTGCGCGACGTTGTCCTTCGTCTTTTGCAGCAGCGTTTCCGGCGCGACGCTCCAGTGGCGGCAGGTCTCGCGCGCCAAGAGATACGACTGGTCGTAGCCGCGCTCTTGTTTGCGCTTTTTCGACACGGGGACATAGGTAACCAAATCGAACTCTCCGCCGAAATGCTCGGCGGCGGCCTGCGCTAAAACATCGCCAAAGCCCGTGCAGCGGCTCTGTCCCGCGTGGAATTTATAGTTCAGCAGCGCCTCGCGCACGATGCCCTCGTACTTGAGCGGGGCAAGGCACGCGCCGATCTCCGCTCTCTCATGGAGCGGCGTTTTGCAGTAGGGGAGCGCCTTTTCGCACTCAGAACACACGCCGTGAACGCCGGGTTTTCCACAGAACGCGCAGCGCGGTGGAAAAAGTAAGGACGCGAGCGATTCCAAAAAGCTCATTTTTCCTCCCCACCTTTCCGAAGCCGCCACTTGAGGCCGCTGTACCGACGGCTGCGGCGGTCGTTCTCCGCCATTTTGTTCACGGCGGAATCGTCGCCGACGATGACGAGCAGCTCTCTCGCGCGGGTGATGGCGGTATAGAGCACGCCGCGCACCATCAGCGACGGCGCACACGGCGCGCCGACGAACACAACGCCGCGGTATTCGCTGCCCTGCGCCTTATGTACGGTCATGGCGTAGGCCATGTCGAGCTCTGCGAGCATGTCGGACGTGTAGGTCGCGGTGCGGTCGTCGAAGACGATCTCCAAAAGTTCTCCGCTCGGGTCGATCTTTGCGATCTTGCCGACATCGCCGTTGAAGATGCCCGTGCCGGCGGTGCCGTCCTCCTTCTGCCAGACGACGTCGTAGTCGTTGCGCGTCTGCATGACGCGGTCGCCCTCGCGGAAGACGAGTTCGCCGAAGCGGCGCTCCTGTTTGCCGGGCTTCGGCGGATTCAGCGCCGCCTGCAAAGCGAAGTTCAGCGACCTTGTGCCCGCGTCGCCGCGGCGCGTCGGGGTGAGCACCTGCAATTCGTCCGCGGGGATGCCCATCTTGTCGGGAAGGCGGGTTTTGCACAGCTCGACCACGGTTTCGACGAGCCGCACGCTGTCGCGGCGGGGAAGGAAGAAAAAGTCGTTCGCGGCAGCGTTTTTGAGCTTGGGCGGCATGCCGGTGTTGACGAGGTGCGCGTTGCGCACGATCATCGACTGCTCGGCCTGACGGAAAATGTCGCGCAGGGCAACGGTCGCGATGCGCCCGCTGCGGATCAAATCGGAAAATACGTTGCCCGCGCCGACGCTCGGCAGCTGGTCGGGGTCGCCGACGAGCACAAGGCGGCAGCCCGGGCGCAGCGCCGCGAGCAGCGCGCGCATCAGCGAGAGGTCGACCATCGAGGTCTCGTCCACAATGAGCGCATCGGCCTCGAGCGGTTCCTTTTCGCCTTTGGTGAACGTCACCTCGCCGGTCTGGTCGTTGAAGGTCATGCCGAGCATGCGGTGGATGGTCTGCGCGTCGCGGTCGCAGAGCTCGCCCATGCGCTTGGCGGCGCGGCCCGTGGGCGCGGCGAGCAGAACGTTCAATCCCATGCGCTCGAAGAGCGCGACGATGGCGCGCACGCTCGTCGTCTTGCCCGTGCCGGGGCCGCCGGTCAGCAGCAGCAATTCTTCCTTTGCCGCAAGCTCGACAGCCTGACGCTGGAGCGGCGCGTACTGCACGCCCTGCTCGCGCTCGATTTCTTTGATGACGCGCTCGACGCCGCGCAGGGCGTCGGGCTTGTCCGCGAGCATCGCCTCGATGCGCGTGACAACGTAGGTCTCATCCTCCCACGACTGACGCAAATAGCAGGCCGTCACATTCGCGACGCCTTCCTGCACGACGCGGTGGATGGCGATGAGATCGTCGAGGCTTTTTTCCACCGCGTCGACATCGCAGTCCAAAAGCTGGGCCGTCGCGGCGAGCAGCTTTTCGCGCGGAAGGAAGACGTGTCCGCCCGCGTCGCGGTTGTGGGAGAGCTCGAATGTCAGCCCCGCCTCGGTACGGAGCGATGCGTCGCCGCCAAAGCCCATCGAAAGCGCGATCTCGTCGCAGACGGAGAAGTCCACGCCGAACGCGCTGTCGGACAGTAAGTACGGGTTGCGCTCGAGCGCGGCCATGGCGTTTGCGCCGAAGCGGCGGTAGAGCGGCACGCTGAGCGCGGCGGGCAGATCGTAATGCGCCAGAAATTCCATCACGCGGCGAAGGCCCATCTGCTCGTTGAACGCCGCGGAGATCTCCTGCGCGCGGCGGGCGGTCATGCCCTTGATGGCCGTGAGCTTTTCCGGCTCGGATTCGAGCACCTGCAGCGTCTCGATGCCAAATCTGGCGACGAGCTTTTCCGCCGTCGCGGGGCCGACGCCGCGCACGACGCCGGAAGCGAGGTAGTTTAAAATCTCCGTCTCGTTCGACGGCAGGTACCGCTCGACCTCGCTCGCGGAAAACTGCTCGCCGTACTGCGGGTGGGAGGAAAACGAGCCGGTCGCCGTCAGATTTTCGCCCGGCGCCGCGCAGGGGACGCAGCCAACGAGCGTTAAAAGCTCGCCGTCGTCCGTCACAAGGCGCAGCACGGCATAGCCGTTTTCCTCATTCTGGAAAACGACGGACAGGACCGTGCCCATGATGGTCGTTTCTTCTCCCATAACTGTCTCCTAAGTGAAAAAATCGGTCAGTTCTTCCCTTTGGCAGAGGTAGACCTCGTATTCGCTGCGGCACAAGAGCTCCGCCACGCGGCGCGGCTCGTCGGCAAGGCCGCAGTCCACGATGACGACGCGCGAAAAGCCGCCCTCTTCATAGCGCGATCGCAGCAGCGCGCGCACCGTGTATTCGAGCGTCTTTGCCTCGCCGCACGTCTCGATGACCGCCGTGGCGGGCATGGTGCCGCGCCGCCGCGGGTGCACGATGGCCGAAACGAGCAGAAAGATCACCGCCGTTAAGCCGATGGCAGCGAGCGCCGCGACAACGCCGTCCTGTAAAAGCCGCATATCATCACCTCGCGCCATTCTACGGCGCGGACGGGCGATGGGTGAATCTTAACGCAGCATTTTCCTGAGATACTGGCCCGTGTAGGACTGCTCGCACGCGGCGACCTCCTCGGGCGTGCCGCAGGTGACGAGCGTACCGCCGCCGCTGCCGCCCTCGGGGCCGAGGTCGAGCAGATAATCCGCGCACTTGATGACGTCCAGATTGTGCTCGATGACGAGCACGGTGTTGCCCGCGTCGACAAGGCGCTGCAAAACCTCAAGGAGCTTTTTCACATCGTCCGTGTGGAGACCCGTGGTCGGCTCGTCGAGGATATAGATGGTGCGCCCCGTGGAGCGCTTAGAAAGCTCGGTCGCGAGCTTGACGCGCTGGGCTTCGCCGCCGGAGAGCGTCGTAGACGACTGGCCGAGGCGGATATAGCCGAGGCCGACCTCGCTGAGCGTGCGGAGCTTCGCTTCGAGCTTTGGAAGGTCGCGGAAGAATTCGAGCGCTTCCTCCACGGTCATTTCCAGCACGTCCGCGATGCTCTTGCCCTTGTAGTGGACCTCGAGCGTTTCGCGGTTGTAGCGCTTGCCCTTGCAGACCTCGCAGGGCACGTAGATATCGGGCAGGAAGTGCATCTCGATCTTGAGCTGACCGTCGCCCGAACAGGCCTCGCACCGGCCGCCGCGGACATTGAAGCTGAAGCGGCCCGCGGCATAGCCGCGCGCCTTCGCGTCCGGGGTCGAGGCGAAGAGGTCGCGGATGTCGTTAAATAAATTCGTATACGTTGCGGGGTTGGAGCGCGGCGTGCGGCCGATGGGGCTCTGGTCGATGCAGATGACCTTGTCGAGGAATTCCTCGCCCTCGATAGCCTTACAGCGGCCGGGGTGGACCTTCATGCGGTTTAAGTCCGCGCCGAGCTTTTTGTAGATGATCTCGTTGACGAGCGACGATTTGCCGCTGCCGGACACGCCCGTGACACAGGTAAACGTGCCGAGCGGGATCGAGACGTCGAGATCTTTGAGGTTATTTTCCTGCGCGCCGCGCACGGTGAGGAAATTGCCGTTGCCTTTTCGGCGCTCTTTCGGCACTTCGATCTTTTTCTTTCCGCTCAAATACTGGCCGGTCAGGGAATTCGGGTTTGCCATGACCTCTGCCGGCGTGCCGCAGGCCACGACCTGACCGCCGTGCGCGCCCGCGCCGGGGCCGATGTCGATGAGGTAGTCCGCCGCGCGCATCGTGTCCTCATCGTGCTCGACAACGATGAGCGTGTTGCCGAGATCGCGCAGGCGTTTCAAGGTGGCGAGCAGCTTGTCGTTGTCGCGCTGGTGCAATCCGATAGACGGCTCGTCGAGGATATAGAGGACGCCCATCAGGCTCGAGCCGATCTGCGTCGCGAGACGGATGCGCTGCGCCTCGCCGCCGGAGAGCGTCGCGCTCGCGCGCGAGAGCGTCAGGTATTCGAGTCCTACCGAGCGCAGGAAGCCGAGGCGGTTTTTGATCTCCTTCAAAATGCGCTCGCCGATGCGCATTTGCTGCTCGGTCAGCGTCAGCTGATCCACAAAGTCGAGCGCGTCGACGACGGATTTTTCGCAGTAGTCGCTGATGCTAAGTCCGCCGACCGTGACGGCGAGGGATTCGCGGCGGAGCCGCTTGCCGCCGCAGGTGGGGCAGGGGCACTCGCTCATGCAGGACTCTAACTCCTCGCGCACGCCGTCGCTCTGCGTCTCCTTGTAGCGGCGCTCTAAGTTGGGGATGATACCCTCGAACGCCTGATACAATACGCCCTTGCCGCGCGGCTGGTCGTACTGGAGCTCCAGCTTTTCGCCCTTTGTGCCGTAGAGAATGACGTCCATGACCTCTTTGGAGAGCTTTTCCACAGGGTCGCGGAGGGAAAAATGGTACTTTTTCGACAACGCTTCAAAGTACATGCGCGAGATGCCGTCGCCGCGCACGTTGTTCCAGCCCGAGGCGCAGATCGCGCCGTCGAGCAGGGAAACGCTCTTATTCGGGATGACGAGCTCGGGGTCGACCTTGAGCTGCGTGCCGAGGCCTGTGCACGTCGGGCACGCGCCGAACGGGTTGTTGAACGAGAACATGCGCGGCGTCAGCTCTTCGATGGAGATGCCGCAGTCCTCGCACGCGTAATTCTGCGAGAAGAGGATATCGCGGTCGTCTGGCAGGATATTTGCAAGAATGAGACCGCCCGAAAGCGCCGCCGCGGTCTCGCACGAGTCCGTCAGGCGGTGGACGACGTCGGGGCGGAGGATGAGGCGGTCGACGACGACCTCGATATTGTGCTTTTTGTTCTTTTCGAGGGAAATTTCCTCGCTGAGGTCATACATGTTCCCGTCGGCGCGGACGCGGACATAGCCCGAGCGGCGCGCGTCCTCGAAAATTTTTACATGCTCGCCTTTTTTGCCGCGGATGACCGGCGCCATGATCTGCACGCGCGTCCCCTCGCCCAGCGCCATGAGCTGGTCGATGATCTGGTCGATGGACTGCTGGCGGATCTCCTTGCCGCAGTTCGGGCAGTGCGGCGTGCCGACGCGCGCCCAGAGCAGGCGCAGATAGTCGTACACCTCCGTCACCGTGCCGACGGTGGATCGGGGGTTCTGCGAGGTGGTCTTCTGGTCGATGGAAATGGCGGGGGAAAGGCCCTCGATATAGTCGACGTCGGGCTTTTCCTTCTGCCCAAGGAACATACGGGCGTAGGACGACAGGCTCTCCACATAGCGGCGCTGGCCCTCGGCATAGATGGTGTCGAACGCGAGCGACGACTTTCCGCTGCCGGACAGGCCCGTGATGACGGTCAGCGCGTCGCGTGGGATCTCAACGTCGATGTTCTTGAGATTATTTTCTCTTGCGCCTTTGACAAAAATCTTACTTGGCATGAATCGATAACTCCTGTTGCTGGATTCGCAGCTGCGAGACCAGCGTACTCTTCTGAATTTTTTATGTCAACCTCATTCAACAATGATATCCGCAAATTTCGCGCGCACGAGCGCGGCAAGGTCGTGGGGCGCAAGCTCGACCTGATAGCCGATCTTGCCCGCCGAGACGATCATCGCTGCAAGGTTTTCTGCCGAACTGTGGAACACCGTGGGGAAGAGCTTCTTCATCCCGACGGGCGAGCAGCCGCCGTGGACGTAGCCCGTGAGCGGCAGCAGCTCTTTCTGGTGGATCATTTCGATGGACTTCTCGCCCACGGCCTTTGCCGCCTTCTTGAGGTCGAGATTCTCCGCGACCGGCACGTCGAAGACGTAATACTGTTTGCTCGCGCCGCGCGCGACAAGGGTCTTGAAGACGATGGCGGGATCAAAGCCCATGGACTTCGCCACCGTGACGCCGTCGACCGCCATGCCCTCTTCATGCGGGTAGGTGTGCGCGGTGTAGGCGATTTTCTTCTGCTCCAAAACGCGCATGACGTTGGTTTTTTCTTCTTTATTCTTTGCCATAAGGGACCTCCTATGTGGAAAACGGGGATAAAATCACCGCAGAATGTACACGCAGGCTAAAATGCAGGCAAGGCCTAAGAAAACGCCCGCGCTGATGGGCTCGCCGAAGACGAGGGTGCCGACGAGCGTGCCGACGACCGGCTCGATGCTCGCCATGATGCTGGCCTTGCCGCTCTCGACGTTGGCGAGGCCCTTGGTGTAGAGGATGTAGGGCGCGACGGTGGAGAGCAGCACGAGTCCCGCAGCGAGGAGGGCGTTTTGCGGCACGCTCAGAACCGTCATAAGGTTGCCCCAGTCGGCGACGAACAGCGCGCCGAGCGCGGCGAACACGAACGTCCAGAACACGACGGCGAGCGGGCTGTAGTGCCGCAGGCCGAAGGGCGCGAAGATCGAATAGAGCGCGTAGAAAAATGCCGCACCGAGGCCGAAGAGCAGCCCCTTTGTCGTGAGCGACAGTCCGCCCGTGAAAACGCCCGTCACGAGCGCGCAGCCGAGCAGCGCCAGCGCGAGGGCAAGGAGCTTTTTGCCCGTGATCTTCTCTTTGAAAACGAGCGCGCTCATCAAAACCACCATCGCGGGCGCGGTGTAGAGCAAAATCGCGCTGACCGAGAGAGAGCAAAGCTTCTGCGCGTTGAAGTAGCAGAGCGTGAAGAGCACGACGCTGATGATGCCCGTCGCAATAAAGATCGGCAGGTGCTTTGCCTTCATTTTGAAGACGCTGCGGTCGGTGCAGAGGAAGAAGAGCGCGAGCACCGCAAGGCCGCCCAGGTTGCGGATGACGACAAGGTTTTCCGGCGCGATGCCGGCATTGAGCAGCGGGCGGTTGAATAGGCCGATGCAGCCCCAGCAGGCGGCGGCCGCTAAAATGCAGGCGTAGGAAGCGTATTTTTTCACAGGTTTTGTCTCTTTCTCGTTATTTCGTGTTTTCCTTGCGCAGCTCGATGATGCGGTCGCGCAGGATGGCGGCGTACTCGAATTCGAGCATACGGCTCGCCTCCTGCATCTGCTTTTCGAGCTTTCTGATCTCTTCGTCCCGCTCGCGCTCGGAGAGCTTGCGCTTGCCGCGGCGGCGGGCGGATTCCTCGTCCTTCTTGGAAATTTCGATGATCTCGCGCACGTCCTTTCGGATGGTCTGCGGAATGATGCCGTGCGCCTTGTTGTAGTCGTCCTGAATCTGGCGGCGGCGCTCGGTCTCGTCCATGGCGCGGCGCATCGAGGGGGTGATGGTGTCGGCGTAGAGCACGACAAGGCCGTCGGCGTTTCGCGCGGCGCGGCCGATGGTCTGGATGAGGCTCGTTTCGCTGCGGAGGAAGCCTTCCTTATCCGCGTCCAGAATCGCGACCATCGAGACCTCGGGGATGTCAAGGCCCTCGCGCAGGAGGTTGATGCCGACGAGCACGTCGAACTCGCCGAGGCGCAGGCCGCGGATGAGCTCCATGCGCTCGATGGTCTCGACGTCCGCGTGCATATAGCGCACGCGGATGCCGACGCCGGTCAGATACTGCGTCAGGTCCTCGGCCATCTTTTTCGTCAGCGTGGTGACGAGCACGCGCTCATTGCGCGCCGCGCGGGCGTTGATCTCGCCGACGAGATCATCGATCTGGTTTTCGACGGGGCGCACCTCGACCTTCGGGTCGAGTAAGCCCGTCGGGCGGATGACCTGCTCGACGATCTGGCCCGCGCGGTCCTTTTCATAGTCTCCGGGCGTGGCCGAAACGTAGATGCGCTGGTGGACGCGCTGCTCAAATTCGTCGAATTTGAGCGGGCGGTTGTCAAACGCGCAGGGCAAGCGGAAGCCGTACTCGACAAGGCTCTCTTTGCGCGCGCGGTCGCCGTTGTACATCGCGCGCACCTGCGGCAGCGTGACGTGCGATTCATCCACAAAAAGCAGGAAATCCTTGGGAAAGTAGTCGATGAGCGTCAGCGGCGGCGAGCCGACGGGCCGCCCGCTGATGACGCGGGAATAGTTCTCGATGCCCGTGCAGTAGCCCAGCTCGCGCAGCATCTCGATATCATAGCGCGTGCGCTGGCGGATGCGCTGGGCCTCGACGGCCTTGCCCTCAGCCAAAAACTGTGCCTCGCGCTCGTCGAGCTCCTTGTCGATCTCAACAATGGCGCGCTCCAATTTGTCCTTCGTCGTGACATAGTGCGACGCGGGATAGATGGCGATGTGTTGGAGCGTGCGCGTCACCTGACCGTTGACGGGGTTGAATTCGCTGATCCGGTCGATCTCGTCGCCGAAGAACTCGACGCGCACGGCCTTGTCGCGGTAGTACGCAGGGTAGAGCTCCACCGTGTCGCCGCGCACGCGGAAGCGGTTGCGCTCAAAGGCGACGTCGTTGCGCTCGTAGCGAATTTCGATGAGCCGCTTTAAGAGGAAGTCGCGCTCCATCGTCATGCCCGGGCGGAGCGAGATCATCAGCTTTTCAAAGTCCTCCGGCTCGCCGAGGCCGTAAATGCACGAGACGGACGAGACGACGATGACGTCGCGCCGCTCGAGCAGCGCGCAGGTGGCGCTAAGCCGCAGGCGGTCGATCTCCTCGTTCGTCGAGGCGTCCTTGGCGATATAGGTGTCGGTGTGGGGGATATAGGCCTCGGGCTGGTAATAGTCGTAGTACGAAACGAAGTATTCCACCGCGTTTTCGGGAAAAAACTCTTTGAACTCCGCGCACAGCTGCGCGGCGAGGGTCTTGTTGTGCGCCAGCACGAGCGTCGGCCGCTGGACCTTTTCGATGACGCTCGCCATCGTGAACGTCTTGCCCGAGCCCGTGACGCCGAGCAGCACCTGCTCGTCGAGGCCCATCTTCACGCCCTGCGCCAGCTTTTCGATGGCCTCAGGCTGGTCGCCCGTGGGCTTGAAGGGCGCGTGCAGCTTAAATTCCATATCCGTTTCCCTTTCTTTCGGGCAGAAGTCCGTTGTGCCGCAGGGAGACAAAGTCGTCGTCCGCGACGATGATGTGGTCGGCGAGCTCGACGCCCACGGTGCGCAGCGCGTCGAAGACCGACAGCGTCGTCGCATTGTCCGCGGGGGAGGGGAGTGCCACGCCGCTCGGGTGGTTGTGGGCGAGCAGCACGCTGCTCGCGCCGCACTTGAGCGCATTTTCCACAATTTTGCGCATATTGAGCTGGACGCTCTCAGTGTCGCCCTCGGCGACCAAATGGCAAGCGAGGAGGCGGCCCTTCGCGTCAAGGCACGCCTCGTAGAGCTTTTCCTCCCGCTCGCCGAGAAAGAGGTCTAAAAAGTACGCGCCCGCCTGCTCGGTATCGCTGAGTATCGCCTCGTGCGCGCCGGAGGACGCGCGGATGCGGCGCATCAGCGGGAACATGAGAGAGATGAGAGTCGAGGCGTTCTCGCCGATGCCCTCGACCTCCTCAAGCGCCGCGCGATCGGCGGCAAACACCGCGTCGAGCGAGCCGAATTTTTCCATCAGCCGGTGCGCGATAGGGTTCGTATCCTGCCGCGGCACGGCGTAGTAAAGGAGAAGCTCAAGCACCTCGTGGTCGGCGAACGCATCAAGCCCGTGGGCGCGGAACTGCTCTTTTTTGCGCGAGCGATGTCCTTCGTGTACCGGCATGTGTGCTCTCCTTTCCGGGGTGTTTTTGCCGCAAAACGCGGCAGTCTTCTCCTATTTTTGTCTTAATATTGTATTTTATCACGGAGAGAAAAATCGTACAAGTGTTTTTTGAATTTTATCTCCCGCGGGGAGATGCGCAGGCAAAGGGGGGGGTTCTCTTTCAAAAGAGAACCTCCCCCTTTGA
>OHDX01000081.1_pt1 | contig 19987 bp, 13 predicted proteins | sample 1567051 | NCBI WGS metagenome assembly OHDX01 (sample SAMEA3879502, study PRJEB24766) | human gut metagenome | biome: human-associated habitat; feature: feces | place: USA | collected 1985/1987
CACGGCAACTATACCGACCTCGTCCAGAAGAACATCGACACCGGCATGGGCCTCGAGCGTCTGGCCGTTGCCTGCCAGGACGTTGACTCCCTGTTCGATGTCGACACCGTCATGAACATCACCCACAAGGTCACGGAGATCACCGGCGCGCACTATGGCATGAGCCACGAGAAGGACGTCTCGCTGCGTGTCATCACGGACCACATCCGTGCATCCGTCTTTATGATTTCCGACGGCGTGCTGCCCTCGAATGAGGGCCGCGGCTATGTGCTGCGCCGCCTGCTCCGCCGCGCCGCCCGCCACGGCAAGCTGCTCGGCGTGGACCATCCGTTCCTGTGTGATGTTGTTGAGACGGTCATCCACGAGAACGAGGGCCACTATCCCGACCTGCGCGAGCGCGCCGCCTATATCACCCGCGTCGTCCGCGTGGAGGAGGAGAACTTCGCCCGCACGATCGACGGCGGCATGCGCATTTTCTCCGAGATGCTGGCGCAGCATAAGGAAAACAACGAAACCGTCTTCTCCGGCGCAGATGCCTTCAAGCTCTATGACACCTACGGCTTCCCGATCGACCTGACGGTCGAGATGGCGCGCGAGGAGGGCATGGAGGTCGACCTCGAAGCCTTCCGGAAGCTCATGCAGGAGCAGAAGGTCCGCGCACGAGAGGCACGCAAGGCCCTCGGCGACCTCGGCTGGGCCGGTATCGACTTCGGTCAGGATATTCCCGAGACGCAGTTCGTCGGCTATGACAAAAACGAGACCGAGGGCACCGTGCTCGCCATCGTGGCAGAGGACGAGTCCCGCAGCGAGATCGCCGCAGGCGTCGAGGCTATCGTGGTGCTCGACCGGACGACGATGTACGCCGAGATGGGCGGTCAGGTCGCCGACCACGGCACGATCACCGGCCCGGACGGCGTGTTCGAGGTCACGGACGTGCAGAAGAACAAGGGCGGTAAATTCATGCACTACGGCCGCGTCGTGAGCGGCACGATCAAACTGGGCGAAGCCTGCAAGATCATGATCGATCCTGAGCGCCGCGCCGCCATCCGCCGCGCTCATACGGCCACACATCTGCTGCAGGCCGCGCTGTTGCGCGTGCTCGGCGAGCATTGCCATCAGGCCGGTTCTCTTGTGGAGCCGGATCACCTGCGCTTTGACTTCACGCACTTCTCCGCCGTCACGCCGGAGGAGCTGGTGGAGATCGGTAATCAGGTCTCCGAGATGGTGCTGCGCGGTGAACCGGTCGAGACGATGGTCCTGCCGATCGCCGAGGCACAGAAGCTCGGCGCGACGGCCCTGTTCGGCGAGAAGTACGGCGAGACCGTGCGTGTTGTGAAGATGGGCGAGGATTCACTGGAGTTCTGCGGCGGCACGCATCTGGACAACACCGCAAAGGTCGGCCCGTTCCGCATCCTGTCCGAGGCCTCCGTTGCCTCCGGCGTGCGCCGCATCGAGGCCTACACCGGCAAAGAGGTCCTGCGCCAGACGGAGCAGATGAGCCGCCTGCTGCTGGATATCGCCCACGAGCTGAAGACGACGCCGAAGGAGCTCATGCAGCGCGCCCACGCCATGGTCGGCGAGGTCAAGGAGCTCAAGCAGCGTCTGGACGCCATGAAGGACAAGCTGTTCAGCGGCGAGATCGACCGCTGCCTGTTTGCGGCGCGTGAGGTCGGAGGCTTGAAGGTTCTGACCGTCATGCGCAATGACATCGCGCCGAACGACCTGCGCAAGATGGGCGACCAGATCCGTGACCGTGAGCCGGACGCCGTTGCCGTGCTGGCCAGCACGCAGGGCGAAAAGATCACGCTGCTTGCCGTCTGCGGCAAGAACGCGGTCGGCCGCGGCATCAAGGCCGGTCAGCTCATCAAAGAGGTTTCCGCAGCCTGCGGCGGCTCCGGCGGCGGCAAGCCCGATTCCGCCATGGGCGGCGGCCGCGACCTGCTGAAGCTGGACGACGCGCTGGCGGGCGTGGATGATTTTGTCACCACGCATCTGGCGTAAATCTGGGAGGAAAATGATGAACGACTGCATTTTCTGCCGCATTCTGGCAGGCGAGATCCCCTCGAAGAAGCTGTATGAGGACGAGCAGTGCCTGGCGTTTTATGACATCCAGCCGCTGGCACCGCAGCATTTCCTTGTTATTCCGAAGGCCCACATCGCCTCGGCCGCAGAGCTGGGCGAGGAGCAGGCCGCGCTCGTCGGTCACATCTTCGCCGTCATTGCGAAGCTCACGAAGGAGCTCGGCTTTGCCGACGGCTTCCGTGTCGTGACGAACTGCGGCGAGGACGCCGGTCAGACCGTGAAGCACCTGCATTTCCATGTGCTCGGCGGCAAGACGCTTGGGTCCTTCAACTGATAAGAGACCAGAATACCTCACCTGGGGCGGGCAATAGCCCGCCCCGGTTTTTTCGGCGGAAGGGAGGGCGGACCATGCGCATTCTCGCGATGTTCTCCGCGGCGTTTGCGGCGGCAGCCGCGCTGTGTGCCTATGCGCTCCCGGCTGCGTGGGGCTGGCTGCCCGGTCTGTGCCTCGCGGCCCTTGCCGCGGCGCTTCTGCTTCTACACGGCGATCCGGTCCGGCGCGTGCGCACGATCGCCCTCGGCCTTGCGGCCGGGTTTCTCTGGTGCTGGGCGGATGCCGGGCGGCTCGTGTCCGTCCGCGCCCTCTGCGGCGAGGGGCAGACCATCGAGGCTGAGGTCTGCAGCTTGCCGGAAAGGACACAATACGGCTACCGCTGCGTTACCCTGCTGCAGGGAAACCGCATGCAGCTCTATCTCCGCGATGCGCCGGAGGATGCCGCGCTCGGCGACCGCGTGCGCGTCACGGCGGATGTGACGGAGACAGGGAATTCCCTGTATCTGGCTTCCAATGACATTCTCCTGCTTGGCTTTGCCCGCGGCGAGGCCGAATGGGAGCATCCGGAGCAGGTGCCGCTGCGCTATGCTCCGCAGCGGGCCCTGCTGGCCGTGCAGCGCACGATCACGAATTGCTTTCCGGCCGATACTGCGCCGCTTGCCATCGCACTGGTGACGGGCGACACGTCCGGCCTGCCCTATGCCCTGCAGACGGCCATGTCCGATGCGGGCATCTCCCACATCGTGGCGGTCTCCGGCATGCATGTGACGCTGCTGCTCGGCGTGGTGCGCCTGCTGTGCCTGCGGCGCAGGCGGCTGACGGCGGGCGTCGGCATTACGGTGATGGTCTTCTTTGCTGCCATGCTGGGCTTTCGGCCCTCCGTCACGCGCGCCGTGGTCATGAACGCCGTGCTGCTGCTCGCACCGCTGCTCGGGCGCGAGAACGACGGGCCGACGTCCCTGTGCTTCGCCCTGCTTCTGCTGCTCCTGCCGAATCCGCGCGCCATTGCAGGCGTCGGCCTGCAGCTGTCGTTTGCCGCCGTGGCGGGTCTGCAGCTGTTTTCCGGCGATCTGAACGGCTGGCTGCAGGGCAGGCTGCATGTCGCGGTCCTGCGGGAGCGCCATCCGCTCCCGGCGCGGCTGCTGCGCGCGATCTGTGCGTCGCTTGCGGCAACGCTCGGTGCGCTGGCCTTCACGCTGCCGCTGGCGGCGTGGTATTTCCGGTCGATCTCGCTGGCCGCTCCGCTGACGAACCTGCTGGCCCTGCCGCTGTTCAGCCTTGCGTTCTCGCTCGGGTGCATCACGGCTGTGCTGGGCCTTGTGTGGCTGCCGCTCGGGCGGATCGCAGCGTGGCCCGCGGCGTGGCTGCTCCGGCTGGCGCGCGGCATCGTCACCACGGCGGCCGGGCTTCCCTATGCTGCCGTTTATCTCAACCGGACACTCCTGTGCGTCTGGCTCATTGCCGCGACCGGAATGTTTGTGATCTTTCTGCTCCAGCGGCGCAGGCAGCCCGGCGTGTTTGCGGCCTGCCTGGCCGTGACGCTGACGGCAGCGATCCTCGGCGCGGCCCTGTGGGAGACGGACCCCGTCTCCATGACGGCGCTGGACGTCGGGCAGGGCGCCTGCACCGTTCTGCGGGGCGGCGGTGCGACGTTCGTGGTGGACTGCGGCGGCGAGGGCGGAGAGGCCGTCGGCGAGACGGCCGCGCGCGAGCTGCGCATGGGCGGTGAAACGTCCATCGACGGCCTCATTCTGACGCATCTGGATGCGGACCACTGCAACGGGGCCGCGCAGCTCATGGCGCGGGTAGGGGTAAAGCGGCTGTTTCTGCCGGAGCAGGAGAGCGACAGCCGCGAGGCGATCCTGACTGCGGCGGAGCGCTGCGGCACGGAGATCGTCTTTGTCACGGAGGACCTGACGCTGGACTTCTCCGGCGGCAGCCTGCAGCTGTTTGCGCCGGTCCTGCCCGGCTCGCGCAATTGCGGCCTTGCCGCATTGATGTCCGCGGGAGAATATGATATACTGATCCCGGGCGATATGCCGGCTGCCGCAGAGCGCGTGCTGGCCGATACGCACAGCCTGCCGCAGGTGGAGGTGCTCGTTGTCGGGCACCACGGCGCGGCCGGTTCCACCGCGCCGGAGCTGCTGCAGGCCGTTTCGCCGGAGATCGCAGTCATTTCCGTGGGCGCGGACAATTCCTACGGCCATCCCGCGCAGGCCGTGCTCGATCGCCTGACGGAGGCGGGCGCGGCCGTGTACCGCACGGATCAGGCGGGCGATATTACGATCACGAGGTAAGGCTATGGCAAAAAAAGCGGAATCCGGCGGCTATGCGCGCCTGAAGGGCGACCTGGCGCAGAAGACGCCCGGCAGCTTCTATGTGCTCTACGGCGAGGAGGACTATCTTCGCCGCTACTATCTTTCCATGCTGCGCAGGCAGCTCGTCGACGGGCCGACGGAGGACTTCAACTTCCACCGCCTGACATCGGAGAATTTTTCGATGCAGGTCCTCTCGGAGAGCCTCGAGGCCCTGCCGATGATGGCGGAGCGCACGATGATCCAGGTCGACGACGTCGATCTGTTCGCCCTGCCGGAGGATGACCGCACGCAGCTGGCGGCGCTGTTTTCCGACATCCCGGACTATGCCTGCCTTGTACTCGTCTATGCGGACTTCAAGCCGGACAAGCGGAAAAAAAAGCTCTGGGACGCCATGGAGAAAAACGCCGTGCTGGCGGAGTTCGCCTACCAGACTGAGCGCGACCTCACGGCGTGGATCGTGCGGCACTTCCGTGCGGAGAAAAAGAATATTTCGCCTGCGCTCTGCGGCTACCTGCTGCAGCGCTGCGGCTCGTCCATGACACGGCTCGATGCCGAGATCGCGAAGATCTGCGCCTATTCCGGGGCGGACGACATCGTCCGCGCGGACATCGACGCCGTTGTGGAGCCGACGCTCGAGGCGGTTGTCTTTGAGATCACCGACGCGCTGGGCCAGCGGGAATTTGACCGCGCACTCGAGCGCCTGAGCGTCATGCTCAAGCTGCGGGCCGAGCCCATCGCCATGCTCGGCGCGGTCGGCAGCCATATGCGCAGGCTCCATGCCGCGCGCATCCTGCAGGCGGCCGGGAAGACCTCGCAGGACCTTGCCTCGCTCTGCGGCGTCGCGCCGTTTGCGGCCAACAAGTGCTTTGCGCAGGCGCGGCGGCTGTCGGACCGCTTCTGTGCGCAGGCCGTGCTGCTGTGCTGCGAGGCCGACCGGCAGATGAAGACGTCCTATGACGACCCGGCGCGGATTCTGGAGCTTCTGATCCTGCAGCTCGCCGAGGAGGCCCGCCATGATTAAGCTGCGGCAGGCCATCGTCGTCGAGGGGCGCTACGATAAAAATGCCCTGTGCCAGCTCGTCGATGCGCCCGTCATCGAGACGCATGGCTTCGGCGTGATGAAGGACAGGCGCCTGCTCGGCTTTCTGCGGCAGGTCGCCGCGGCGCGGGGCCTCATTATTTTAACGGACTCCGACGGTGCGGGCTTCGTCATCCGCAATTTTCTCAAGGGCGCACTGCCGCCGGAGCAGGTGCTGCACGCCTATATCCCCGATGTGCCGGGCAAGGAGCGCCGCAAGCGCGCCCCCGGCAAGGAGGGCAAGCTCGGCGTGGAGGGCATGCCGCCGGAGGTGCTGCTCGAGGCGCTGCGGCGGGCCGGGGCACAGGCGGAGGACTCGCCGGAGCCGCCGGACCCCATCACAAAAACGGACCTGTATCTCGCCGGGCTTTCCGGCGGCGCGGACAGCGCGGCGCGCCGCCGCGCGCTGCAGCAGGAGCTTGGCCTGCCGGAGCATCTCGGCAGCGCGGGGCTGCTGCAGGCGCTGAATCTGCTGATGACGCGCGAAGAATTTCAACACCGCTATGGAGAACTGCGATGATCGATATTTCGGTAAACGAGCTGGTCAAGTCCTTTGAGGTCGGCCAGACCCTGCTGGACGGACTGAGCTTTGACATTCACGAGGGGGAATGCGTCGGCATCATGGGCCGCAACGGCTGCGGCAAGACGACGCTGTTCCGCCTGCTGACGGGGGAGCTGTCCCCTGATTCCGGCGAGATCCATATCGCCGCCGGAAAGAAGCTGGGCCTCATCTCTCAGATCCCGGTCTATCCGGCCGGCTTTTCCGTTGAGGATGTGCTGCGCACGGCCTTTGCCGCGCTGGCCTCTCTGAAGCGCCGGATGGAGGAACTGGAAAAAACGCTCGAAAAGGATGCTTCCCGAGCGAATCTGAGCGAATATGACCGCTTGAGCAACGCCTATCTGACGGGCGGCGGCTATGAGCAGGACACGGAAGTCGACAAGGTCTGCAACGGCCTTGGCATCCCGGCTGAAATGCGCGGCCGCGAATTTGACCGCCTATCCGGCGGCGAAAAGACGCGCGTGAACCTGGCGCGCCTGCTGCTTGAGAAGACGGACATTCTGCTGCTCGACGAGCCGACGAACCATCTGGACCTGCGCAGCGTGGAGTGGCTGGAGGACTACATCCGGCACTTCAAGGGAACGGTCCTGACGATCTCGCATGACCGCTATTTCCTTGATCAGGTCGTGCAGCGCATCATTGAAATATCCGCAGGCAAGGCCGAGTTCTACAGCGGCAACTACAGCTTCTACCTCGAGGAAAAGCAGGAGCGCTTCAACCATCAGCTCCGGCAGTATGAGCAGGAGCAGGCCAAGCTCAAGCAGCTCGGCTTCACCGTCGAGCGCATGAAGGGCTGGGGCATCAACAACCGCGTGCTCTACCGCCGCGCCATGTCCATCCAGCACCGCATGGAGCGCATCGAGAAGACGGAACGGCCGACCAAGGAGAAGACGCTCCGCGCCCGCTTCGGCGAAAAGGAGTTCCACGGCGACGAAGTCCTTACCGTCAAGAATCTCAGCAAGCAGTTCGGCGGCCGGACGCTGTTTTCCGGCGTGGAGCTGACGGTGCGGGGCGGCGAGCGAATCGCCCTGCTCGGCGACAACGGCACCGGCAAGACGACGTTCCTGCGCGTGCTGCTCGGCGAGCTGCCCGCGGAGGGAAAGATCAAGTTCGGCCCGTCCGTCAAGTCGGGCTATCTGCCGCAGGTCATCCACTTTGCCCACCCGGAGCGCACGCTCTATGACACGATGCTCTATGAGAAGAACTGCACGCCCCAGACGGCGCGCGACCGCCTCGGCGCATTCCTGTTCTCCGGCGAGGACGTGTTCAAGACCGTCGGCACGCTCTCCGGCGGCGAGCAGTCGCGGCTGCGGCTGTGCATGCTCATGGATGAAAAAATCAATCTGCTCGTGCTCGACGAGCCGACGAACCATCTGGACGTCGCCTCGCGCGAATGGATCGAATGCGCCCTCGAGGACTACGAGGGCACGCTGATCTTCGTCTCGCACGACCGCTATTTCGTCGATAAATTCGCCACCCGTATCTGGGAGCTTTCAGACGGGACTATCCGCGACTTCCCGTGCGGCTATGCCAAGTACCGCGCCATTCTGGAGCACGAGGCGGCCGCCCGTCAGCGGCCCGCCCAGCCGAAGAAGGAAAAGCAGGCCAAGCCGGTCTCCGGCAGCAAGGAGCTGGAAAAGCTCGTCCGCAGGCTCGAGCGGGAGATCGCTGCGAAGGAGGACGAGGCGGCGCAGCTCGAGCAGGCGCTGGCCGGGGCTGCGAGCGACTATCAGGAGCTGCTGCGCCTGACGGCGGAAAAGGAGCGCTGCGAGGCGGAGCTGGAGGACCTGATGGCTCGCTGGGAGGAGGCCGCGCAGGCGCTGGAGCAGGGGTGAGGCCTGCACGCCGGATTGTGGAACGGGAAAGGACACTCGTATGGTTTCCTTTCCCACTTTTCTTCCCTCCGAAACTTTCGGCTGGGCAGGTTTTTTTGACAGCCTGCGATTTCTTAATGGAATATTCATGAATTCTGCGGCTTTCGGACTTGTGTCCGGGGGCCGCAGCGGCTATAATATACCATGACTATATCTGCTCCGTACACCCCGGAGCGGTCAGAAGGAGATTTTTGCATTATGAGTGAATCCTGCGGAGGCAACTGCTCGAGCTGCAGCGAAGCCTGCTCGGAGCGCAAGCCGGAGAGCCTGCAAGCGCAGCCCAATCCGAAGTCCAAGATCGGCAAGGTCATCGCCGTCGTGTCCGGCAAGGGCGGCGTCGGCAAGAGCACCGTTTCTGCCATGCTGGCAACGGCCATGCAGCGCACCGGCCGCCGCGCCGGCGTGCTGGATGCCGATATCACCGGCCCGTCCATCCCGAAGGCCTTCGGCGTCAGCGAATGCGCCAGTGCGGATGAGGAGGGCATTTACCCGGCCGTGACGGAAAGCGGCATCCAGATCATGTCCGTGAACCTGCTGCTCGAGCATGAGGATGACCCTGTTCTCTGGCGCGGACCCATCATCGCGGGCGCGGTCAAGCAGTTCTGGACGGACGTCGTGTGGGAGAATGTCGACTATCTGTTCGTCGACATGCCTCCCGGAACGGGCGACGTGCCCCTGACGGTCTTCCAGTCCCTGCCGGTGGACGGCATCGTGATCGTCACCTCGCCGCAGGAGCTTGTCTCCATGATCGTGGCCAAGGCCGTACGCATGGCCGAGATGATGCATGTGCCCGTCATCGGCCTTGTGGAGAACTACAGCTACTTCCGCTGCCCGGACTGCGGCAAGTGCCATCAGATCTTCGGCAAGAGTCATCTGGACGAGACGGCGCAGGCATATCATCTGCCGGTGCTCGCGCGCCTGCCCATCGACCCCGCCGTGGCGGAGGCCTGCGATGCGGGCCGTGTCGAATCACTCGACACGACGGAGCTCGAGCCTGCCCTGCAGGCCATCCTCGCGCGCTGAGGCACCTTTTCCGCGGAATTATTTTCCGATACAAGGGAACGAACGGCGCACCGGCGCCGTCTATATAGAGGAAACAGTCCGGCGAAAAACCAGAGGGACTTTTTCGGCTGGCTGAGAGGAAGCGCCGCTGCGGCGCAGAAACGGAGGATCTACAATGAAGAAACGAATGCTTTGCTGCCTGCTGGCATTGGTGCTTGCGGTCGGGCTGCTGTCTGCCTGCGGCTCCGGGAAAGCGGCGGTTTATGTCCAGTCTGTGGCGGCGCTCACGGGCTATGGCTCGCTCGGCGGCGCGAACGCCAGCTCCGGCGTCGTCGTGGCGCAGAAGGAGATCAAGGTCGAACGCGATTCCAGCCGGAAGGTCAAGCAGCTCAATGTCGAGGTCGGCCAGGAGGTCAAGTCCGGCGAGGTCCTGTTTACCTATGATATGGAGGATATGCAGCTCACCATCGACAAGGCCAAGCTTGAGATCGAGCAGATGAAGAACAACGTCAAGGATCTGACGACCCAGATCTCCCAGCTCGAGAAGGAAAAGAAGAGCGCGCCCACCTCGGAGCAGCTCTCCTACACCGTGCAGATCCAGGCACTTGAGGCCGACAAGAAGGAAGCGGAGTATAATATCACCGTCAAGCAGAAGGAACTCGATGCCATGACCTCCGGCTCCGGCACCGCGAATGTGACGGCTCCTGTGGACGGCAAGGTGCAGGCCATCAACGAGAACGGCACGGACAGCAGCGGCAATGCCGCAGCCTACATCACGCTGGTGCAGGACGGCGCTTACCGCGTCAAGGGCAAGATCAACGAGCTGAACCGCAGCGACATCGCCGTCGGCGTTCCCGTTGTCATCCGTTCCCGCGTGGATGATTCCGTCTGGTCCGGCACCATCACGGAGATCGATACGGAAAACCCGAGCTCCGGCAACGCCGGCGTTTCCTATGGCTACGGCTATTCCAATGCCGACGACACGAGCAGCTCCAGCAACTATCCGTTCTATGTCGAGCTCGACAGCACGGACGGCCTGATGCTCGGTCAGCACGTCTATATTGAGCCGTCGGACGGCGGAACGGTCTCCGACACCATGAAGCTCGACGCCTCATTCCTGCAGGGCACTGCGGAGGAGGGCTTCTGGGTCTGGGCCGAGAAGGACGGCAAGCTCGAGAAGCGCACCGTCACCGTCGGCACGTTCGACGAGACCTACAATACCTATGAGATCCTCGACGGCCTTGCGGCGGAGGATTATATCGCCTTCCCCGAGGACGGCATGGAGGAGGGCGACCCGACGACGCACACCATGCCGACGGAGGATCCGAGCGCAGAGCCGAGCGACGGCGTCGATGACAGCGGCACGATCGGCGACGGCGTCGATGACAGCGGCGCTATCGGCGACAGCGCGGACACTGGCCCCATCGAGGGCGGCGAAGAGGAGTCTGCAGGCAGCGAGGACGGCGAGTCTTCTCAGACGGGAGGAGTCACCTATGCTCGTTGAAATGAAGGATATCTGCAAGGATTATCCGCAGGGCAAGGAGACCGTCCGCATTCTGAAAAACATCAACCTGCAGGTCGAGGAGGGCGACTATCTCGCCATCATGGGCCCGTCCGGCTCCGGCAAGACGACGCTCATGAATCTCATCGGCTGCCTTGACGTACCGACGAGCGGCGAATACCTGTTGACGGGCGAGAATGTCACCAAGGCCAACGAAAACCAGCTGGCGGAGATCCGCAACCGCCTGCTCGGCTTTGTGTTCCAGAGCTTCTATCTGCTGCCGAAGCTCTCGGCTGTGGATAATGTCGCCCTGCCGCTGCTGTACGCCGGTGTGAACAAGAAGGAGCGCCGCGAGCGCGCCATTGAGGCGCTGCAGATGATGGGCCTCGGTCAGCGGCTGAATTTCCGCCCGAACCAGCTCTCCGGCGGTCAGTGCCAGCGCGTCGCCATTGCGCGTGCCATCGTGGGCCGTCCGAAGCTGCTGCTGGCGGACGAGCCGACCGGCGCGCTGGACTCTGCTGCGGGCAACCAGATCATGGATATTTTCGACGCGCTGAACGACGCCGGCTCTACGATCATCATGATCACGCATGAGCAGGAGATCGCCGAGCGCGCAAAGCGGATTAATTATATCCGCGACGGCATCCTGTCAGACGGCAGAAGGGACGGTGAGAGCCTTGCATAAGAAAAAGAGTGTCAAAGCGATCGTAATTTCGGGCGTCAGCCTGCTGCTCGTCGCGGCGATCGTCGTGGGCGTGCTGTGGTACCTTGGACACCGCAGCGAGCCTGTCAAGGTCGCGCCCGTGTCCATGTTTATGGGCTGGCTCTCGAACGAGAGCACGCAGTCCGGCAACGTGACGGCAGATAACCTGCAGAAGATCTATGCCTCCGATACGCAGACCGTCACGGCCCTGCTCGTGCAGGAGGGCCAGACCGTCAAGAAGGGAGACCCACTGTTCCGCTATGACACCACACTCTCCGACATTCAGGTCGAGCGGCAGGAGATTGCGGTCAAGAAGGACGATCTGAACCTCAACAAGGCCAAAAAGGACCTCGCCAACATCAACCGCCTGCGTCCCTATGTGCCGACGCAGCCGACGGATCCCCCCACGGAGCCGACGGAGCCGGAGCCGACGGACGAGCCGACCCAGCCGCTTGAGCCGACGGAGCCGACCGTTCCCATTGCCCCGGAGGAGCTGCCCTATCTCATGGGCGGCGAGGGCACGCAGGCCTCTCCGCTGTTCTACCTCTGCGCGGCGGATATGCAGTATGATCAGTCCTATTTTGAAGAGCTCCTCGGCGAAAAAACGGAGCTGTGGGTCGTGTTCCAGGTGCGCGAGGGCAATGCCCTGCACGCCGAGCTGCTCAGCGAGCTTCCGCTGAAGCTTACGCGCGACGAGGAAACGCAGACCATCCGCTTTACGGTGTTCGTGCCGGAGCAGGATGACGTGCAGACGGAAACGCAGGCTGCTCCCCGTGTTTCGCCCGGCCCGGATGTCACGGTCGTCGACTATGACGGCGAATACACTGCGGCGGAGATCGCAAAGATGCGCGCCGAGAAGCAGAAAGAAATCCGCGACCTTGACCTGAAGCTCCGCATGGACAAGGTCGAGCTGGAGCGCATGAAGCGGGAGGCGGCGAACGGCGTCGTAACGTCCGCGCTGGACGGCACGGTGCTCCGTGTGAATGACCCCGATACAGCCAAGCAGGAGGGAAGCCCCGTGATCGTCGTCTCCGGCGGCGGCGGTTATTATGTCAAGACCGGCGTGACGGAGCTGGACCGCGATAAATATCCGGTCGGCACCCAGATGCGCATCCAGTCGTGGGAGCACGGCGAGGTCTACGGTACGGTGGCGGAGATCTCCGATACCCCGGTGTCCTCCTCCAATAATCCCTATTACTCGTCCGGCAACCAGAACGTCAGCTTCTACACCATGCTCATTGCGCTCGATGCGGACAGCCCGCTGCGCGAGGACGAGTGGGTCGACGTCTACTTTGACGCTGCGTCGACGGCCAGCGAGGATGCCCTGCGCATCGAGACACGCTTCATCCGGCAGGATGAAGGCGGCAGCTATGTCTATCGCCGCGGTGAGGATCAGCTCCTGCACAAGCAGTATGTCACGACGGGCGTCGTGCAGTGGGGCTATACGGAGATCAAAAGCGGCCTGACGGCCGACGACTGGATCGCCTTCCCCTACGGGAAGGATGTGAAGGAGAACGCAGAGACCATTGAGAGCGACAACTCGGATGATTTCTACTACTACGGCAGCTATTAACGGGAGGCGAGAGCATGTTTGAAAATATCCAGCTTGCATTTCAGGGCGTTTTCGGCCATAAGCTCCGCTCGTTCCTGACGATGCTCGGCATCATCATCGGTATCGCTTCCATCATCACGATCATCTCGACCATCAAGGGCACGAATGAGCAGATCAAGCAGAATCTCATCGGTTCCGGCAGCAATATCGTCAATGTCCAGCTCTATCAGAATGACTGGGCCGTCGACATGTCCTATCAGACGCCGGACGGCATCCGCGTCCTGCAGGACGAGCAGCGCGATGAGATGATTGCCCTCGACGGCGTGGCAGATGTGACGCTCTACCGCAGCCGCGAGAATGTTGAGGGCTTCTATTACCGCAACACGGGCTTCAGCGGCAAGCTCTACGGCGTGGACGATCACTATTTCTCCGTCTACGGCTATGAGGTCCGCAGCGGCCGCGGCTTTACGGCCCGCGACTTTGCCTCGGCCAGTAAGAACGTCATCCTCGATGAGACGGCGGCCAAGACGCTCTTTAGCTCGGACGATCCCATCGGTAAGATCGTGGAGATCTCCGGCGAGCCGTTCACGGTCGTCGGCGTTGTGAGCCAGAAATCCAGCTTCGAGCCGAGGATCAACTCCGTGAAGGACTATGCGATGTATGTGCAGGAGTCCAGCGGCCTGGCCTTTGTGCCGACGTCCGTCTGGCCGGTGCTCTACCGCTTCGACGAGCCGCAGAACGTGGCCGTCCGCGCCACGTCGACCGACACCATGACCGACGCGGGCAAGGCTGTCGCGGACTATCTGACGAGCCATCAGATCATCGCCAGCAAAGCCACGGGCGACAACAGCTATTCCTACCGCAGCGACGATCTGCTCAAGCAGGCCCAGCAGCTGCAGGAAATGAGCAGCGCGACGAACAACCAGCTCATCTGGATCGCCAGCATCTCCCTGCTCGTCGGCGGTGTGGGCGTTATGAACATCATGCTCGTGACCGTCACGGAGCGCACGGCGGAGATCGGCCTGAAAAAGGCCATCGGCGCTAAGCGCCGCCGCATTCTGGCGCAGTTCCTGACGGAGGCGTCCGTGCTGACCGGTATCGGCGGCCTGCTCGGCGTGCTGGGCGGCATCGGCATGTCGCAGCTCATCTCGAAGTTCATGGATACGCCGACGGCGCTGAGTGTCCCCGCCATTCTCGTGGCGGTGGTGTTCTCCGTCCTCATCGGCCTGATCTTCGGCCTCGTCCCGGCCGTGAAGGCGTCGAAGCTCAACCCCATCGAGGCTCTTCGCCGCGAATAAGACGTTTTCTCATGCAGCCGCCCGAAAACCGGGCGGCTGCATTTTTCTGTTGCAATTTGCGGGCCGTTCCGCTACAATTACCGTGCCGGGCTTTCCGGCGCGACATCTGCAAAAGAGGGAACACGCATGGAGAAAAAAGCGGTCTATCCCGGGTCGTTCGACCCGTTTACCAACGGCCATATGGACATCGTGCGCAAGGCCTCGGCCATTTTTGACCGGGTCTATATCGTTATGGCCGTCAATTCCGGCAAGCGGCGTGCCTTTGACTGCCGCCGCATGCAGGAGGCCATGGAGCGCGCGCTGGCGGACAGCGGCATCCGTAACTGCGAGGTCAGTATTTATGACGGCCTCATCGCCGAGTATACGAAGCATCACGGCATCGGCTATATGGTCCGCGGGCTGCGCAACAACATGGACTACAACTACGAGGAAAACATCGCCGAGGTCAACAAGCTCATCGATCCGTCGCTGGAATATGTCTACTTCCGCGCGGATAACGTCGCCGTGTCGTCCTCCATGGTCAAGGAGCTGCGCCACTACGGGCAGGATGTCTCGAGCTATGTCCCGCCCGCCATCGCCGCCCTGCTGGCGGATGGAAATACGGAGCGCTGAGGATTTGCAGCGGCTGTTGTGAAAACGGTAAACGCTCGCCTCGCCCGAACCGCCGGCCTTGCCGGCGGTTTTTTACGCGCAAAAACGGAAAAACTGAAAAAAGTTCTGCGCTCCATCTTGACAGAATACCCTGCAGGGGTATATAATCAAGATACCCCAACGGGGTATTTGAAAGAACGAGGTGACCGTCATGGAAGAATGCTGCTGCCAGAAGACCAAGGTCCGCACGGACGAGGAATACAAGAGCCTGATGAACCGGCTGAACCGGATCGAGGGCCAGATCCGCGGCCTGAAGGGCATGCTGGAGAAAAACGCCTACTGCCCCGACATTCTGACGCAGGCGGCCGCAGCCAACGCGGCGGTGAACGCCTTCTGCAAGGAGCTGCTGGCCGACCATATCCGCACCTGTGTCGCGGAGAATATCCGCGCCGGGAACGACGAGGTGATCGACGAGCTTGTGCGCACCATGCAGAAGCTCATGAAGTGAAGCGATCCCGGAAATTCATCGGAAAGGATGGGAACGATGGAACAATATCAAGTGACCGGAATGAGCTGCGCGGCCTGCAGTGCCCGCGTGGAAAAAGCCGTCTCCAAGGTGCCGGGTGTGACGTCGTGCAGTGTGAGCCTGCTGACGAACTCCATGGCCGTTGAGGGAACGGCGGACGAAGCCGCCATTGTCGCCGCCGTGACAGAGGCGGGCTATGGCGCAAAGCGCAAGGCCGCAGAGCCGTCGGCCGCCCGGCCGTCCGAGGCGCTCGAGGCGCTGGAGGACCGTGAAACACCGAAGCTGAAGCGCCGCCTCATCGCCTCGGTCGGCTTTTTGGTCGTGCTGATGTACCTCTCCATGGGCCACATGATGTGGGGCTGGCCGCTGCCGGGCTTCCTGGCGGGCAACCACGTCGCCATGGGCCTTACCGAGATGCTGCTGACGATCATCATCATGGTCATCAACCAGCGCTTCTTCCTCAGCGGCTTCCGCAGCCTGCTGCACCGCGCGCCGAATATGGACACCCTCGTGGCCCTCGGCTCCACGGCTGCCTTCGGCTACAGCACCTATGCGCTGTTTGCCATGACGGCCGCGCAGCTGCACGGCGATGCCGAGCTGGTCATGCACTATATGGACGAATTCTATTTTGAATCCGCAGCCATGATCCTCACGCTCATCACCGTCGGCAAAATGCTCGAGGCCCGCTCAAAGGGCAAGACGACAGACGCCCTCAAGAGCCTCATGAAGCTCGCCCCGAAGACGGCGACTGTCGTCCGTTCCGGTAAGGAGACGCTCGTCCCCATCGGGCAGGTGCGCACCGGCGACATTTTTGTCGTCCGCCCCGGTGAGACCATCCCTGTGGACGGCGTCGTCGAGGAGGGCAGCAGCGCCGTGAACGAGGCCGCGCTGACCGGCGAGAGCATCCCTGTGGATAAGGCCGCGGGAGACGCCGTCTCCGCGGCGACCCTGAACCAGTCCGGCTTCCTGCGCTGCCGCGCCTCGCGCGTCGGCGAGGATACGACGCTCTCGCAGATCATCCGCATGGTCAGCGACGCCGCCGCGACAAAGGCCCCCATCGCCAAGGTGGCCGACCGTGTCTCCGGCGTGTTCGTCCCGGCCGTCATCGGCATCGCGCTCGTCACATTCGCCGTCTGGATGCTTGTCGGCCAGACCGTGGGCTATGCGCTGGCGCGCGCCATCTCCGTGCTCGTCATCAGCTGCCCGTGCGCCCTTGGCCTTGCCACGCCGGTGGCCATCATGGTCGGCAACGGCGTTGGCGCAAGACACGGCATCCTGTTCAAGACGGCCGCTTCGCTGGAATCGGCCGGGCGCGTCGAGATCGTCGCGCTGGATAAGACCGGCACCATCACGCAGGGCGAGCCGGAGGTCACGGACCTGCTGCCCGCGCCGGGCGTGACGGAGGATGAGCTGCTGCGGCTGGCCAATGCGCTCGAGCAGCGCAGCGAGCATCCGCTGGCCCGTGCCGTGGTGCGCCGCGCGGCCGGCATGGACGCGCCGGACGTCACAGACTTCCGCGCCGTGCCCGGCAACGGCCTGACGGCCGAACTGGACGGGCAGAAGCTCGCGGGTGGTAATCTTGCCTTTGTGCAGAGCCTTGCCGCGATCCCGCAGGAGACGCAGGACCGTGCTGCCCGGCTGGCAGAGCAGGGCAAGACGCCGCTGTTCTTCTGCCGCAGCGGCAAGCTCCTCGGTGTGATCGCCGTGGCGGACATCATCAAGCCGGACAGCCCGCAGGCCGTCCGGGAGCTGCAGGGCATGGGCATCCGCGTCGTCATGCTGACGGGCGATAATGAGCGCACGGCAAAGGCCATCGGCGCGCAGGCCGGCGTGGACGAGGTCATCGCGGGCGTCCTGCCGGACGGCAAGGAGGCCGTCATCCGCCGCCTGAAGGAGCAGGGCAAGGTTGCCATGGTCGGCGACGGCATCAACGATGCCCCCGCCCTGACGCGTGCGGACACCGGCATCGCCATCGGCGCGGGCACGGACGTCGCCATCGACGCGGCGGATGTTGTGCTCATGAAGAGCCGTCTGCTCGATGTTCCGGCATCCATCCGCCTGAGCCGCGCCACGCTGCGCAATATCCACGAGAATCTGTTCTGGGCATTTTTCTACAATGTCATCGGCATCCCGCTTGCCGCCGGTGCGTGGATCCACCTGCTCGGCTGGGAGATGAACCCGATGTTCGGCGCGGCGGCGATGAGCCTTTCGAGCTTCTGCGTCGTGACGAACGCCCTGCGCCTGAACCTGTTCCGCATCTGCAGCACGAAGCACGACCACAAGCGGAAGAACCATGCAAAGCAGACCGTTGCAAAAACGGCTGAAGATCATAAGGAAAACAAGGAGGAAACATCCATGGAAAAGACGATGAAGATCGAAGGTATGATGTGCGGTCACTGCGAGGCCCGCGTGAAGAAGTGCCTCGAGGCCCTGCCGGGCGTGGAAAAGGCCGAGGTCAGCCATGTCAGCGGCACGGCCGTCCTGACGCTGTCCGCACCGGTCGACGATGCGCTCCTGAAGAAGACTGTCGAGGATCAGGGCTATCAGGTCATCTGAATCCGGAAAAGCAATGCCGCAGGGGAATGAAGTGCCCCTGCGGCAGCGCTTTTATGGCGCAAGGCCACCGGATTTGTCATTGCGAGGAGGCCGAAGGCCGACGTGGCGCCCTGAGCGCGAAGCGCGAGGAAGTGCCCTTGGGGTGCAATCTCGCAGTACCCGATTGGATGACAGGCAGGCTTCGGCGAATTCGCAGGCTGTTGCGAAAGATTCCCACGTCGCTGCGCTCCTCGGAATGACAAGCCTGTTTACCTTGCGCCGTTGAATTACCGCTGCGATACCTGCAACTGCCTTAGGCGCTTACTAAGCGCCGCTACAGACGCAATCGGTGCATGCCATTTTAACGCAGCATTGTACGAATCGGCACTGCCTTCCCGAGATTCCCACGTCGCTCCGCTTCTTGCAATGACAATTCGGGGGCCGGTGCTTAGCCGCCACAGGCGGGCTTCTGATTCCTGCCATTTGATCGGCGGCCTGTTTTTCGGCATAAAACGACCACCTCCCCGGCAGAATAACCGGAGAGGTGGTGCAGATGAAAAAAGTGCTGATCGCGATCCTGCTGCTGGGCCTGCTGCCGCATGCGTCGGCGGACTACATTCACTGGGTGGATTTCCGCCTCAGTGCGCCGGTGCTCCGCAGCGCGCTGGAGCTGGACATGGCCTCGCAGGGCGGGGAGCAGCCCCTTGACTGGATCGATATTCTGGCGCTGGCCGCGGCATGGCGCGGCGGAACGGGTGTGACTGTGGCGGACACACAGCGGGCGGCGCAGGCCCTGCGCGGCGATACGCCGCCGGAGCGGCTGCCCGGCATGGCGGGGCGCTGTTTTTCCTATTACCGCGCGGCCTACGGCGCGCTGGTCGGGCATTTTGCCATCCGGCGCACGGACCCGCAGACCGGCGAAGCGGAGTGGATCCCGGCCTACGGCCTCAAGGCGTTCTCGCCCATTGCGGCGGGCTATCCCTGGTCGCATTACCCGGACTTCGGAGCGCAGCGCAGCTATGGCTATGCGCGGCCGCATCTCGGCAACGACATCCTCGGTGCGCTCGGCACGCCCATCTGCGCTGTGGAGGGCGGCACGGTCGAGGCGCTCGGCTGGAACCGCTACGGCGGCTGGCGCATCGGCATCCGCTCCGACGACCGGAAGCGCTATTATTACTATGCCCATCTTCGCAAAGACACGCCCTATGCCGAGGGACTTGCCGTCGGGCAGCGGGTGCAGGCGGGCGAGGTTATCGGCTTTATGGGCCGCACGGGCTATTCTGCGCAGGAGAACGTCAACAATATCGAGACGGTGCACCTGCATTTCGGCCTGCAGCTGATCTTCGACGAGTCGCAGAAGGAGTGCGACAGCGAGATCTGGATCGACGTCTATCCCATTATCGAGCTGCTTGCCTCGCATTGCAGCAGCGTGGCCCGCGACCCGCAGACCGGGAGGTGGGAGCGGCTGTATCCCTACTGCGATCTGGATGCGGAGCCGCTCAGATCAGCTGCTGCTCGTTGATGATGAGCTTGAACTGCAGGCCGAGCTTTTCGGCGGCCTTGCGGCAGAGGATCATGCGCTGCATGAAAATTTCAAAATAGTCCATGACGGAGCCGAAGTGCGTGTCGACCGTCAGCTTCAGCTTGACGAGCGTGCGGTCCTCGTTGATCTTCAGCGTGGACTTTTTCACGGAGTAATTCACGCGGTCGTGGATGTCGAACGTCGTCGTGTCCTGATTGCGCACGCGGCTGCGGCGCACATCGGCCTTGTCCGCGAGGATGAGGGCGGCCGCGACGGCGTTGACCGGCACGCCGGTGCCCTCGTCGTGGTTGCCGATGGCCGTGACGATCGTCGCGACGTCCTCGGCCCCGAAGCCGAGCGAAGTCAGAATCTGGAACGCCATGACGGCGCCGCTCTGCGAGTGCTCGATGCGGTTGACCAGATTGCCGATATCGTGCAGATAGCCCGCGATCTTTGCCAGCTCGACGGTGTGGGCGTCGTAGCCGAGCGTTTCGAGCAGATAGCCCGCCATGGCCGCCACATGCGTCACATGGGCAAAGCTGTGCTCCGTGTAGCCCAGCGCCACGAGCGAT
>OHDX01000088.1_pt1 | contig 19694 bp, 18 predicted proteins | sample 1567051 | NCBI WGS metagenome assembly OHDX01 (sample SAMEA3879502, study PRJEB24766) | human gut metagenome | biome: human-associated habitat; feature: feces | place: USA | collected 1985/1987
GGCCGTTAAACTGCACCTATTAGATGTAGACTACGCGATGGCACTATTTCTATATGCAAGTTGCTGTCGCATTTTTTTGCAACAGTCCCGTTTTTTCTTCTAAAAAATGAGCCGGTTCCGCCTGTTATAGATAAGATCGTGGCTGTTCAGTAAAGAAAAATGGTTGGATGGATATAACTCGAAAATCTTGAAAATTTATTCCAGTGAAAGAAAAAGTGATTACTGCTAAACTAACTACAGTGCTCAACCAAATCCCTCTGAACCGGGAGGGTGGGCGCAGACCGAACATTTGACTTTTCAGGAAAGGAGAACAAAAATGGACATCAAACATCCCTTCGTAAAGCCCGAGATCGAGTGCACGCTGGCGGCGGGCTGTGCTGTGACCGGCGAGCCCTTCGCCATCGAGCTGGCCCACGTCAAGGGCCGTCTGACCATGGTGAGCGCTAAGCCCATAAAGGCGGGCGCGGGCGGCGGCAGCGGCGGCCTGAAGCCCGCCCTGACCAGCCTCGACCTTAGCGACGGCATGGACACTGGCCGCACCTACCACTGCCCCCACTGCGGCAACAAGGACATCGTCCGCTGCGGCAAGTGCCACGGCATCACCTGCTACGACGGCAGCGGCAGCTTCGTCTGCGTCCACTGCGGCAATAGCAGTGTCGTCTCCGGTACCATCCAGCGCATCGAGGTGCAGCGGGTGGGCGTCAAAGCCGAACCCGGTGTCAAGCGTGAGCCCGGTGTCAAGGCCGAGCCCGGCTACCCCAAGCGCGGCCCCCGCTGGTAACGGGGCGGAAGCGTATACTTGCATCAATCCGGGGGGGGACACCCCTCGGGAAAAGAACATTAACACCGACAACGAAAGGAAAAACAACATGAAAGCTTACATTTACAATACCTCTAACGTGAAGGTCGCCGTTGACATCAGTGTGGAGGACACCCCGCTTGAGATCCTGAAGAACTGCTGTGAGCAGGACGCCGAGAGCGCCAAATTCCTCTTCCCCAACGAGGGCGCATACCAGCAGCTTATGCGTGACAACGAGCTGGATGAGAACATCTCCAGCTTTGATCTCAAGGATGTCAATGGATGTTCCATCCACGCTGAGTGGAATGTGCCTCTCAATGGCAACCCCGAGATCAAGAACGCCATCGCTGAGCTGGAAGCTGAGAACATGCCCATCTCCTTCGTGTGCAGTATTGCGGCCATCGTGGCGGCCTGAGGAGGGAGTAGAGATGAACAAGTCCTTCCTCATCGCCCAGAGCGCGGGCTATTTGCTGGGGGAGTGCCTCGGTGGCGCGAAAGTGACCACTAGCTACAGCCACGACCACAATGACTTCATCTGGGAGCTGAGCGGCTACCCGCTTTACGGCACCCGCGGCACCGGCAAGGTGTACATCGTCTTCCCGGCCAAGACCTTCGCTGTTCGCGGCGGCGAGGCGAAGTTTGAACCGATGCCGCAGGACCAGGTGCGGCTGTGCCAGGGAAGCCTCGATAAAGCTTTTGCACACCCTCATGTATACAATAGTGGTCATCCTTGTTGGCATGATGGTGCCCGTTCCGGCGTCGCCGACTTCATAGCGACTCTCCTTGAGACACTGACCATGATCAATGTGACCAATACCAGCGTCACCTACGGGAAGTGTGCCTCCGGAGTAATGGGGGTAGGACAGGACGCCGTCCGCAACGCTTCTATCCAGACCAAGCGTGTCTACGCAGCTTTCCGCCCTCTTCCTATAGTAAAGGACCGCGTTAAGCTCACCCGCTACGTCAACAACCGCTGGATAACGATAGTAAGTCATTTCATGTGAGAGGAAATGGTTTTTATGGAAGTAAATGTCATCATCGAGCAGTCCGTGATAAACAAGATAAACACAGCCATCTTTAGATTCCCCGACATGGAAACCGGCGGCCAGCTTATCGGTAGCATCGGCAAAGATGCCATCACCGGAAGCTATACCGTTTACGTTGCCGACCTTTACCATGAGATCTCTCAGGTAGGCACCGGCAGCGGCTTCACTTTTCTTCCGAGCTATCAGTCGAATGCCTATTTCTGGTGCGACAAGACCTACGGCGGCAAGCTCCACATCATCGGAAATTTCCACAGCCACGCCAATTTTCCGGCGTTCTGGAGCAAGACCGATGATACCATGATGCGCCAGCTGAAGGGTGAGGCCCTCTACATAGTCGCTTCCCCCAGTGAGGGCAGCTGGCTCTTCCGTTTCAAGGACGATGAGTTCAACTTCTGCGACGACTGCCGCGTCACCATCGCGGGCGGCGGCAATGTGGACACCGCCATCGGCAAGGAGCTCATCGAGTCTCCCTACACCCGCCCGGAGGGCTCCGCAGCCGTTCAGTACAACGCCATCCCACACTACACGGGTGGCCAGACCAAAGAGCTGGCCAAGCGCTTCGATTACGCCGTGGACGCTCTCCACGACAAGCGCGTCCTGGTGGTAGGCGCTGGCACCATCGGCAATTTGATGCTGGAAAGCCTCGTGCTCAGCGGCGTGGGCCGCATCACCATCGTGGATACGGACACCTACCAGATCGTCAATCTCCCTCGCAGCCCCATGGTAAGCCGCTCTGCCCTTCGCCAGCCCAAGGCATTTGCTCTGGCGAAGGCTGCTGCCGAGAAAGCATGCTTCCCGCTCACCATCACCGGCATCAAGGCCGACATCTGCAAGCTGGGCTTCGGCTTCTTCGAGAGCTTCGACCTCGTCATCAGCGTGGTTGACAGCATGGCAGTCAGGCAGTACGTGGACAGGGGCTGCAAGGTCTATAAGACGGCCCACCTCTCTGCGGGCACGGGTCTGCTCCAGAGCGGCTTCTTCGGCAATGTGATGTTCTCCCCGCCGGGCACCCACATTGACTACGCGCAGATGTTCGGCTCGGGCTGGCGTGCCCATGAGGAAAAGAAACGCTCCTGCGCCGAATATGAGGACACCACCCAGCCTCAGGTGTTGGCGTTCAGCTCCCGCGTGGCGGGCCTTGCCTCTGACCTCGCGGTCAAGTGGCTGCTGGGCCGCATGGAGGAAAAGGACGTGGTCCGTAAGTATGTGCTGAACAGCGCCGGTCAGGCCGTCAAGGCCGATTCCAGCGGTTTCCAGCTCGTCACTTACCGTGAGCCCAGCGAGGCCGCAGAAGCCCGCAGCGAGCTCTTCTCCCGCCTGGGCAAGCTGCCCACCCACTTCATTCGCTTCGACCGCCGTGAGCCCAAGAGCGGGCTCTACCGCCTCTTTCGCCGTGAGTTCGGCGATGAGAGCGAGAGCTATCAGCTGGATCTCGAGGGTCTGGCAATGGTTCTCCAAGTGGTCTACTGCAACCAGTCCGTCGCGGCGGTGACCGTCTGCGACGTGGACGTGGTGGATGAAGTGCTCTTCAAGTTGCCGCCCGTTCACCTCTACTCCGTCTTCACTGAGGACAGCGAGTATCTGGTGGAGTTGACCTTCGCGGACGCTGTTTAAAGGGGGAGGTGAGGCCTGATGGCCCGAGTGCTGGCCCAGAAGATGACGGGCACCTGCCGCATGTGCGCGTCCTGCTCGGCAGTGACCAAGACGGGGTATCTGGTGCGCCGGGGCGGGGCAGAACTGTTCGTCTGTCAGAGCTGCTTTACAGCCCAGTTCGGGTCCGATTATCAGCTGGTGCGGTCATTCGAGCCGGAGCCAGTGCGGCCACGCCCCCGGCCTGTTGCCCGTCGTCAGGTCGAGCCCCGCCCCCACCCGGCTGTTCGGGCCCCCCGCCCAGAGACCGGCAGAGGCCGGGTGCTGCGGGAGCTGGCGGCCCTCGTCAATCATGGCGTAGAGACGCTGCGGGTGGGGCTCATCGCAGGCCTGCTCCTCCTCGTCGTGATGTATGGTGTGAAGGTGCGCCCCGCCATCCGCCCGCCCTACTACGTCCAATACCAGATGAACAAGGTGGAGCGGCAGGCAGTCCGGCTGCAGGGCCGCGTGCTGAACATTTTTACAAAAGAGAGGTCATCATGATTCAAAGCGTAATGAACTCGGGCTTCAAAGCCCTGTCTGCGTGGCTGCTGTTTTTCTCGGCGGTGGTGCTGCTGTTTTTCATCGCGGCCAGCGTGGTGAACGCCATCAGCGGCAGCAGCCGCTTCAACACCGGCGAGATCATGAAGCTGCTCACCACCACCCTCGGCTTCACCGCGCTCTATGCGGTGCTCGATTACTTTTTGGTGTGAGCGATGAAGCTTGTGAATGAGTTTGAGAAGCGCCATGCGGCGGCTGCGGTGAGCCGCAAGTTCGGCCTCCCTGCCAGCGAGGTGATGTACGTCCGGGACGGCTACGAGCTGGTGCGGTACCTCATGCGCTGTGCGGAACAGTGCCGCAGCCGGGTGGCGGCCATCTACCCGGCAGCCGAACAGCCCGCCCTCAGCCGCGCTGTGGCCGACAGCCTCAACGGCGTCCGCCCGGTGCTGCTGAGCCGCTTCGTGCGGCCCATCCGATGCAGCTACCTCCAGATGCCCGGCCCCTACGGCGGCCTGCTGGTGGAGCTGGAGTACGTCTGCACCGGGGCCGAGCACGCCCGCCGGATGGCGTCCATGGAGGCCGCTCTGGCCGCCGCTGCTGCCGACATCCGTGCCGCCGCAGGCCCCCGCGCCCCGGACTGGGCCCGGGCCTACGCCGTGGTGGAGTATGCGGTGCGCCATTGGCGCTACTGTGACGACGGCGTCTGGAGCTACACCCCCTACGGGGCATTGGTTGACCACGAGGCCGTGTGCATGGGCATCAGCCTCGCCGCCCAGATGCTGATGAAGCAGGTGGGCGTGCCCTGCCTCTATCTGCAGGGGAAGCGCCGGCCCGAGGACGCCATGGGCCACGCGTGGAACCTCATCTATTGCGGCGGGTGGTTTCATCTGGACGTCACCGACGCCGTCGCCGCCCGGGACCCGCTGGCCTTCTGGGGCGTCACGACCATGACCGAGCGCTCTCTCGATCCGGGGCTCACCCTGCCGGACCCGCTGCGGTGCCCCTGTCCGCCGGACTTTATCCGTCAATACCTCAGAAAAGGAACGATGCTATGAAATATACTGACGAAGAATGCGAACGAATCAACCACAACTATCAGATCGCCGTGCGCAACATGAACGACCGCGCCTGGAGCGCGATGCTGGACAGCGAAAAAATAGCAAGCCTTCAGGACGTCGAGAACAAATTGGCCATGGATGCGGGCCGTATCCCCTCCGAGGTCGTCACGAAGGAGCTGGCGGGCGAGTACGGCGCGCAGGACGGCAACACCCTCCTCATCGACGCCCAGAGCCTCCAGAAGGACGATTTCCACGAGGTGCTGGACACCCTTTACCACGAGGATGCGCACGCCCGGGACTGGGTGAACAGCGTTTTCAGCGACCGTCAGGCCGCACTCTCGCCCGAGGAGCGTGAGCAGCTGGCGGCCCGGATGACGCCGGTGCCTTCCCCGGAAGAGGATTTCAAGAGCTACTATAACCATCCGGCCGAGGTCAACGCCCGGGCCGCAGGCAAGGCGGGCGTGGAGCAACTGCTCAGCGACCAGCAGGTGCTGGTCCAGTATGACGCCTCTCACAAGGCGACGAACCAGATCCTCCAGACCTACGACACCGTGGACCTGAGCAGCGTCGCCGCCCCTGCGGAAACGGCTGCGGAGGCCGTCGGCCACGGCGCTGAGGCTGCTCAGGGGCAGGACCACAGCGAAGAGCATACGCGCTGAAAGGGGAGGGGTAAGATGCTGTTCAAGATGACCGAGCCGGAGGCAAAGCCCATCTCTCCGCACCGCTCCGAAATCACCTTGCCCTGCCGCGATGCCCGGGGCAGCCCTCTCCGGCTGGGCCTCGGCGATGAGATATGGCAGGGCCACATCCTTGTCACCGGCGGCACCGGCAGCGGCAAGACCACCGTCATTCGCCAGCTTCTGGCCCGCTGCCGGGACATCTGGCCCGACGCCAGCTTTATTGTGCTGGACGTCAAGGGCGATTATATCCCCTACCGTCGGCCCGGCGATAAGGTGTTCTCGTTTTACGGCGGTGAGGACGCCTTCCGGTGGAATATCCTCGAGGAGGCCCGGGCCTCGCCACACCCGGAGGACGAGCTGGACGAGATGGTATCGGTCTTGTTTGCCAGTCGGGTGAACACGGCTGGCCAGAATCGTTTCTTTGTGGATGCCGCCCGGCAAATCTTCTATGGCTATTTGCTGGTGACCATGCGGCAGTGGCAGTGCCGGGCGGGCCGTCCGGCCCCGACTCATGCCGAGATGGCAAAGTGGCTGAAGAAATGCACCCTGGAGCAAATGCAGGACAGACTGGACTTCGAAAAGGATGAGCTCGGTGGAGTTACATCTCTCCTCAAAGGCCGCGAAGCTGCGAGCATTTTGAGCGAAGTGCACCTCTTTGCCCACGACTTTTTCCGGGGCGCGGCGGGCGGCCGCGACTCGGTTGCGGAGTTCCTCACCCACCCGGGCCGGGCGCTCTACCTGCAATACGACGCCGCCCGGGCCGAGAGCGGGAAGCTCGGGTGCAGCATCCTTCTCAACCGGGCCATCGCACAGCTCCTCTCCAAGGATTGGTGCCGCCGGGTGTTCTTCATCCTCGATGAGGCAGCCGCCCTCCCGGCCGATTACGGCCTCGAGAAACTGCTGGCCCTTGGCCGTGACCGGGGCGGCCGGGTGCTGTGCGCCCTCCAGAACCACGATCAGGCGGCGGCGATGTTTGCCGGCCGACTCTCCATGCAGAGCGACGCCGACAATATGCTGTCCCAGTTTTCCAGCGTGATGGCCTTCCACCCCAACAGCAGCCGGGACGTGGAGTTCGCCCGGGACCGGCTGGGCAAGACCGATATGATAGTGACGACCTTCGGGCTCTCGCGCTACGAGTCGCCACATGCGGCCCACGTGCAGGACTGCCCGGTGACGCCACGCCAGTTGATGGCGCTGAAGGCGGGCGAGGCCTACGTCCGCCTGCGGGACTACGCCCCCGCAAAAGTCTATTTCGAAAAGGAGCAGTGCGATGGAAAATGAGCTGATGAAACTCTGGCAGGTGCCCCGCAGCAGCTGGCTCGTCTCGGGGCAGGATGAGCCTGCCCGGGCGGGCCTCCTGCAGGCAGAGCTTGCCCACCGCCGGGGCCTGCGGGTGATCGTCGCCACCGAGGAGGCGGTGCCCGCCGCTGTGCAGGCGGCACGCAGAGCGGGTTTCAAGCGCCTGCGGACGCTTCCGGCGGCAGGGGAGGGGTACTTCCCAGCCTTCACCCCGGGCCGCGCCACGGAGCGCGAGAGCCGCCTATTAGAGCTTCTGCGGGTGCAGGGCTGGGAGGAGACCGAGGTCGGAAAGGCCAACGCCTACCTCGACTTCATCCTCGGGCTGGACGAGACGGTACACCGCGCTCCGCCCCGGCTGGATATGAAGCTCCTGCAGAAGTACCGGGGCGTCTTCGGTGTGGAGCGTGCCCTGTGGAAGCTGGGCCTCGATGAGGACACCCGCCGCATTTGGCTTGAGGCCTACGCCGAGTGCGCCTCGGCAGGCCCGAGGATCGAAAACTTTCTGCGGGGGCTGGAAGCCTCCCTCCATCTGGACGCGCCGCGCGCGGCCAGCCTCTCCCGCCTCTGCCCCGGCGAAGCGGCCCTCATCCCGGTACCCGACACCATGAACCCCCGCCAGCGGGCAACCCTTTTTCAGCTACTGGTGTGGGACATCCGGGACGCCGGGGGCCTCATCGCGCTGGTGGACGTCATCGAGGGGGGACGCAAGTGGGGAGAGGAACTGGCGGGCCTGCTAGAGCAGGTGATGAGCCGAGCCTCCGTCACCCTCTACTGCGACGACCTCTTTGCCCACGAAGAGGCACTGGTGCGCCGGATCAAGGGCCTGTTCCGAAATGCCGTCTACCTTTACCACAGCGAGATGTCCAGCTGTGAGGCCATCAGCGCCCAGTTCGGGAAAATCGCCGTCATCCACCCGGTCTACAGTCAGGACCGCGACCGCCGTCTGCGGAACAACCGCCTGATCGATAAGATGCTGGGTACCAACCGGGTGGACCACTACACCACGCCTGCCCCGGTCTACGAGCCGCTCTTCCGGCCCGAAGAGATCAACCGGCTGGAGGGCAGTTGTCTCGTCAAGACGCGGGAAGATGCCTTTATAACGGAAATAAACGGAGGTGCGCCATGAATCAGCGGAGAGGATACTGCCTCAGCGCGGCCATCATAGCGCTGGACCTGCTGCTGACCCCCTTTGGCGGCTGGCTGGCCGCAGTGGCGTCCCTCGTCGTCTGGGCCGGAGGCCTCGGCGAGTGGGCAGCCCGGAAGAAACTGGGGGCCGTGCCCTGTACGGGGGGTGTCAGCCGCAGCCAGCGCCGTCTGGAGGCCTGCTATCGCCGCGTCATGGCAAAGGCCGGAGAGAAACTCCCGCCCTTCTGCGGTGAGGTGGAGATTTACAGCCTCCCCGGCCAGCAGATGAACGGCGCAGCCTTCGGGCGCAGCATCGGCATCACCGAGGGGGCGCTGCAGCTGGACGATCGCACGGTGGAGGCGATCATCGCACACGAGCTGGGCCACATCGCCCACGGCGACGCCGTCCTGAACATGGTGCTGACGGCCAACATCTTCAGCCTCGCGGCTCTGCTGGTTGTCTGGCAGCTGGCCCTTGGGGCGGTGTTCTGGCTTATCGTGCTGGCCGTGGCCCTCTGCGGCCGGTTCGGCTATGTCTCGTGGATGCTCACCGACCGGCTGTCCGGTCTGCTCCAGCGCGTCTGCGAAGGTTTCCGCAGCGTCTGCGTGGCCCTCGTCCAGATACTGGCAAGAGCGGTCGGCCGCAGGGGCGAGCTGCAGGCCGATGCCTTCGCCGTGGAGCTGGGATATGGCATACCCCTCTCCTGCTTCTTACAGCGCTTTGCCGACCCGCCTCAGCCCGGCCGGGACCTCTTTGATGTGCTCTACAGCACCCACCCCGACAGTGCCCTGCGGGCGGACCATATCCGCCGTCGGATGCAGCAGGACACCCCGGCCCTCCGATGAAGAACGCTATAGCCCGTCCGCTGCGCGATGCAGTGAACGGGCTGTTTTTCTGTATGCGCAGAGAAGCGGACATCTCTACAGAACTGTTCCTGTTCTTTCTCGCCTATAATATGCAGAAGTTCTTTTTTAAAATCGCAATGCGGAAAATGAAATCCCATCTTTTCCATTCAAATCAGATTTTCTGTTTTTAGGCCACTTCAAACTCTCTATGCTGAAGTTTTCAACTTTTCTCGCTTTCGGATGGAACGATCGATATATTTTGTGTGAGATTACAGTAATGTGTTGCACGGCGAGTATCAGCGTTGGAAGAAAAGCAGCGTTTCTAAACAAAAAATTTATTCCACCTGACAGGCCGCAAAAGAAAATGTATAATACAGCCATACTCCCCGAGGGGAGAAAATGCAAAGAAAGGAGGCGCATTGCCGTATGACGCGCATGATCGCATCGAACCGAATAGGCAGTCCCAGCCACGGTCCCCCTTGAAGGTTCAGCCATGTGATGAGTTGAACTCGTTTGTACATATTTTGCCTGCCCTCCTTCTATAGATAGAACCGTTTCCATAGATGATAAAATTCCCTTCAATTGCTTTGGTTTTCATACATGACTTTTCCTCCTTGAAATAATAAATATAAAGTTCGACAGCCGCTGCGGCATCCAAGGGAAGTGCCGCAGCGGTTTTTGCTGCCCAGACAGCCCATATAGAAAAAAGGACCCCTTCCATCCGGGAAGGAGCCCCTTCTTTGTGCGGGTCAGTTCAGAGACTGCCGATCAGACCGCTGGCTTCCAAATCGACGAGGAAGGACGAATCGGTCTCGTAATAAGTCTCGTAAAAGGCTGTCACGGTCCGGGCCTGATCGGCGCGGAGCACATGAATGCCGTACAGGCTGGGGACCAGCAGCAGAAGCGATGTAATGAGCACGAAGCACCGCACGGCGGCCCGGCGGTTCCTGCGGCGAAGGATGTCGTATTCCTTGCCGCGTTTGCCCGCATCCCAAGCGTCCATATTGCGGCGGTAGCACTCATACCACAGCAGCCACAGAACGACACCGCACAAAAGAAGCACGGCGACCCCGACGAGGGGAAGGCGGTAGAGAAACTCACCTCCAAAGATGATCTCGGCGGGCAGCAGGTTCAGCGCGGTGCTTATCATACCGCCCTTGCGCCGACAGGCGTCATAGAAAATCGGGAGAAGCCACACGGCCAGCATCATGGCCGTATAGAGCCATGCAGTCACGAGGGGAGACAGTGTCCCGCCGTACAGCGTGGGCTGTTCCCGAAACAAAAAACACTCCACAAGAAACGAAAACACCGCGGAGACGACCTCCGGCAGGACATGCAGAAAAAAATACATAAAAAACTCCCTTCCTTTTTGTGTGACCTTCGACCGCCGCAGAGCCAGAATTTTGGCCTGATCCTGCGGCGATTTGAGTGTAACACAGGGAAAAGAAGGGAATCTAAGGAATAAGTTTTCAGTTTTTTGGTGCGGCGCGGGTGCCTTTGGCCGAAACTTTTTTCTTGTCAGCGGGTTTCGGCCTTTTCTGGCGGTGAACGCCCATCATAAGGCCCAGTGTCCGGCGGGACTGCGGCACAGCCGTGGCCAGCGCACCGGCCAGCACATAGAATCGGTCTGCATAGGCGGGGTAGTAAATACTGTGCCAAGTGGTCCCGCTGGCAAGGGTCAGGCTTTCCAGCAGGAAGCTGTAAATGCGGCAGATGGTCGTAGACTGGTCCGGTGTGACCGTGTCGGACTTCGGTTCGTTCCAAAGGCCCTCGAGCTCGACAAAAACACTGGCAAATAAGGCGTCTTCCAAAAAGCTTCCGGTGGTACCGCCCGGCTCTTTCAGTTCCGCTTCGGCTTTATCGCGCATAGCCTTGAGCCATGCGTGTTCTGCCGTAAACGCTTCCTGCGCTTTGCCGGCGTCTGCTGTGCAGCAGTCATAGATGGCCAGAATGAGGAAAAAGAACAGCTGCAGGATGTCCTCACGGGAAAGCAGCCTGCTGCCTAAAGCATTATTTGCCTGCCAGCAGTCAATTCCTTTTTTGTTGGGCGGTTCTATTCTTGCAGCGTACTTCTCGGCCTTCGGAGAATAGTCGTGCAGAGTAGCCTCGATCTTGTAACAGAGATTCGGCAGGCCCATTTCCAGATGGTCTTGAATGTATCTGTAGCGATCGGCCTCCGCGTCCTTTTCCGAGCCGGAATCTGGGTACAGATCATAGGTGGAAAAAGAAGTGAATTCGCTCTGAAGGTTCTGGTGCTGGCCCTTGTTCAGGATCCCGCAGCGTTCACGGCCTTTGAAATGCTCCTCATCGGCAGACACCTCGACCAGCGCATTGCCCAGCTTATGGAAGTAGTCGGCCCATTCAGGTGCACTCGGATGTGCGGCTTTCGGGCCATCGGCAATACGGGCAGAGAGTGCCCGTTTGCAGTGGAGACAGCCGGCAAGGTGCCAGATCACATTACAGGTCAGCCGGGCGCTGCCCGGATAGGTCAGCTTCGGAATATCAGATTCTTTGATCGCCTCTACCTGAAGAAGGAAGTCGTTCAAGGGCTGCACCGCTGTCTTGAAGTCATCGGGACTCGCAGACTCCTGCGGCGTGATGCGCAGCAGCCACTGGCCCATAAGAAAAGCGGTCTCCTGCGGCTTGATGGCAGCAGAAGGAGGTTCTTGAAGGGAGTCCGGGTCCAGCTTTTCCTGAAACGCTTCTTTCAGCGGCTCAAGGGATTCCCGGCCTGCCCGGCTGAGAACGTCCATAAAATCGTCTGCAGAGAACAATTTCGGTGCAGCGCCTTTTTCAGAGGAAAGCAGCAATTTATCCCGCCGCTCCTGCTCTTTTTTGGGGTATACCGCCTTAACCACCGTGTTCCAGCGGCCATACAGCACCAGCAGATAACCGACCAGAATGCTCAATTCCCGTTGGACGGTGTGGGAATACGGGTAGCCCATGCAGATCTCAATGCGGATCTGATCCGGGGGGAGCTTTTCCGGGTGAATCCGCTCCAGTTTCATCTCCGTAAGATTGCGGCGATGGGCGATAAGATACTCCTGCAGATCATGTCGTAGAGCGGGGATGTCGATGGCAGGATCGTTGGCGCGGTGCATGGCGTCCTGCAGCTTTTGGGCATCGCGGCCCAGAAGGCGGGTGCTGCCGTTCTTCTGGGAAAAGTGGTGGACGGGCTGCTCTGCCGCTGCGTCGGCGGTCTTGCAGGCGGTCAGATACCCCTGCAGAATATCGGTCACATCCCGCCAGCGGAAGGAATCCGCATGCTCTTTTTTCGCATCAAAAAGCTTGAAGGCAAAGCATACGATATCCAGCGGGTCGCGCAGGCTGAACGCTTCTTGCCGGGTAAGAAAAAAATAGCGCTGCATTTCTTCGGTCGTCATGTTCAGCAGGAAGGCAATGTGATAGGCTTCCTGCCGGTTTCCCGCGCGGCGGTAGGCTACATCCCGCTTGAGGATGGACTCCCATGCAGTGCCGGGGTCTTCGCAGCCGAGTTCCGCAAGGCACAGGCGCTTCAGGTTCTTGGCGACGATCTTGATGGTGGCGCTTGGCCAAGGCTGCAGCTCCTCCGGCTTGCAATTGACAAGGTCGGCGGCCTCTGCCATAGTACCATCGAGAAGCTCCGGGCGGTGCTTCTGGATGCATCTGCAGAGAAATATGCCCTGCGTCATGTTCTGGCCGGAGCAGGCCAGATGTTCTTTGATCTGTGCAGCAGACTGGGCGACCATGTCCCAATGGATGTTGGAAAGGCCGTCGAAGGAGCGCCGGGCGTTCCATGCGTCATTGCCTTTGCTGATCTCCTCGTCGATCCACTTCTGTGTCTCCTGTTCCAGAAGCGCTGAAAATGTCTCCAATTCCGGCATAAGATCTCTCCCTTTTGCGAAAAACCGTGCGGCCCCGGCACAAAAATTTATTCCATGGCAGAAGGATATTTCAAAAAGTAGAATGTGTTTGTACATGTCAGGTCCGGGTCTCCATTATAAACAACCCGGGATGGAAAATCCATTCGCCAATCAGCACAAATCTTCGGGAGAAATTTTAGAAGGAATTTCCATTTTTTGTCTGAATTCGTGCAGTGACCGGCGGCAGCCCGAACCCGTCGGCCCGCACACAGGAGGTTTACGAGATGATACGCTGGAAAAAGATGCGGCGCGAGCCGCTGCCGAATGGAACGATCCTGTCGTTCCTGAACGGAGAAGAGTTCGTTCTGCAGGCTCTGCTTGCAGAAAACAAAAACGCCCTGTTCTACGAGGTGCGCAGCCAAACGACCGGTCAGGCCGTCGTGCTGAAAGAGTTCTTCAACAGCCATTGGGTGCGGCTGCGCGGTGCGCCCGCGCTGAAAGGCTGGGAGCAGGAACCGCCCGACAGCAGAAAGCAGAGCCGCACCTATCTCTGGCTGCGCCGTCAGGCAGAGCAGGAGCAGCGCATGAATCAGGAACTTTGCGGCAGTGTCCGATGCGTCATCCCGGAAAAGCCGGTGTTGCCCGCTGGTACGCTACTCCTGCCGGACGGCACTGAATGGCAGTGGCCCTACTGTGCCTTTCTGGAAATGGACGGCATGACCGCAGAGCAGGGATTCCCGCTGCAGGCGCTGATGCGGGAATGCACCAACCCCAACGGCCCGGTGCATCCCTTCGGAAATCTGCGTCAACAGGAGGAATGCTTTGTCCCCCGAAGAAACTGTGCGGTACCGGCAGCCGCTGTTACCATGCAGATCTTCCGGGACACCCTGCTGGCCCTGCGTCCGCTGCACCGTGCGGGGTGGATCATAGGAGACTTGAGCAGTGGCAATCTTTTCGTGGAAGGAAGCCTTGCCGAAGGACGCATTCAGGGCGTGTCCTTTGCGGATGCCAGTACAGTGCGGAAGATCGGCGGGAGTGAGATGCCCGCAACGGCTGCGCCGGGCTTTCATGCGCCGGAGCTGTTCTCGGGGCCTGTCACCGAAAAAACCGATATCTTTTCGGCGGGCCGGCTGCTGCTAAGTATGATGTACCCGGTCGCGGTGCACAATGTCAGGCTGCACCGTCCGCTGGGTTTCCTGGATAACACCCAAACCCTAACCGCGGGCGAGAGTGTCCCGTCCGGCCTCCCGCAGGAGATGCGAGCAGAGGTGAACCGCCTGCTGCTACGGGCGACAGCACCGGACCCGGAGCAACGCATTTCGATGGATGAGATGCTGGCAACGGCAGAGGACTGGTGCCGACGGCTAGAACGATAAAGCAGGACACAGAAAGGTCCGGAAGCTGTTTTGAAACGGCTCCCGGGCCTTTTGATATGTTGTGCTTAACGCTTAGTCATGAACGACGCCGTAGACCTCGCGCTGACGGGCTTCCAGCGCTTCGTAGACCGAAGCGGGGAAGTGATGGCCCAGCCCGCCGTCATGGGTGGCGTTGCCGTCGCCGGGGCCGTGGAAGTCGGAACCCGCCGAGGGCAGCAGCTCGTACTGCGCCGCCAGTGCGGCCAGATGACGACGCTGCTCGTCGGTGTAGCGGCCATAGTAGACCTCCATGCCGCTGCAGGGGCCTGCCAGAGTTTTGAAGGTGTGCAGCAGGCGGTGCTGCTCGGCTTCATCAAGCGGGTAGAAGAACAGGTGCGCCAGAATGGCGATGCCCTGTGCCTTCTGCAGGGCAGAGAGAACGTCCTCGATGGGCGCATAGTCCAGCTCCGACTCGACATAGGCCAGACGCTGGCCGAAGCTGCCGATGTATATGTCGAACGCTTCATCCACCGTCTTGACATAGCCGTGGGCCACAAGGCTGCGGGCAATGTGCATTCGGCCAAGATGCTGTGGGCCGTTGCAGAAGGCCATGAGGTCTTCGTAGGTGCCGATGCCGACGCCCAGCGCGTCGAGCTTGTTCAGGATCTTGGTAACGTAGCTGCGGCGGTCGGGCTGGTTGCGGCGCAGCACAGCCTGAAGCTCCGGGCAGTCGGGGTCAAAGTTCAGGCCCACGATGTGGATCTCCACGCGGCGCTGGTCGGCGGTGCGATAAAAGCAGCTGAACTCGCAGCCGCGCAGAATGCGCAGCATGGGGAACTGCAGGCGAAGGTCGTTCAGTTCGGCGGGGGAATAGTTGTAGTTGTGGTCGGTATACGCCAGATACCGGATGCCGCTTTGAAGCGCCATCAAGCCCAGATGTGCGGGCGTATACTCGCCGTCGGAATGGATGGTGTGAGTGTGCAGATCAGCGTGATACATAGAAATATCCCTCCTTACCAGGTTCTGCGGAGGCCCGCAGCCGTCGTCAGCGAAACACCGATATACCCAAGCTCCGGCCAGTCGGGTTCATCGTAGTTGTAGACCCACGCGAGCGGCTGCCCGGACTTGAGGTCCTTACGGTCCGTTTCCCACTCATCCGGGCGGTCGTTGACGAACAGATAGCTCTCGAGCTCACCGATATTCGTAAAGCTGTGAATCACATGATAAACGACCGCGTTGTATTTTTCCTCGAATTTTCTGACGCGCTCAAGCTGCTCTCCTTCGAGCTGGCTGCAGGTGCCCAGCGGAGGAGCGCTCTCGGAAACGATGCCCTCCTGCTCAAAGCACTTGATAATGGGCGGGTAGATGCCCCACAGCTTCATGCGCTCAACGGCCTCAGCCTTTTTTGCTTCGATACTTGCGTTCATAGAGTTCTCCTTTCTCATGTCCGGAAAAAAGCCGCCGGAAGTGCGGCTTTCTGTTTCAAAGCATAGCAGAGCGGCCCGGCGGTTTCTACGGGAATAAATATTTGGCGTTCAGGGCAGGAAAGTCACGGCATCGCCTTGGAATATTTTGGAGGATACGCTATAATAAAGCCAGAATATCCAAACGGAGGAGGGCTTTTCATGTGGAACCAGAAAGAGGTGCGCCGTGAGCCTCTGCCCGATGGAACAGTGCTGTGCACGGAGAACGGACGGTTCACGATCCAAAAGTACATCACGTCGGGCGGCTTTGCGCTGCTCTATCAGGCGCAGGAAGAAGGGCAGATGTATCCGGTTATCCTCAAGGAGTATTTCCCACGGCAGGGCTATGTCCGGGTGGACGGGGCCGTTCTGCCGGAGGAAGCCGCAGCCTTGCCGGAGAATGACCCAGAGCGTGAAAAGAGAATTGAAACGATGCGGACGCTTTTTGAAGAGCGGGCCGACCGCGAGATCCGCGTCGGGCAGCAGAGCCGCCAGCGCACCCGGCTCACGGTGCCGGTGGACCGAAAGCTTCCGGTGCGGTCGATCCAGCTGCCGGGGAAAAAAAACTGCACGCCGCCGTACAGCTGCATTCTGGAAATGGAGTGCCTTACCGAGCGGCAGGGCTTCTGGCTGAAGGATCTGTTGGAGGAAGCCGCCCAGCCCTGCAGACCAGATCACCCTTTCGGCAACAGGCGGCCGGGCTGCAGAAATTCTGTGCCGCAGTTCGCAAAGACGGTGGATCTGTTCTGCGCCCTGCTGGCGAACCTGAAACGCGTCCACAGCGATGAGGATGGCAGCGGCTGCATCCATGGCGACATCAGCGCGGGCAATCTCTTTGTGGACGGCAGCCTGTCCAACGGCACGATTTTGGCCGTATCCCTGCTGGACTTCGGCGGCGGCTGGGACGAAGAGACCAAGCCGGAGAGCGATGTGTTCAGTACACCGGGCTTCCGTGCACCGGAGCTGAAAAACGGTGGGACACCGACCCCGGCGTCCGACGTTTACGCGGTGGGGCGGCTGTTCTATGCCCTGCTGGACCCTACAGCGGCGAACAATCTGCGGTTGGGGCGGGACCTGAGCTTCCTAGAAAGGTATATGACGCTGACCGCAAGCCAAGCAAGACCCTCCGGGCTGGAAGGTCCCCTGCTGGCTCAGGTGAACGCGTTGCTGACCGCTGCCGCCAAGGAAGCCCCCGAAGAGCGCATCACGCTGGAAGAAATGGCGCGGCAGATGGACGAGTGGCGCCGCCGCCTGACGCCGCCGGTATGGAGCCTTGCTCAGAACGCAGGCGCGCTGAACGACGGCGAGGTGAGGGGCCGCGACGAAGACGTAAAGAACCTGCTGAACGAACTGGAAAACGAAAAGCGGAACCCCCATGTGCTGTGGGGCTTTGCGGGCATGGGCAAGACCAAACTGGCCCTCGCCGCCGCCGGCGAATGGCAGAAGCGCCACCCGCTGGGCAGAACGTATTTTGTGCGGTTCCCTGGCACGCTGGAGGCGCTGTACACCGACACCTTCGCCCATGCCATGCCGGTGGAGCGCGGCGGGCCCGACCTGATTGGGGACGTGCAGAAGCTGCTGTGCGAGAACCTGTCGGAGCTGGACCTGCTGGTCATCGACAACTTTGACCGCGATGAGGCCTCGTCCTGGGCCGAGCTGACCGGTGCCAGCGGCAGTCTGGAGCAGCAGCTCTACCAGCAGCTGTGTGCCCTGCCCTGCCGCCTGCTGCTGACCACGCGGCAGAATCTGGAACATGCGGCGGGCGGGCGCTTTTTCGAGATCAACTCCCTGAAGGAAGACGTCCTGCTGGACATCCTGCGGGACGGCTCCCGGGGGCTGCCGGACTCGGACGACGACACCCTCCGACATATCCTCCGGCTGGTGGAGCGCCACACCATGACCGTCACCATGGTGGCCGCCCTGATGCAGTTCACCCACATCCCGGCCGGGCAGATCGCCGAGGACCTGAGCAAGGGCCAAACCCTCCGGGACAACAGTCTGGAAATGCTCATCCCCAGCGAAAAGGACGGCGAGAGCCGCAGCGGTACCGTGCTGCGGAACCTGACCACCCTGTTCGGGCTGGCGAAGCTGACCCCGCCGATGCGGACCCTGCTACACCGCGCCATGTTCATCGGGGAGAGCGGGCTCTCGCGGGAGCTGTTCCTCAACGCCTGCGGCCTGCGGCCGGACGACAGGGATTTCCACGCGCTGGTGGATCTGCGCTACCTGAACAGCACGGGCAGCGGGAAAGACGAGTGCCTTGTCCCCCACACCCTCATCCGCAAGGTGTGCAGCCTGCGGGAGCCGGGGGCTGACAGAGAGGACGACGCCCATTTTCTGGACGGGCTGTGGGAGTTTCAGGAGACGCCCGCCGACCGGCGCAGCACCGCCGATATTTACTCCGCTGTGCTGGAAAAGTCCGACCCGGACGCCCGGCTCGACACCCCGCAGAAGAAGCTCTGGGCCTACCGCGCCGCGAGCCTGTACTTCCGCCTTGCCGATTTCAAGAAGGCTGCGAAGTGGAACAACGCCATGATCATCGCGGAAAAGGCGCAGCCCGCCCTGCACTGGACGCTGCCGCAGCTGTATGAGAACCGGGCACTCATCTTCCGGGACCGGAAGCAGCCGCCGGAGGAGTTCGACGCCGCCATAAAAGCGATGAAATGCCTGAATGAGCTGGGCCCTTTGGAGCAAAACCCCAGTGCCGCAGCCTCCATTTATGAGACGCTTGGCCGGGCATACGGCGATGTTGGAAAGCTCCTGCTGCGGGGGGTGAGCCCCGAGGACCGGGAGACCCTGCTGGAGCTGACCTGCCATGCCGACGCGCTTGCCTTTGGCGAGGACGGCGTGTGGGCAGACCGGACAGATAAACGTGACTATGACAACCGCCAGCGTACCTGCTACGAGTACGCCGCAAGGCTGCGTGAAGAGCGGTTCACGTTCCACAGCTCGGACACCTTCCGCACCTACATCAATCTGGCCTACTGCGCCGGTGTGCGGGGCAAAAACGAGCCGGAGCATCTCCGGCAGGAGGCCGCACGGCAGCTGCGCTGGAGCCGGCAGGCCCTCGATATCTCCGAGAGATGCAGCACCGGCGCTTATAGCAACATCGGCCTTGCTTATGGCGCGCTGGGAGACCATGTCCCCGAGAAAGAGGCCTTCGAGACCCTGCTGGAGCGCCGCCGCCACAACTCGCAGCGCGGCGACAGCCGCCTGTACGAGCTGCAGGCCCTGCTGTATCTCATCGAAGCATGCAAGCATGGCGGAGACAACGAAGAGGCGTCGAAACGATACAAGGAAGTTCAGGCGCTCGCCAAGCAGCTGGGCGTGGAGGAGCTATTTGCCCATAATCTGGAGGAAGCCGGAGAGGGGATTCTCTGACCCATAAGTAAACATTTGAACTTGGAGTTGTTCTTGAAAACACCAAAGATGCCGTTAACCTGAATCGAATGGTTCATACGCGGAGAACACTACGTTCAGAAGCAAGATTCTCGAAAGAGGATTTTCTGCACACTAGGACTTCTTTATTTTTCTCTGGTTTACAGGTTTGAAACAACTTTCCCGAAGTGTACAGCCGGAGTAGTCTCATAAAGGTAATAATTCGTGATCGTAATAAATCTTGCATCTTTCTTTGAACTGGAACGGGTGCAGTGGGGCCCTCTCTCTCCGCCACGGGGAAAACCATCAGTGTGTTTCAAAGACGCAGTAGAAAATGTTTTCAGGTGAAAAGGCAGTGTTTCTATGTTGCTGGCTCGAATTTGCGGACACTCAAACCAATACCGTCAAGTCGGTGGGGGATAGGGTGATTCTGTTTGTCAGAGAGTAAGTGCACGGTTTCTGCACGGATTTTGCACGGTTTCAAAACGTGCAGAGGGCGCTTTTCGTTGCAAAATCCGACAAGGAATGCAGAAATTACCGGGTGAAAAATCACGTTGCCTGGTTTAAAAATAACGACAACTCGAAACTTCCATAAATTGAGACGAACCGGCGGCTTGCTCTCTTAATCAGTGGGCCCAGGGTTCGAGTCCCTGGAGGTGCACCAGATATTGAA
>OHDX01000089.1_pt1 | contig 19668 bp, 16 predicted proteins | sample 1567051 | NCBI WGS metagenome assembly OHDX01 (sample SAMEA3879502, study PRJEB24766) | human gut metagenome | biome: human-associated habitat; feature: feces | place: USA | collected 1985/1987
CCCTCCCGTCATTGCGAGGAGCGTGGCGACGCGGCAATCCGATCAAAGGTCGTAACCTCACAACGCGTCCAGCGGATTCCCACGTCGGTCCTTCGGCTCTCCACGGAATGACAATCCAATTTTCACCTTTCGCTTCAGGGTTCATATTTATATCCCACGCCTTTGACCGTGACGATGCGTTCGTCGCCGATCTTCTGGCGCAGCTTGCGGATGTGCACGTCGATCGTGCGGTCGCCCACGACGACCTCCGTGCCCCATATCTTGGCGTAGATCTCCTCGCGGGGAATCAGCTTCCCGGGCGACGAGTGGAGCAGGTCCAGCAGCGCGAACTCCTTGCGCGGGAGGGTGATCTCCTGTCCGTCGCGGATCACCGTGTAACGCTCGCGGTCGACCGTGAGCCCCGGGGCCGGGGCCTTCTCGGGAGGTCTGTCGGCGTCGATGCGCTTGAGGATCGCCTGCACGCGGCTTACCAGCAGCTTCATCTTGATAGGCTTGGTCAGGTAGTCGTCGGCTCCCACGTCGAACCCTGCCAGCTGCTGCCCCTCCTCGCCCAGCGCCGAGAGGAAAACCACCATCGTGTCCTTCAGCACGGGGTTTCGGCGGATCGCGCGGCAGGTCTGCGCCCCGTCCATCACCGGCATCATCATGTCCAGCAGGATCAGGTGCGGACGGCATTCGGCGGCCACTTTCAGCGCCTCGGCGCCGTTTTCGGCCGTGAAGACTTCGTAACCCTCGCGTACGAGGTTGTAACGGACGAATTCGAGGATGTCTACCTCGTCGTCGACCAGCAGGATACGGTGACTCATGGTGTCGGTTTTCGGTCAGGCGGCCCGCGAGGGGGCCGTGTGTGCGTAACTTTTTGCGAAGATAATGATTTTCCGGCGAATATTCAATAAATTGTCGTACCTTTGGCCTTTCAACTATTCATATATGATCAACGAAGCTGATTTCAGCGCTTTAGGCCTCAGCGAGGAGATGCTCGCGGCCGTCCAGGCAAAAGGGTTCGAAACACCCACCTCCATCCAACGACTTACGATTCCCCGTCTGCTCTCGGGAGAGAACGACATCATCGCGCAATCCCAGACCGGCACGGGTAAAACGGCGGCTTTCGGGCTGCCGATACTCCAGCAGATCGAGCCTTCGAAAGAGGGCGTGCAGTCCATCATCCTCGTCCCGACGCGCGAGCTGGCCGTGCAGGCCGCCGAGGAACTTTTGAGTTACAACCGCGAGCGGCGGCTCTCGATCACGGCCATCTACGGAGGGGCCGCGATGAGCGAGCAGCTGCGCCGCCTGTCGCGGGGCGTCGACATCGTCGTCGGCACGCCGGGGCGCGTGCTGGACCACATCCGCCGCGGTACGCTCAAATTGGACAAGGTTCGTTTCCTGGTTCTGGACGAAGCCGACGAAATGCTCAACATGGGCTTCGTGGAGGATGTCGAGGAGATCATGGGCCATACGGGCGAAGACCGCCGCGTGCTGCTCTTTTCGGCCACGATGCCCGAGCGGATCATCCGTCTTTCGGAGGCTTACATGCGCAATACGGAGGTGCTGCGCGTGGAGTCGCAGCACCTGACGGCCGACCTCACGAACCAGATCTATTTCGAGGTGCGCGAAGCCGACAAGTTCGACGCCATGACGCGCATCATCGACATCGAACCGGACTTTTACGGCATCGTCTTCTGCCGCACGAAGATCGGCGTGGACGAGGTGGCGACGCGTCTGGTGGCCCAGGGCTATTCGGCCGAGGGGCTGCACGGCGACGTGTCGCAGGCCCAGCGCGAGAAGATTCTCCGCAAGTTCCGCGACAAGGCGGTCAACATCCTGGTGGCGACCGACGTGGCCGCGCGGGGTATCGACGTGTCGAACCTCTCGCACGTGATCAACTATTCGCTGCCGCAGGATTCGGAGAGCTACGTCCACCGCATCGGCCGTACGGGCCGCGCCGGCAACCAGGGTACGGCCATCACCTTCATTTCGGGCGCCGAACTGCGCCGTTTCAACTGGATGATGCGCGACATCAAGGCCGACATCAAGCGGGAGACGCTGCCTTCGCCGCAGGACATCGTGGCGATGAAGCGCGCCAAGATCAAGGACGATTTGCAGGAGATCGTGGCCAATGAGAGCTACGGCGACTACGCCGACATCGCGGCCGAACTGCTCGAAAGCTATGCGCCCGACGTGGCGCTGGGGGCCTTGCTGCGGCTGGCTTTCCGCAGTGAGCTGGATCAGAGCAATTATCCCGAAATCCGTTCGTTCTCGGTCGACCGCAAGGGCAAGGCGCGGCTGTTCCTGGCACTCGGAGGCCGCGACGGCTACACGGCCCGCCGGATCGTGGAGATGCTCAAGCGCAAGTGCGGACTGCGGGACAAGAATATCGACGACGTGCGTGTCTTCGAGAACTATTCGCTGGTGAGCGTGCCGTTCAGCGACGCCGAGGCGGTCGTGGGGCAGCTCAACGCCTCGGGAGGCCGTCGCCGCATCGCCAAGATCGACGGTTCCGATGCGGAGAACGGCGGCGGAAAGCGGCGCCGGCCGGCTACGGAGGGTCGCAACGGCGGCGAAGGCGCGTCCGGAAGCGAATCGGCCGGAGAGCCTCGTTCCGAGACGCGGGGCCGCAGGAAGGCCGGGCAGCCCGAGGGCGCGGAGGAGTTCCGCTCCGAAAGGCGGCCGCGCAGGGAAACCGCGGAAACGGCGGACGACGCCGGGGAGCGGCGTCCCGTGACGCGGAGCCGGAAAAAGGCCGAAAACGACTGGAACGCGTCTCCGGCAGGCGGCAACGACGGGTTCGACTGGGAGGCTTTCCAGCGTTACGACGATGCCGCGGCATGGGAGAAGCCCAGGCGCGGCGGCGGGACCAGGAGCGTCCGCCGCAGCGGCCGTCCCGTCACCACGGGCCGTCAGGCTGCGCCCAAACGCATTGCCGCAAAGGGCCGCAAGCGCTGACGAAGGGCCGGAACAGACCGGAAAATTGCGCCGCCGTGCCGGGATGCAGCGATTTCGCGCTTCCGCAGGGCGGCGTTGTTGCATGTTTTGACGAAATCTTTTCGGCGTTCCGCATAAAATGGTTATATTTGCGAAATTTATATGCTCCCGCACATGCGGGAACCAAAAACGTGTACTGAAATGGCTACTGAAAAACCGACACTTCCTGCTCCCGAGGAGCAAGTCAGCCCTGCGGCTGAAGATGCGCAAGCGAATCCTGCCGTGACTGTCCGAGTCCCTGAACCCGAAATGCCCGCCGCAGGACCGGCTGCGGAGGCGTCCGCCGCTGCGGAAGAACCCGTTGCGGAGGTTGCGGATGCGCCCGCGGAATCCGCCGTGACGAAGACGCCCGCCGCAGAAACGCCTGCGGAGGAGGCCGCTGCGGAGCGGATTTCCGGCGAGGAGGCTGCGCCGCGCGCCAAACGTGCCCGGATCAAGCCTGCCGCCGGGCCGGAGGTTGCGGAATCGGAGGAGGACGCGTCCCGGGACGTGCAGGTGGACTTTGCCGATGAGGAGGCTGCGCTCGCGGCGCAGAATGCCGGGCTGGAGATCGAGGGCGCGACGCCCGAGGAGGAGGCCGCGGAGGAACTCGCCGCGCAGAAGCCCGAGGAGGACAAGTTCGCCGGAAAAGGCAAGGAGGAGTTGGTGGCCCTGTTCGCCCGGATGCTCGAAGAGCAGCCCGTGCAGTCGATCCGCCGGGATGTGGAGGCGTTGAAGATCGCCTTTTACCGCATCCGCCGCGCCGAGGTCGAGGCCGCACGCCGCCGCTTCGTCGAGGAGGGCGGCGCCGAGGAGGATTTCGCTCCTTCGGTGGACGGCGCCGAAATCCAGCTCAAGGAGCAGTTCAAGGAGTACCGCCGCCGCCGCGACGCGTTCATCGCCAACCTCGAAGCCGAGAAGGAGGCGAATCTCAAGGTCAAGCAGGCGATCATCGAGGAGCTGAAGGAGCTGGTCAATTCGGACGAGACGCTCAACCATACGTTCAACAAGTTCCGCGAGTTGCAGCAGCGCTGGAAGGATACCGGCATCGTGCCGCAGCAGCATGTCAAGGATTTGTGGGAGACCTACAATCTGCACGTCGAGAATTTTTACAGCTTCATCAAGATCAACAAGGAGCTGCGTGACCTCGATCTGAAGAAGAACTACGAACAGAAGGTAGCCCTCTGCGAGCAGGCCGAGGCGCTGGTGCTGGAGCCTTCCGTCGTCGAGGCGTTCCACAAGCTGCAAAAACTCCATGACGAGTGGCGCGAGACGGGTCCCGTCGCCAATGAGTACAAGGAGGCGCTCTGGGAGCGTTTCAAAGCCGCGTCGAGCCGTATCAACAAACAGCATCAGGAGCATTTCGAAACGCTGAAGGGCGAGCAGGTGAAGAACCTCGAACTCAAGACCGGGCTGTGCGTCGCCACGGAGGAACTTTCGTCCCAGCCGCTCACCACCCGCAAGGAGTGGAACCGCGCGAGCGACCGTCTGCTGGAGATTCAGAAGACCTGGAAGACCATCGGTTTCGCGCCGAAGAAAGATAACAACCGCATCTACGAACGTTTCCGCACGGCGTGCGACCGTTTCTTCGAGGCCAAGCGGCAGTTCTATGCCGGAATGAAGACCGAGATGGAGCACAACCTTCAATTGAAGATTGAGATCTGCGAGGCCGCCGAGTCGCTGATGAACAGCGAGGAGTGGAAGAAGGCCACCGACGAACTGATCGCCCTCCAGGCCCGCTGGAAGCAGATCGGAGCCGTGTCGCGGCGCCATTCGGACGCCGTCTGGAAGCGTTTCCGCGCTGCCTGCGACAAGTTCTTCGAGCGCAAGGCGTCGCACTTCGCGAGCGTCGACGGCGAGCACGAGGAGAACCTGCAGAAGAAACTCGCTCTGCTGGCCGAAATGGCCGGGGCCGACGTGAAGGCCGGGGGCTACGAGGTGATCCGCGAGTTCCAGCGCCGCTGGGGCGAGATCGGTTTCGTGCCCATCAAGCAGAAGGACGCCATCCAGAAAAAGTACAAGGCCGCCGTGGACGAGCTGTTCAACACGCTGCGCGGTTCGGAGCGCGACCGTTCGATGGGCCGCTTCCGCGAGAAAGTCTCGTCGTTCAAGGCGTCGGGCGACCGCCGCCTGCGCTCGGAACGCGAACGCCTCTACAACAAGGTGCGTCAGCTGGAGCAGGAGATCGGCCTCCTGGAGAACAACATCGGCTTCTTCGCCAAGTCGAAGAACGCCGAGGCGTTGGTGGCCGACGTGCGTGCGAAGATCGAGCGCGCCCGCGAGGAGATGGCCTCGACGATCGAGAAGGTGAAGCTGATCGACAAGCAGGACCAGGACGAAAATAACAATGCCTGACGATCGGATCGCCCTGCCGCTCCGGACGCCGGCCCACGGCGGAACGCCGTGTATACAGGTTTGACCCGCCCCCGAACCCCCGCCTTGGCGGGGGCTTGCGGAAAAAGGCGCTGAACGGTGTTACAACGAATTTATAAATAAAACAGTAATGAAACTTTCCAAACCCAAGTACATATTCGTAACGGGCGGCGTGGCGTCGTCGCTCGGCAAGGGTATTATTTCGGCTTCGATCGCCCGCCTGTTGCAGGCCCGCGGTTACTCGGTGACCATTCAGAAACTCGACCCCTACATCAACGTAGATCCCGGAACGCTCAACCCCTACGAGCACGGCGAGTGCTACGTCACCGAGGACGGCGCCGAGACGGACCTCGACCTGGGGCACTACGAGCGCTTCACGAACCAGCCCACGTCGAAGTCCAACAACGTCACGACGGGCCGTATCTACAAGAGCGTCATCGAGAAGGAGCGCAAGGGCGAGTACCTGGGCAAGACCGTGCAGGTCATTCCCCACATCACCGACGAGATCAAACGCCGCATTCAGCTGCTGGCGCAGACCAAGAAATACGACGTGATCATCACCGAGATCGGCGGCACGGTGGGCGACATCGAGTCGCAGCCATTCATCGAGTCGGTGCGCCAGCTCCGCTATTCGCTGGGTTACCGGAATACGGCGCTGGTTCACCTGACGCTGATCCCCTACATGGCCGCTTCGGGCGAGTTGAAGACCAAACCCACGCAGCACTCGGTGAAGGCCCTGCTGGAGAACGGTCTCCAGCCCGACATCCTCGTGCTGCGCGCCGAACATCCGCTGTCGACGGCGCTCAAGCGCAAGGTGGCGCTGTTCTGCAACGTCGACGCCAACGCCGTGATGGAGTCGATCGACGTGCCGACGATCTACGAAGTGCCGCTGAAAATGCACGAACAGCATCTGGACGAGGTCGTGCTGGACAAACTGAACCTGACGGCCGACAAAGAGCCGGACATGGCCGCGTGGAGCGCATTCGTCGAGAAGGTGAAACACCCCTCGAAGAAGATCGAGATCGCGCTGGTCGGCAAGTACACCGAACTGCCCGACGCCTACAAGTCGATCTGCGAATCGTTCATCCACGCCGGGGCGGTCAATGACTGCAAGGTCAAGCTGCGCTATGTCAATTCGGAGAAGATCACCCGCGAGAGCGCAGGCGCGCAGCTGGGCAAGATGTCCGGCATTCTGGTGGCCCCGGGCTTCGGCAACCGCGGCATCGAGGGGAAGATCGAGGCCGTGCGCTTCGCCCGCGAGAACAACATCCCGTTCCTGGGCATCTGCCTGGGCATGCAGTGCGCCGTGATCGAGTTCGCGCGCCACGTGCTGAATCTCGCCGATGCCAATTCGAGCGAGATGGAGCAGACGCCGCATCCGGTGATCGACCTGATGGAGGAGCAGAAGGGCGTTACGGCCAAAGGCGGCACGATGCGTCTGGGCGCCTATCCCTGTGCGCTGAAGAAAGGCTCGAAAGTCGCTGCCGCCTACGGCAAACTCAACATTTCGGAGCGTCACCGCCACCGTTACGAGTTCAACAACGACTATCTGGAGCAGTTCGAGGCGGCCGGCATGAAGGCCGTGGGCGTGAATCCCGACACGAATCTGGTGGAGGTCGTCGAGATCGAGAACCATCCCTGGTTCGTCGGTACGCAGTACCATCCCGAATACAAGAGCACCGTATTGAGCCCCTCGCCGCTGTTCGTGGCCTTTGTGAAGGCCGCGCTGGCGTATGCGGAGAAGAAGTAATCACCCTCTGAAAAGATAAAAAGGAAGACAGTTTAATGGATAAAAAATCAATCATAGGCATTGCCGTCGTAGCGGTTCTTTTTCTGGGATTCGCCTATTTCAACAGCCAGCAACAGAAAGAGTATCTGGAACAGAAAGCCGCATACGAGGCCTATGTCGATTCGGTGGCCGCAGCCGCGCGTGCGGCGGCTCCCGTGGCCGATTCGCTGGCGTCGGGTAACGGCGTGCAGGCAGAAGTGGCGGCCGCAGAGGCTGCGGCAGCGGTACGCGAGCGTCAGGTGGAGACGCTGGGCGAGTCGCTGACGGCGGCCCGCGAGGCGGAGGCCGAAGAATTCATCGTGGAGAACGACGTGATGGCGGTGCTCTTCTCCACCCGCGGCGGCCAGATCAAGGGCGTCACGCTGAAGGATTACACCCAATACGGTCCGCGCGGAAAACGCGACCGGAAAATCGAGATGATGGACCCCGCCACGGCGCGTTTCGGGCTTTCGTTCTATCTGAAGAACGGGCTGAAGAACGTGCCGGTCAACACGCTGGATTACGTGTTCACGGCCCAGCCCGTAGTCGGGGAGGCGGACGGAGCCAATAGCGTCGTGATGCGCCTTCCGGTGGCGGAGGGGGCCTATCTGGAGTACCGTTACCTTATATATGATACGGAGGCTCCCGAGCGCGACTACCTCGTCGACTTCGACGTGCGGCTGGTGAATATGGCTCCGGAGATGGCCAACCAGACGCAGATTCAGATCGACTGGGCGAACACCACTTTCCAGAACGAGAAGGGTTTCCAGAACGAGAACATGTACACCACGCTCTCGTACCGTTTCCCCGACGAGACCTCGATCGAGGAGCTGGGCATGAGCGAAGGCGCAAAGTCGAAGAATATCTCGACGCAGGTCAACTGGGTGGCTTTCAAGCAGCAGTTCTTCTCGTCGGTGTTCATCGCCCCGGACAACGTGTCCTACGCCAACCTCGCCTTCGACACGGCGGCTCCCGAGTCGTCGCTGCTCAAGACCTTCACGGCGCAGATGGGCGTGCCCTATACGCCGCAGACCGAAGGGTATGACTTCGCATTCTATTTCGGCCCCAACAAGTACTCGATCCTCAAGAAGATCGGGGAGCCGGGCGGTGCGGATATTTATCTGGAGCGTCTCGTGCCGCTGGGCTGGGGCATCTTCGGATGGGTCAACCGCTGGTGCGTGATTCCGGTCTTCGACTTCCTGCGCAACTACATCGGCAGTTTCGGCATCATCATCTTCATCCTGGTGCTTCTGGTGAAGCTGGTGATCTCGCCGCTGACCTACAAGAGTTACGTTTCGATGGCCAAGATGCGTCTGGTCAAACCCCAGATCGACGAGCTGGCGAAGAAGTATCCCAAGCCGGAGGACGCCATGAAAAAGCAGCAGGCGACGATGGAGCTTTATAAAAAGGCGGGCATCAACCCCATGGGCGGCTGTATTCCGATGCTGATTCAGATGCCGATCCTGATCGCCATGTTCCGCTTCTTCCCCGCGTCGATCGAGCTGCGCGAGCAGCCCTTCCTGTGGGCCGACGACCTCTCGTCGTACGACAGCATCGTGAACCTGCCGTTCTCGATTCCCTTCTACGGCGATCACGTTTCGCTGTTCGCCCTGCTGATGGCGGTGTCGCTGTTCGGATACTCCTGGTTCAACTACCAGCAGACGGCGTCGTCGCAGCCCCAGATGGCCGGCATGAAGTTTATGATGGTCTACATGATGCCGATTATGATGCTCTTCTGGTTCAACAGCTATTCGAGCGGCCTTTGCTACTACTACCTGCTGTCGAATATCTTCACCATCGGGCAGACGCTCGTCATCCGGCGCATGGTCGACGACAACAAGATCCACGCGATCATGCAGGCGAACGCCGCGAAGAAGTCGAAAGGCAAGAAATCGAAATTCCAGCAGCGCTACGAGGAGCTGATGCGTCAGCAGGAGGCCCAGCAGCGCGCGAAGAGAAAATAGGCGGAACTCCGCTTTGAACACGGGCCGGAGCGGATTCCACATCGGGAACGCTCCGGCCCTGTTTTTGCCGGAGGCCGCATAAAACGATACCGTTATGAAACGAATTTTGATGCTGGCGTCGCTGCTGGCGGCCGGAATGCCGCTCGGGGCGCAGAATTTGGGGTCGGAGTACCGGCTGAAACGCGTGATTCCCGTCGAGGGACGGCAGGGTGTCGCCGCCGATTCGAATTTTTACTATGTGTCGGGCAGCACGGCGCTCTATAAATACGACAAGCAGGGGCGGCTGGCGGCCAAAAACGAGCGGCCGTTCGAGGGGCTGCCGCTGGCTGCCAACCACATCGGCGACATCGACGTGTGGGACGGGGAGATTTACGCCGGGATCGAAACCTTCGACGACGGCCGCGGGGAGAATATCCAGGTGGCGGTCTACGACGCTAACACATTGAAATGGAAACGCTCGATCGACTGGGAACCCTCGTCGGGGCAGGTCGAGGTGTGCGGGCTGGCGGTGGACCGCGACGGCGACATGGTCTGGATGGCCGACTGGGTCGACGGACGCTACGTCTACGGCTACAATCGGAAAACGGGGCGGTATGTCCGCAAGGTCCACCTGCGTCCCGTACCCCAGTGGCAGCAGGGGATTTTCATGGTCGGCGGACGCATGCTGATCTCTGCGGACGACGGGGACGCCGACCTCGATGAGCCGGATAACCTCTACGTTGCGGATCTGCGCGACGGAAAATCGTATGCCACGGTGCTTCCGTTCCGCTTGATGGCCGATTTCCGCCGTCCGGGCGAAATCGAGGGGCTGGCCGTCGATCCTGCGACGGACGATCTGCTGGTGCTGGCCAACCGCGGGGCGCGGATCGTGCTGGGCATGCCGCGGGGCTTCTATCCGGGCTACGACGGCGAGGTGCACGAAGTCTACGTCTTCGAGAAGGTGAAATAAAGAAAGGTCCCGGATGTCCGGGACCTTTCTCATGGGAAGCGCGGTTATTTGCCGAATCCGTTCGAAACGAATGTCAGCGCGTCGGGCAGCGCCGTCTGCCAGTAGCGCCAGGTGTGGCTGCCGTCGCGCATGCGGTATTGCAGGGGAATGTTGCGCTCGTGCATGAGCGTGTAGAAATCGACGTTGCATTTCCAGAGGAAATCGTCGTCGCCGCAGTCGACCCACCAGCGGACCGAGCGCACGCCGTCGAGCTGTTCGGCGGTCATTCCGCGCAGCAGGGCCACGGGCGAGTTGTCGGCGACGGATTGCTGGAAGGCGTTGTCGTAGCTGCGGCGGCCGGGGAACATGTCCAGCAGGCCGCTCATCGAACAGGCCGAGCCGAACAGTTCGGGGTGGTGCAGGGCGTAGACCGCCGTGCCGCCGCCGCCCATCGACAGCCCCGCAACGGCGCGGTGCGCCTTGTCGGAGGCGATGCGGTAGCGTTTTTCGACGGCGGGCATGAACTCTTCGAAGAAGAACCGTTCGTAGTCCCAGCCCGGAACGTCGAAATAGCCCATGTGTCTGCCCGTGCGTTTCGGGCCTTCGCCCGAGGCGTCGGGCATGACGACGATCATCGGTCGGGCCATGCCCGCGGCGATGGCTTCGTCGGCGATGCGGCGCAGGTCGCCTTTCTGTGTCCAGTCGGTGTGGCAGCCGCTGGCGCCGTGCAGCAGGTAGAGCACGGGGTAGGACTCCTGCGAGCGGTCGTAGCCGTCGGGCAGGTAGACCGTGCAGCTCTTTTCGGCCCCGAGGACCTCGCTCGGGAAGGTGTAGACTTCGGTGCGGCTCTGCGCTCCGGCTGTCAGGGCCGCGGTGAGCGCAAGCAGGGCGGTAACGAGTGTTTTTTTCATAGTAGTTTCAATTAAACCCCTCCCTGGGGGGGGGAGTCGGATTTGGAAACGCTGCCGCAGGCGGCGACGGCAGCCGGCAGCGCGGAACGGGGCATGTGATTGCTCCGGTCGCTTATTCCACGTACAGCACCAGTCCCTTGAGGTATTCGCCTTCGGGGTGGTAGATGTTGATCGGGTGATCGGCGGGTTGGGTCAGCTGGTGCAGGATGCGCACCTTGCGGCCCGCGATGGCGGCGGCGGAAAAGACCGTCGTGCGGAACAGCTCCTTCGTGACGGCCTGCGAGCAGGAGAACGTGAAGAGGATGCCCCCGGGGCGGATCTGCGACAAGGCCCGGGCGTTGAGCCGCTTGTAGCCCTGCATGGCGTTGCCCAGCACCTTGTGGTGCTTGGCGAAGGCCGGCGGGTCGAGGATGATCAGGTCGTATTTGTCGCCGATGTCCTTCAGGTAGTCCACCGCGTCGGCGGCGACCTCCGAGTGGGCCGCATTGTCGCCGAAGTTGAGCTGCATGTTCTCCGTGGCCAGCGCCACGGCGCGCTCGGAAGAGTCCACCGAGCAGACTTCCCCGGCGCCGCCCGAGAGGGCGTAGACCGAGAACCCGCCCGTGTAGCAGAAGGTGTTGAGTACGGTGCGGCCCTTGGCGTAGCGTTTGACCAGCTGGCGGTTTTCGCGCTGGTCGAGGAAGAAGCCCGTTTTCTGCCCCTTTTCCCAGTTGACGCAGAACCGCTCGCCGTTTTCCAGAACGATGTGCGACGCATGGTCCGAGGTTCCCCACAGGTAGCCGTCGACGGCTCCGAGGGCGGCCTTGAAGGGGAGCGTCTGCGATGATTTGTCGTAGATGGCCGTGAGGCGCGCGCCGTAGACCGTGCGCAGCGCCTCGGCGATCTGCATCCGCGCGTGGTACATGCCCGCCGAGTGGCACTGGATGACGGCGACCGGGCCGTAGATGTCGACGACGAGGCCCGGCAGCGAGTCGCCCTCGCCGTGGACCAGGCGATAACAGGTCGTCGCGGGGTTGTCCGTGAGGTCGAGCGTGCGGCGCACGTCGTAGGCGACGGCGATCCGGAGGTTCCACCACGCCTGGTCGATCGCCTCGCGCTCGAACGTGAGCACGCGCACGGCGATCGACCCCACCTGGTAGTGGCCCAGGGCCATGAATTCGCCCTGCCGGGTGTAGACCTCGACGAGCGCCCCTTCGGCGAAATCGGACTCCTCCTCGGCTTTGATGTGATCAATGGCGCCCGAGAAAATCCACGGGTGGCGGCGCAGAAGCGATTCCTCCTTGCCTTTGCGCAGGTAAATTTGCGGTATCATTTGCGGATCGGTTTTTTCGGTGTGCGGAGCAGCTGTTCGTAAATGCGGGTGCAGACCCATGCGTCGGTCGCGGCGTAGAGCTGCTGTTTGTCCGTGAGGGTCGCGGCTTCCCAGTTGCTCAGCCGCTGGGCTTTCGAGACGCGCCGGCCCAGCACGATGGCCGAGAGCTTGCGCAGGCTCTTCTCCCCGATGCCCCACTCGGGGGCGATGCCCTGCAAGTCGACGAAGCCCCCGTCGCGGAAGTGGCGGATCTGGCGCAGCGAACGCAGGTCGCCCGCCACGTCGGCGCCGATTTTGAGAACCCGCCTGTCTTCGAGCAGTTGCAGGATGGGCTTGGCCAGCGGAATCTTGTTGAGCCGGAACAGGTAGCAGACTGTCGGCGTGGAGAGTTGCAGCAGCGATACGCGGAACGTGACGCCCGGGCGGAACGAGGGGCGCGTCTCGGTGTCGAAGCCGATGACGGGCTGCTCGGCGAGCGTTTTGCAGGCCGCGGCGATGTCGCGTTCGTGTTCGACGATGCGGATCTCCCCCCGGAACTCTACGGCCGGGAGCAGGGCGGTCTGCTCGTTGCTGATTTTATCAATGAAGTTGTTAACTGTGGTCATGCGGTGAAAATTCCCACAAATTTATGCATTTATTTTCAGAAAAGCGGCTCTTCGGCGCGCTATTTTGCCTTGTCCGGGCCGTCGGGACCGCTGAAAAGCGCGATGCGTCCGTCCGCGAAGGTCCGGACCGCCCCTTCCCCGAGCAGTTCGCGCACCGCTTCGGCCAGCCGTTCGGGCGGGCAGGCCAGTTCGGCGGCGAGCCGGTGCGGGTCGGCCGGGGACCGGGCGAGGCGCGCCAGGAGTTTTTCGCGCAGGGCGCTTTCGGAGCCGGGCGCATCGCTTGCCGCTTCGGGGAGAGCGGTTCCGGGAGCGGTTCCGGCCTCCCGGGCGGCGGCTTTCGCGGCCCGTTTGCGGGCCAGGCAGATGTCGCAGACCCCGCACGGCGCGGGGTTTTCCTCGCCGAAATACCGCTCCAGCACGGCGCTGCGGCACTCCTGCTCGTTGGCGGCGTAGGCGATCATCTGTTCGAAGCGTTCGCGCATCAGCTCCTGTCGCCGCTTGTAGGTCTCGGGGGCTATGTAGAGGTCGGCGCGCGGAAGGCGTTCCTCGTTCATAAAGAGGATGGGCGAGCGGTTCGAGGGGATGTAGCGGATCACGCGCAGCTGCCAGAGCCGTTTGAGCAGCTCCTTGACCCGCTGGACGGTGTAGCCGCTCCAGGTGGCCAGTTCGCCCTCGTCGATGGGGCGGAACTCGGTGAAGACGCCGTTGTAGAGCCGCAGCAGGGTGCGGATGAAGTGGTCGAGTTCGTCGCGCTGCACGCGGAGTTTGTACAGCTCGTCGCGGCTGACGCAGAACATCACCCGCGCGGGGTTCTCCTGTGCGTCGGTGAGGGTCATGTAGCCGTTCTGCTGGAGCAGTTTCAGGGCGCTCGTGACGGTCCCCGAATAGAGGCGCTCGCGGGCGCAGAAGTCGTGTATGTTGAACAGGAACGACGCTTCGCCGCCGTCGCCGATGCCGATTTGCAGGTAGGAACAGATCCGTTCGTAGATCTCCTTGATCTTCTCCAGCGGAGGGAACTCCTGCTCGAAACGCCGTGCGATGCGGTCGCTGTCGTCCGAGGCCACGAGCAGCAGGGCATAGGCACGCTGTGAGTCGCGGCCCGCGCGGCCGGCCTCCTGGTAGTAGCTTTCGAGCGAGTCGCACATCGCATAGTGGACCACGAACCGCACGTCCGCTTTGTCGATGCCCATGCCGAAGGCGTTGGTGGCCACCATCACGCGCGTCTTGCCCGAGAGCCACTCCTCCTGCCGCAGCGACCGCTCGGCGTGTCCCAGTCCGCCGTGGTAGGCGGCGGCCGTCGTGCCCTCCTGACGCAGGAGGTCGGCGATTTGCTCGGTGCCCTCCCGCGTGCGGACGTAGACGATGCCCGTGCCGGGGACGTTGCGGACCAGCCGCAGCAGCTGTCCGTTCTTGTCGTCGGTGCGGCGGACGCTGTACGAGAGGTTGGGGCGCGCGAAACTGCTGCGCAGAATGTGCGGTTCGGGGAATTTCAGGTGGCGCATGATGTCGTCGGCCACTGTTTTCGTGGCCGAGGCGGTGAGCGCCAGCACGGGGACGCCGGGGAGTTTTTCGCGCAGCTCGGCGATGCGCAGGTACGAGGGCCGGAAGTCGTAGCCCCACTGCGAGATGCAGTGGGCCTCGTCGACGGCGATCAGCTGTACGTTCATGCGCACGACGCGCAGGCGGAACGCCTCGGTCGCCAGCCGCTCGGGGGCCACGTAAAGGAATTTCACGTCGCCGTAGGCGCAGTTGTCCAGCGCGATGTCGATCTGCCGCGGCGAAAGGCCCGAATGGATCGCAACGGCCGGGACGGCCCGCGCCCGGAGCCGGTCGACCTGGTCCTTCATCAGGGCGATGAGCGGCGTGACGACGATGCACAGCCCCTCGCGGGCGAGGGTCGGAACCTGATACGTGAGCGATTTCCCGCCGCCGGTGGGCATCAGCGCCAGCGTGTCGCGGCCCTCCAGGACGGAGCGGATGATCTCCAGCTGCACGGGACGGAACTCCGTGAAGCCCCAGTAGCGTTTCAGCGTGTCGTATATCCTGTCCGGTGCGGGTTTCATAACACAAAGGTATAAAAAAGAAGGGACGGGGCAAAAGCCGTTTGCAAGCCGTTTTGTAAAAAAATTAGGCGGTTTGGAGATTTTTTTATACTTTTGCGAAGATCAGAACGTTCGACAGATGAAGATACGCGAAGAATTCAAAGTCCGGGAGATGGCCGGCGAGCACGTGATCGTGATGCCGGGGCGCGGAGGCGCCGCCGATATGACACGCATCGTGTCGCTCAATCCTTCGTCGATGTATCTGTGGGAGAAGCTGCGGGGACGCGAGTTTACGGCTGCGGATGCCGCGCTGCTGCTCACCGAACGTTACGAGGTCGACGCCGACACGGCCCGGAAGGATGCCGGGCGGTGGATCGCGAGCCTCGCCGAATGCGGAATCGTGGAAGAGTAGATGAAATTGAAAAGGTCCATATCGCTGCTGCTGCTCGCCGTCTATCTTTTTGCGACGGCGGGGACGGCTTTGGCGTCGCTGACGTGCAAGTGCGTGGCAATGAAGGCCCGCACGGAGCATGCGTGCTGCTGCCATTGCCTCCATGTGGCGGACCTTCCGGCCGCGGCCGGCGGTGAGATGCGCGCACCCTGCTGCGGCAACCACCATTCGACCGAAATCGAACTCTACGTTTCCTCGTCTTTCGACAACAACGAGCGGTATACCCGCTGCATCGTCCTCGACCTGCCGCCTGCGCTCGCCGCAGAGTGCCCGTGTCCCGCGCATGTTCCCTTTCTGCGCGAGAAGGTCGCCGAGAGGCGAACGCCTTTCGTCCGGGAAGCCTCGACACTCTCCGTCGGCTTCCGCGCTCCTCCCGTATTGGTTTAAGACTCCTTCGGGACCGGTGTCGTGTACGCCGGTCCGTAATCAGTTTTAACCAATAACGGAATTTCCATGAAATTTTTCAAAATCACTGTATTTTCATTTTTCGCCCTCGCCGCGTGCGGTTCGCTCCGTGCGCAGGATTTGCGGGGCGTGGTCCGCGACGCCGAGAATCAACCGCTTGTCGGCGCCTCGGTCTACTGGGCCGGTACGACCATCGGAGCCAGCACCGACGCCCAGGGTGCGTTCCTCCTTCACCGCGTAAAGGGCTACGACAAGCTCGTGGCCTCGTATCTGGGCTTCGTCAACGACACGCTGGACGTGAAAAACGGCGTCGACAAGGTCGCGTTCGCGCTCCGCTCGGAGGGCGTGGCGCTGGAAGGCGTCGTCGTCGAGGGCAATTTAAGCGGCAACTTCGTCAAGCGCGACGGCATCGTCAAGGGCGAGATGATCTCCTTTGCGGGTCTCTGCAAGATGGCCTGCTGCAACCTGGCCGAGTCGTTCGAGAATTCGGCCTCGGTGACCGTCGGTTACAGCGACGCCATTTCCGGCGCCCGGCAGATCAAGATGCTGGGGCTGGCCGGAACCTATACGCAGATTCTCGACGAGAACCGCCCGATCATGCGCGGCCTGAGCGCTCCCTACGGATTGAGTTACACGCCCGGCATGTGGCTCAATTCGATCCAGGTGTCGAAGGGCGTGGCTTCGGTCACGGCGGGCCACGAGGCCATCACGGGGCAGATCAACCTCGAACACCGCAAGCCGACGGACGACGAGCGGCTGTTCGTGAACCTCTACCTCGACGACGAACTGCGCCCCGAGGCCAATGTTTCGACGGCCTTTCCCGTGACGAAGGACAAGAAACTGTCGAGCGTCATTCTGCTCCACGGTTCGATGGACACCGACGCCCGGAAGATGGACCACAACCACGACGGCTTCCGCGACCTGCCGAAATCCGACCAGATCAACGTGGCCAACAAGTGGCTCTATGCCGCCGACAACGGCACGCAGGTGCGCTGGGGCTGGAAGTTCGTGCAGGAGAATCGTCTGGGCGGCATGCTCGACTACAAGAACACCCGGACCATGCGCGAGGCGATGGAGAAGGACTGGGACTGGCGGGCCGGCGACAAGAAGATGCCGCTCTACGGTTCGCACATCCGCAACCGCAACGCCAACGGCTATTTTAAAGTCGGTATGCCGGTCGGTCCGGCGGTCTACGACCCCGACGAACAGGACGAGATGCGCTCGAACCTGGCGTTCGTCGCCGACTTCGACCACTTCAGCGAAGACGCCTATTTCGGGCTGAACGACTACACGGGCAACCAGAATTCGCTGGCGCTGAATCTGATGTACAACCACTATTTCACCTACCGTTCGTCGCTGATCGTCGGCGTGCAGGGGCATTTGGACTACTACCGCGAGAAGCTCCTCAATCCCACGCCGTGGATCGCCGCCAACAGCGTCCGCAACTACGATTTCGACCGCAACGAGCGCGAGGCCGGAGCCTATGCCGAGTATACCTACGCCATCAAGGACAAGTTCTCGGTCGTGGCCGGACTTCGCGGCGACTACAATCACTATTACGACCGCTTTTTCCTCACGCCCCGCGGCCATCTGAAGTGGAACATCACCCCCTCGACGACGCTCCGCGCCTCGGGCGGTCTGGGTTACCGTTCGACGAACGTCATCACCGACAATATCGGCGTCCTGGCCACGGGCCGGGCGATCACGTTCCTCGACAATGAATCGGGGAAGTTCGATTTCCGGAAATTCGACCGTATGGAGAAGGCCCTGACCGTCGGCGGAAGCCTTACGCAGACTTTCGGACTGGTGAACCCCGGCGATGCGACGCTGAGCTTCGACTATTTCCGCACGCAGTTCTACAACTCGGTCGTGGCCGATCAGGAGATGTATGCCGACCGGATCGTTTTCTACGACACCGACGGACGTTCGTACACCGACACCTACCAGATCGACTTCTCGTGGTCGCCGGTCGAGCGGCTCGACATCTTCGCCACGTTCCGCTACACGGACAGCGAAATGACGATCAGGCGCGCCGACGGCGGTACGGCCCGCGTGGAGCGTCCGCTGGTGAGCCAGTACAAGACGCTGCTCAACATTCAGTATGCCACGAAGTTCCGCCGCTGGGTGTTCGACGCCACGGCGCAGCTCAACGGTCCGGCACGCATCCCGACGCAGACGGGCGACCTCGACGACAGCTACTATTCGCCCCGTTATCCGATGTTCTTCGCGCAGGTGAGCCGCAAGGTGGGCAAGTTCGACATTTACGCCGGGTGCGAGAATATCGCCGACTACCGCCAGAAGGACCCGATTCTCCATGCGCAGGACCCCTACGACTACAAGTTCAACTCGATGAACGTCTGGGGACCGCTCATGGGCCGCAAGTTCTATGTCGGTTTACGGTTTAATCTCTATTAGGACTGTTTTGAAGACCGGTATGGAACCGTGCAGACAATCCCTCCGAACCTCCCTTTGAAAGGGGAGGCCCGGAAACAGGATAATGAAATTTTCGAAACCTTAAAATAACAGCAAGATGAAAAAGATTCTGATGATTTGCCTGGCCGTGGTAATGGGCGCGGGCATGTGTATGGCGGCCGGCAAACCGGCGCAGAAGAAAGAGGTGACGACGGTGTTCGTTACGGACATCGACTGCGAACACTGCGTGAAGAAGATTATGAACAACGTTCCGTCGCTCGGCAAGGGCATCAAGGACGTGAAGGTGGACCTGCCGAAGAAGGAGGTCACCGTGATTTACGACGCTTCGAAGAACAACGACGAGAACATCGTCAAGGGGTTCGCCACGATCAAGGTGAAAGCCGAACCCAAGAAAGCCCCTGCGAAGAAATAGCTTCGGCGGGTTTGTTATCGGAAACGGGGGAGCCTCTTCGGGAGGTTTCCCCGTTTTTCAGTTCCGGGAGGAGGCGATGCGGCGGCGGATCACGAGGTCGGCGAGCAGCAGTGCGAGAAAGACCAGCGCGATGCAGACACACATTGCAACCAGCCATTTGTCCTCTTCCGACAGCGTGAGGTGCGGCAGCGTGAAGTGCGGCAGTTCGGGGCGGGGAAGGGCGAAGTCGGTGATTCGCAGCCTGAAGTCCGGCCACAGCGTCGTCACGCAGGCGGCGATCAGCGTCGCGAAGCAGCCGGCGCCCCCGGCCGTCAGCAGCCACGTTTCGCGTCGTTCGCGCCGCAGGGTCTCACGCCGCATCCGTTCCATCAGCCGCGGGGTGAAGCCTGCGGGCAGTTCCGGGGGCGGAACTTGCCGGACTGCGCGGCGTATCGCATCACTCTGTTCCATTCATCTCGTCGTTTACCAGTACATATAGTTTTTTCCGGATTCGGTGGAGCTGCACCTTGACGTTGCCTTCCGAGAGTTCCGTGATCGCGGCGCACTCGCCGACGGAGCGGTCCTCGTAGTAAAACAGCGTTACCAGCGCCCGTTCCTCGGGATCGAGCCGTTCGACGGCGCGGTTCAGCGCGTCGAGACGCTCCTGCTTTTCGGCCCACTCCTCCAGCCGGTCGGCCTCGCTGTCGGGCAGCCGCCGTTCGTCGATGCCGCAATGCTTCGGACGCGTGCGCCGCGCGTGCGACACGGCCGTGTTGTAGGCGATGCGGTAGAGCCAGGTCGAGAAACTGCTCCGCCCGCCGAACCGGTCCAGACTGGAGAAGGCCTTCAGAAAAATGTCCTGCGTCAGCTCTTCGGCGTCCTCCGTGCATCCGGCGATTCGTGCGGCCAGCGTGTAAACCGCCCTTCCGTAGCGATCGGCCAGGCGGGCGCAGAGACGGGTCTCTCCGCCCGCGATTCGTCGGATCAGTTCCTGTTCTTCCGTTTGCATGGTTATTCCGTTAGACGCGCCGCGGCGGAAAAGGTTACACGTGAGCCGTGTTTTTCCGTCGTCTGTAACCTTTTTGCACATTCGGCGTCTAACAGGGCAGAGATCGCAAAAAAAG
>OHDX01000103.1_pt1 | contig 18248 bp, 9 predicted proteins | sample 1567051 | NCBI WGS metagenome assembly OHDX01 (sample SAMEA3879502, study PRJEB24766) | human gut metagenome | biome: human-associated habitat; feature: feces | place: USA | collected 1985/1987
TTGAACGTCAAATCGTAAGATTTGGCGTTCTTTCTTTATGTAGGAAAGCGGCTGCACACTTTCTGCACACCGTTTGCACAGCCTGCTTTCCTTTGCATAAAAAGAAGAAATTTTAGGCGAACAAGGCTCTCGTCAACTCTCTGCGTTCGTCTGCATTCATCAGCCGGATGGCTTCAAGGATCTCCTTACCAGAGATTTTTGTGGTTACCGGCTTTTTATTTTGCTGGATCTGGGATGCTGCCGGGGTCAGATCTTGGGAATAGAAGTTGGCTTCGATCTTCTCGGTCAACTCCAGCCGGGGTTTGTCGAAACTCTACTTGTTCACCCGGATGCTGGTGCCGATGCGCAATACCCGGAGATCCTTCGTGTTGTTGCGCAGACGGAAACTTTAGCAAAAAGAGAGAGGGCTGGACGGTGCCAGCCCTCTTGACAGAACCTAATATCAAAGGTTCAGAGATATTTTCAAAAAATTGAAATTCCGAATCGTTTTTACGGTTCAATGACATTGAAGGTTTTTTCAAACTTGGACGCATATGCCAGCAAGCGTTTCAGGACAGTGGGATCTCCGCTGATCTGTATCTGCCCGGCCTTTTGACCCTGCATCAGAGCAAAGAGCTGCAGACGCTTGCAGGTGACGGAAGCCTGCGCATCCGGATGGTTCTCGCCGGGGTAAGACAGCAGGATGCCATTCTTACGGGTTACATAGAACTGTTCATTCACATCTGTCACCGTCAGATTCAGAGTCAGATCATCGTTCTGGGCGGCATTGGCATCACTCATGATACCGATGTAATCCAGCAGCATGGCGATGGTCATCTCGCCCATTGTCGCGGTCAGTCCATTGGCCGAGCGCGCCAGTTTGGACAGGTTGCCTCTGCGGAGTTCTGCAGCGCCCATCAGGTAGGCGTTGCGCCACGCGCCGGACTCTGCCTGATAGCCAAGTTGTTCCAGTGCATCTGCACACAGATTGCGCGCCTTCTGGTTGGACGGGTCGGCGTAGACTAGTTCTTTGGTGATCTGCGCCACCCATTGATACTCGCCCTTTTCAAAATCCTTCTGCGCTTTGCGGAGGACTGCATCGGCACTGCCCAGATATTCTACCAGCTTCTTGGCGGTATCGCTGGGCGGGAGCGGATTCAGGTTGACAGGGTTTGCGTCATACCAGCCCAGATATTTCTGGTAAACGGCCTTGGAATTGTGCGCCAGCGTACCGTAGTACGGACGGGTATACCAGACCTTTTCCAGTTTTTTGGGCAGGGTCAGCATCGCCGAGATCTCATTTGAGGTATATCCCTGATTCATGTAATGCAGGGTCTGGTCGTGGATGAACTTGTAGATCGCTGCCGTGTTCAACAGATACTCATGGATCTCCGCGCCCCAATGCGGCCAGTTGTGGCTCTGGAACACCACATCAGTCTTGCTGCAGAAGCGCTGATCTGCCTCGATGATATACTTCGCCCAGTCGTTGGCATCGCGCACCTCTGCGCCGCGCAGGGTGTACAGATTATGCAGCGTACCGGTGCAGTTTTCCGCCATCCAGAGGGCGCGGTATTTCGGGAAATAGGCGTTCATCTCAGCAGGGGCTTCGGTGCCGGGGGTCAGCTGGAATTCGATCTCCAGCCCGTCGATGGTCAGCTTCGGAACATCTTCCCCGATCTCGTAAGTAGGAGCGATGAGGGCCACCGTACCGGTGGACTGTCCCATGCCGATGCCCACGCTCAGCGCACCCTTTTCGCCCTTGTCAAGCACCGTGCCGTACTGGAACTGTGCGCGCCGCGCCATGGCGATGCCCGCATAGACATTCTCGCTGATGGCGTGCTTCAGAAAGCCCGCCGGCGCAAGCACAGGGATCTTGCCGGAAGCCAGCTGCTTTTTAAGCGAAAGCGTTGCATCCGCTACCTGCTCCCGGGTGATAATGCCCTCCACGCCGCCGAAGTGGTCCACGTGAGAGTGGCTGTACAGCACCGCCTTGATGTCCAGCGGACCGAAGCGCTCCTCCATCAGCTCCCTGGCAGCCTTCATGTTTTCCTTGCACATTAGCACATCAAACACGATCCAGCCGTGGTCGGTGCGGATAAAGGTCGTATTGGCCATATCAAAGCCGCGCACCTGATAGATGCCGTCACATACTTCAAACAGACCGGCTTTGGCGTTGAGTTGGGTATTCCGCCACAGACTGGGGTTTACAGTGTCCGGAGCATCCCGGTTCAAATCGCCGTAGCTTTGCAGATCCCATGCAGATCTGTTATCCTCACCATCGATGATCCTGCCTTCCGCATTGTCCAGCCAGCCGCGTTCTGCGTTGGCAAACTCCCGCCGATCGGAAAAATCCAGCTTTTCATACCATTCGGCGTTCTTTTCTGCCGTGATAGCCGTTGCCTCTTCGATCTCGCCCGGTTGGGTGGAGTCCTTGAAAATGTCTGTGATAAAATTCAGACTGTTTTCATCGGTACTGCCTGCTGCGTGTGCGGTCAGGGATGCGCCGCAGGCTAACGCCGCAACCGCTGAAGTGGAAAGAAAGTTTCTGCGGGTCATCTTCATGGTGGTTTGTCTCCTTTATATCTGGGTTTATTTTACACAGACCGTGGGCGGCTGCCAGCCGCTCAGGGCATTCATCTTGCGAAAAAACCATTTGACCTTCTATGTTACAGAATACATAGAAAATGCCTGAAAGTCAACGACTTCTGCACTTTCGACATTGAAAATGTGAATATTGACAAAAATGTTCGATGAGAATTGGTTAAAACTCCGTTGAAATGAATTTTAATCAAGCTATTCTTGTGCGCTGCACGGAGGTATGCTATACTAAACATATCCAACTGACAAAGGAGTACGGCGATGAATGATCTGCATGAGTGGTTTCAGAAAAATGACCTTTGCCCAGAAAACATCTTGTATCTTTACCGTAACGACCGCAAAACGGTCGTTCACCGCATGGATGGGGAAGAAGTTGCGCTGTATGCTCCGTTGCACAGCGTCTTGTCTGCTTTGCCGGAAGATATGTTTCTGAACATCAGTAAGGGAATCGTAGTGTGCCGCAGCCAGATCGTAGATATTAGCAATGACGGGATTTATACAATGTCAGATGGCCGCAGTTTTCAGGGACGTAGACGTGGTCTGAGCGACCATCGCCGCTTGCGCGCAGAAATCAGGCGGGTGGACGCACAGCTACGCCCAATGAGTATGAGCCTGCTGGAAAAATGCAGTCTGCTGGACGATATGCCGCTGGCATTCTGCATTATTGAGCTGGTGTTCAATGAGGACGGACACGGGGTGGATTTTATTTTCCGCTACTGCAATGCCGAAATGGCAACGATCGAAGGCGTGCCGGTGGAAGAAATGCTTGGCCGTTCGTTTTACGAAGTGTTCCCCAATGGTGATAAGAAGTGGCTTGTATCGTATGCGGATGTGGCGTTGAACGGAACAAAGCACATCCTTCATGACTACAGCCCGGAGGTGGACAAATGCCTTACGATCCATTGCTACCAGCCGGAACCGGGGTATTGTGCCTGCGTATTGCAGGCAACAGATCCGTGACAGTGACACATTGAAAAGAACCACAAAAAACACATCAGGGAGCAGCTGTGACCTATGCTGCTCCCTGATGTGTTTTGAAATGTCCAAATCCCTGCCATGAATCGTAGTCGGGGTCTTATTTCTGACGGTATCCCAAAAGCCGCTGCACGAAGGGCCGGAGCGAGTGGATGAACTCTTCATCCGAAAGCTCTGTCTGATGTTCCAGCTTCCAGACACAGAGATGATGGAAAAATTTTCAAAAAAGTTGCAGATTGTGCAGGAAAAATTTCTTGTAGTCCGTTTTGTTAGGTGGTATCATTATAACGGTTTGCGCCGCTAACCCGGGGCAGCATCTCGCAGACAGGTCATTTTTGGCGGACGCTGTGGGGGAAAGCGCAGAACGGATGAAAACAGGCAGAAAGAACTTTTCTTTTTCATGAAACACAGGAGGTCAGGCTTTTCATGCTAGGTTTCAACAAGAAGACACAGGACGCCTCTCCGCAGGAGAATACCGGCGGAGAAAATAAGGTGTTCCACTTTATCAAGACCCACAAAAAGCGCTGCATCGCGGTGGTCGCAGCCGCAGCGGTGCTGGTGGCGGTCATCGTGCCGCGCAAGAGCCGCAGTGCGTCGGCAGACCTTGCCTACACGCAGGAGAAGCTGGGACGCCGCGACATCGTGAACGTCTACGACGGCAGCGGCACCATCAACGCCGCCGATTCCTACACCGTCAAGTCCCTCGTCACCGGCACGGTGCTCACCGCCGATTTTGAGCTGGGCGACAGCATCGAGAAGGGCGATATTCTTTACACCATCGACATTTCGGATGTGGAAAACAACCTCGCGAGCGCACAGCTCTCGGTGGAGCAGGCACAGCGCAATTACGATGACATTGCGGATATGCAGAACGTCCGCACCAGGATCAGCGGCGAGGTCAGCTCCTTTGCAGTCGCCGCAGGCGACGCCGTGCAGGCCGGTCAGGCTGTGGCCACCATCCGCGACACCTCCGTGATGCTGCTGGCCGTGGATTTCCCTGCCGCAGAGGCTCAGAGCTTTGTCGCCGGTCAGGCCGCACAGGTCATGCCGGACACCACTTTTGAGACGCTGAACGGCACCATCCGCTCCGTTTCCGGTGCAGACCCTGCCGGCGACGCCAGCCTGATGACCTGCACCGTCACCATCGCTGTTCCCAACGCGGGCAGCCTGACCACCGCACAGGCCGCTGTGGCACAGGTGAACGGCGTCAGCTCCCTCAACTCTGCACACTTTACTTACCAGCGTGAGGAGACTGTCGTGGCAACTGCCTCTGGTACCGTGTCTGAACTCTGCGTCAAGGAGGGCAGCACCGTCCGTCAGGATGACGTCATCCTCCGCATTACCGGCAAAGATTTGGACAAGCAGACCAGGAACGCCGCTGACAGCCTGCGCGCTGCCGAGCTGCAGATGTCTTCTGCCGAGAAGACCATCAGCCACTATACCATCGACGCCCCGATCAGCGGCACCATCGTGGATAAGAAGGTCAAGGCCGGCGACAAGCTCAGCGCCAACGACACCGCCATGCAGAACCTCTGCACCATCTACGATATGAGTTATCTGGAAATGAAGCTCAACGTGGACGAGCTGAAGATCCGCTCCCTCGAGGTCGGCCAGGAGGTGGACATCACCGCCGACGCCGTCCCGGGTGAGACTTACAAGGGTGTCATCAGCAGTATCCTCGTGGCAGGCACTACCGCCAACGGCTCCACCAGCTACCCCGTCACCGTCCGCATCGACGACATGGGCGAGCTGCTGCCCGGAATGAACGCCACTGCGAAGATCACCACCGCCAGCGTCAAGAATGTTCTGGCCCTGCCCAACGCCGCCCTCGTCCGGGGCAGCTATGTGCTGGTGACCAAGGATTCGCCCAGCGCTGCCAATGCTGAGACTTCCATGACCGCTCCCGACGGCTACGTCTACGTCAAGGTGACCACCGGCATCAGCGATGACGATTACATCGAAGTGAAGAGCGGCCTGCAGGAGGGCGATACCATCGCTTACGACAACTCCAGCGTCAGTGCGACCGACTTCTACAGCAACATGATGGCCTCCGCCGAAGGAGATGACGAATGAGCACGCTGATAGAATTTGATGGGGTCTGCAAGTATTACCAGATGGGCGACACCCTCGTAAAGGCCGCCGACCACGTCTCTTTCAAAATCAACAAAGGCGAGTTCGTGGCCATCGTCGGCCAGTCCGGTTCTGGTAAATCCACTTGTATGAACATCATCGGCTGTCTGGACGTGCCTACCGAAGGCACTTATCTGCTGGACGGCAAGGATGTCGGCAAGATGAGCCGCCGTGAGCTGGCAAACATCCGGAACGAGAAGCTGGGCTTCATCTTCCAGCAGTACAACCTGCTGCCGAAGCTGACGCTTCTGGAGAATGTGGAAGTTCCCCTTGTGTATGCGGGCATCCCCGCCGCACAGCGCCACGCGACGGCAAAGGCTGCCCTTGAGCGGGTGGGTCTGGGCAATAAGCTCAAAAACCTGCCCAACCAGCTTTCCGGCGGTCAGCAGCAGCGTGTGTCCATTGCCCGTGCGCTGGCTCGCGGCCCGGCGGTCATCCTGGCCGACGAGCCGACCGGTGCATTGGACTCCCACACCAGCCGCGAAGTTCTGGGAATGCTGCAGGATCTGCACAAGCAGGGCAATACGGTCGTCCTCATCACCCACGACAACTCCATTGCTGTGCAGGCCGAGCGCATCATTCGCCTTGAAGATGGCCGCGTCGTCTACGATGGCGATGCCCACGCACCCGAGGCAGTCGTTCAGCCGAACTTCATGATGGCGGAGCCGAAAGCCGGAGAGGAGGGGACGCAGGCATGATAAAGGAGACCTTCAAACAGGCCGTCCAGAACGTCTTGAGCAACAAAGTCCGCACCTTCCTCACCATGCTGGGCATCATCATCGGCGTCATGGCCGTCATCGTCATCGTTGGCCTCGGCAACGGCATGACCAACATGATGCAGGACTTCTACTCCGATATGGGCAGCGATATTCTGAGCGTCAACATCATGACCGCCAGCACCCGCTCAGTGGAAGTGGACGATGTGTACAGGATCATCAATGAAAAGCCCGAGTATTATAAGGGTCTTTCGCCGATTGCCAGTGTCGGCGGCGACACGCTGCGGGTGGCGGGCGAGAAGTACCGCCGCACCTACATCAGCGGCGTCAACGAAGATTACACGACCATCAACAACTACAAGGTGGCCAAGGGCCGCGGCATCCAGTACACCGATTTGATAGACAACAAGAATATCTGTGTCATCGGCGACTATGTGGACCGCAAGATCTTCGGCGGCAACGGTCTCGGCAGCACCCTCAAGGTAGGCGCCAGCGAGTACCGCATCGTGGGCGTGCTGGAGGGCCGCTCCAAACCTGCCTCTCAGTACGAGGGCGGCAACGACGACATTGTTCTCGTTCCCTATACCACCCTGATGAGCGTCAACAACACCAGCAGTGTCAGCCAGTACTATGTGGTCCTGCAGGACGCGGACCACTCGGATGAGGCACAGGAGTTTTTGCAGTCGCGGCTCAAGAAGCTGGTCAGCAAGGACGACTATGTCTACGTCATGAGCCTGAGCGCAGCCATGAAGCAGATGTCCTCCATGATCAACGTCATGGTGGGCGTCCTGACGGCCATTGCAGGCATCTCGCTGCTGGTCGGCGGCATCGGCATCATGAACATCATGCTGGTGTCCGTCACCGAACGCACCCGTGAGATCGGTATCCGCAAGGCACTGGGCGCACAGGAGAGCACCATCCTGACCCAGTTCGTCGTGGAGGCCGGCGTCACGTCGGCGCTGGGCGGCTGCCTCGGCATCGTGCTGGGCTACGTCGTGTCGGCCATTATCAACCAGATCCTTCCGTATATCCTGACGGATATTACCCTGAACGTCACCCCCTCGGCGGACGCAGCAGCCATCGCCGTGGGCATCTCCTGCGGTATCGGTGTCCTGTTCGGCTTCCTGCCGGCCCGCCGTGCCGCCAGCCTGAACCCCATCGAAGCACTCAGATATGATTAAGGAGTTTACCATGAAAAAACGATTCCTCGCATTCCTGCTGGCTGTCTGCGTGGCTGTTTCCATGCTGGTGCTGCCCGCTTCTGCGGTCGGCTCCAACGCGGCAGTCCAGACGGCGACGGCACTGGGCGGTCTGACCGCCGAGCAGGCCGGTTCTCTGGGTGTGCCCCTCACTCGTGGGCAGGCGGCCCGCCTCCTCACCGCATTCTCTGCTTACCGCGATACCACCACGGCACAGGGCCGCACCGGCCGCCTCTACAGCGATGTAGACAGCGACTCTCCCTATGCGGTCTACATCCGCACTGCCGTCCAGAACGGCTGGATGACCGGCTACTCCGACGGCAGCTTCCGCCCGGACAACACCGTCACGCTGGAAGAAGCCTGCACCATGGCGCTGCGCCTACTGGGCTATGATGTGGCAAAGCTGGGCGGTACCTTCCCCACAGCTCAGCTCAGCAAGGCCAGCGCACTGGGCCTGCGCAATGAGATCAATGCCCGTCAGGGCGAGACTCTGACCCTCGAGCAGGGTACCATGCTCTTCTACAACGCCCTCACTGCCGTGAACGGCAATGGTCAGATGTACGCTTCCACCCTGGGCTTTGCCGTGAGCAACGGCCAGGTGGACATCTCTTCTGTCCTGCTGGACAACGTCAAGGGCCCCTTCGTGGCAGATGCTTCCACTGTCCTGCCTTTCGCTCCGGCGGCCATCTACCGCAACGACGAAGTCACCACCTCTGCGGCTCTCTCTCCCTATGATGTCTACTATTATAACGAGAGCGCCCGCACCGTCTGGCTCTACAACAAGCGCGCCGCAGGCCGCGTGACGGCTGTCTCGCCCTCGGCCAGCGCTCCGACCTCTGTGACCGTGGCCGGCGTCACCTACGCCATCGCTTCGCCCTCTGTGGCCTATCAGCTGTCCTCCCTGTCCGGCGGCGGCGTGGGCCAGGTGGTCACTCTGCTGCTAGGCATGAACGATGCAGCTGTCTCCGTCCTCACCGGCGACGCGGCAGACGCTGTGTTCTACGGCGTGGTACAGTCCTCATCCCGGACCCTCGTGGAGACGAACAGCGCTGAGGTGCAGCAGGCTGTCTCGGTCATGTGTACCGACGGCACCGCCCGCACCGTCAATGTGAACAATAAGCTCAATTTCCCGGCCGGCAAGCTGGTGGAGATCAGCGTGGACGGTGACGGCGAAAGCGTCCAGTCCATCTCGCCCCGCTCGACCAGCGGCACCGTCAGCGCCGACGGCACCGCGCTGGGCGACACCCCGTTTGCAGACAACGTGCAGATCATTGATACGACGTCGGAGGGTGTGGCTGGGGCAGTTCGCCCCAGCCGCCTATCGGGGGTAACTCTGAGTGAAAGCGACGTCCGCTACTACACCACCAATTCCGCAGGCCAGATCGACCGGGTCATCCTCGACGATGTGACCGGTGACTTGTGGGAGTACGCTGCGCTGGATTCTGTCCGCCGCCTGACGGACGAAGCCGCCAAGAAGATCGACAAAAAGATCAGCGACAAGGCACAGGACGCCGCAAGAGAGGCCGCGGGCCTCCCCGCTGGGACCACCACGACCACCACCAAGGTGGACAAGACCGATGAGGAGACCTTCCAAGATGTGAAGAACATCCTTGTCCCCAGCACCAGCGATGTGCTCTACGGTCTCATCGACGGCAGTGTCGTCAGCTCTACCTGGAACACCCTTACCGGCAAGACGGACCAGCTGTTCAGCTATGTGCTCCGCCGCACCGGCGACAGCGTGGGCGGTACGCTGGGCGACTTCCTCAACTATCTGGGCGAGGGTGCGACCTACGTCTGCTACTCCGGCGGCAAACAGGTGGCCTACAGCACCGCCACCAAGTACCCCGTTATCGCAGGCGGCATCGCCATCGGCCGTTCTGCTGACGGCAAGGCCATCAACCGGATGCTCCAGCTCTCGCCGGTAGTCATCGATAAGCTGGGCGCAGCTTCGGTCATGAGCGGCGACAAGCGCTATGAGACCGCCGACGATATGCAGGTGTACCTGTGGTCGAACGGCCAGTATTTCGCCACCTCGCTGCCCAAGATCAACACCGAGGATTATAAGCTCATCGGCTGGTACGACAACTTCGGCTGCTCCGGCGGCAGGAAGATCCGTATCCTTGTGGCCGTCAAGACGAACTGAGCCTGAAATTTTCCAATCACAGAACAGCAGCCTCGCGGCAGATGAAGCGGGGCTGCTGTTTTATTCTCCTATTTGCCACACGCCCTATTTCGTGTTACAATAAAAACTGGAAAAATTGCGGAAAAAGGAGGTGCGGCAATGATACGCATTGCTCTGGTCGAGGACGAGGCAGAGGTGCGGGCGCAGCTTCAGGGCTATGTGCAGCGGCACACCCGGCAGTACGGCACCGAGTTCGCGGTGACGGAGTTCGCTGACGGCATGGAGCTGCTGGATGATTACCGCCCGGTGTACGACATCCTGTTTCTGGACGTGGAGATGAAGCATCTGGACGGCATGGAGACGGCCCGGCGGGTGCGGGAGCTGGACAAGGACGTCATCATCGTTTTTATCACGAATATGGCGCAGTACGCCATCGGCGGGTACGCCGTGGGCGCGCTGGACTATGTGCTCAAGCCGGTGCCTTATTTTGCGTTTTCGCAGCAGCTGCGCAAGGCCGAAGAACAGCTGCGCCGCCGCGCACGGCATTATCTGGCCCTGCCGGTGGAGGGCGGGATGCGGCGGCTGGATTCGTCCCTCATCTATTATCTGGAAAGCGAGGGACACCGCGTCCATTTTTATACCGAAGAGGGCGATTTCGTGGCGGCAGGCACCCTGAAAGCCTTTGAGGAAAAGCTGGCCGAGCGGCCCTTTGCCCGCTGCAACAGCGGCTACCTTGTCAATCTGGCACAGGTGAAGAGCGTGCAGCAGGGGATGGTGCAGGTGGGACCCTACGAATTGCAGGTCAGCCGCCCCCGGCGGAAAGCTTTCCTCGCGGCGCTGGCCGACCACATCGGGGGTGAGGGTGCATGACGGCACTGCCCAACATCCCGCGCCTGTATACGGCGCTGGCCGAGTGTCTGGCCGTGGGCATCTACGCCCTGCCGCTGGGCATCCGCTTCGGCAAAACGGCCACCATCGCTGCCAGTGCGGCGTGGGCGCTGGCCTTGAGCGTCTTTTTGCAGGCCACGGGCAGCGTTCCGCTGGCGTGGTGGATCCCCTGCATGGCGGCAGCTGTGGGGATACAGTATTTATACCTCTGGGTCACCCGCACCATCTCCCTGCTGGAAGCGGGCTATGTCTGCGCCCGGGCCTTCGTTCTGGCAGAGCTGGCGGCCAGCGCCGAGTGGCAGCTGCACTGCTTCCTCTGGCCTCAGCGCAGCGGGGCCGACGGCCTGTCACTGCTGCTTCTGATGGTGGTCTATGGCGGCGTTTTCGGCTGCATCTGGGTGCTGGAGCATAAGCACAAAAGTCCCAAGGGCCATATCGTCATCAGCGGAAAAGCGGCCCTGGTGGCCGTCGTCATGGCGGCGATGGTCTTCGCGGTGAGCAACCTGCTGTTCTTGGGCGACCGCGAGGTGGACATGAGCGTCTACTACATCCGCACGCTGGTGGACATCTGCGGAGTGCTCATCCTGACGGTCCAGCACGAACAGCTGCGGGAGGCGGCGCTCCACAGTGAGCTTGCCGCCATGGACGAGGTGCTCCACCGCCAGTACGAGCAGTACAAGCGGAGCAAAGAGGGCATCCGGCTCATCAACAGCCGCTATCACGAGCTGAAGATTCAAATCGCGGACATCCGCGCCGAGCGCGACCGGGCCAAGCAGGACGCGGCTCTGGCCCGGATGGAGAGCGGCCTCCGGCAGTATGAGGCCGAGAACAAGACTGGCAACCCGGTATTGGATACCCTATTGACCGCCAAAAGCATGGACTGCCAGCAGCGCGGCATCAACATGACCAGCGTGGCCGACGGCAGCCAGCTGGGCTTTTTGAGCACGCGGGAGCTGTGTACCCTCGTGGGCGCGCCGCTGGACAACGCCATCGAGAGCGTGCTGGCCGAGCCTGACCCCGAAAAGCGTCTGCTGCGGGTGGCCATCTATAACCAGAGCGGCTGCGTGATGCTCCGCTTCGAGAACTACTGCGCCCAGCCCGTGGAGCTGGGCGCGGACGGCCTGCCCGTCCACAACGCCCACGGCGGCTACGACCTGCAGGGCGTGCAGGCGGCCGCCCAGCGCCACGACGGCACCATGACCCTTCATTGGGCCGACGGCTGGTTCACCCTGCGGATCTTGCTGCCGGTCCCGGAAAAATAAAATATAATAGGAATAACCTCTCAGTCTCGCTGCCGCTCGACAGCTCCCCTGGCGAAGAGAAAAAGCTTTGCGTTATGCCAAGGCCCCTCCTCGATAGGAGAGGTGGCATCGCGTAGCGATGACGGAGAGGTTTTGTTATTCTGCACAATAAAACTGTTCTCAAAATTGTGGATTAGCACAATAAAATTTGAAACCAAATTGAAACTTCTGCAAACTATGCCTCCAAAATGACAGATTGTGAAGATGTTTGTGAATTTTCTTTGAATCCATTTATAATAGTGGCAATGCTCCGGGAGCTGTACCCGGAAAATATGGATTCAGAATAAGGAGGAAGAATTATGTTGTCCGTCAATATGGATGATGTAATGCAGGTAGTTTCCAACATCCAGAACTACCTGATCGCCTTCGGCGTCGTGGTCGTGGTCGCACTCGTTGCGATGTTTGCGGCCAAGAAGCTGCCGAAAGCCAAGAAGAAGATGGTCCGTGCGCAGTCTGGTGTCGCCATTCTGCTGGCACTGGTCATCGTTGTCAACCTCATCTGCATCGGCCCCATGTCCACCATGCTGGATCTGGTCTCCGGTGAAGGCTCCATCAGCGAGGAGACCTCCGCAGAGGCGACCGAGCTGGTGAACGAGATCACGCAGGAGGGCATCGTTCTGGCACAGAACGATGACAACATCCTGCCTGTGGCCTCTGGCTCCAAGCTGAACGTCTTTGGCTGGGCCTCCACCAGCCCCTGCTACGGCGGCACCGGCTCCGGCGCACTGAACGACGCCTATCCCGTCACCGACCTGCTCACCGGCCTGCACGATGCAGGCATCGAGACCAACGACGAGCTGAGCAAGTTCTACACCGATTACTGCTCCACCCGCCCCAGCGTCGGCATGGCACAGCAGGACTGGACCCTGCCCGAGCCGAATGTCAGCCTGTACACCGACGAGATGATGGCAAACGCCAAGGCATATTCTGACACCGCTATGGTCGTCATCACCCGCGTCGGCGGCGAGGGCGCAGACCTTCCCACCGATATGTCTGCTGTCGTGGACGGCAGCTGGGTCCGCCGTGTGGCAGATTACCGTGGTTCTCAGCGCGGCGCCGGCTACTACAACGGCACTTACGATGACACCCTGAACGAGGGCAATGACTGGGATAAGGGCGACCACTTCCTGCAGCTGTCCAACCGCGAGGAAGAGCTCATCGACCTCGTCACTTCCAACTTCGACAACGTCATCGTCGTTTACAACGGCGCAAACGCTTTCGAGATGGACTGGGTCAAGAACTACCCCCAGATCAAGGGCGTCCTGCTCTGCCCCGGCACCGGTCAGTCCGGCTTTGAGGGCTTTGGCCGCGTGGTCGCCGGTGAGGTCAACCCCTCCGGCCGTACCGCTGACACCTATGCTGCTGACCTGACCGCTTCTCCGTGGTGGAACAACTTCGGTGACTTCAAGTACACCAACGCCACCGAGCTGGATTCCGATTCCAGCTTCTTCGACCCCGCAGGCGCTACTGCATCCTTCGTCAACTACGCTGAGGGCATCTATGTCGGCTACAAGTTCTATGAGACTGCTGCCGATGAAGGCCTCATCGACTACGACAAGGAAGTTGTCTATCCCTTTGGCTACGGCCTGAGCTACACCACCTTCACCCAGAAGATGAGCGACATCACCAGCGACGGCAGCAGCCTGAAGTTCTCTGTCACCGTCACCAATACCGGCTCTGCTGCCGGCAAGGATGTCGTGGAGATCTATAATGATCCTCCGTACACCAACGGCGGCATTGAGAAGGCCTCCGCAAACCTGCTGGACTTCGCCAAGACCAGCGAGCTTGCCCCCGGCGAGAGCGAGACCATCGACTTCACCATCCCGGTCGAGGATCTGGCTTCCTACGATTACAAGAACAACGGCTGCTATGTGCTGGAGGCTGGCGATTACATCATCAGCACCAACTCTGACTCCCACAATGTTCTGGATTCCAAGACCTACACTGTTGCTTCCGACATCGTTTACAACGAGTCCAACAAGCGCGAGAGCGACGCTGTTGCAGCGACCAATCAGTTCGATTTCGCAGAGGGCGAGATCACCTATCTGTCCCGTGCGGACGGTTTTGCAAACTATGCTGAGGCCACTGCCGCTCCTGCTGATTACAACATGAGCGATGAGGTCAAGGCTGTCTTCGACAACGCACACACCTACACTGAGGTCAACTACGAGAAGGACGATGACCCCAACGCAGAGGACATCACCACCGGCGCAAAGAACGGCCTCAAGCTGGCTGACCTGCGCGGCGTGGATTACAACGATTCCAAGTGGGATGACCTGCTGGATGAGATGAGCATCGACGACCTGCAGCAGACCATCGGCTTCGGCGGCTATCAGACTGCAGCTGTGGACAGCATCGGCAAGGTGCGCACCAACGACTGTGACGGCCCTGCGTCCATCAACAACAACTTCACCGGCGTCGGCTCTGTCGGTTTCCCGGCTGCTACCCTCATCGGCATGACTTGGAGCAAAGATCTGGCACACGACTTCGGCGACAGCATCGGCAAGATGGCCAACGAGATGAACACGTCCGGCTGGTATGGCCCGGCAATGAACATCCACCGCACCGCTTTTGCAGGCCGTAACTTCGAGTACTACTCGGAGGACGGTGTCCTGTCCGGTGCTATGGCCGCAAACGCCATCGCAGGCGCACAGGAGCACGGCGTCTACGCTTACATGAAGCACTTCGCCCTGAACGATCAGGAAGGCAACCGTACTTCTATGCTGGCTACCTGGTCCAACGAGCAGGCTATCCGCGAGATCTACCTCAAGCCCTTCGAGATGTCTGTCAAGGATGCTGACTGCCACGCTGTCATGTCTTCCTTCAACTACATCGGCAGCCGCTGGGCTGGCGGCTGCAAGGAGCTGCTGCAGAACGTCCTGCGCGGTGAGTGGGGCTTCCTCGGCTTCGTCGAGACCGACTACTTCGGTGTCTACGGCTACATGACCGCTGATCAGGGCGTCCGCAACGGCAGCGATCTGATGCTCTGCACCACCGGCAATGACTTCAACAAGATGACTGTTCTGACCAACAGCAGCAAGCAGGCAATGCGCACCTCTGCCAAGAACATCCTCTACACCGTGGTCAACAGCCGCGCTTATGAGGCTGAGAACCTGAACCCCGGCATGGCAAAGTGGAAGGTCATCCTGATCGGTGCTGACGTCGTGGCCGCGCTGCTCATCGTTGGCCTGGAGTACACCGCCATCAAGAACTACAAGAAGCGCAAGGAAGAAGAGGAAGAAGTCTAAACCGGACCCTCTCTCCATGCAGCACCTGAACTGAACCAACGGCAAAGGCCCGCTGCACCAGACAGCGGGCCTTTGCCCTGCTCAGGATAAAATGAGGAAAATGCGATGAAGCATACCGACATCATCCAGAAACTGAACTTAGAGCAAAAATGCGCCCTGCTCTCAGGCGAGACTGTCTTTACCACCCGCGCTCTGCCGGGCAAGGGCATCCCGGCCATCACCCTTTCGGACGGCCCCAACGGTGTCCGCAAGCAGGCCGGCGCCGCCGACCATCTGGGCCTCAACCCCAGCGTTCCGGCAACCTGTTTCCCGACCTCTTCCGCCACTGCGTGCAGCTGGGATGAGAAGCTGGGCGAAGCCGTGGGCGAGGCACTGGGCGAGGAAGCCGCTGCACAGGAAGTGGCTGTCCTGCTCGGCCCTGGCCTGAACATCCAGCGCAGCCCCCTTTGCGGCCGCGACTTCGAGTATTTCTCGGAAGACCCCATCCTCGCGGGCAGGATGGCCGCTGCCTATGTGCGCGGCATCCAGAAAAATGGCATCTCTGCCTGCCCCAAGCACTTTGCGGTCAACAGTCAGGAGCTGCGCCGCATGGCCAGCGACTCGGTGCTCGATGAGCGCACCCTGCGGGAGCTGTATCTGACCGGTTTCGAGATCGTGGTGAAAGAGGCAAAGCCCAAGACCATCATGACCTCCTACAACCTCATCAACGGCACCTACGCCAACGAGAATGCCCACCTGCTGCAGGACATTCTGCGGAAGGACTGGGGCTTCGACGGAGCCGTCGTCACCGACTGGGGCGGCTCCAATGACCACGCCCTCGGCGTGAAGAACGGCTCCACCCTCGAAATGCCCTGCCCCGGCGGCGACTCCATCCGGGAGCTGATGAAGGCCGTACAGGGCGGCAAAATTTCCGAGGCCGACGTGGACGCCCGCCTCGACGAGATGCTGGAACTGGTGCTCTCCACCCACGCTGCGGTGGAAAAAGCGCCCCGCACCTTCGACGCTGCCGCGCACCATAAGCTTGCCCGCCGCGCGGCCGCAGAGAGCATCGTCCTGCTCAGGAACGAGGGCGGCATCCTGCCGCTCAAGCCCAATGAGAAGCTGGCCGTCATCGGCGACTTTGCCGAGACGCCCCGCTATCAGGGCGCAGGCTCCAGCGCCGTCAACGCCCTGCAGGTGGACACCCTGCTGGACTGCATCAAGGCCGACGACAGCGGCATCACCTTTGTGGGCTATGCCTCCGGTTTCGAGCGTCAGGGTGCAGCTGACGCCGAGAAGCTGGAAGAGGCTGTGGCCCTCGCAAAGAAGGCTGACACCGTTCTGCTCTGCCTCGGCCTCGATGAGCTGCGGGAGAGCGAAGGCCTTGACCGCTCTGACATGAAGCTGGCCGAGAACCAGCAGCAGCTTCTGGCCGCTGTGGCTGCCGTCAACCCGAACGTCGTCGTTCTGCTGAGCGCCGGTGCGCCGATAGAGACGCCGTGGGTCGGCCAGTGCAGGGCGCTGGTCTACGGCGCACTGGGCGGACAGGCAGGCGCAGGCGCGGCCGCAGACATCCTCACCGGCAAGCTCTGCCCCTGCGGCAAGCTGTCCCAGACCTGGGCGCAGGCTCACGACGACACCCCCGCCAAGGCGAACTTCGGCGGCGAGGGCCGGAACGTGGAGTACCGCGAGGGCCTGTATGTGGGCTACCGGTACTATCAGACCGCCGGTGTGCCGGTGGCGTTCCCCTTCGGCTACGGCCTGAGCTACACCACCTTCGAGTACAGTGATTTGAAGGCAGACGAGAAGGGTGTGACCCTCACCGTCACCAACACTGGCAGCTGTGCCGGTGCCGAGATCGTCCAGCTCTACGTCGCAAAGCAGGACGCAAAAATCTTCCGCCCGGCGCAGGAGCTGAAGGGCTTTGCAAAGGTCTTCCTCGCCCCCGGCGAGAGCAGGACGGTGAGCATCGCTCTGGACGACAAGGCGTTCCGCTACTGGAACGTCAAGACTGACCGCTGGGAAGTCGAAGGCGGAAGCTATCAGCTCCGCGTGGGTGCATCCAGCGCAGACATCCGCCTGACGGCGGAAGTCTCCGTCAAGGGGACCAACGCTCCCGACCCCTACGAGGGTCTCGACCTGCTCCACTACGTCTCCGGTCAGATCACCTATGTGACCGACGCCGAGTTCGAGGCTCTGCTGGGCCACCCTGTGCCGGAGGATGTCGTCCGCATCGACCGGAACATGACGCTGGGCGAGATGGACCATGGCCGCAGTCCGCTGGGCTGGGTGGCACAGAAGGTGCTGCGCTACCGTCTGGACAGCAGCTTTGCAAAAGGCACCCCCGACCTGAACACCGTGTTCCAGTATAATATGCCGCTGCGCGCGCTGGCCAAGATGACCAACGGTATGGTGAGCATGGGCATGGTGGACGGCCTCGTCTGGGAGTTGAAAGGCTTCTGGCTCGTGGGCATCCTCCGGGTCATCTATGAGTTCGTCAAGAATCTCATCCTGAACAGCCAGATGGAAAACCGGCTCAAAAACAGCTGAAAGGAATAAGGTCATGAATTTCTGGAATAACTTTGCCGCAAAGCATCCGGCTGCGGCCAAATGGGTGCGGGAGGGTGGACTGTTCGTCATCGTGTCCAACCTCATCACCGTGTTCAAATACCTGCTTCTGCAGTTCCTGCCCAAGGCGTTTGCAAGCCTGCCGGTGGTGGACTTCGGCTGGCCGGGCATCGACATCACCCTGTTCGGCGAGACCTTCAAGTGGAATATCCTCGGCTACGACGCCGCCCACGGCGGCCTGCCCTACTTCTGCGCCTACATGGTGGCCATGGTCATCGGCGAGTGCATCAATTTCCCCATCCAGCGCAATTTTGTCTTCCGCAGCAAGGGCAACCTCGCCAAGCAGATCGGCTGGTACCTGCTGGCCTTCTGCCTCATCACCTGCATCGTCAACTCCATCAACTGCATCTGGGTGGCTGTGGCCGGTCTGCTGGTGCCTGATTTCATCTACAACATCGGCACCACGGTGCTCAACGGCGGCATCTCGATGGTCATCTTCTTCTTCGTGAACAAGATCATCTTCCCCGAAGGCGAAGCCGCAAAAT
>OHDX01000112.1_pt1 | contig 17698 bp, 9 predicted proteins | sample 1567051 | NCBI WGS metagenome assembly OHDX01 (sample SAMEA3879502, study PRJEB24766) | human gut metagenome | biome: human-associated habitat; feature: feces | place: USA | collected 1985/1987
GACAGCTACCTGCAACGCACCTTTTATCCGGACGTGACCAGCCCCGTGCTGCTCGAAATCCGCCGCGAGCGGGCCATAGAACTCGTCGCCGAAGGCATGCGCTTCGACGACCTGCGCCGCTGGAAGTGCGGATCGCTGATGGAGACCCTGCCGTGGAGCGGCATTCACATCCCCGGGTTGGAGCAGCCCGTCGATGTCAACGGCGACGGCGTGAACGACTACTACTTCACCGAGGGCGAGGTTGCGTCGGCTCCGGCGGCCTACAAGAACATCGCCGTCCGCGTCAATCAGGACGGCGTGGGGCTTTATGCCGAGGCGAATCCCGTGTCGGGTTACGATCTGGTCTACAAGACCGGTGCGGGCGACCGCTACTGGTATCCCGACGGGCGCCAGTACCTCTATCCGATTCCCGCCAAGGTGATCCGCGATTACAGGAACGCGGGCTATACGATCTCGCAGAACCCCGAGTGGGACAACGAATAAATAAAAAGCAAGACCATGAGAATATTCCGTTATTTACTGACGTTTTCGTTGAGTTTCGCCTTCGTTTTCGCCGCCGGGTGCAGCGATCCGAAGCCCGATTACTCGGAATTCTACAAACCCCAGCCCGGTGACGAACCGGAGGAGCCGGTCAATCCCGGACTTGAGGACAATCAGCTGAGAGTCATGTCGTTCAATGTGCGTTACAGCTCGGGCGACGACGGTGCGAACAGTTGGGACAACCGCAAAAAGGCCGTTCCGGCGATGTTCGCCGACCAGCAGCCGACGGTGCTCGGCGTGCAGGAGGCGCGGCTCGACCAGAAGACCTACATGGACGAGAACTGCGCGGGCTACAAGAGCGTCGGCGTGGGCCGCACCGACGGCCAGAATGCCGGTGAGTTCATGGCCATCTACTATCTCGCCGATGCCGTGAAGCTCGAAAAGTGGGGGACCTTCTGGCTCTCCGACACCCCCGACGTCCCGTCGGTCGGCTGGGACGCCTCGACCTACCGCACGGCCACGTGGGCCTTGTTCACCCACTACAAGTCGGGCCGCAAGTTCTTCTACGTCAACACCCACATCGACCATGTGGGGCAGGTGGCGGCCCAGAAGTCGATGGAGCTGATCGAGGCGAAGATCCGGTCGCTCAACCCCGACAACCAGCCGACGGTGCTGACCGCCGACTTCAACAAGATGCTCGACAGCCCGATTTTCGACGGCGTGAAGAAGTTCATGGCCGACGCGCGCACGACCGCTCCCGTGACCGACAACAAGGCGTCGTTCAACAACTTCGGCGGGGCGACCAACTACCCGCGCATCGACCACATCTTCAGCTCGGGCTTCACGCCCCTGCGCTTCGCCACCGTCGACCAGCGTTACGAGAAGGTCCCCTACATTTCGGATCACTATCCCATCGCGGCCGTGTTAGAGTTCAAGTAATCCTGCAACCAAAGCTCAAAACCGATTGAAATGAAACGATTTATCTATATACTGGCCGCTTTCGCCCTCATGGGGGCCGTCTCCTGCCAGCCGGACGAGGAAGTGGCGGTCCACGCCTCGTTCACCACCGACAAGGAGTCCTACGACGTGGGCGACCCGGTGGTGCTCACCAACACTTCGACGGCCGAAAACGCCCTGATCGCCATCTGCAAATGGGAGCTGGGCAAGGGCGTCGTCTCCTACGAAACCACTCCGGAGAACATCTCCTACGATCAGGCCGGAGAGTATGTCATCAAGCTGACCGTCACCTCCGACCGCGGGGCGAAGAAGTCGTCGTTCGAGAAGACCATTCGGGTCGTGGACAACAACATCCGGCCCGTGGCCGACTTCACGTGGTCGCCCGAGAAGGTCGTGGCGGGCGAACCGGTGCAGTTCACCGACCGTTCGACCGACGAGGACGGCGAGGTGGTGGCCTGGGAGTGGAAATTCGGAACCACGACCTCCGACAAGCAGAATCCCGAATTCACCTTCGCGGCGCAGGGGGCTACGGAGGTCTCGCTGACCGTGACCGACAACAAGAAAGGCAGGAACACCAAGACGGTGACCATCGACGTGGGCCGCGGCGCCATCAGCCTCGACCTGCTCTGGTCGTACCCCTACGACGACACGAAGGACGCCTATGTGTTCGGCACGTCGCCTGCGGTCAGCCCCGACGGCGAGTATGTCTATGTGACTTCGACGGGTTATTCGCTGGTCTGCTTCACGAAGGCCGGCGAGCGTCTCTGGGCCTTCGACATCGGCAAGGACGGTGCGTCGGCCGAGAACAACAGCGGTTCGATCAAGGTGCAGTCGCCGACGCCTTCGGTCGACGAGGACGGCACGGTCTACGCGCTGGCGGGCTTCAACGAGCCGAACAAGGGCGCGGGAGGCAGCGCGTTCTACGCCGTCAGCGGCGGCGCCGGGGGCGGCTCGCAGGTCTGGCATGTGAATACGGGCGTGAACACCAGCTTCCGGTTCCTTTCGCCGGCCGTCACCGAGAAATACCTCTTCATTGTGGCGCGCAACGTGCCTTCGGGGCACCAGAATTTCCAGGTCTACGACAAATCGTCGGGCGACCTGGTGGACGAGCGGCACGTCAACGGCGGTTCCTACGGCGGCGTGCTGCCGCTCAAAAACGGCATGGTGATCGCCGGTACGGGCGGCAGTCACGGCATGCGCGTCTTCTTCCCCGACGGCGCGGGCAAGTGGAAATTCTCCTGCGTGAAGTCGAACGGCCGCGAGCACAACTACGGCGGCAGCGGCAAGGATGCTACGTGCGAGGCGCCGAACGGCACGCAGCCTGCGTCGGGTCCCGGCGGCAAGGTCTACATTCTGTTCCAGAACCAGGGCGTGCGTGCGGACAAGAGTCTGGGCGGGGGTGTCGTCTACTGTTATGATCCGGCAAAGACCGTCTACGGGCAGACGCCCGAACCGGACTGGTACTGTCCCGTCAAGGGCGATTGCGCCCAGTCGGGCATGGGCGTGGCGCTGGGCGAGGACGGCACGGTCTACGCCGCGACGCAGAAGACCGGCAGCGTGGCGGCCCACGTCACGGCCATCTCCGCGCAGGGCGTGAAACGCTGGGAGCACGCCGCCGACGGCGACATCAACGGCGTTCCGGCCGTTGACGATCAGGGCTTCGTCTATTACAACGACCGGACTACGGGCAAGCTGGTGAAACTCCGCCCGGAGGACGGCTCGCGCGTGGCGGAGATCAAGCTGGCCGACGAGCTGCGTTCGTCGCCGACGATCTCCTACGACGGCACGATCTACGTCAACGGCATGAAGGACGACAAGCCCACCGTCTTCGCGGTGAAGGGTGCGGCCGAGGGCTGCGCCGCGTCGTGGTCGCAGCAGGGAGGCAACCCATCCAAAACCGAGTATATGTACTGATCCGCTGAAAATCAGGGATGAGCGGGCCGCGTCACACGACGCGGCCCATTTTTTTCGGCCTTCGTGTATGTCGTTTTCGGCAAAATTCCCTCTTTATTATGGAACGGGCGCAGGAACCGGGACGAAAAGAACCTCGAACACAATTCTAAATTTCAGCAGATGATCCGAAAACTATTGGTGCTGTTGCTCTGCCTCACGGCGGCGACGGCGACGGCGAAGAAGCCCAAATCCTCCGCTTCGAAGAAGGCGGAGAGTTCGGCCGAAAAACCGAAGGAAAGCGATTACGACAAACTCTTCAAGGAGAAACATACGGTGGCCGACGGCATGTTCCGCCTGCACGACGTCAAGGGGAAGCTCTATTTCGAGATTCCCGATTCGCTTTTCGGGCGCGAAATGCTGCTCGGATCGACCATTTCGGAGGTTTCGGACAACGCTGCGGCGACGACCGGCTCCAAGTCGGACTATCCGCTGCACGTGGTTTTCACGCGCAACGACCGTTCGGTCCAGCTGCGTACGGTCAACTGCGAGAACATCACCGACGAGACGGGGGCTTCCCGCGCGCTGGCCGAGGCGGTGAAGCGGAACACGGCCGATCCCATCCTGCGCAATTACAAGATCGAGGCCTGGAACCGGGACAGCACGGCCGTGGTGGTCAACGTCACGGACCTGTTCGTGGCCGACGTGGAGGAGATGTCGCCCTTCTCGAAGTACGGACTTTATACGGCTTTCGAGCTGAAGAAGACCTTCCAGAAGGAGCGTTCGATGCTGGGCGAAATCAAGGCTTTCAGCGACAATGTGGTGGTGCGCAGTACGTTGAGCTATATTTTCACGCTCACCCGCGGCCGCACGACGCTGGTCAAGGACCAGCCGCTGACGGCCGTGATGACCCGTTCGCTGGTGCTGCTGCCCCGCGAGCCTTACCGTCCGCGCATCACCGACAGCCGCATGTCGGTGTTCCCGACCGGCAAGGTGCTTTTCAGCGAGCGCGAGCAGCGCGCCAAGGTGATCTACTACGCCCACCGCTGGCGGCTGGAGCCGTCGGATATGGATGCCTGGAAGCGCGGCGAGCGGGTCGCGCCGAAGAAACAGATCGTTTTCTACGTCGACGACGGATTCCCGGAGATGTGGAAAAAGCATATTTTCGAGGCCGTCGACCAGTGGAACGAGCCTTTCGGGCGCATCGGATTTAAAAACGCCATCGCCGCAAAGCCCTATCCGAAGGACGATCCCGAATTTGATCCCGACAACATCAAGTATTCGTGCATTCGCTACGCGCCGATCGCCATCGCCAACGCCATGGGGCCTTCGTGGGTCGATCCGCGCAGCGGCGAGATACTCAACGCTTCGGTCTATGTCTACCACGACGTGATGAAACTGCTGAACAACTGGCTGTTCGTCCAGACGGCGCAGGCCGACGAGCGCGTGCGCGCCGTGACGATTCCCGAGGAGGTGATCGGCGACGGACTGCGCTACGTCGTGGCCCACGAGGTCGGCCATTGCCTGGGTTACATGCACAACATGAGCGCCTCGGCGGTGATTCCTGTCGATTCGCTCCGCTCGCCGTCGTTCACGCAGAAGTACGGCACGACCACCTCGATCATGGACTACGCTCGCTTCAACTACGTGGCCCGGCCCGGGGATAGGGAGCGCGGCGTGAAGCTCACCCCGCCGCGTTTCGGCCTCTACGACTACTATGCCGTGAAATGGCTCTACACGCCCGTGCCCGACGCTGCGACGGCTGCCGACGAATATGCCGTCACTTCGAAATGGATAACCGGGGCCGCCGCCGATTCGGTCTACCGTTTCGGCAAGCAGCAGTTCAGCCGCTCGATCGATCCCCGTTCGCAGTCGGAGGATCTGGGCGACGACGCCGTGAAGGCCTCGGGCTACGGCATCGCCAATCTGAAATACATTCTCGGCAACATGAACGCCTGGATCGGCGCCCAGGACCCCGATTTCTCCCAGCGGCGCACCCTCTACGACGAGGTGCTCACGCAGTATATCCGCTACCTGAACCACGTGCTGGCCAACGTCGGCGGCATCTACTTCGCCGAGAAGATGGAGGGCGACCCCGTGGAAGCCTACCGCAGCGTGCCGCGCGAACGCCAGCGCGAAGCCCTGCTGTTCTGTCTCGCGCAGCTCAAGGACATGAAGTGGCTGGACAACGCCGAACTGATCCGCGACATGCCGCTGATGGGTTCGCCCGCCGAGTCGATCATGGCTTCGCTGGTGTCGGTCGTCGTGGCCGCCCCGGCGCGTGTGGCTTTGAGCGCCGCGCTGGCCGAAAAGGAGGCCTACACGCCCGAGGAGTGCCGCAGGGATGTCTATGAATTCGTGTGGGCTTCGACGCTGAAGGGCCGCACGCCCGATGCACTGGAGATGATGCTCCAGCGCGAATACGTCCGCAGTCTCAGCCTTTCGGCCGGGCTGAAATACACCGGGACGGGGGCGCGGGAGGAGAAGAAGCTGGTCTCCGACGAGGGACTGATGCCCGTTCCCGCCTTCCTTGGGGAGCATGCGGCCCGCACCGCGGCGCTCACCGCCTGCGGGGAACGCTGCGGCCACGACCCCTTCGAAACCTTCTCCGCCGCGCACCGCGTCGACACCGCGCCGCTGCTGGGCTACGGCTCTCCGCGCCTGAACTACTACGACCCGCGCAACACCGAGGCCGGGGATTATGCCGCGCTGCTCAAACTGCGTGCGATGCTCCGCACGAAGAGCGCTTCGGCGACGGGCGAAGCGCGCCTGCACTACGAGTTGTTGCTGCGCAACATCGAGAAAGCGTTGAAAAAATAAATCTTCCGGACCATGATGAAACTGTTTAAAATAGCTTTCCTTCCGCTGCTGGCGGGAATCTTGCTGCTGCCGGCGGCGTCTCGGCCCGTCCGGGCGGCCGGTTCGGCCGCCGTGGAAGCCGGAGCCGGGGACAGGAAGCGCGACAAGAAAAAGAAGCAGGAGGCCGATACCGCCGCCAAGGCGACTCCCTACGAGAAACTGTTCAAGGACAAGCGGGTGGAGACTGTCCGCGGCGGCGGGCTGACCCTGCACCTGACTGCGGACAAACTCTACCTCGAACTCCCCGATTCGCTGCTCGGCCGGGGGCTGATGATCACCACGACGATCGAGCGGACGGGCGATCCCGGCGACGGACTGGCCCACCAGCAGCCCGTGCCGCCCTACATGGTCGAGTTCGGCCGCGGGAAGAGCGACACGCTCCTCTGCATGCGGGAGTTCGCTCCGGTGGTGATCGTCGACGGCAGCCCGGCGATGCGTGAGGCCGTCGGGCGGAGCAACATCGGTCCGATCGTGGCCTCGTATGCCGTGAAGGCCCGCACGCCCGACGGGAAATCGTCCGTCGTCGACGTCACGGCGCTTTTCGTCGGGGACGTCAAACGCCTGCGTCCGATCGACCCCGAGGGCGGCAACACCTACGGCGGCTGGATGACGGCCAAGGCCGATTACAAGAAGGACCGTTCGATGCTGACCGGCGTGACGGGCGGAAAAGGGTGCGTTTCGGTGGTGGGAGAGCTTTCCTACGGCACGACGGTCAGCTTCCTCGGCCTGCTCGACCTGTGGAAGGACAAGCCCCAGTCGATCGTCGCCCGCCGCACGCTCCGCGTGCTGGGCGATCCCGAACGGCGGATGCGGCTCTGCGACCAGCGGCTCGGGCTGGCGGCCAAGGCGTTCAAACGCTTCTCGGACCGGGAGCAGGAGGCCAAAACCGATTATTACGCCTGCCGCCGTTCGATCCTCGACAGCGCGGGGAAGGTGCGTCCCGTGGTGTTTTACGTCGACACGGCTTTCGACGCTTCGGCCTATGCCGCCGTCGAGCGGGGGCTTCTGCTGTGGAACGATGCCTTCGCGAAGATCGGCTGCAAGGATGTCGTGCGGGTAGAGCCTTTTCCGGCTGATCCGGCTTTCAACGACAACAGCCTCTATAACAACTGCGTGCGGCGCACGGGAACCTCCAATTCGGAACTCTACACCGCCTCGTGGGTCGATCCGCGCAGCGGTGAAATCCTCGGGACCGACATCTTCGTGCCCTTCAATTTCACGGCCGCCATTCAGAAGAAGCTGCTCCTGACGTTGTCGGCCGCCGACCCCGAGGCGCGCACCACGCAGCCTTCGGCGCGTCAGATCACCGACGCCCTGACGGCCATGGTGGCCCGCCGTGCGGCCTCGGCTTTCGGCGTGATGCCCAACTACGCCGCCTCGTCGGCCTATCCGACCGACTCGCTCCGTTCGCCGTCGTTTACGCGGAAAAACGGCCTGGCGGCGTCGATCACCGACGACGTGTTCTACAACATCGTCGCGCAGCCGGGCGACAGGGAGCGCGGTGTGAAGCTCGTGGCCGATGCGCTGGGTCCTTACGATTATCTGGCTGTCGAGTGGCTCTACAAGCCCGTTCCGGGGGCTGTGACGCCGCACGACGAGGTTCCGGAGCTGCGCCGCCTGCTCGCCTCGAAGGAGGGAGACCCCCGCTGTTTCTTCGCGCAGTACGCCTCCGGGACTTACGATCCCCGCGTGGGGGCCGGAGACCTGGGCGACGACCTGTTCCGGAGCGTGGCGCTGCAATCGGCCAATCTGAAATATGTCGCCGAGCACGGCGACGGGTGGCTTTCGGGCCGCGACGGCGACTACAAGTTCCGCGAGGAGCTGCTCACGGAGATGGTTCTGCGCGTCAACTCCCTCGCCTTGCAGCTGATGCGCTACATCGGGGGCGTCTATATGAATCCGGTCTACGAGGGAACGGCCCGGCCCGCCTGCACGGCCGTGCCGCGCGAAGTGCAGCGACGCGCCCTGCGCGAGGCGCTCGCCCTGACCGCCGACCTCGGCTGGATCGACCGGCAGGGGGTGTCGAAGAACGTTTACAACCGCGTGCAGGCATGCGAATACCTCCAGCGCCGGATTGCGCGCACGCTTCTTGAAAAGCTCGGAACGCTGGGCCTCGCGGCTTCGAAGGCCGACGATCCTTATACGGCCGACCTCATGGCGAAGGACCTCGTGGCGTGGTTCGAGGAGCGGCTCCGTTCGCGCGAACCGCTGACGGACCATGTCCGTAATCTGCAACAGTCGCTGCTCAAATCGACCGTCGCCGCGGCCAACGTCAAAGATAAGCCTTCGTCGGGTTCGGGAAGCGCCTTCGCGCTGTTTGACGGGTCCGGTTCGCTGTCCGACGGCGGCGATCTGTTCCCGGCGACTGACGCCGGGGCGCTTCCGGACATGCCGGCGGAGCGCCGGGCCGACGATTTCACGCCGTTGGGCGCCGGCGAGGTGCAGGGCGCCGCCTACGGCTACCGGACGCCGCGGGTGATTCCCGCCTTCCGGGAGCATCTGTTCTACGGACTGCTGCTCGATATGAAGGCGATGTACCGGCGGGGCGCTGCGTCGGCTCCCTTGGCCGATACGCGCAGTTTCTGCCGCTACATGGCCGACCGGATCGACCGGGAGCTGGCGGTCGAATGACGCTGACAAACAAGCAGGCTGCAACCGAGAGGCTGCCTGTTTGTGCCCGGGGCGATCAGCGTGTTTGGTCGAGAATTACGGTCTGTCCGGATAGTCTGCTTCGCTCGGCTTCGAAGCATATCCGGTGGCTTTCGACCGATTTTCCAATTGATGTGCGGAAGCGGTGCTCCCTGCGGCTGATCGTGTCGACGAAATCCTCGACCAGATTTAGGTCGGCTCCGGCGTGGAACGGCTTGCCGAGTATGCCGGAGAAGTCGTAGACCTGCTCTTCCCCGCCCCGGAATCGGCGCACGCGCAGGATGCGTTCGTCACCGTCGATTTCGCCGTGAGTCAGCCGTATGTGTGTCTCTCGCTGGTCGCCGAGGGTGAAGGCATCCATCGAGAAGGAGATCGTGACGTCGTTTTCCATTTCCATGGATACGATCTGGTGGTCCACCACGTCGTTGTCGCAGCGGAACACGCATCGGCCGTAATCGCCCGTGCGCAACTGTCGGAGTATGACCTCGTCGAGCGTCGCGCCTTCCGGGACGTCGAAATTCGAAATCCAGTCGCGCCGGTTATAGTAGAGGTCCACTGCCGAGTAGGGGCACTCCTTTTCCAGCGGGCAGTCGATGCACCGGGGCGTGCTTCCCTTCGGGGCGTTTTCGGCCCGGAACCAGCGCAGGGACCCGAACGACGATAGTTTGCGGCAGCGCGCCTCGGTGAGCCACAGCAGGAAGTCGATGTCGTGGCAGCATTTCGAAATCAGCATCGGGTTGGTGATCTCCTCGCGGCGCCACATGCCGCGGACGAATCCGTGTGTGGTTCGGTCGAGCCCCACGGCTGCGAGGTGGCTGATTGATATGATCTCTCCCAGCTGGCCCGAGTCGACGATCTCCTTGATCTTGATGAAATAGGGATGGTATCGCAGGACGTGGCAGACGCCGACGATGACCCCTTTGCGCCGCGCCGCTTCGGCGATGCGGCAGCATTCGGGCAGCGACTGCGCGATCGGTTTTTCGAGCAGGACGTTATAACCCGCCTCGATGGCCTTCATGCAAGGCTCGAAGTGCATGTTCTCGGGCGTTCCGATCAGGATGGCGTCGGCCGGGACGGGGTTTTCGAAAAAGCGTTCGTAGTCGGCGAAGCACTCTTCGGGCTTCAGTCCGAATTTGGAGGCGACTGCGTGGCGGCGGATGTCGTTGAGCTCCGCTACGCCGACCAGTTTCAGCCGGTCGGGATTCCGGATCGCGTATTCGAGGTATTTGTTGGTACGGTTGCCCGCCCCGATGGCTACGATCGTGACGGGCTTCGTTTCGCTTGTTCGCTCCATATGTCTTCTGCTATTCCGTCGTTTCCGTCATTTCCGTCGTTTGTTCCTCTTCGGCGGCGTGCTTGCGCTCGGTCCGCTCCGCGAGTTTGATGCTCAATTCATACAGCCCGTATAGCGGCAGGATCACCAGAATGAGGCTGAATATGTCGGGCGGGGTTATGATTGCCGCGACGACGAGCAGTATGACGAACGCATGGCGTCGGTATTTGCGGAGGAATCCGGCCGAAACCAGCCCCATGCGGGTCAGGAAGTAGATCAGCAGCGGCAGTTCGAACATGAAGGCGCAGGCTATCGAGACGATGATGACGGTGGTCAGGAAGTCGCTGATGTCGAACATGTTGGTGATGAACTCGCTGGCCTGGTAGTTGGCGAAGAAGTTGATCGACAGCGGCGCCATGACGAAATAACCGAACAGCAGCCCTCCGAAGAAACAGAGCGACACCCAGAATACGAACAGGTGGGTTCCCTGAATCTCCTTCGGCGTGAGCGCCGGGCGTACGAAGCGCCAGAACTCCCACAGCGTGTAGGGCATGGCCATTGCCAGTCCCGTCAGGAGCGAGATCTTCATGTGGAGGTTGAACTGCCCGGACAACGAAGTGTTGATGATCGAGAAACGGTCGTTGGCGATGCGGAAGGTCTCCGGATCGGTGTCGAACGACGTGCCGAGCACGCTGTTGAGCCATTCGGCCATATGCGCCCACTGGGCGCCCACCCATGTCAGCATGCGGTTGGTGGGGAAGTCCGGGCTTTGTGGCCCGAACAGCACCGTGTCGATAATGAAACTCTTGCAGAAGAAGGCCACCAGTCCGATGACTCCGATTGCCATCACCCCTCGCACCAGATGCGGGCGCAGGGCGTCGATGTGCTCGAAAAAAGTCATCTCCGTCGACTCCGGATCCTTTTTTTTCATGTTCATTTGTTTGCCGCCGCGGAACAGGTGTGATTACTCGGTCTTTCCGGAGTCGGATTTGTCTCCGGGTTTGTTGTCTTCGGCCGTATAGTCTTTGTTGACGGCATCCTTGAATTCTTTGACGCCGCGGCCCAGTCCGCGCATCAGTTCGGGGATTTTCTTGCCTCCGAAGAGCAGGATGACTACCAATACGATTACGATGATCTGCCCGTAACCGATTGCACAAGGGATAAGCATGGTTTTTTCTTTTAGGTTTTTATTCTGAACTCGACGGCGCGGAGGCTGCGCTCCGGCCTATTCTTTGCAAATATAACACAATTTTTGCGATATTCGGACCTGCTGTTCGCAAAAACCCGCCCGAATTTCGGGCGGGTTCGCTTTCAGAGGGTCAGGGCTATTTTTTGGTCTTCGCCGCGGGCAGCTCCTTGATTCGTATGTTTCGGAACTTGATTCCGGCTCCGTGTCCGAGCAGTCCGATGTGTCCCGAGGCGTTGAAGAGTCCGGGATGGTTCTTGTGGTCCACGGTGTAGGGGTTGTTTTTCCCGCCGTCGGGGGCCACGTTGTGGCCTTGGCAGGCCTGCCGGATGTCTCCGTCGAGAATCACCTCGCCGTTTACCGTCACGGTGATTCGGTCTCCCACGGCGCGTATCTCCTCGACGTTCCATGTTCCCAGGGGCGGGAATTTCACGCGTTTGGCCGGGATAATTCCGTAGACGGATCCGTGCTGCTGGTATACGCGCAGGTTCTTGTAGATCGGAGCGTCGTGGTCGAGCACCTGAATCTCCATGCCGTGATAGGCGGCGTCGACGCCCATGGGGGTGCGTATGCCGATGCCGTTGTTGACGCCCTCTCTGTCGAAGGCGAATTCGAATCGCAGGACGAAATCTCCGTACTCCTTCTTGGTGTAGAGGTTGCCCGATCCGCCGTACTGCGCCGTCACGTAGATCGTTCCGTCGACGGGGACGTAGTTGGTGGTGTTCCCGGTCCACTTGTGCATCGACGTACCGTCGAAGAGCACCTCGAAGCCGTCGGCAGCCTCTTCCTCCGAGAGTTCGAAGCGCGGCGTGGCGGGCAGTTCGCGGATGTACATTTCGCGGACGTTGAGGGGCGCATTTCCCGCGATGAGCAGGATCTGTCCCTCTGCGTAGGCGGGAATCTCCCGGTTGCATGCGTTTTCGAGGATTACGTTCTCGGCGGTCGTGACGCCGTTGAGTACGACCGTCACGCGGTCGCTGACCACCTTCACCTGCATCGTGTTCCACTCCTGCGGGCCGTTCGCGGCCGCTTTGGGTGCGGCGTTGTCGTGGAGCATGTTGCCCGTCAAGGCTCCGGAGTTCTTTCCTCCGAGTGCGATCTGCGGGATCGAGCGGATGCCCATCGCGGCCTCGCCTTCGGTCTTCCAGTCGAGGATCAGTTCGAAGTTTTCGTAATTTTTCGCCGATCCGATCGTTCCTCCGTCAGCGGCCCCGGTCAGGACGCCGTTTTCTGCGGTCCAGTTCTTCGCCATCGCGGCTCGGGCCTCTGTTTGCGCTTTCGCCAGCGCCTTGGCTTTCATCGCCTTGCGGGTCTCGGGATCGCCGACCACGGCTTCCCATCCGCTCGGTTCGAGCGATACCGGGAGGTATCCCTCTGCGGGGAGTTTGGCCAGGAGTCCCTTGATCTCGTCGACGGCGTAACCTGCGTCGGCGTCGGATTTGGCCAGTCCGGCATATACCTCCTGGGCCTTTTTCAGGGCTGCTGCTACCGTTTCTCCTCCCAGCGCGGGGTTCTTCGCAGCGACGGTCTTCACGACCATTGCGGCGGTTTCGGCCGTCGCGGGTGCGTCCATGTAGTTCACGGCGAGCGTCAGCGCCGGGAATACCGGGGTTTTGGAGAGCGCTTTGAGCAGTTTGTTCTGCACCTTGGGCGAGGGTTTCGCCTCCAGTCCGCTGCGGTATAGCTGGTATTTGCGCATGGGCGTATTGCGCGACTTCGAGACGAAGTCCGTGTAGCGCGAAATTGCGGCGTCGGTCCATGCGGGGTTCTGCCGGGCGAGATCATACAGCACGTCGGTCATGGCGGGATTCTCCACCGTGAGCAGGGCCGCGAATGCGGCCTGGCGGTCGTCGGCGGCCAGCAGGGCGTCGATCGCCTCTTTGCTGGCGGCCTGCGCCAGCAGGGGATAGTAGCGGGCCTTTTCGGGGGCGGCGGCCATCTGCCCTGCCACCATCTTGTACTGCATGTCGGGGGACTCTTTGGCCAGTGCGTTCTTCAATCCGGCCTGAAGGGCCTTCACGTCGTCCTCCTGCGCCTGGTTCAGCAGGCCGCACAGACGGTTGAAGTCCGCGGGGGTCGTAACGCCGGCCAGCGCGCCGTAGGCTGCCGTGTGCACCGCCCTGTCAGGGGAGTTCAGCAGCGCGAACACCTTGTCGGCTGCGGAGGTGATGCGCCTTTTTGCCACGAGTTTCAGGGCGTTGGCCTGCGTGGCGGGCGTGCCGTCGAGAGCTGCGACGAACGCTGCGTTGGGCTTTCCGTTGAATGCCGCGAGAGCTGCCGAGGCCTCTTTGGCATGTGCGCCTCCGAGCTGTGCGACGAGCGCGTTGAGCGCCTCCTGTCCTCCGATTTTCCCGGCGGCGCGGATGGCGGCCAGGGCCAGTTCCTCGTCGGCCGAGGAAATGGCCGCGATCACGGCGTTGGCCTGCGATGCGGCGTGGCGGGCGCCGAGCCAGCTCACGACGTCGGTTTTCGCGGCGTCGGAGAGCGACGGCATTTTCTTCACGACTGCGGCGTAGAGGGCGTCGTCGGCGAAATCGCCGGCGAAGTCGAGCGCCGCGCAGCGGTATTCGCGGTCGGCGTCTTTCAGCGCGGCGAGCAGTTCCGGCGTCTGTTTTTTGGCGTCCGTGCCGAGGACTATTCCCAGACCTGCGGCCCGGACGTTCTGCGGCATGCCGGTTTTGCGCAGGGCCTTGGCGGCGGCGACGGCCTTGCTGTTTCCTGCTGCCGCGAGCCGTGCGAGCAGGGCGACGTAGGCGCCCGTTGCGTCCGTTTTCGTGAAGGCGTATCCGTCGGCCTTTGCGGCTGCTGCGAGCGGCGCGATCGAGGCGGCTGTGCCGCACTTGGCCAGCGCGTTATAGACAGCCTCTTTCGTCGGCGTGCCGGCCTTGGGGTCTGCGGCCCATTTCAGCAGCGCGGGCTCTGCGGCCGCAAGGCGCTTCTCCGCGGCGGCATAGGCCAGCAGGGCGTCCGGGGCCGGGCTTGCGTCGATCAGTGCGAGGATCTCCCCGTCGGTTCCGGGCGTGGAGATCAGTCCGCGCACGGCGTAGTCGGCGAGGTATTCGTCCGCGGCGTATTTCACGAATACGGGGGCTTCGGCCGCCGTTGCGCATAGTTGCAGCTGCGAGAGCAGGAATGCCTGGTTGGGTTTGTCCGTCGAGGCGGCGACGGCGTCCGTCAGTCCGGCGCGGATCTCCCGCGCCAGCTCTTCGCGGCCTGCGGCGGTCACGTAGCTCACCACCCCGTTGATGGCGTATTCCACGGGGGCGTTCTTGCCTTCCGCTGCGGGTACGAGCATGGCGGCCATCATCCGGATTCCGTCGGCTCCGGTCGCCGCGAGTTCCTGCATCAGGCTGTCGAACGCCTTGGGCGTCTGGGCCGGGAGTTGGGCCAGGGCGTCCGCAACGATCGTTTCGGCGGTGCGCTGGCGCGCGTCCTGCGCACCGGCTGCGAAGGGCATCAGGGCGGCGAGGAGTATGGTGATAAATATCTTTTTCATGTTTTTTTCAGGTTTTGGACGTTATCAGATTTTCCACGGCGTGCGCATCGGCTGGTCGATGAGCCGGTTTGCGGCCTCGTCTCCGACGAAGAGCTGCTTGTCGGGATCGAAATGCAGCGTGCGGTTCAGGCGCAGGGCGCATGCCCCGAGGTTCACGAGCGTGGAGCTGCGGTGTCCCTTGAGCTCGTCGAGGGCGAAAGGCTCGCGGTTGCGCACGCATGCCAGGAAATCGGTGTTCTGCGGTTCGGGGTCGGGCATTTCGGCGATCTTCTCCATGACGTCGGGAATCGTGCACTCGAAACCCTGATACACCTTGCCCAGCGGACCTTCGATGTAGGGGACCTTGCCCTTGCTTTCGTAGCCCTCGCCTTCGAGGACGATCTGACAGCCGTCGTCGTAGGTGTATACGATCTTGCGCCAGATGCCCACGGCGTCGGGATGCTGCTGCGGAGCGTCGACCTCGATCTTCACGGGCGAGGTGTCGTCCTTGCCCAACAGGTACTGCACGGGGTCCATGTAGTGCTGTCCCATATCCGTGAGTCCGCCGCCGTCGTAGTCCCAGTAGCCGCGGAACGTGGCGTGCACGCGGTGTTTGTTGTAGGGTTTGTAGGGCGCCGGGCCGAGCCACATGTCGTAGTCCAGCTCTTCCGGGACGGATTGGGGCTTGAGGTTCTCCTGCCCCACCCAGAAGAATTTCCAGGTGAATCCCGTGGCTCCGGAGATGGTCACCTTGAGGGGCCATCCCAGCAGGCCGCTGTCGACGAGTTTCTTGAGCGGTTCGACCGTCGTGCCCAGTCCGTAGAAGGTGTCCTTGAAGCGGAACCAGGTGTTCAGGCGGAAGATGCGTCCGTTCTGCCGGACGGCCTCCACCACGCGCTTGCCCTCGCCGATGGTGCGCGTCATCGGCTTCTCGCACCAGATGTCCTTGCCGGCCTTGGCTGCCTCGACGGCCATGATGCCGTGCCAGTGGGGCGGGGTGGCGATGTGTACGATGTCGACGTTGGGGTCGGTGATCAGATCCCGGTAGTCGTGATAGCTTTCGAGGGTCTTGTCGAACTTCTTGCGGCCCAGCGCGATGGCGCTTTCGAGGTGTTTGCGGTCGACGTCGCAGACCGCCACCAGGCGGCATGCATCGTTGGAGGTGAAGTGATAGCTGCTCTTGCCGATGCCGCCCACGCCGATGATGCCCTTCGTGAGCTGGTCGCTCGGGGCGACGAATTTGGTGCCTCCGAGCACGCTGCGCGGCACGATGGTCAGCAGCGCCAGCCCGCCTGCCTTTTTCAGAAAATCTCTGCGGTTACTCATAGTATTTCAGGTTGTATTTTTTTTTGGATGCAGTCAATAAAATAGGTAGAGAAAACAGCGGTTCCGTCGGATGGGAACCGCCGTTTGTTTACAGGGTCGTCAGCCGGATGTTGCGCCAGAGGACCTTGATGCCTCCTCCGTCGTGAATCTGCAAGGCGATGCGTCCCTGCGCGGCGCCGATTTTCGCGTCGGTGATGTCCACCATCTCCTCGCCGTTGAGCCACGTCTGCACGCGGTCGCCCTGGACCTTCAGCCGCAGCGTGTTCCAATCCCCCTCCTTGAGAATCGACTCCTTCTCGTCGGGAATCTGCACCAGCCATCCGCGGCCGTAGGACTCGTAGATGCCCGCCGTGTCGTGGTTCTTCGGTGCCACTTCGCACTGCCAGCCGTGGACCCTCACCGGCGGCTCGACGAACGAGCGGAAAAAGACGCCGGAGTTGCCGTTGGCGAGCTGCTTGAACTCCACCGTCAGGTCGAAATCATCGTAGTATTCGCGCGTGGCGAGGTAACCGTATTTTTTGTCGGGGCCGCTCTCGCAGACCAGCAGGCCGTCCTTGTCGACATACCATTTCTCGGTTCCGTAGGCTTCCCATCCCGTGAGGTCGCGGCCGTTGAAGAGTTCGACCTCCCGGCCGGCCTTGCGGGGCAGCTCCTTGATTTTCAGGTTGCGGAACGAAGCGGGGTAGCCGTGGTCCTGGAGGCACAGCACGCCGCGGTGCGCCAGTCCGTATTCGGGAGCCGTCTCCCATTTGCCGCTGTTCTTGCGGGCGAACCAGTCGTCGGTCCAGGCTTCGAATTCGAGGATCTTGCGGCCGTTGAGCCAATGCTCCACGTGGCCGTTGTCGCAGACGATGCGCGACGAGTTCCACTCGCCCTGCGGGTTGACCAGCAGCGAATCGGGATTCGGCAGGTGCATGGCGTAGTCCACGCCCAGTTTCTGCCACTCCTCGAGCCGGGTCGGGGCGTTCGTGGCCTCCCAGCCTTCGTTGTCGATCAGCTGGTACTCCGGCCCGGTGACATAGGGAACCTTGAAATAGGGGTTCTCGACCACGTGGTAGAGCATGCCGCTGTTGCCGCCGTAGGAGAGCTTCCAGTCCCAGTCGAGGATGAAGTTCTCATACTGCTTTTTGGTGACGATGTATCCCGACAGGTCGCTGCCGTCGCCGGCGGCCTGGATGCAGCCGTCCACCACGTGCCAGGGCATCGTGAGCGAGTCTCCGTTGAAGTCTTTCCACTGGTCGAGGCTTTTGCCGTCGAAGAGCAGCTGCCAGCCGTCGGCGATTTCGGCCTGGGTGAGGGTGTTGTGTTTGGGGCAGCAGGAGCAGAGGCTGGCTGCGATGAGTCCCGTCGCGAAGAGCGTGCGGAACAGGGTGCGGCTTGGGTTCGATTTCATTAAGATAGAAATTTAAGTAGTAATTCTTTATCTCGTCTCGCGAAGTAAAAATAGATGAAAAGTTTTCCGCTGTACGATAAAATAGTACATATCGAGGCCAATAATCTGAATGGAAAGGAAAAATCGAACTGTCGCGTCATGAAACGTCGTCTCGCAACACCGAGATGTACGAAATTGGCCTTTTTCTGTATCATATTATCTTTGTAGAAA
>OHDX01000117.1_pt1 | contig 17298 bp, 19 predicted proteins | sample 1567051 | NCBI WGS metagenome assembly OHDX01 (sample SAMEA3879502, study PRJEB24766) | human gut metagenome | biome: human-associated habitat; feature: feces | place: USA | collected 1985/1987
ATAATAATAACAAAATATACCGCGCGTCATAGAAACGGTTTTTTCCATAACGCGCGGTATAACTTGTGATTTCATGGCGTTTTTTCACGGTTTTTGGGGCACATTTCGGCGCGGTTGCACACCGTCTATACCCGTTTATAAGCCCTATGCACGCCATACGGCGGTTGACAAAATAAAACGCGTATTTTCACGAAATTTTTTGCCGGTTTTTTAGTTGACGACGGCGCCGAGCAGTCCTGCGAGATACACCGCGCCCTCCAAATCGATCTTTGTTTTCTGCATTTTTGCAAAGCGGATATCGGTGCGCGAAAATTTGGCACGGCACAGGTCGCATTCTTTCAGCTGCGCATTGCGGAACACGGTCTCCGTAAGGTCGCAGCCGGAAAGATCGGCTTTTTCGAGGTCCGCTTCCGCAAAGCTCGTACCGCGCAGACTGATGCCGGAAAAGTCCTGCTTTTTGAGCGGACAATGATCGAGCACACAGTATTCGAGTGTGCCGCCGCGCACGGCCCAGCCGGTGAGGTCTGCGCCCGCAAAGGAGCAGCCCGAGACACGGCAATTCTCAAACGCGGTGACAAACAGGCTTGCGCCCGAAAACGTGCAGTTTTCAAACGAACAGCCGCGCGCCAAAACGTCGTTTAAGCGAGAAAAATCGAACGCGCACGCAGAAAAGCGGCATTTTTCAAGCAAAGCGCCGGAAAACATCGCGCCGCGCAGGTCGCAATTTTCAAACGTATAGCCGCGCAGCTCGGCGTCCGTGAAATCGGTATCGCCGAGCCGCGCGTTTTTATACGTGTTCTGTTCTAAAGAGAACATTACTCTTCTTCCGTCACGGCGATGTGCAGCTCTTTGAGCTGTGCCTCGGTGACTTTGGACGGTGCGTCCATCATGACATCCTGTGCGCTCTTGTTCATCGGGAACGCGATGACCTCGCGGATGGATTCTTCGCCGGAGAGCAGCATAACCATGCGGTCTACGCCCGGGGCGATGCCGGCGTGCGGCGGCGCACCGTAGCAGAATGCGTTGTACATGGCCGGGAACTTCGCCTTTACATCGTCTTCGCCGAGGCGTACCATCTCGAACGCCTTGACCATGATCTCCGGGTCATGGTTACGCACAGCGCCGGAGGAGAGCTCTACGCCGTTGCAAACGAGGTCGTACTGGTCTGCCAGAATGTCGAGCGGGTCAATCTCGCCGCGCTCGGCCTTAAGCAGCGTTTCCATACCGCCGGAGGGCATGGAGAACGGGTTGTGGCAGAACTCCAGCTCGCCGGATTCCTCGCCGATCTCGTACATGGGGAAATCGACGATCCAGCAGAACTCGTAGCGCTCTTTATCCATGTGGCCCTCGCACGCCGCACCGAGCATACGACGCATGACGCCTGCGGTCTTCTGGGCCTCCTCACGCTTGCCTGCGGAGAGGAACACGAGCGTATTCGGCTCGAGAGACAGCGCGGATTTGACGGCTTCCACGGTCTTTTCATCCGCATTGATAAACTTTGCGATGCCGCCGGCAATGGCGCCGGATTCATCGACCTTAAACCAGTACGGCTTCTGGCCGGCCTGCACCTCTACGTCTGCGCAGAGCTTATCGACCGCCTTGCGGGCAAGCTTGCAGTTGGAGACCGGGACAGCTTTGACGATGTTGTTTTCAAACGGGCCGAAGCCGCAGTTTTGCAGAATGTCCGTAACGTCCTTGACGCGCAGGTCGATGCGCAGGTCCGGCTTATCGGAGCCGAACTCCTCCATGGCCTGACGGTACGGGATGCGGGCAAACGGTGCGGAGGACGCGATGTTATACGTGCCGTACTTTGCAAAAATCGGCGGAAGAACGTCTTCGATGACGGCAAAAACGTCTTCCTGCGAGGCAAACGCCATTTCCATATCCATCTGGTAGAATTCGCCCGGAGAACGGTCGCCGCGTGCATCCTCGTCGCGGAAGCACGGTGCGATCTGGAAGTAGCGGTCAAAGCCCGCGGTCATGAGGAGCTGCTTAAATTGCTGCGGCGCCTGCGGCAGGGCGTAGAACTTGCCCGGGTGCTTACGCGCCGGGACGAGGTAATCGCGCGCGCCCTCCGGCGAAGAAGCCGTGAGGATCGGCGTGGTGATCTCTAAAAAGCCGTGCTCCGTCATAGCGGTGCGCAGAGCGGAAACAACGTTGCAGCGCAGGATGATGTTGGCTTTCACTTCCGGATTACGCAGGTCGAGATAGCGGTATTTTAAACGCTGGCTCTCGTCCGCTTCGCGGGAGTGGTTGATCTCTAACGGCAGCGGCCGAGCACGGTGATCTCCGTCGGCGCGATCTCGATGTCGCCGGTGGGGAGCTTCGGGTTTTTGCTGGTGCGCTCGCGCACGATGCCCGTAACGGAAATCGTGGATTCCTTATTGAGGGGCTTTACAATGTTCATCATCTCTTCGTTTTCGATGACGACCTGCGTGGTGCCGTAGAAATCGCGCAGCACCAAAAACGCAAAGTTATTGCCGACTTCGCGGATGTTTTCCATCCAGCCGACCATTGTGACGGTCTCGCCTGCGTTTGCAAGGCGGAGTTCGCCGCAGGTATGGGTTCTCGATTGTGTCATGATTGATTTCCTCTTTCGTTAGTGTGACCGGTTAAAATGTGATGGGCATGGCGTCTTCCTGTTCGGTGACGGCCGTGATGTACGTATCAACAAAGTCGTCGTTGAGGGAGATCTTCTTCTTTTCGCCCGTCTTCATGTTTTTAAGCACGGCTTCGCCGTTTGCGATCTCATCGTCGCCGAGGACGATGCTGTACTGCGCGCCGATTTTGTCGGCGTATTTCATCTGGGCTTTCAGACCGCGTGCACACAGGTCGCAGTCTGCCGCGATGCCGCAGCTGTGCATTTTTTCGGTGAGCTGGAACGCCTTCATCTGCGCCGCTTCGCCCAGAGACGCGATGTAGACCTCGCACTTTGCGTCATTTCCGAAGTCTGCGCCCATCTCGTTCATCGCCATCAGAATGCGGTCAAGACCGAGACCGAAGCCGAGTGCCGGTGTGGGCTTTCCGCCGACTTCCTCCACGAGGCCGTCGTAGCGTCCGCCGCCGCCGAGCGCAAAGCCGAAGCGCTTCGAGGGGAACTCAAACACGGTGCGGGTGTAGTAATCGAGGCCGCGGACGATACCGGGATCGATGGAAAACGGAATATTGATAGATTTCAGCAGCGTCTGCACCTTTTCAAAGTGCGCACGGCAGTCGTCGCAGAGATAATCCGTGATCTTCGGCGCACCCTTGGCAATCTCGCCGCAAACGGGGCTTTTGCAGTCCAGAATACGCATGGGGTTGCGCTCCAAGCGGGAATTGCAGGTCTCGCAGAGCTGATCCTTATAGCCCTCGAAATACGTTCTCAGCGCCTTTCTGTACTCTGCGCGGCAGGTGGGGCAGCCGATGGAGTTGATGGAGACCTCAATGTCATCGGCAAGGCCGAGACGATTGAAAATGGACATGGCCATAGCGATGACCTGTGCGTCCGCCGCCGGTTCTGCGGTGCCGAACATCTCCACGCCGAACTGATGCAGCTCGCGCAGACGGCCTGCCTGCGGCTTTTCGTAGCGGTAGCAGGAGGTCTTATAGTAGAGCTTTACCGGGTAACCGCCGTTATACAGGCCGTTTTCCAGCATGGCGCGCACGGCGCCCGCCGTGCCCTCCGGGCGCAGCGTAATGGAGCGGCCGCCCTTATCTTCAAACGTGTACATCTGCTTTTCCACCACGTCGGTGGTGTCGCCGACGGAGCGCAGGAAGAGCTCGGTGTGCTCAAACACCGGGGTGCGGATCTCGGAAAAACCGTTCAGTTCCGCTTCATCCGTCATAACGGCTTCCACAAGCGACCATTTTTCGGATTCGCCCGGAATGATATCCACAGTGCCCTTAGGCGCTTTTGTGATCAATTCCATAAAATATCCCTCTCATTCATGAAAAATAAAAAAACCCTTACCCAAAACGGATAAGGGACGAAACAGGTTCGTGGTGCCACCCTTTTTCGGGAGAAAAAGCGAAAGCTTCCCCTCCCCTTTCTTTCCTTAACGCGGAAAACGCACTTTCGTGCGGCTCACGGGTGTCTTTCTCTGCCGGATGCACGCGCCGCTCTCAGCATTTGCGGCGCTCTCTGTTTTGTGCCCCATGGCAGATACTCTTCCCGGTCAATGCCGGTGTATTTTCAAAGCATACGCTTTGGTTTTAAATTTACAGCTTTACAATCTCGCGCCAGTCGAAGTCGCCGCGCTCGAGACCATGGATAAGCACCTCTGCCGTTGCGATGTTCGTCGCCACGGGAATGTTATTCAGGTCGCAGAGACGGAGCAGGTTTTTATCGTGCGGCTCCAGTGCCTGCTTCTGCATGGGGTCGCGGAAGTACAGCAAAAGGTCGATCTCGTTGCAGGAGATACGCGCCGCAATCTGCTGATCGCCGCCCTGTGGGCCGCTTAAAAAGCGGTGGACCGAAAGACCGGTTGCTTCCTCTACAAGCTTACCGGTGGTGCCGGTCGCACAGAGATTATGCCGGCTCAGGATGCCGCAGTAAGCGATGCAGAACTGTACCATAAGCTCTTTTTTTGCGTCATGCGCCGTAAGCGCGATATTCATGAAAATTCCTCCCTGTTTATAATCATTCGGCCCCTATCCCAAATGTCACAACGATAAGGGAACCGAAACACCGTTCATGCGTGCCGCTATGCGGGAAAGCGCCGTCATGCCGGGCAGGTCATCCGCCGGCACGCAGCCACGCTGAAAAGCAGCCGTCATTTGTCTATCTTCGGGTACGATGCCGATGAGCCGCACGCCGCTTTGGTCGATGACGTCATCGAGGTCGCGCAGGCCGCCGGCGTCTTCCCTCCCGGCGGAAAGGCTGCCGAAATATTCGGCGTTAAAGCGATTGATGACGAGCCGCTGCTGCGGTACCTCAAGCTCTGTTAAAAGCCTGCGCACGATGGACGCATCGCGGATACACACGGGGTCCGAGTTGCACACAATAAGCGCGCAGTCCGCCGCCGCTGCCGCCGCGCGGAAGCCACGCCCCACGCCCGCGGGAGAATCAAGGATCACGCGGTCAAAATAGCGCTTTAAAAGCGGAACGAGTCTAAGCATGACGCGTTCCGGCACAAGATCTTCGCCGCTTGCCGGGGCAGGCATTAAAGACACGCCGGGCATGGTCACGCACGGGTAAATCGCATCCGCAGGCGCGCAGCGCCCTGCCACAACGTCCGAACTGTCGAACACGAGCGCTTCCTCTGTGCCGGTCATACGGTCCAGACTGCGCAGGCCCGCGTCACAATCCAAAAGCAGAACGCGTTCGCCGCCCGCCGCAAACTGAGAAGCCAGCCCAAGCGAAACGGTGGACTTTCCCACGCCGCCTTTTCCCGATGTGACAACAATAGCAGTACCCATAGATAATACCTCATTAAACATAATAACACAAAAATGCACGGTAGTCAAAAGTAAAAATGGCTATACCGCAATTTTATCACAGCGAGACAAAAACACGGCGGCTTTTTTGTCGAAGCAGACAAATATCCTCCCTAAGCACGCGTCATTCCGTACCCTCTGTTACCGTGGTTTCTGCTCTTTTTGCCTCCTTTTGGAGCGTTTCGGCAAAATAAGCTTCAAAAACGGCCTTTGCCGTCTCTTTTGCGGCATCGCCCTTGCCGCCGTATTCGATGACGACCGCCACGGCAATCTCCGGGTTCTCGTACGGCGCAAAGCCGATGAACGTCAGGTTATCGGAATGGTCGGCGTTTTCCGCCGTGCCGGTCTTGCCCGCAACGGCAATGCCGAAATCCGAAAAGGTCGAGGCCGCCGTGCCCTCTGTGCACACCTGCCGCATGCCCTCGCGCACGACCTTGAAATATTCGTCTTCGATCTCCGCCTGTAATACGACCTCCGGCTCTGCGGTCTCTTTTTCCACCGCGCGGTCGTAGTCCGTGACTTTATTTAAGAAATGCGTTTTGTAGCGCGTGCCGCCGTTTGCGATCATGGCGCAGTATTCCGCAAGCTCAATCGGCGTGAACATATCGTCGCACTGGCCGATGGCCGCCTGAATGGTGAGGCCGTCATACCAATTTGCGCCGTGGCGCTCCGTATACGTTTTGGGGTCGGACATGATGCCCGCAGTCTCGTTCAATTCGCACCCGGTCTTTTCGCCGAGAGAAAACAGCTCTGCATACGTGTGCATTTTGTGGATGGTCAGCATGCGGCCCACGTCAAAGAAAAACGCGTTGCAGGAGTTGCGAATGGCGCCATACACATCCACCTCGCCGTGCACGCCGAGGCAGCCCGGTTCGTAATCCGGCGCATAATAGTGGTACGCGCCGTCGCAGTTCACGGGGTGAGAGGTCGGCGTGATGACGCCTTCCTCCAGCGCCGCCAAGGCGACAAGGGGCTTAAAAACGGAACCCGGCGTAAAGATGCCGTTTAATGCGCGGTTGAAAAGCGGCTGGCTTTCGTCCGCATAAAGCTGCGTCAAATACGCATCGTCCGTATTGTACTTTTCAAGGTCGAAATTCGGGTAGGTCGCGCCGGCGATGATGCCGCCGGTGTTCACGTCCAAGGCGACAACCGCACCGGCCTCGCAGTCTTCGGTCGGCTTCGCTTCAATCTGCTCGGCGAGCGCGTTTACGGCCGCGCGCTGCACATTGCTGTCTATGGTAAGCCACACGGAATCGCCCGCTTCCGGCGGCTCTGTCACGGTGGTGGAGGTCACTTTGCCGGTAGCATCCGTTGTGACGCTCTCTTTGCCGTTTTTGCCGCGCAGGATGGACTCGAACACGCTCTCAATGCCGCTTTGGCCGACGGTATCCGTATAGGAATAACCGGAAACGTTTGAGGCGGAATACGTGTTGCCCGCTTCCTCGGCGGCATCGTACTGCTCCTGCGAAATGGCACCCAGCGTGCCGACGATATGCGGGGCCAAATCGCCCTCCGGGTATTCGCGCGTCTGCTCCACCTGCGTTTCAATGCCCGGCAAATCTGTGCTACGCTCACTTAAGAGCTCCACCGTTTCGATGGAAATGTCTTTGGCGAGCACGAACGGATTCGTGCGGCTGAAATACGCGCGCTCCATGCCATAGCGCACGGACGCGATGCGGCGGATGTCTTCGGGGCTTGTATAGGCTTCAAGGTCATACCGCTCGATGAGCGATTTCATGCACTCGTCTGCCGTGGCGCTCGAGGGTAAGTCTAAGACGTCTTCGCTTTTCAGCGTTTCGATCTCGGCGGTCATTTTGGTTTTAAACTGATATTTGCCCGATTTGATTTCGATGGGAAGGCGATCCGTCCACGGGACGTTCAGCGTTTCTAGCAGCTTTACGGCCTCCAAAACGACGGCATTGCGCGTTTCATTGCTGCCGGAAAGACGACTGTATATGGCATTATACACGGAGCGGTTGCCTGCGAGCACGTTTCCGTTACAGTCCAAAATTTCGCCGCGCGTGCCGGTGAGCTTTAAGTACGTCGCGGAGGATTGTACGGCCTCCTCTTCAAACGTGCTGCCCTCTAAAAGCTGCCACTGGGCAAGCCGCCCGATATACAAAAGAAAGACGGCAGCAAGCATAACGCCGCAGAAAATATAGCGGCCGCGTCCTTTTTTCACAGCTGTCGTCTCCCTTCGTTGAAAACTTAAATTTTTTGCAGCTTATGCAGCTTTGACCTGCGCCGCCGTATGGCGCTGCGCACGCGGGGCTTTCGCACCCACGCCTGCAAACCGTAGCACACGGGTATCGTTAAAAGCGTGTAAAAATAGATGGGCAGATACTTTGTGACGAGCGCGTACAGCGTCAGTGAATACCCGGCTGCAACGTACAGCACGAGCCAATCGAGCAAAACGGCGACGGCACAGCTCCACAGACCCATCAATACCGATGTGAAAAGCTGAATTTGAATTCTGGTGCCACACAGGCCGCTCAGCAAAAAGCACAGCACGCCGAACGTGAGCGCGTGATACCCGAACACAGCCCCGCTGCCGATATCGGCAAGAAACCCGGCGTACATGCCGAACGCCATAGCGGGTGTGCACGCCTCCACCATGGCAATGGTGAGCGCGGCGGAAAGCACCGGAAGCGGTTTTACGCCCATGATCTGCGGCAGCAGCCCCGGTGTATCCTGTAACAGGAACAGCAGCAGGATCTCAACCGCATACAAGACATAGCGTATCCATTTTTTGCGGTTCGGCACAGCTGTTCACTCCTTTTATTCATTTCCCTTGCTTGCGGTCTGCGCGGGGTCTTCTTCATCTTTGTTATTCGTCTCCGGCAAGCCGGTTGTAACGTCGCCCTTGCCGTCGAAATCCGTCACGACGAAGACATCCGTCACCTCTGTTACGTCCACGTATGGGGTCAAAATGGCATAGTACGAGGAATCCGCGTTGCTGCGCTCCACGCTGTCCACACGTCCAATGAGCAAATCGCCCGGGAACACGCCGCCCGCGCCGCTCGTGGTAATGATGGAGCCCGGCTGCACCTCGGTATCTCTTGTAAGGTACAGCATTTTCACCTTGCCGCTGTTTGCAAACTGGATGTCGCTTGTGACGACGCCGCTTTCCTTGCATGATTTATCCGTGGCACCGATCTGCGTCTTTTCGGATAAAATCGACCGCACGCGGCTTGACGCGGCGTAGACCTCCTCCACAACACCTACGACGCCCGTTTCCGTGATGACGGCATCACCGACGGATACGCCCGCAAGGCTGCCGCAGTTGATGGTGAAATCACCGAACACGTCGTTCGGGTCGCGCCCTACGACGCTTCCCGCGGCTAATTGCAGGTCGGGCATGGCTTTTTTGACGGAGAGGATATTTTCATACGAAGCATTCTCGTCTTTTAAGGTGTAGTAATCCACAAGCTGTTCGCGCAGCTTCCGGTTTTCCTCCGAAAGGTCGTTGTACAGCGCTTTAAGCTCCTCTTTGGACATGCCGTCCAAATTTAAAAACTCCTTTGCGCCCTCGGTGGTATTCGTCCCCGCCGTGAGCAACGGTGCGGATACCGTGCCGAACACGTTTGAGAACACGGATGTTCCGGCGTTTAAGCCGTACACGAGCACGCCGAGCAGAATGACAACCGCGATCATTAAAATTTTAAAATTTTTAGAGGTGAATTTCTCCATGCGCCGCACCTGCCTTTCGATTTTTATTTAAAGTCAAATTCAATTTATTTTTCTGCAGCTTTTACCGCGCCGCGCGCGTTTGCGGGGATATGCGCTTTGCCCTCTAATGTGCGGCCTGCACCCTCGGCTACGCAGTCGAGCGGGCGCTCCGCGACCTGCACGGGCAGGCCCGTCGCTTCATGCAAAAAGCGGTCTAAGCCACGCAGCAATGCACCGCCGCCCGTGAGCGTGAGACCCATATCCAAAAGATCTGCAGAAAGTTCCGGCGGGGTCCGCTCCAAAACGCGGTGTACGGACTCGAACACAGCTTTCAGCGGCACCAAAAGCGCCTCGCGCACGTCTTCTGCCGTGACGGTAATATTTTTCGGCTGACCGTCCGCCGCGCTGCGGCCGCGCACCTCCATGGAGACACTGCCGAGTTCCTCAAGCGGGTAAGCGGAGCCGATCTGCAATTTCACGTCCTCCGCAGTGCGTTCGCCGATGAGCACACCGTACTTTTTGCGCAAGTACGAAACGATAGCTGCGTCAAATTTATCGCCTGCCACACGGACGGAATCTGCCACGATGGGGTCGCCGTAGGAGATGACCGCCGTTTCGCTTGTGCCGCCGCCGATGTCCAGAACCATGCTCGCAACCGGCTCGCCCGTGGGCAGCCCTGCGCCGATAGCCGCCGCAACCGGTTCCAAAATGAGCTCCACGCGGCTTGCACCCGCCTGCTTTGCGGCGTCCTCCACCGCGCGGCGCTCCACCTCTGTAACGCCGGAGGGAATGCAGATGACGATGTGCGGGCGCGTGAACGAACCGGCCTTGATGGCCTTGCGCACAAAGTATTTGAGCATGGCTGCCGTCACCTCAAAATCCGCAATGACACCGTCTTTTAACGGGCGAACCGCCGTGATGGACTCCGGCGTGCGGCCGAGCATTTCTTTGGCTTTTTTGCCGATGGCTAAAACCTCGTTGGAGTTTGCGTCCACCGCCACCACGGACGGCTCGCGCAGCACGATGCCCTCACCGCGCACATAAACGAGCGTGTTGGCCGTGCCGAGGTCGATGCCAATGTCTTTGATAGATGTTGAAAAAAGAGAAAAAAGCGAGGAAAGACCCGCTATGATCGTAGATTGCAGAGAACCCATAGGATAAAACCTCCCGAAACGGGTAAAACTTTGGTAAGCAGCGCGTCTTTGCGGCGCACGGTACTCATACTTATTCAGTATAACAAAACAGCGGCGGAGCTTCAACCGAAAAATCGTGAACACCGCCGCAATTTGAAAATTTATTTTGTCCCCGTGCTTCCGAATCCACCTGCACCGCGGTCAGTCTCCGTCAGAGATGTGACCTCTTCAATCACCGGCGCGAAATACGGCATAATAATCATTTGCGCAATGCGCTCGCCCGGTTGCACCGTGTACGGCTCCGCGCTGAGATTGTGCAGGCCGATCTGAATTTCGCCGCGGTAATCGCTGTCGATGACACCGACACCGTTCGTGACATGAATGCCCTTTTTGATGCCGAGACCGCTGCGCGTGAAAACGAAGCCTGCCGTGCCCGCGGGGATCTCCGCCGCGTAGCTCAGCGCCGTTCGGCGCGAAAACGTCAGCGTGCCCACAGATTTCACCGCGTCCTTGCGCACAAGCCCGCGCTCTTCGGCGTGCAGGTCAAGCGCCTCACCCGCCGCCGTCTGCGGAAAGCAATTCAGCTTCAGCGATTCCGCCGCGCACAGCACCGTATACAGCTCGCCCGCCAGTACCTTCAGACGGATCGAAACGTCCGCCGCGTCCTCGGGCTCCACGCCCGCCAGCGTTTTGTATTCCGCCGCCATGTGCGCATAAATTTCCTCAAATTTCACACTTTCGCCCCTTTCACCGCAATCTCCCCCGTGCCGAGCATCGTCTGGAGTCCGAAGATAAACCGCTCCCCCTCGCGCCGCACGGAGACCGCCTCAACACCGGCTAAGGGCAACAGCGCCGCCTGCACATACCGCAGCGCCCGCTCCTCGGCGTGCTCGTCCGCTGCATCCAGCATATAAAACCGGCTGCCGAGCACGCGGTCATAGCAAAACGCGCCGCGTTTCAGGCAAATGCGGTTATACGCGCGCTGCATAAGCGCGTTAAGCCCCTCGGCCGTCTTCGGCAGCCCTGTCGCCGCCGTCTGCGTTATGCCGTTTAAAATCACGACCTCCACGCTATTCCTCCTTTTTCTCAAACACCTGCCCATTGATGACGACCGTGCCGTCGAGCTTCAAAACGATCTCCGCACCGCCCGCTGAGAACAGCCGCACCTCGCCGGGCAAAAGCGTTCCCGCGTCGTTCACAACGCCAAGACACACACCGCCGGTCATCACAGCCTCCGTACCCTGCGGCACGCTCACCGCCATGCCGTACGGCACCGTTACAGTCGGTGCACGGCGCTCCAGCTCCGTGCAGACGGAAATCTTCCCGCCGCCCGTCGTCACAACGCCCGTTTTCACGCTTTCGGCCTTTTCCGCCGTCTCCTTTTTCGTCAGCCACATGTTCATGCCTCCTTTAAACCGGTTCGAAATGCAGCTCGGTCTTCACGTCTTTCCCGCGCAGCAAAACGTTTTTGGAGATGAGCCGCACCTTGCCAAGCTCCTCCGTCCGCATCGTGTCCCCCATGTTCCCGTCTATATAAGAAGCACACGTCAGCTTTAGTCGCTTTGCCGCCCTGCGGCTTTCATTTAAAAGCGCCGTCGGTGCTGTTTTCGCATAGGCGGAAAGATACCGCACGCGCACCTGTGGGGCCAAAGGATCGTGATATTCCGCGCTGTATGCGCCCGTCTGCGCGTTTTGCACCGTAACGCCGCTCAGCATTTTGTACGGGCAAAAAATCACCTCCCGCGCCGTCACCCAGTCGGGCTTCACCGTTTTCGGCACGTAGCTTTCGAAGTGCACACCGCCGCTTTTGTCCGTATACGGCGTACAGTTTAGATATCTCTCAGAGAACGTTTGCAGCGCTTCAAAACAGCTCACGCCCTTTTCTACGGTCAAAATGCCCTCCACCGGCCGCCTGTCGCCGCCCACGGCGTGCAGCCCCAGCGGCATCAGATACATCCGCTCCAAAAGCCGCAGCGAGGGCAATCTAAGCTCCATCGGTGCCGCCTCGTTGTCGAGCAAAAGCGCCGCGCGGCTGCGCAGGGAGAAGACCTCCGTGCGCGCGCCGTTCTGGCATTTCACGCGGTGTTCGTCCACGATACCGTCAAAGATCACCGCGCCGTCCTTTTTAAGCACCGCCCCCACGGGCTCTTCCGTAAAAAGCCGCTTCCCCACACTAAACCGCACCGTCAAACTGTCCGCCACCGTATCCGCGTCGCTTCTTAAAAGCCATTCGCTCGGCTCCTCTTTCGGCGAATGTTTTTCACCGCTTGCAAACACAAACTCAAGCGAAAAATCCGTCACGGAACATGCACCTCCTCGCCGTCTTTCAGCGCCGCAATACACGCGATATGCCGGTTATTCTCCGCCAAGCGGTCAATCGAAACGCCCGTAAAATACGCGTAATCCCACAGGCTCTCGCCCGCCTTCGCGCGGTATGTCCGGCCGGAGACCGCTTCGCTTTTCCCCGCCGTCTCCACAAAGGCGAATGTGTACGGCACCGTGTTTTTCTCCGGCACGCCGATGAGCGCAAGCTCGCTCAAAACCGCTTCAAACGGCCTGTGCCCCGGCAAGTACAGCGTCTCTGTTTCACCGAAAAGCGCCTCTAACTCGCGGTAAACCGCCATCGCATTCCGCTTGCCGACCGCCTCCACACGTTCTTCGCCGTCAACACCCATCGTCTCACGCAGCAGGCACGCCCGCTCGAGTTTTAATTCCGTCGGGTTCACCGGAAACACAAAGCTGCCAAACTGCATCGTCATCAGGTTCATGCAAACCTCCTGTCCGCACGAAGCAGCGCGGGATATCGCCGCTCCTCGCGCTCCAAAATTCCGGAGAGCGCCTGTGTGTTTTTGTATTCTTCTTCCACCTTATGCCTCCGTTCCGCTTTGTGTTCGCCGTGTGATTTTTTCACACGCACCCGCTTCTATCACAAGCTTATTTTCGCTCGCCGCTTTTAAAACGCAGTGCGTGTACCGCGCGCCGCCTGTTTGCAGTGTGAATTCGCCGGGAAGCGCCTCCTCGCCGCCCGAAAACCCGTGCAGCACAATCGTGTACACCGCTTTGCCCGCCACCGCCGCATACGGATTTTCCTCGCCGATGGCGTAATAGCGCTTAACCTTCGCTTCGTGCGAAATTTTCACCGCGTCCGCCGTAAATACCTTGTCGCCGATTACCACCGCCGCGCGTGCGTTATCCGCCGCACCCGTCGCCGCCTGCACCGTGCAAAGCGTCACAAGGCAACTGAGCGCCGCCGAGTACGTCGTCTCGCTCCGCTTCACACTGCGCAGCGCACACGGCAAAGACGATACCGCCGCACACACCGCGTCAAACAGCCGCGCGTGGTCGTCCCTTTCGCGCGCATACAGCTGCACGCCGAGCACCGTTTCAAACACACCGTCTGCGTTTTCCTCCTGCATTACGCCCACCGTCACCGCGGCGCGCTGCGGAAGCCTTTGCAGCGTGCCCGTAAACGCCGGGCGCACCGCGCAGTCCGGCAAAAGCGCTTTCAGTTTTTCCGCAAGCGCCGCACTAAGCTCCGTTCCCGTCATCTTTTTCCTCCTTTTCCAGCACCGCGCGCACGTAAAGCGCCCCGCAAAGCCCGCTTTTTTCCTCGGCATATAAAACGCGGAACGTCTCGCCGCCCACAGTCAGCCTCGCGTTCTCCGCGCCGCAAAGCACTTTGCCGTCGCCGAAGTAGACATACAGCGGCTTCATCGCCCCGCCGAACGTCTCCGTTTCCGCCTGCAAGGCCGTTTTGTCTTCCTTCAGGCGATGCACAACGCCGCGGCAAACAACCTTCTCGCCGCTTATCTCCGCCGTCATCCGCTGCGCCCTCAAAAATACATTCCTCACACCGTGTCCTCCGTCACGCCGAAGTAAAAATCCTCGTCACGCAAAAGCCCGAACACCGCCCGCTCGCACTGCTTTGCATAGGCGAGCGCCCTTTCGCTGCCTTTGTCAAATTCCGCGCGCACCTCGCCCGCCGTCAGGCTTTTCGGCGATGCTGCTTCCTCCAAAAGCCAAAACTGATACGCCGCCTGCGCCGCAGCCGCTGCGCACAGCGCCTCCTTATGCGCGTTTTCTTCCTCCTCAGTGCAGCAAAGGCGCGCTTTCAGCCGCTGCACCGCATCGCCGCTCAGCATCAAAAGCAGGTCTTCGCGGTCGTCATTTGTCAAAAGCTTCAGCCGTTCCAGCACGTTTCGTATCTCCATTTGCCCCTCCTTTTTTTATTCGGCAAAGCCGTACCAAAGCGGTACGGCTTGCCAGAATCGAATAAAATCAGTAGCTAAGGCCCTGTGCGGCGCCGCCGTAGATCTGTGCAAAGCCCGCCACGGCGCTCACGGCCGCGCGCTCCATCTGGCGGTCGATGAGCTTGTCGTAGTCGGTCAGCACATCGCCCGCCTGCACCATCTCAAGCGCACAGTTCTTGTCGAGCGCAATGATCTTCTTCGCGTCCATGGACGGCACATGGATGAGCGTCGCGCCAAGCGGCGTGATGAGCTTGCCCGCACCCTTAATGTTGAGGCTCGCCTGCGCGTCCTTAAACTCCGTGATCTTAAGGAGCGCCTGCAAAGCAGTCGTTCCGGCCAGGATCGTATTGAAGTTATAGTCGGAAAGCTTGCCCCACAGCGTCACAAGGTCGTTGTAGGTCGGCGCAGCGGTAAGCGCCGTCACGGTGATGCCCGTATTCGTGCCGTCGCCGTTTAACAGCACGTCCACTGCGTCCTTCATCTGTCTGCGCGCAATGTACGCACCGATCTGACGCAGAATGACCGTAAAGAGGTCCAGTCTGTGGTGGCGCAGCGCTTCGTAGGAGCTGACAATCAGTCTGCCGCGCTTATGCAGCGTCACAAGCGAGCCCGCCGTCTTGATGACTGTCTCCGGAATGGCCGCGCCCTCTGCTACGGGGTCTTCGATCTTCTGGTCAGAAGCCGTCGCCGTCTGCACGGTGCGGTAATCGAGCGTGTCGATCTTCGTCACGGTCGCCGCGATGTCCGGCAGGGAAGACGCCATCTCCATGCCCTGGCGCACCGCGCGGGCGACGTATTCCGGGAACAGCGCCGCGCTCTGGGAGGAAGTGAAAAACTTCTCCACGGTGTCGCAGTTCGCACCGCTCACACGAATGCCGAAGCGTTTAAGCTGTCTCTGGTATGCGTCAAGCCCCGCAAACGGTGTGCCCGCGTAGTTCTGGGAGCCGTCCAGCTCCTCCAAAACCTGTGTAAAATTCTTGCCCGGCACGCCGTACATGCCTTTTTCGAGTGTAATGTTTTCAAATGCCATTGTATAGTCTCCTTTCTTAAATGCGGAACGCGCCGTCGTCAGCCGCGTTCGTGTCTTCCGTCTTTTCCGCTGCCAGCTGCGGCATTACGGGCATTTTGCGCTCCGCCGCCTTTGCGAGCGCCGCCGCCATTTCTTCCAGTTCTGCAATGCCGAGCGACTTTGTGATCGCCTCCGTCAGTCCGCGTTTAAACTCCGGCTGCGCCACGGCGCTCAGCTTATAGATGCGTTCGCACAGCGCCGCACGGTAGCGGTCGCCGCACTCCGCGCGGTCGAAAAGCGCTTTCAGCTCCGTTTTGAGCATGTTGAGCTCCTCCTTCGCCACCGTCACGCTGTCTTCGCCGTCCGCGAGCTTTTTTACAATGTCGTACACCGTTTTGACCTCCTTTTTCTTCTCCGATTCTTCAAAGCGCGGCGAAAATTTCTTCACCACGCCCGCCGCGCGCTGTGCAGGCACTGCCACGAATGAGAATTCATACGCGTCCGCCGCGCCGCTTAAAATACGCACACAGCGCTTGCCGTTGTACGTTTTCCCCGGCACGTGCACACAGCCTTCCGCGCCGCACACGGAGCACACGCGCTTTTTCACTGCGCACCCCACGCTGACTTCCTTGCGTATGCCGCTTTCAATGGATTCAATAAACGCCTTCGTCCCGTCGTTTCGCGGCACATACGCCTGTGCAGTGAGCTGCGCATACGGCTCGTTTAAAGATGTTACCTTTCCGGAAATTTCCTTCACCGCAGCGTCAAACACGCGCGCCGTCTGATTTTTGCTCGTCGGCTCGTGGTCTAAAATGCCCGTCTTGCCGACAAACAGCTTCGCAAGCTCCTCGAGTGTCTCTTTCGTAAAGCACTCACCGTCCCTATCCACCTCGTTGTCGCACAAAACGACCGAAAACGTGTACACCTCCTCCGGCTTATAGGCGCGGCGCGTGTAAAGGTTGATCTTCTCCATCGCCGCTTTATCCGGCTGTACCGCCGTTACCGTTTCGCTCAAGCTTCCCCCTCCTTTAAAAGCTGCTCCGTCTTCGCCATGAGATACGCCGCGTTCGCGTGATCGACTTCGTCCTGCATCGTGATCTCGTTCCAATCGATTTCCACCGTGTCGTCAAGACCATTTAGCCGCAGCCACGTTTTGCAGATCTTCAAAACCGCCGGCTCCAAAATTCTGCGGTACGCCGTCAGCTCGCTCGTCAGCATGTCCGCCTACTGGCTCGACATGCGCTCCGTCGAAGACCACGAAAGCCCCAGCAAAAACGGCGGAATGCCCATTTTCGCCACAATCTGCTCCAGCATCTGCCGCACAGGCACTTCGCTGTCCATCTGCTGCCCGTCCGCGCCGATGGCTTTAATCTGCACGTCGCCCACCGCCACAAAGTCGCTCACGCCGGGGCCGTGCATCGCACGGCTCCACTCCTTTGCAAGCTGCCCCGCGCGGTCACCCGCGTTCATGTAGCCCTCGTTTTTGCACGTCACCGCAAAGCGCACATTGCCCATACGCTCCCAGTTGATGCCGACGGTGCGGTAAATTTTCAAAAGCACCTCGCTCACAAACGGCAGGCCCTTTAAAATGGAGTTTCCCATCGCGCTGCCCGGCATCGGGTTTAACGCCGAAGTCAAAATGAGCTCCGGGTAGCGGCACGGCTCCGCACGCCCGTCCCTTACGACGAACACGCCCGTTTCAAGCGGCGAGATGAGCCGAATCTCGAGGTCTTCGAGCGACGCATTATACAGCGCCCGAATTTCCCCGTTTGCGAGTACGATCTCCCCAATCGCATTGCCATACGTTAAAAGCTGCTCA
>OHDX01000153.1_pt1 | contig 15681 bp, 8 predicted proteins | sample 1567051 | NCBI WGS metagenome assembly OHDX01 (sample SAMEA3879502, study PRJEB24766) | human gut metagenome | biome: human-associated habitat; feature: feces | place: USA | collected 1985/1987
CTCCCGGCTGCGAATTCCGGTAGGGAAATCGTCTTGCAGGGGACGGTGATCTCTTCGGCCGACAACAAGCCCATCGTCGGTGTTTCGGTCTATGTCGAGGGGACGACCGTCGGCGCCACCTCGGACATCAACGGCAACTACACCCTCAAGGTGCCGGCGGGAACGAAACACGTCACCTTCGCTTTTCTGGGCTACGACACCAAGAAGATCGCCGTCGCCGATGTCGAACTGTTCAAGCTCGTGACGCTGATCGAGGCGTCGAACGTCATGGACGACGTGGTGGTCGTGGCCTTCGGCACGCAGAAGAAGGAGAGTTTGGTGGGAGCCGTGCAGGTCGTGCGTCCCAGTACGCTCAAGGTGACGTCGAGCAACCTCTCGACCTCGTTCGCGGGCAAGATCGCCGGCGTCATCTCGACCCAGTCGTCGGGTGAACCCGGCGCCGACGGTGCGAATTTCTGGATTCGCGGCATCTCGACCTTCGGGGCCAACAAATCGCCGCTGCTGATTCTCGACGGCGTGGAGATCGTCTCGGAGATGCTCAACAACATTCCGCCCGAGGCGATCGAGTCGTTTTCGATCCTGCGCGACGCCACGGCCACGGCGCTCTACGGTTCGCGCGGCGCCAACGGCGTAATGATCATTACCACCAAAAACGGCCGCCAGTCGGAGAAGATGGCGATCAACGTTCGTCTCGAATCGGGCATTTCGATGCCGACGCGCGTGCAGGACATCGCCGACGGCGTGACTTACATGGAGAACTACAATGAGGCGCTGCGCACCCGCACCCCGGCGGGCGAAACTTATGTGCAGCACTTTTCGGACGAGAAGATCACGGGCACGCGCAACCGGCTCAATCCCTACGTCTATCCCGACAATGACTGGTATTCGATGCTTTTCAAGGATTTTACGGTCAACGAGAACATGAATCTCAATGTGCGGGGCGGCGGCAAGGTGGTCGACTATTTCCTCAATGCTTCGATCTTCAACGAAAACGGTATCCTGAAGAAGCCCGCGGAGTCGAAATTCAACACCAACATCAATTCGCAGAAATACCTTTTCCAGGCCAACGTCGGCGCGCAGCTCACCCGAACGACCCGCGTGAGTCTGAAGATGAACACGCAGCTGCTTTTCTGGCACCGTCCCGTCGAAGAGGTGAAAGACCTGTTCTACTATACGATGCGCGCCAATCCGGTCGCTTTTCCGGCCATCTATCCCAAAGGCTCCGTGGAGGATCTCGACGACCCGATTTTCGGAAATGCCCCTTCGTGGGACGGTGGTTCTACGGACATCAATCCTTATGCCCTGTTGAGCCGCGGATACGGACAGCGCCACACGCAGTACATCACCACGACCTTCTCGGTGGACCAGGACCTCGATTTCGTCACCAAGGGACTGAAAGTCCGGGGCATGGTCTCGTTCTACAACAAGACCTATGCGGCGACTTACCGTTCTTTTTCTCCCTATTATTACGAAATGACCGACTATACCGACAACGGCGACGGGACTTTCGACTACAACCTGCAAAGCATCGGCACGCCCGGATCGTCCTATCTGGGAACCTCCACGGGGCGGAACGGTTACCGTGAGATCTCGTTGCAGGGGCAGATCGAATATTCGCGCACGTTCGGCAAACACGACGTCAACGCCCTGTTCGTCTACCACCAGAAGGAGAAGGTCGACAATCAGCCCGCCAATGATGAGTACAAGGTGCTTCCTTACCGCGAGCAGGGTCTCGCCGGACGTTTTACCTATGGGTATGACAACCGCTACCTGATGGAGTTCAACTTCGGCTACAACGGCTCGGAGAACTTCATATCGGGTCGTCGTTTCGGGTTTTTCCCCTCGATCGCCGGAGCGTGGGTCGTGTCGGGCGAACCGTTCTGGGAAGGTATCCGCAGCAAGGTGAACCTGCTGAAAATCCGTGCTTCGTACGGTCTTTCGGGCAACGACTATCTGGCCGACAGCAGCAACAACATCGTCCGTTTCCCCTATCTCACGACGGTCAACATGAACAAGGCGCTCTACGTGTGGTTTTCGCCCAACTTCGTCAAGCAGACCGGACACGAGATCAAGACCGTGGGCAATCCCCTGGCCACGTGGGAGGAGAGCACCAAACTTAACGTAGGACTTGAACTGGGACTGTTCGACGCCCTGACGCTGAACGTCGACGTCTACAAGGAAAATCGTACCGGCATCTTCATGCAGCGGCGTTCGCTGCCCTCGACGATGGGCCTTTCGGGCGTCACGCCCTACGGCAATCTGGGTGAGGTGGAGAACCGCGGCGTCGATGTTTCGCTCGAATACAACAAGGCGTTCAACAAGGACCTGCTGGTCTCCGTGCGCGGAACGTTCACCTATGCGCACAACGAGGTGAAGGCCCGCGACGAGGCGAAATACCTGCCCAACAAATACAACTCCGTGCTGGGCAAACCCGTCAATTCGGTTTACGGACTGGTCGCCGACGGCCTTTTCGCCTCGCAGGAGGAGATCGACAACTCGCCCCGGCAGACCTTCATGCCCGATTATCTGCCTGGCGACATCAAATACCGCGACCTGAACGGCGACGGCGTGATCGACGCCAACGACCGCACGTCGCTGGGTTATCCCACCGTGCCCGAGATCTTGTACGGCTTCGGCGCCTCGGTCAACTACAAACGCTGGGACTTCTCGTTCTTCTTCCAGGGCACGGCGCGCGTCTCGCTGCGCATGTACGACATGCACCCGTTCCGCGACAATCAGTATTCGGGCTTCAACATGACGCAGTACGTTGCCGACGACCACTGGTCGGAAGCCGATCCCAATCCCAATGCCGCCTATCCGCGCCTGGATTACCGCTACAACGCCAACAACACGCAGACCTCGTCGTTCTGGATCAAGAACGGCAGCTACCTGCGCCTGAAGAGCGTCGAACTGGGTTTCACGTACAAAAGCCTGCGCGCCTATCTGGCCGGCACGAATCTGTTCATCATTTCGCCCTTCAAATACTGGGACCCCGAAATGGGAAGCGGCAACGGCTTGAAATACCCGTTGCAGCGCGTGGTGAAACTCGGCCTTCAGTATAACTTCTAAAATTCGAGCGACATGAAAAAAATCATATCCATTTTGCTGTTTGCGTGCGCCGGAGCGCTTGCCGCGTGCGATTTCCTCGACGTGGTTCCCGAGGGGCAGGCGACGCAGGAGGACATCTTCAAAACCTCCAAGGAGGCCCGCAAGTACCTCAATACGCTCTACACCTACGCCCCCAACATCGCGGCCTACCGCTACATGCCCGACTTCTGCGCCGGCGACGACATTATCACCGCCACCAACGGCCAGACCCGTTATTTCCCCTACAAGAGCATGCTCTACAACGAGGAGAACGCCAGCCAGACCTACTACGGTCTGTGGGACGCGACGACCTCTTCCCCGTCCGGGCGCACGAACTACGACATGTACAAGGGCATCCGCTACTGTTACATTATGATCGACAATATCGACGCAGTCCCGGGCATCTCGCCGTCCGTGGCCGACGAGTTCAAGGGCGAAGCCTATTTTCTGATCGCCTATTACCACTGGGTGCTGCTGACTCACTACGGCCCGGTCATCCTCGTCAGGGGGCAGCTGGACATGGGGCTTCCCGAGGAGCAGGTCTATGTGGCCCGCAGTCCGTTCGACGAATGCGTGACGTTCATCGCCGAGACCTACGACCGCGCGGCCGATTTGCTGCACGGGTATCCGACGCGTCCCGATGCCGACCTGGGGCGCGCCACCTCGGTGGCGGCCAAGGCGATGAAGGCCCGGCTGCTGCTCTATGCCGCCAGTCCGCTCTGCAACGGCAACACGGAGTTCTACGCGCGTTTCCGCAACAACGACGGCACGCCGCTGATGAGCCAGACCTACAATCCCGAAAAGTGGAAGTGGGCGCTCGACGCCTGCCAGGAAGCGATCACGCTGGCCGAGGACAACGGGCACAGGCTCTACGAAAGCCCGAACGCGACTGCGGCTGCAACCGCTGCCGAGCGCGGCGAGATCAACTACCACGACTGCTTCGTCGAACCGCTCTGGAACACGACCGAGTACCTTTGGGCAATGGGCGACCAGACCGGCATCGGGCACTTGCAGCGTTACGGAGGCGCGCGCCTGAAGCTGCCGTACAGTACCGACGGCTTCTGCATCAACATCGTTCCGACGTTCGAGTGCGTGGAGATGTACTACACGCACAACGGCCTGCCGTGGGACCGAGACCCCGAGACCATGCATATCGACCCCTATGCCTATAATGCCGAAAAGGAGACTGCCAACCTCCATGTCTACAAGGAGCCGCGCTTCTATGCGTCGGTGGGCTACGACCGCGGCAAGTACGCCATCAACGGCGAGGAGTTCATTCTCAAATGCCGCGCCGGCGAGATGCAGGGCAGCGTGCTCGACGCCTCGAAGGAGTACCAGAGCTGTACGGGCTATATTCTCAAGAAGTGGATTCACCGCCAGTCGGCCTTCAACTACGACACCAAGTCGTGGACCTACCGCAAGTACGCCTATCCTTACATCCGCCTTGCGGAACTCTACCTGAGCTATGCCGAGGCCGATTTCGAATACAACGGGTCGTTGAGCGACGCGAGCCTCAATTACCTGAATCTGGTCCGCCGCCGCTCGGGGCTGCCCGATTTCAAGGATTCGTGGGCCTTGGCCGGGGGCATTCCCACCGGCGACGAACTGCGCAAGGTGCTGCACCGGGAGCGTTCGATCGAACTGCTGATGGAGGGCATGCGCTACCACGACCTGCGCCGTTGGAAAGAGGCGGGCGAAGCGATGTCCCGGCGTCCCAAGGCGTGGAACCTCGACGGCAGGACGGCGGCCGATTTCTACCGGGTCTCCACGATGAAGGAGAGCGGCGTACGCACGTTCGAATCCCCCAAGACCTACTGGATGGCCATTCCGTTGAGCGAAATCAATATCAACTACAACCTCGTGCAGAATCCCGGTTACTAACCTTAATAATCCGATTGCGATGAAGAATCTTGCGATATGCCTCCTGCTTCTGCTGGGAGCCGTAGGGTGCGGCGACGATTACGTCGTCTACGAGACGGTGGACACTATGGTCTGCATCCCGAAGAACGATTTCCAGGTCCTCGAATACGATGCCGCTTCGGGCCAGGCGTGCGTTTACGATCTCTATCTTTACAAGGGCGGTTACAATGACGACGGAATCACCGTGGAACTGGTGGTCGACCCCTCCGTGCTCGATGTCTATAACGTGGAAAACGGACTCGAACTGAAGGTGATGCCCGACAGGTATTTCGCCTTCGACCCCGAAGTGCGCTTGTCGGGGGACAGGGTCATGGACCGCGCCGAAATCCGCTTCGATGCCGCTTCGATGCTTGCCGACGGCATTGATTCCTCCTATGTGCTGCCGCTTTCCGTCAGGGCCGATGATCAGGGCAAGGTGCGTCCCGAAAAGAACAGCGTAATCATCCGGGTCGTGATGAAATAACCGTGATGCGGAGGAGGTCCGGCCTCCTCCGCATCCTCAATGCAAAAAAATATGTCAAAATTCTACATACGGCTTCTGTCGGTGTGCCTCGCCGCCCTTGTCCTGGCGGCCTGCTCCTCCTCGGAGGGCGGCGGTGACGACGGCCCGACCGCCGGACAGATTCCCGATAAGGCCGGAATGACGGTGAAGGGAATCGTGAAGGACAGCGCCGGCAATGGCATTGCCGGGGTGGTGGTGAGCGACGGCCTGGAGGTGACGGCGACCGACGAACGGGGGATTTACTATCTGGCCTCCGACCTCGCGCGGCGCAATTTCGTCTTTGTCTCCGTGCCTGCCGACTGCGAGATCCCCGCCACGCAGGGCTGTCCGCGGTTCTACCGCAAAATCGACCGCAAACAGGCCGTCAACCGGGCCGATTTTACGCTGACACGACGCAAGACTCCGTCCGACCGCCATTCGCTGATCGTTATGGCCGACATTCAGCTGGCTGCCGATAACACGTCGGTGGATTCCTATCTCGGTCATGTCGTTCCCGATGTGCTGAAAACCGTGCAGGGGCTTTCGACCCCGGTTTACGGAGTCAGTCTGGGCGACCTGGTCTGGAACGATATGTCGCTTTTCCCGAAGTACCGTCAGGGGCTGGAGACGCTTGGCTTCACGACCTTCAGCCTGCCGGGCAACCACGATCACGATCCGGCCGAGTTGACCGATTCGCTCGCCTTGCAGAGCTACGAACGCTATTTCGGTCCGGCGAACTACTCGGTGAACATCGGGAAAATCCATTATCTGTTCCTCGACAACATCCTTTTCGACCATGCGCCGACCGCCGAAGAGGAGTATACGATCGGTCTTACGGACGAAATTTGCCGTTGGATCGAAGCCGATTTGCGCTACGTTCCGGCGGGCAGCACGCTCGTCGTCTCGTCCCATTGCCCGATTCTCTATCACACGAAGAACACCGCAGCGCGCAACCACCGCAATTTCCAGCGTTTCCTCGATGCGATAAGCCCCTATAAGGTCCATGCCTTCGGGGGGCACAAGCACTACCATGACATTTACCGTTACGACGACGGACGCAAGGTCATGCACTGCATCGCCCGCACGCCGGGCGACCTGTTCATCAACGGCGACGTCAACTGCGACGGCACGCCGCGCGGCTATGCCGTGGTCGAGGTCGATGGCGAACGGCTCTCGTGGTATTACAAGCCGGCGGGCGGGAAGCGCGATATGCAGATGCGCCTCTATGCACCCGGACACACCCATTCGGCCTGTGTCTATGCCAATGTCTGGGGTTATGACACGGCCTGGAGCGCCGTGGAGTGGATTCCCGCTTCGGGCGGGCAGGCGGTGGCAATGGAGCGGACGCAGCGCACCGATCCCTATTACGAGGAGGTGCTGGCGACGGGTGTGCGCGGAGGGACGCCGACCAATACGTGGCATATGTTCCGGGTCGATCCGGGCAGCGAGCGGGGCGGCATGGTGCGGGTCACCGACAGTTTCGGGCATACCTACGAATCGTCCGTGTCCTGGTAAATACGACATTCGAACAAAACCTTAAATACAACTTCAACGATGAAGAGACTTTTTCTTTTTCTGACCGTCGCGGCAGCCGTTTGCTGTGCGGCGTGCAGCGACGATCCCGAGGTCGCCGAATCCAACCTTTCACTGCTCGAGGATAACGTGACGTTCGATATGTTCGGAGGGCGCAGCGTCCTTGAAATCACGGCCGATTCGCCGTGGACGGTCTCCTGCGACGACGATTGGTGCCGCACCAACGTCGCCGAAGGTTCGCACACGAAGAAGATCGTTCTGACGGTCGACCAGAGTTTCCTGCCCGAGGCGCGCACGACCGCGGTGCGTTTTTACGCCGCGGGCGAAGAGAAGCACACCGTGACCGTGACGCAGGAGAAGTTCGAGCCGATCCTCGTGCTGGCGGAGAACGGCGCCGATATAACCGTCTACGGCGCCGGGAGCGAACCGGCCCTGAACCTGCGTGCATCCGTGGCATGGAAAATCGAGGGCGCGACCGACTGGTGCGCCGTGTCGCAGTCCGAAGGGACGAAAAGTTCGGTCGTGAAACTGTTGCTGACCGACGACGGCGAGGGCGTGCGTCCGCGCAGCGCGACGCTGACCGTCTCCTCCGAGATGGAGGGCGTCGAACCGCAGCAGGTGACCGTCGTGCAGCGGTCGACCGGGGCGAATACGGTCGTGGTCCGGGCGGGTGAAACCCGTGCGTTTCCGGCGCGGCGCACCGACGGCGCGTATGTGAAGGGCGTTGCGGCGGACTGGGTCTGGACCACCGACGCAGAGTTGCTTTCGGGGCTTGACTACGACGCTTCCCGGAATGAAATCACCTGCACTGCGGCCAAGTCGAAGCAGGGCAGCGGGCTGGTCGCGCTGTTCGACGCCGGAGGCGCGGTTGTCTGGTCGTGGCTGGTCTGGGTCGTGGACAAGATGCCTTCGGACGTGACCGTCGGCGGTATCGCCTGGCAGGACCGCAATGTCGGGGCCGAATACCATTCGACCGATCCGAAGGCCTGTGTGCAGGATTTCCGCTCCTACGGACTGTTCTATCAGTGGGGCCGCAAGGAGCCGTTCATCGGCGCGAAGATCCTCTCGAAGAACAAATATTACGAGGGGCATGCGGAGTATCCCGATGCTTTCGGCGCGATGACGCGCGAGGTGGTTTTCAACGCCTCCCGCACCGCCGGCTGGCAGGTCAGCGGCGAGGAGATGACCGCCGCAACGGCAAACGGCAATCCGACGACGTTCTATACCCGGTCGTCCGCAGCGATGTCCGAAGGCTGGACCGAGGGCGGCAAGGGGCTGAACGATCCCTGCCCGGTGGGATACCGGGTGCCGACGGCGGCCGAATGGCAGTCGCTGCTTGCCTACGTGGACGGCAACGCCGCCAAGAACCAGGACTCGGGCGACACGTACAGCCGCTGGTATGTGCTCAATTCGGGCGGAACCCTCATCGGCCCGTCGACGATGTTCCGCAAGGGCGATAACGGCCGCATCCACTATCCGGGGCGTTCGGCAGCCTATTGTTCGTCGACGCTCGCCGGCGGCAAGCCGCTCCCGATGTACGACTGGAAGGCGGGCGACGCCACGGGCGAGGGGACCTATTACGAACGGAAGATGACCACAGCCTACGGCATGCGCTGCGTGAAGGAGTGACGCCGCTGCGATCGCGGGGGCTTCGGGCGGGAGTGAGTTTATTCCGTTCCGAAGCCCTTTTTTTGCGGTATTTTCATTACCTTCGCATGTCTTTTCAAACTTTTACCGATGAAAAATAGCATCTTTACCGTATTGGCGGCCCTCGTGCTGTATCCCGCCGGGGCGCAGCCCGTCACCCCGCAGGACCGGCGGCGCGCCGCGGAACTGGTCGAACGCATGACGCTCGACGAAAAGATCGGCCAGCTGGTCCAGCAGCGCGGAGGCGGCGCCGTCACGGGACCCGACAAGACGGAACTTTCCGTCGAACGGCTGGTCCGCGAAGGGCGCTGCGGCAGCGTATTCAACATCAAGTCCTTCGAGGAGACCGAGCGGTTGCAGCGGATCGCCGTCGAGGAGAGCCGGCTGGGCATCCCGCTGCTGATCGGCGCCGACGTGATCCACGGTTTCCGGACGATCTTCCCGATCAACCTCGCCGTCGCCGCCTCGTGGGACCCTGCCGCCGCGGAGTCGCTGGCCCGCGTTTCGGCCCGTGAAGCTTCGGCCATGGGCATCCATTGGACCTTTTCGCCGATGTGCGACGTTTCGCGCGACCCCCGGTGGGGTCGTGTCTCCGAGGGCGCGGGCGAAGACCCCTATCTGGGCGCGCGTGTCGCCGAAGCGATGGTGCGGGGCTATCAGGGCGACTTGTCCGACCCCTCGTCGGTCCTTGCCTGTGTGAAGCATTTCGCCGCCTACGGCGCTCCGCAGGCCGGGCGCGAATACCATGCGGTCGATATGTCCGAGCGGGTTTTCCGCGACAGCTACCTGCCGCCTTACCGGGCGGCGCTCGATGCCGGGGCCGCGACGGTGATGACCTCGTTCAACGACCTCGACGGCGTTCCGGCCACGGCCAACCGCTGGCTGATGCGCGACCTGCTGCGCGACGAACTGGGCTTCGGCGGATTCGTGGTGACCGATTACGGCACGATCGGCGAACTGAAAGCTCACGGCGTGGCGGGCGACGATGCGCAGGCTGCCGAACTGGCCCTGCGCGCCGGGGTCAACATGGACATGATGAGCGCCGCCTACCTGTTTCATGCCGCCGAACTGGTGCGGGAGGGGCGTATCCCGGAGTCGCTGATCGACAGCCTTTGCCGCGAGGTGCTGGCCGTGAAGTTCCGCCTGGGGCTGTTCGACGATCCTTTCCGCTACCAGGCGAAGGAGCGCGAGAAGTGCTATTACGCCCTGGAACATCTCGATGCCGCGCGCCGCGTGGCCCGCAGTTCGATGGTGCTGCTGGAGAACCGCGGCGGCGTGCTGCCCCTGAAAAAGGGGAGCCGGATCGCGCTGGTGGGACCTTTCGCCGATTCCCGGTGGGACCTGATCGGCTCGTGGGTTCATTTCGCCGAGGCCGGCCGGACCTCGACCTTTCTCGACGGACTACGGGCGCGTTTCGGAGCCGACCGTGTGACCTATGCCCGCGGATGCGACCCGCACAAGGCCTTCGAAGGCGGTATTTCGGAGGCGGTGGCCGCAGCCGCGAAGTCGGACGTGGTGCTGGTTGCGCTCGGATTGAAGGCGGGGGAGAGCGGCGAGGCGGCAAGCCTTGCGTCGCTTGCGCTGCCCGACGCGCAGCGTGACCTGCTGGAGAACTTGAAGCAAACCGGGAAACCGATTGTCGTCCTGCTGGTTACGGGGCGTCCTATGGAGCTGACCCGCGAAGCGGAACTTGCCGACGCCCTGCTGCTGACCTGGTATCCGGGCACGATGGCGGGCGAGGCGCTGGCCGATGTCGTGTCGGGCGACTACAACCCTTCGGGGCGTTTGCCGATGACCTTTCCCCGCACGGTGGGGCAGGTTCCGATCCATTACGACATGAAGAGCACGGGACGTCCGGCCGACGAGTCGGGCAAGCCCAACAAATACACTTCGCGCTATCTCGACGTACCCAATTCGCCGCAGTATTGTTTCGGCTACGGGTTGAGCTACACGACGTTCGGTTATTCGGACCTGCGGGTGCTGACGCCCGAAACCGCCGTCGGCGGCGAGGTTCGCGTGTCGGTCCGCGTGACCAACACGGGCGGCCGCGACGGCGAGGAGGTCGTGCAGCTCTACGTGCGCGATCTGCTGTCCGGTGTGACGCGTCCGGTTCGTGAACTGAAAGGTTTCCGGAAGGTCATGCTTCGCGCCGGGGAGAGCCGCGAGGTGACCTTCACACTGACGCCCGACGACCTTTCGTTCTGGCGTCTCGACAAAAAGTGGGGCCAGGAGCCGGGCGACTACCATGTCTGGGTAGGGCACGACTCCGACTGCACGCTCGGCGGCAGTTTCCGGATCACCGAATGATTCGTCTCTCCGGCACGGCGGCCGACGCCGCGGGTGCGGGACAGCTGCAAGGGAGCAGCGGCTTCGGCCGCCGCTCCCTTTTCCGTGCCCGGCGGGACGGTCCGGATGTCCCGGAAAAACCCGTTCGGAGATGTTTCGGACAAAAGGTTCCGGGGAATGGCTGGGCTTTCGCAAATTTTTTCTACCTTTGGAGGTCAAAACAGTACGCAATGATGGATTTGAAGACGATACGTGCCGAACTGCGCAAGCTGACCGCGATTGTCGACGGCTGGGAGCCTTCCGGGGAGATTCCGGCCCTCGAACGCGACCTGGCGCTGGAAAAACTGCGGACGCTCTACGATGCGGTGCGCTTTACGGAGGTGGAATCCCTTCCGGAATTCCCGGTTGCGGAGACGGAGCCTGCGGCGGCTCCGGTGCCCATCGACCTCGGGGCGGTGCTTTCGCTCGACCCGACGGACGAAGCCGTGTTCGAACCCGGTCCCGATGCCGTTTCAGGACCCGCGTTCGATGCGGAGGCGGAACCCGCAGAGCCGTTTTCCGAACCCGATACGACGGTCGCGGCCGATTCTGCCGGGGCGTTTGCCGGGGGGAATCCCGATACGGAGACGCCCGGAATGGCGGAGCCTGCGGCGTCGGATTCCGAGCCGGAACTTGAGGGGGAATCCGGATTTGAGCCTGATCCCGAAGCGGCGTCCGAAGCCGCATTCGTCGCCGGAGAATCCGAACCGGCCGCCGAATCCGGACCGGTCGCAGCATCCGAATCCGACGCTGTGCCCGAACCGTCTGCGAAGCCGGTCGCTGCGCCCGGACCTGCCGCTGCGGCTGAACCGGTCGTCGTTCCGGAACCCGCTCCTGCGCCAGCTCCGGAACCCGCTCCTGCGGAGAAACCCCAATACATCGCGCCCACGCTGTTCGGGCTGGAGGAGGAGACCGTCCGCCACCGTCACAAACAGCGCGTCATCATGTCGCTCTACGATACGCCTGCGCCCGCCGAAAAGCCCGCAAGGCCCGAAACGGCGGAAAGACCGGCGGAGCGTCCCGAACCCGCTGCCCGTCCCGAACCCGCTGCGACGCCCGGCCCGACTGTCCGTCCCGGGTTTGCCGCGACTCCCGAACCGGCGGCTGCGCCTGCGTCCGCAGGTCCCGGGCCGCAGTCCGGAATGTCCGTGCCGCAGTCCGCGGCGGAACCCGTCACCGTTTCGGAAGCGCCTGCCGCCGCCGAGCCGGAGAAGGCCGAATCCGGAGTGAGGGAGGTTGCGGTCCCTGTCGGGGCCGTGCTGGGCGAGGTGATCAACCACGACGTGCAGACGCTGGCCGACACGATCGCTCCGCGGCGCGACATGGCTTCGGAACTGCGCCGCGGCGAACCGGTCGCCGACCTTCGCAACGCCATCGGCATCAACGACAAGTTCCTGCTGATCCGCGATCTGTTCGGCGGCGACGGCGAAGCCTATGAAGAGGCGATCGCGACGCTCAACGCCTTCGACGATTTCGACGAGTGCATGATCCACATTGCCGAGAACTACGCCTGGAATCCCAATTCGGACGGCGCGAAGTTTATGATGGAACTGCTCGAACGCAAATTCGCCTGACACGATGGCCAAACTCTATATCGTACCTACGCCGATCGGGAATCTGGACGACATCACGCTGCGCGCGGTGAACGTCCTGCGCGAGGTGGATTTCATCCTCGCCGAGGACACGCGCACGACGTCGTTCCTGCTGAAGCACCTCGGCATCGAGCAGAAACTCCGTTCGCACCACAAGTTCAACGAGCACGCCACGGTCGAAATGGTTGCCGGGGCGATCGTCGCAGGACGCAATGCCGCCCTGGTGTCGGACGCCGGGACGCCCGGCATTTCGGACCCCGGGTTCCTGTTGGTGCGCACGTGCGTCGAGGCGGGGATCGAGGTCGAGACGCTGCCCGGCGCCACGGCGCTGATTCCGGCGCTGGTGCAGAGCGGGTTTCCGTGCGACCGTTTCTGCTTCGAGGGCTTCCTGCCCCAGAAGAAGGGGCGGATGAAGCAGTTGCAGGCGCTTGCCGGCGAGGAGCGCACGATGATTTTCTACGAATCGCCCTACCGCGTGGTCCGGTGTCTCGAGCAGTTGGCCGAGGTTTTCGGCGAAGACCGCCGGGTTTCGGTGTCGCGCGAGATCACCAAGAAGTTCGAGCAGACCGTGCGCGGAACCGTCGCCGAGGTGCTCGGGCATTTCCGCACGACCGAACCCAAGGGCGAGTTCGTGATCGTCGTGGCCGGAAAGCCCAAAGTCCGCCGCGTCCGGGAGGACGGGGAGGAGTAACTCAAATCGAAACGCATTGATGGAAGAGAACCGTACAGACGATACACAAAAGGTAAAACGTTCGTTTTCGGCGTGGCTCGGGGAGCTGCGCGAATTTATGAAGGGCCGTTTCAGCCTCGACGAGGACAAGGCGCAGCGCGACGAGGTCGTGGCCTCCGTCTCGAAGGGCGTGGAGTTCCGCGGCGTCAACCTCTGGGTGCTGATCTTCGCCACGATGATCGCCTCGCTGGGCCTGAACGTCAATTCGGCCGCGGTGATCATCGGCGCGATGCTCATTTCGCCGATCATGGGCCCGATCATGGGTGTCGGCCTCGCGCTGGGCATCAACGATTTCGAACTGCTCAAGAAGTCGCTGCGCAACCTGGCGCTGATGTTCATCGTCGCCATCATCACCTCGACGGTCTATTTCTTCATCTCGCCGCTCTCGTCGAACAGCAGCGAGCTGCTGGCGCGCACCGTGCCTACGACCTACGACGTGCTGATCGCCCTGTTCGGCGGCCTGGCGGGCATCGTGGCGCAGACGCGGCAGGACCGCACGTCGACCGTAATTCCCGGCGTGGCTATCGCCACGGCCCTCATCCCGCCCCTCTGTACGGCGGGCTTCGGACTGGCCACGGGGCAGTTCCGCTTTTTCATCGGCGCCTTCTACCTCTTCTTCATCAATTCGGTGTTCATCGCGCTGGCGACCTATGCCATGGTGCGTTTTCTGCAATACGAGAAGAAGGTCTTCATCGACAAGGTCCGCGAGCGCACGGTCAAGCGGCTGATGATGGTCATCACGCTGGTGACCTTCATCCCGAGCGTCGTCATCGGGTTCCACATGGTCCGCGTCTCGTTGTTCGAGGCCGTGGCCGACAAATACGTGTCGCAGGTCTTCAACTTTCCGCATACCCGCGTGATCGAGTGCAACAAACACTACGCGCAGGGCAAGAACCCCTCGCAGATCGAGCTGCTGCTCGTGGGCGAGCCGCTGGGCGAGGAGGTGATCGAGAATGCCCGTACGCAGATGCGCAATTTCGGGCTGGAGGAGGCCGAACTGGTCGTCCGGCAGGCCAATACGGAGGACAAGGTCGACGTGGTTTCGCTCCAGAAGAGCTATCAGGAGCTGCTGGAGGAGAAGAACCGCCGGATCGGCGAGATGTCTTCGCAGCTGAAACGCTACCGGGTGACCAACGTCGAGGTGAACGACATCTCGCGCGAAGTGGGGGCCATGATGGACAACATCGGGGCCATTTCGCTGACCAAGGGCATCACCTTCGACGTCGAGGGCACGCCCGGCGATACGACGCTCGTGTGCGTGGTGACGCCCCGGGATTCCGCGCTTCCGGTCGACCGTGAAACGCTGATCCGCTGGTTGAGAATCCGCACCAAGGTCGAGAACGTCAAACTTTTCGTGGAACCCTAATCCGGGCGGCAGGCATGAAACGAACCGATCTGACCATTTTGCAGCGCTTCTGGCTGGAGACCCTTTGGCTGGGCGCACGCGTGTTCGCAGTGATGCCTTACTGGCTTAAGTACTACGTCGTCGAAAACCTGCTTTTCGTCCTGCTCTACTACTGCCTGCGCTACCGCATGAAGGTCGTCAAGACCAACCTGCGGAACTCGTTCCCCGAGAAGAGCGAACGCGAACTGGCCGTCATCCGGCGGCGGTTCTACCGCACGCTGTCCGAAATCTTCGTCGACACGATCAACATGGCCTACATGAACGAGGAGAAGGGGCGGACGGTGCTTACGGTCAAAGACGTGGAGAAACACGTGGAAGCGGTGCACGGCCGCGACTGGATCGCCATGACGGCCCATTTCGGCTGCTGGGAGTACTGCTCCTACTGGGGGCTTTACGAGCGGTCGCAGATGCTGGTCGCCGTCTACCATCCGCTGCGCAGCAAGGTGATGGAGGAACTCTACCGGCGGCTGCGCAATTACGAAAATTCGATGACCGTCTCGATGAAGGAGAGCCTGCGTTTCTACCTGCGCAACCGGACCGGAGGCATCGCCGGCAAGAACCTCGTGATGGGGCTTATCGCCGACCAGAATCCCCCGCGGCGGCCCGACAGCCGTTGGTTCCGCTTCCTCAATCAGGATACGATCTTCTTCGACGGCGGCGAGAAACTGGCCCTGCGCTGCAACCTCCCGGTCTACTTCGTGAAGATGAACCGCCTGCGGCGGGGACGCTACGAAATGTCCTTCGAACTGATTTATGACGGCAAAGAGGAGGTCGCCGAATACGAAATCACGCAGCGTTACGTTCGTAAGTTGGAGCGGATGATCTGCGAGTGTCCCGAACTGTGGATGTGGTCGCATCGCCGCTGGAAGCACAAACGAACTCATGCCGGTCGCTAAAATCATCATACTCAACTGGAACGGCGCGGACCACCTGCGTCGTTTCCTGCCGTCGGTCGTGGCCG
>OHDX01000201.1_pt1 | contig 14302 bp, 9 predicted proteins | sample 1567051 | NCBI WGS metagenome assembly OHDX01 (sample SAMEA3879502, study PRJEB24766) | human gut metagenome | biome: human-associated habitat; feature: feces | place: USA | collected 1985/1987
CGCGTTCCTACCAAAAGAAAAGCTGAGCGAAGAAATCTGCGAAGCTGTTCTGGAGATGTCGCCACTATCCATCTCTTTTATCCCAGAAGAGATGAGAACCGAGCAGATGAGCTACACAGCTCTCAACGCCTACAAAAAGTATGCGAAGACGGATAGGACAAGTGGAGTTTGGCAAATCGTCGAAATCCTGTCTGCCGGTGTGCAGACCGAGAATATCTGCTTGCTTGCGGCAAAGCAGACTCGGATTTTTGGCGTACAAATGGCACTTGCCTGTGGCCTTCTCGGTGTTTGCAAATATAGAACAGACACCGGCTCCCTTGCTGTACCGCTATGAAATTTCTCCTTGCGCTTACTGTAACAGCAGGAGACTGAAGACGAGCGTGAAGAGCGCGACCGTTTCGATGATGCCGATGACGATGAAGAAGTTCGCCGTGCCCTTGCCGGTTTCGCCGAGCGCGTCGGCGCTCGCCGCGGCGACCTTGCCCTGGAAGAACGCGGACAGGCCGATGGCGAGACCCGCGAAGATGCCCGTAAACATGGCGAGCGCGGGATCGGCGCCGGAGGCCACGGCGCTGCGGATAAAGTTCATCAGCAGGAAGCCGTAGATGGTCTGCGTCAGGGGCGCGCCGGAGAAGGCGACCATGATGAAGGGAGCGGGCTTGCCGTTCGCGTAGCACTTCTTCCACGCGCCGACGCTCGCCTGCGCCGCGAAGCCCGCGCCGAACGCGCTGCCCATGGCGGACAGGCCCAGCGCACACGCCATACCAATAAATTCAATGCTCATAATACGTTTCTCCTCTTTTTGATTATTTTCTGATCTTATCCAGTTTTTTGAACGGTGCGTAGGCGGTGCCGGTCCACTCCATGCCAAGCTGACCGGAGAATTCCAGCAGATTCAATCGCACGCCATGGACCACCACGGACAGCAGGCCCATCACGATGTTCAGCCCGTGACCGACGAGCATGATGAGGATGCCGACGACGACCAGCGGCCCCTTGAAGCCGAGCGCCATGTTGTTAAAGCTCTGCGCGATAGCGAGCGACGCCATGCCGACGGCAAACAGTCGGATGTAGCTCATGATGTTGCCGAAGGCGCTGATGGTGTTGAGGAACACTGTGAAGGCGTTGCCAAGGCCCGCCTTGAGACCCTGCGCGAAGGTCTTGTCAGGCGACATACCGCCGAAGCACACGACCAGCACGAAGCCGAGAAGGACCACCGCGGCAATGGGCGTGAGGTTCACCTGCTCGCCGATGACGAGGTAGAGCACCACGAAGTACAGCGCGCAGATCGCGCACAGCCAGCCGAGGTCGGCGACCCAGCTGAGGTCCTTCTCCCGCGTCTTGCGGCGGATGTTCATCACGCACGCCAGCGAGAGCTGGACGGTGCCGAGGATGAAGCAGAATTTCATGACGCTGTTTTGCTGCTGCGTGGTGGTGACGTTGAAATACTCGGGGTAGTTTGCAAAGGTCGGAACGACCAGCGAGCGGAGCAGCGGCACGTCCATCGCGCCCTCAAGCCCGAACCAGGTGCCGGTCATCGCGCCCCAGACGATGGTGGCGATGGAGAGCACCCACAAAAGCTGCACGGCATCGGAGGGCTTCTTGCTCTTCACCGTCAGGGCCGCGGCGGTCAGCAGGAACAGGCAGCCGTAGCCCGCGTCGCCGATGATCATGGCGAAGAAGAGCGTGAAGAAGCCGAGGAACCAGAACGAAATATCATACTCGCGGTAGCCCGGCACGGTGCCGAGAATGTCGAACACCGGCGCGATGAGCCGCGTGACCCTGGTGTATTTGATCTTGGTCGGCACCTTGTCGTCGTCCGCCGCCGGATCGTCCATCGCCCACGCCCAATGCTCCTTCGCGGCGGCGGCCTTGAAGCGCTCCGCCTCGTCGACGGGGAGGTAGCCGGTCAGCCACACGAGTCCGTCCCCGCTCTCCGAGGTATTGCGCACGGAGGAATAGTCCGCGTTGTTCTGCGTTTTGAGCAGCTGCTCGCGGAAGCTGGGCAGGTGCTTCGCGGCGGCCTTGAGCTGCGCGCCGCACTCAGAAAGACCGCGCTCGCAGTCGGCGATCTCCTGCCGGTATTCGTCAAGGCTCTTTTCCGGCGGGATGAACTCGCCGGCGGCGCAGGAGGCGGGCAGCGCACCGAGGATGGCGACGGTCTGCTGCTTCCCGACCGGCGCGAGCCGCAGGAAGCGCACTTCCTTGTCCGCCTCGAGCGAGGCGAGGAGCTTTTTGTCCACGCGGCAGAAGTGCAGCTCGAAGCCCTGCACCTTCAATTCCTTGATCTCGGCGGGGGAGAAGCTGCCCCAGCCGGCGAGCGTGTCGCACGCGCTGACCGCGGCGGCGCGCTCGGCTTCCAATGCCTTTTTGCGCTCCAGACATGCGTTGAGCTCGTCGAAGAGCACTTTAAATTGATCGTCGTCGAGCGTTTCCGCTTCGACCTCGCTCACCCCCTGCTCCTCGAGCACGGTGATGAGCCGCGAGAGCGCGGCGAAGCGCTCCAGATAGGTCTGGTCGGCATCCGCCTTTTCCGCGAAATGGACGATGCCGAGCGCACGCAGCGCGTCGAGCAGCTCCGTTTTCTGCGTTTGCGCAGCGACGATGTGAACGACCTTCATTTTCTCGATCATCGCGCCGCCTCCTGTAGCTTTTTCTTGGCGATCTTGCCGCGCACGACCGCGGAGGTCTGCTGGTCGCCGAGGTAAATGCCGATGACGCGGATGTTTTCTCGCGCCTCGGGGATCTTGACCTTTTCAAACAGGTTCACGCGCTGCGCGGTGGAGCGCAGCTCCCGCTCGAGCAGCTCGACCTGCGTGCGCAGCGTCTTGACCAGCGCGTCCAGCCGCGCGATCTCGCGCAGCGTGACCACGGCGGTGTCCACCCAGAGCGGATAGTCCGCGACGTCGTAGGAGATCTCCTCGAAGGTCAGCTCCTCAAAGACCGGCACGATCACGCCGGCGATGTTGTGGTCGCGGCAGACGACGTCCTTCGGACGGATGAGCGAATCGAGCCGCATCCCCTCGGGGAAGCTGCCGTTTTCGGCGAACACCGCGATCCAGCCGTCCAGACCGTCGACGATCTTCAGCCGCTCGGCTTCGACCTTCTCAAGCTGCGCCGTCACCTGCATCACGACCGATTGGAGCTGCTGCTTTTTCAGCTGCAGCGTCGGCAGATAGCGTTGAAACTGCTTGAGCCGGTCCTTCTGGACCTTCAGTTCATTTTTTGTTAGTTTGACAGCCATACGCGCTCCCTCAGTTCAAGGCGTCCTTTTTCGGCCATCTTTCCTGCAGAAGACTGCTCTTCAGACCCGTTTCGTTCGGCTCGAAGCACTCGGCGAGGATCCCCCAGCCAAGGTCCAGCGCCTCCTCCAGAGGGATGTTCACGCTCAGGTCCATCAGCTTCGTTTCAAAGAGGTGGCCGTACTTGAGCAGCTTCTCGTCCCATTCGGACATCATGAAGCCCATGGACTTCTTCTCAAGGTTTTCCTTGTAGGCGCTGTAGAGACGGATCATGCCGTCCATCAGGGCGCGGTGGTCGCTGCGCGTCGTGCCGTTGACGTTCTGCTTGAGACGCGAGAGCGAGCCGAACGGCTCGATGTGGCCGTTTTTGAGGTAATACTGGCCCTCGGTGATATAGCCCGTGTTGTCCGGCACGGGGTGGGTGACGTCGTCGCCGGGCATCGTGGTGACGCCGAGGATGGTGATGGAGCCCGCACCCTCAAAGTCGACCGCCTTCTCATAGCGCGAGGCAAGGCAGCTGTAGAGGTCGCCGGGGTAGCCGCGGTTGGACGGCACCTGCTCCATCGTGATCGCCATTTCCTTCTGCGCGTCGGCGAAGTTGGTCATGTCGGTCAGCAGCACAAGCACGCGCTTGCCGGCAAGGGCGAACTGCTCCGCCACGGCGAGCGACAGGTCGGGCACGAGCGTACATTCCACCGTCGGATCAGACGCCGTGTGGACGAACATGACTGTGCGGCCCATCGCGCCGCTCTTTTCGAGCGTGTCGCGGAAGAAGAGGTAGTCGTCGTATTTCAGACCCATGCCGCCGAGGACGATGACGTCGACCTCCGCCTGCATGGCGATGCGGGCGAGCAGCTGGTTGTAGGGCTCGCCGGAGACGGAGAAGATGGGCAGCTTCTGGCTCTCGACGAGCGTGTTGAACACGTCGATCATCGGGATGCCGGTGCGGATCATGCGCTTGGGCACGATGCGCTTGGCGGGGTTGACGGAGGGCCCGCCGATGGGGATCATATTCTCGGTCAGCGCGGGGCCGTTGTCACGCGGCACGCCCGCGCCGTCGAACACGCGGCCGAGCAGGTCGTCGGAAAACGAGACCATCATGGGCCGCCCGAGGAAGCGCACGGTGTCGGTCGTGCTGACGCCCTGCGTGCCGGCAAAGACCTGCAGGGAGACGAGGTCGCCGCTGAGCTTGATGACGCTCGCGTAGCTCTCGCCGACGAGGGCAAGGTCGCCGCTGCGCACGCCCGAGGCGCGCACGGTCACGACGTTGCCGACGATGGATTCGATCTTGGTATAAACCTTCTGCATTCTGAAACCCTCCTTAACCCGTTACCTTGCTCCGGTAGAGGTCCGTGAGCTTCGTTTCCTGCGCCGCAAATTCCGGCGTGCCGTAGACCGTGCCGTGCCAGTCGAGGAATTCCTGACGCACCTGATTGAAGAAGGCGCGGATCTCCTTTTTGTCGCTGAGTGCGTAATCGCGCGTGAGCACATCGTAGAGCACGTTGAACTCATGCGCCTGACGCTCCGGCTCGCAGGCCGCGTCGATGGGATCGAAGGAGTTCTGCTGCAGGTACACGGCGTCGAGCAGCTCGCCCTTCTGGTAGAGGATGTAATCCTCGGCCGAGGTGCCCTCTTCGCCGATGACCTTCATCATCTGATTGATCTCGCTGCTGCGGCGGAGGATGCCGCGGGCCTCCTCCACACGCGCCATGTCCACCACGCCCTGATACTTTGACCACGAGTCGATGGGGTGGATGGAGGGATACTTGCGCGCGTCGGAGCGCTCGCGGGAGAGGCCGTGGAACGCGCCGACGACCTTGAGCGTCGCCTGCGTGACCGGCTCTTCAAAGTTGCCGCCCGCGGGGGAGACCGTGCCGCCGATGGTGACAGAGGCGATTTTGCCGTTTCTCAGCCGGACCTTGCCCGCGCGCTCATAGAACGCGGCGATGACGGATTCGAGGTAGGCAGGGAAGGCTTCCTCGCCGGGAATCTCCTCCAGTCGGCCGCTCATCTCGCGCATGGCCTGCGCCCAGCGGCTCGTGGAGTCCGCCAGCAGCAGGACGTTGAGTCCCATCTGGCGGTAATATTCGGCCATCGTCACTGCCGTGTACACGGACGCTTCACGCGCCGCGACCGGCATGGACGAGGTGTTGCAGATGATGATGGTACGCTCCATCAGCGAGCGGCCCGTGCGCGGGTCGGTCAACTCGGGAAATTCCTTGAGGACCTCTACGACCTCGCCGGCGCGCTCGCCGCAGGCGGCGACGATGACGATGTCGACGTCAGCGTTCTTCGCCTCCATGTGCTGCAGCACGGTCTTGCCCGCACCGAAGGGACCGGGCACGCAGAAGGTGCCGCCCTTGGCGACCGGCAGGAAGGTGTCGATGCAGCGGATCTTGGTCACCAGCGTCTCGTCGGGACGCAGACGCTCCTCATAGCAGCGGATGGGCTGCTTGACCGGCCAGGAAAAGACCATGCTCAGCGCCTTCTCCTCGCCCGCGCCGTTTTCCAGCACCGCGACGGTGGAGCGGACGTGATAGACGCCCTTTTCCTTCACGCTCTTTACGCGCCAGCCCTCGTCCTTGAGGTCGAAGGGCGCCATGATGAGGTGCGTGAACTGCCCCTCCGGCACGCTGCCGACCGCGTCGCCCGCGAGCACGGCGTCGCCGGGCTTGACGCAGGGGGTGAACTCCCATTCTTTATCGGGGATGGGGTCAAGGTATACGCCGCGCTCGAGGAAGAAGCCGCATTGCTCGGCAAGCTTCGGCAGAGGGTTCTGCAAGCCGTCGTATACCTGCGTCAGAAGACCGGGGCCGAGCTCGACGCTCAGCAGCTCGCCGGTCAGCTCGACCTCGTCGCCGACCTGAATGCCGTTGGTCATTTCATAGATCTGCATACTCACGGCGTCGCCGCTGATGCGGATGACCTCGCCCTTGAGGCGGTCATTGCCGATCTTGACGAAGCCGACTTCGTTTTTCCGAACGGAGCCCGAGAACCTTGCCGAAACGAGGTTGCCGTTGACTCCGGTCACATAGCCTGTCACTTTCTCCATTTCGTTTCTCCCGTTTTCTTATAGGCTGAATATCTGCTGGCGGACCTGTCCGAGCAGGGTGTCGAAGGCGGCCTTGCCCTCGTCATGGCGGAAGATGCGCTGCCGTTCGAGCAGCCGCAGCTTCAGCGCGTAGCCGTAGAGCGCGCAGTCGTCGAAGCTGTGCAGTCCCACCAGCTCATCCAGCCGGTCAAATTCCAGCGCGAGCAGCAGCCGCTCGCCCTCGAGCGGGTCCTTTGCGTTCACTGCCGCGGTGACGGTCTGCGTCACGGCGGCGTCGCGCTCGTTCGGCGCGGCACAGCTCTCGCCGCGCTTCACGCGCCGCTGATAGGTCAGCTCACCCTGCAGCACGCGGTAGAAGGCCGCCCACCGGCTCACGAAGCCGCCGTCCTCCGAGCGCACCGTCAGCTCCTCGAGCGAGCGGTAGACCCTGTCGCTCACCGCGCCCTGGCATTGGTCGAGAAACGCAGCGTAATCCAGCGGCGGGGCGTCGCCCGCGCGGAGCATCGGCAGGCTCGAGATCAAGTAGTAATAGGAAGCCAAGAGCGTCCCTCCTTAAATGCGCAGCTCGCGGAAGAAGGGGGCAAGCTGCTCCGCCAGCTCCTCGTCGGAGCAGTCGATGTAGCCCGAGCCGTCCTTGGCGCACAGGCGGAAGCCCGTGCGGACCTTTTTGGAGAGCCGCAGCTCCAGCCCCGCCTTGAGCTCGCCGGCGAGCTCGCTTTTGAGCGCGTCCGTGACGGAGGCGACCTCTGCGGCGTAGGCGGAGGCGTCCTCGCCCTGCAACGCGGCGGTGATGAGCGCGGCGAGCGCCTTGTCGTCGAGCGCCTTATGCGTATCCTGCGCGAGCAGCTTCGTCAGCTCCGCACCGATCTCCTGCCGGAAGGCAAGCACCGCGTCGCGCTTCGCCTGCTCTGCGCTGAGCTGAGCGCTGGCCTTGAACACGCCGATCTCCGCCTGCGCGTCCGCACGCAGCTTGTCCGCCTCGCTCCTCGCGTCGGCGACGATCTTTTCCGCCTGCGCCTTGGCTTCGGCAAGGATCTGCGCGGCCTCGCGGTTCGCGCTCTCGATGCCGTCCTTTTTGATGGAGGATACCAGATCCTGAATTTGAAGCTCCATAAAATCCGCCTTTCTGTGTTTATGTGAGTAAAATTTCGTAATCAAACTAGAATATAGCGCACAACACCAAAGAAATCAAGAAAATGCAGAGAAATAGAATGAATCATTTTTTCAATAATGCCTAAAAACCGGGTAATAATGCGGAAAATATTATAACCGTCCGTGCGGGAGCCTAACCGCCGTGCGGGAGCCTAACCGCCGTGCGGGAGCCTAACCGCCGCCTTGCTCTTCCCATGTCGGTGTGCTATACTAGGCCTGTTATAAAAGAGAAAAGGAGAACGCTTCCCATGCCTGCCTTCGATCCGCTGACCTACCGCTATGCCTCACGGCGCAATGTCGTCTACGCCCAAAATGCCGTCGCCTGCACGTTTGTGTTGCTCGGCGCGCAGATCGGACTGGACGTGATGAAATCCGGCGGCAGCGCCGTGGACGCCGCCGTGGCGATGGCCGCGGCCATGCCGTTGCTCGAGCCGACCGGCAACGGCCTCGGCTCGGACTGCTTTGCGCTCGTGTGGATCGAGCGGGACAAACGGCTCTACGGCCTCAACGCCAGCGGTGTCGCGCCGATGGCGCTGAGCGCAGAGAAGGTTCGCGCGATGGGCTATACAGAGATGCCGAAGGCCGGATGGCTGCCGACGATGGTTCCCGGCGCACCCGCGGGCTGGGCGGAGCTGAACCGCCGCTTCGGCACGAAGCCGCTCGCCGAGTTGTTTGCGCCCGCCATTTCCTATGCCGAGGAGGGCTATCCCGTGCCGGTGAACGTCGCGCGGCAGTGGGAGCGCGACAGCCGCCGCATTGCCAAGGCGATGGCGGAGAACGCCGTACCGCATGAATACTGGTGGAAGAGCTTTATAAAGCCGGACGGTACGCCCTACCGTGCGGGCGAGCTGTTCCGCTTTCCGGACTATGCCGCGACGCTGCGCTCTCTCGCCGCGACGGACTGCGAGAGCTATTACCGCGGCGCGCTGATGGAGCGGATCGTCGCGTTCTCCCGCGCGACCGGCGGGTACTTCTGCGAGGACGACTTCCGCAATTACCACCCCGAATGGGTCGAGCCCATCACGCAGGACTACCGCGGCTATACGGTCTGTGAGATCCCGCCAAACGGCCACGGCATTACGGTGCTCATGGCGCTCGGCATCCTGAACGGCATGACCATGCCGGAAAAGCGCGAGAGCGCCGAGCACTATCACAAGGTGATGGAGGCCATCAAGCTGGCCTTTGCCGACACGAGGACCTACGTCGCCGACCCGCGCTATATGAAAACTAAGGTCAGCGAGCTGCTGGATCCCGCCTATCTCGCCGCCCGCCGCGCGCTCATCACCGACCGCGCGCTGGAGCCGAGGGCGGGCGACCCGCACTGCGGCGGCACCATCTATCTCTGCACCGCCGACCGCGAGGGCAACATGGTCTCGTTCATCCAGAGCAATTACACCACCTTCGGCGCGGGCGTCGCCGTGCCGGTTCGGGAAAATTCCGGTTTCAGTTTACCCGGCACATAGGCAGGGGTTCGCCTCCCCCGCATGCCTGCCAGCCTACTTCCTCCTAATAAGGTCATCTCAACGAAAATACGCAGGATGACAATTCCGTCCTATACGCACGACCAATCTACCATTCTCGGATGCACTTATGTCCCGTCATAACGCTGGGGAGCAGGTCATTCCGTATCAAAAGCTGTTCCCGTATCCGCTTTGCCGCCCCACGATCCGAAGCAACAGACTTTCACGCAGCTATTGATAGTAAAAGCATAATAGCTTTCAGTATACACGTCAAGTATTCGCATTGCAGCAATGTTCCACGCCAATTCCCTGCCGTGCAGAGTAAAAAGCTCCCGCCGAGGATGATCTCAGCGGGAGCTTTTTTATTGGATTGCCGATTCGCCTTACTTGCCCTGATAGGCTCTGAAAAGGAAAGTAACGATTTGTGCGCGGGTGCAGCTATTGTCTGGCCCGAACAGGCCATTGCCGATGCCGTTGGTCACGCCATTTTCCACGGCCCATGCCACAGCGTTTGCATAGTAGCTATCGGTAAGAACATCGCTGAACTCTGCCTTGCTATCGACCAGCTTACCAATGGCACGGAACAGGAAAGTCACGCTCTGGGCACGGGTGCAGGTGGCGTCAGGACTGAATTTGCCATCGCCCGTTCCTGTGGTGATACCGTTTTCTACCGCCCATGCAACCGCCTTTGCATAATAGGCATCAGTGGACACATCGGCGAAACTGCTCATAGCCTTGGGTTCGGGAGAACCGGCAGCACGCCACAGGAAGGTGACGATCTGTGCGCGGGTGCAAGGCTGGTTCGGCCCAAAGAGGCCGTTGCCAATACCGCCGGTGATGCTCTTTTCCTGTGCCCACTTCACAGCCTCATAGTAATAGGCGTTGTTGGGCACGTCGTAGAAGAAGTTCAGCATGGAGTTGTCCTCCATGAAGGTCGCCTTGACCTCGACCTTGCCCGCAGGCATGGTGAAGGTGTACTTGCCGTTGCCCTTGTCCTTGAGCGTCAGCTCATTGCCGTTCTTGTCGGTGACGGTCAGGGTCTCGAGGACGTAGCCGCTGTCGGGCTTGACGGTCACGGTCACGGTGTCGCCCTTGCTGGCGCTCTTCGGGCTGACGGTCACGCTGCCGTTCTTGGTCTTGCTCGGGGTAGAGACGGAGTAGGTCGGGTCGTAGGAGCTGCTGCCGCCGGAGTAGGGCGCAGAGTAGCTGACCGTCCAGACACCGTTCGCGGTGCTGCTCACATAGTAATTGCTTGCCAGAGCGCCGGAGGGGTTTGTCAGATACACGCCGGAGGTCAAACCGGATTTTGCAAGAACCGTGTAGGTATAAGCGCCCTCGCTGCCAGCGCGCTTGACGATGTAGTCTGTCCCGTTGTTCTTGACCTTCGTGCTCGGATCAAAGCTGAACGTGCCGCCGGTGATGGAGATGGTCTCGCTGCCCGGGCCGCCGCCCTTCTGAATTTCGCCATTGAAAGAGCCATTTTTGATATTGATAACAGCTGTTGTGTCAGTTGTAGCATCAGCGCGAACAACACCGGTAAATGTACCGTTCTCAATGTTGATCGTACCGCCGGAGTTGTAAACATAGGCAGCATACGGAGCGGTATAGGTGCCGCTCTTTACAGTGGCGGTGCCGCCATACTGAACAGCCACCGCACAATTCAAGTACGTGCCATCTCCGGTTCTGATATCCGTAACTTTGATCTCGCAATTTTCCAATGTTGCATTGCGTCCAACCTGCACGCAGCCGCCGTATTTTGCGGTCAGCTTCATGTCGGTGAACGATGCGGTCTTGGTTTCAAAGGCAGCGCCTAAGAACGCATTAATACCAGTGATATTATAGGTACCACCAGAGACAACGACCTCACCGCAGCTGGAAGCCTTCACAACGCGCTCGTCCGTCTCGGCGCTGACATTGTTCAGGACCAACTTGCTCTCACTGCCCACCGTAAACAATGCAGTGTAGTGATAGCTGTCGCTTGCGCAGGTGCTGCCGGTATAAGATCCACCGTTAACAGTTACCGTAGAACCAGCAGAACCCTCGCGAAGGTCAACAAAGCCCCACACTTTTGCCTCCCAGTTGGTATCATGCGTATCTCCCATCGTCATACCGCTCCCTGCGGTCGTGCCGTCGATGGTCAAATTTACCTTTTCAGCAGTGACCCAAATCGCGCTGTTTTTTACGGTAGCTGTTGATGCCGTCGCAGCAGTCAGTACATGACCGTTCAGATCAAGCGTCATGCTCTTCGTGACTTCAATCGGCTTGGTAACGGTCACGTCCTTCAGCAGCTTGATGGTGTCGCCGTCCTTGGCGGCGGTGATAGCGTCGGAGAGGGTGGAGTACTCCCTTGCCCCGATCATAGCGACCGCATCCTCGTTCGGCTTCACCCAATGACCCTTCGAAACCTCCACAAGCACTTCGTTGGCGTTCTTGTTAACAATATCGCCATCGCCGTAATCAGTACCGGCGGCAACGACCTTGTTGTCAATGATCACAAGACCGGCTTTGCCGACCTCTTTACGGCCGAAGATGTTGCCTTCGGGCTTTTGGGTGCTTGCATTTTCCTGCGTCAAGGTATTCTGGCTTGCGGAAGTAGCAGCGTCAACGGTGACCTGACCGACATTCGCCGTGCCGACCAGATCGCCGACGCGCCAGCTCTTTCCCGTCTCAGTGCACTTCAGAGTGCTGTCCTTTACAGTGCAGCCCGTGATGGTGTGATAGGTGGCGGGATTCGCACCGGCGTGACCGATCAGGCCGCCGACAGAGCCCTTCGCCTCAATCGTCACATTCTCGACGGAGCAGTTTGTAAGCGTGACCTTGGTATCGACCGGGCCGTCGTTCGGTTTGTTATAGCCGGATGTCCAGCCGATCAGACCGCCGACGCGCGCGCCGCCGGTGCTGACAATTTTGCTGTTCTTCAGATGGCAGTTATCCAGTTCGATTCGAGTCATGGAATCCACGCAGTTGATAAATGCGCCGATTCCCTGATCATTCGTTGTGTCGTTGATATCCGCATCAGCAATGGTCAGATCCTTGATCACAATGCCGGATTTGCCCGCAAAGCCGCCCGCAAACAAGGGGGCGCTCAAGCCGGTGATGGTCTTGCCGTTGCCGTTCAGGGTGATGACGCCCTGACCATGGTATCCATCCACACTCACCGGCGTCCAGCTCTTACCGGTCATATTGATGTCGTCCAGCAGCTCGATCACGGTGTCGCCGGTTTTGTCTGTGGCCGCAAAGGCGTCGGCGAGGGTGGGATACTCGGTATCGCCGATTTTGGCAACATACGACATTTTAACCTCGCCTGTGGTCGCGTCAAAATTTGCACCAGGCGCAAGGTAGTCATTGTTGATTCCTCCGGGGAACGTACCGGCTGTGATGTTGAACTCGTTCTTGGCGGCTTCGGCATCCTTTTGGGCTGTAATATTAAAGTCACCGCTGATGCCGGTGCCGTTGGCCTCGATGGTGACTTTCTGCTCGCCCTTAGAGCCTTCAATGTCCTTCTGAAGCAGGCCCTTAGTGCAGTCCGTAGCGGTCACAGTCGTCAGCGTGATATTCGTAGGCTTGGAAGCAACGATAGCCGCCTTTTCAGTCAGACCGTCAAAGCTCGTGTCCGTGACCGTCACCGTGGGCGCAACATCCAAATCCCCCTCGTTGTAGGTCTTGATGCCGCGCGTGCCGGTGAAGGTGCTGCCCTTCACTTCGGTATTGCCGCCGTAGTTCCACAGATTGAACTTACCAGAAGTATCATTGGTGAACTGGCATCTGTCAAACACCGTCTTGCCGTACTGGTTGTTGCACACGCCGTTCGGGAAAACACAGTTCGTGTAGGTCACGGTGTTTTCCGCCGCGCCGGTGTTGCGGAGCCAGCAGGTGAAGTAATTGGTGCTGTGACCGTAGTCACCACCATAAGTTGGATTAGGTTTGCTCAGCTTCAGGTTTGTAAAACTGACATCGATGTCGTACTTCTGATCAGCCAAGATTGCAAGACCGCCGGTGATGCAGATTTCCGCATCGTCGTTTATGCCAACGAACGCGACCTTGGAGAGGTCGGCCAGACCAGCTTTTGCGACCTGCACCCAGCCGGTATCAGTCACATCAACCTTACCACTGATCTCATAGGTGATGACGCCGTTTTCGTCAGGCGCCGCCGCATTGACGGCGTCGCTAAACGAACTATAGGTCTCCCCCCCTACCTTGATCGGTCCAGCGCCTGTCGCCCCCTCCGCCAGGGCTGCCGTCGGTAAGAGCGACAGCGCCATCGCGAGGCATAGTAAAATGGATAGCAGCTTATGTTTCATAATGATCCTCCTACAGTATATGTTTTCTGCGGCTCCCCGCAGTTGAGCACCTATTATATTAGTGTGTCGGTTTCTCCGGCTGCCCGGCTAAGATCGCCGTACATTGGCTCAGCGGCCTGCCTGCGCAGACGGGGCAGCCGCAGCGCTGCTTTCCTGTACGGCTGCTGATGACCGATTTCCACGCGTGGCCGTTTTCACACAGCCACCATGCCTTCCGGCTGCTGCCGGGCGTTACCTGCTGCGGCGTGAAACTGCCGTTAAGGGTCGGATGCCACTGCGATGCGATCACCGGCTCCTTGGTCTCCAGATCATTAAATCCCGGTAGGACCTTGCGGTTGGTGCAGTACGGGCAATCGCTTTCCCTGTTCACACGGTGGGCGATGACCGCACAGAAGGAATGCCCCTTGTCACAGAGCCACCACACGCGGCGATTGGAATATGCGCTCACCGCCTCCGGCGTCAGCGCGCCGTTCTTTTTCCGGTCCCACTGGACCGCAAGCCGCGGATGCAGCGAAGCGAGATCATTAAATCCGGACAGGACCTTTTGTCCCGCGCAGAACGGACAGCCTGCATTTGATGTGACGCGGCTGGCAACGCTCGCCTGCCAGCTATGTCCTTTCGGGCACCTCCACCAGACCTTCCGGTGTGCTCCCGGCATGACCTGCGTCGGCAGCAACGAGGAATTCTTTTCTGTGTCCCAGTCCGAAAGCAGATCAGGGAATTTTGCCGCCAGAGAGTTTTCCTCCGGCAGAACAGCGCGGCCCGCGCAGACGGGACAGCCCGTTCCCCGCGCGCGGATTCTGACTTCGGAACGGTAGGAATGGCCTTGGGGGCATCGCCACCATACCTTTTGATGGCTTCCGTAGGTCACATCCTTCGGCGTGAGCGGCGCATTGCGTTCATCGTCCCATTGTGCCAGCAGGTGAGTTTGTTCATGCCCGGCGCAGAAATCGTACAGAGACGGATGGATCGCTGCTCACCTCCCGCAGAATAGTTGTCCGCCTGCAATACAGGCGGAAGGGTCTTTTATCGCGCATTGTGTATCTGGCACAGTGGATAAAAATGTACGCTTTTTTAGTCGGCTTTAAGCTGTTA
>OHDX01000208.1_pt1 | contig 13937 bp, 10 predicted proteins | sample 1567051 | NCBI WGS metagenome assembly OHDX01 (sample SAMEA3879502, study PRJEB24766) | human gut metagenome | biome: human-associated habitat; feature: feces | place: USA | collected 1985/1987
AAGTGTTGGAGATGTTATTTCGTGGCGAAGGCCGGGAAAGATCGGTCGGCATGGTGTACTTGGCTTTGTTCTCGGAAGTGTTTTTCAAGGACGGGAAGGTTTTTTTGAACAAGCGTTATTATGTCTGTAAGCGCGGCGAGTTTGTCGGACAATGTGAAGAACTGGCGAAAAGATGCGGGATGTGTACGAAAACTCTGAACCGAAGTCTTGTTTGGTTGCAAGAAAAGGATTTGATCGGACTGAAGCGACTTAACGGCGGGATTCGTGTTTGTGTCTGCGGATACGATTCGATCATGGGGATCCGTCGTAAGGAAGCAGGGAAGGATGCGCCGGAGCAATCCGCTTTCCTCGCCCTGGAAGAGGCCGAACGCCGTATGGGCGGACGAAGCATGCAGTTCGATTGTTGTACCGCAGACGGGGAAGGAGGCTTGCAATGATGAACGGTGAAGAAACGGACGGAGGAATCTCTTTGGGCGATATGGAAAAGGCGTTGGTCTGCCTGTTGATGACCTCGATGGAAGCGCCGGTGCAGGCGGAGTCTGCAGGGCTGACTCAGGAAATGTTTGCGGATGCTTCGTTGGGATTCGTCTATGAAGTGATCATGAAAATTTATGCAACGGGGGTACGGCCGGACATGGTGCTGGTGGAACGCGGAATGCGCGAAGCGGACGAGGAACTGGCTGCCAAGCTGGGCGGTTTGTCGTTCCTGTTGCCCTACATGCTGAATGTGCGCCACGACGGGAACGTGGCGGCCTATGTGGAAGGAATCAAGAAACAATATAAGCTGAGATGCCTCGTCACGTTGTTCGGGACGATGGCGTTCAAGGCTGGCAAGGTATCGTCCGTCCCGGAGGAACTGGTCGACGAGGCGGAGCGCCTTCTGATGCAGTTCCGCCAGAAGACGGCCGAGGGCGCTCCGGTGCGTACGATCGGCGAACTGGCTGCCGAGGCGGTGTCCTGGCATTATCGTCGCTTTGGCGGTGAGCTGGAGGCCGAACAGGTGAAGAGCGGGCTTGCCGAGTTCGACTATGTGACCGGAGGGTTCCACAATACGGAGCTGACGATCGTCGCCGGACGGCCGAGCGACGGGAAGACGGCGGTGACGTTGCAGATGGCCCTGAACGCGGCGCGTGCCGGGAAATCGGTCTGCTTCTTCAGCCTGGAGATGTCGAGCCTGCAAATGTTGAACCGTGTGCTGGCAGGGATGACGGACGTGAACCCGGATCACCTGCGCATCAACAAGCCGACCGGACGCGAGTTGGGACAGTTGGAAGAGGCTGCCCTCCGGTTGAAGGACTTGCCTTTCTATCTCGACTATACGGTAGGGGCTACCGTCGAGCAGATACGGGCGAAAGTGCTGCTGCAATGCCGCCTGGGAAAATGCGACCTGGTGGTCGTGGACTACCTGCACCTTTTGGGCGGCGACCGCCGGAAGGGGGAGACACAGGAACAGATGGTGGGACGGAATGTAAGGGCGTTGAAGCAACTGGCGTTGGACAGCAATTGTCCGGTGCTGACGGTTTCGCAGATGAATCGTGCCTGCGAGGCGCGTGCCGACAAGGCGTATCTGCCGGTGATGAGCGACCTGCGCGATTCGGGGACGATCGAGCAGGTGGCGGATTGCGTGGCGTTCATCTACCGTCCCGAACGCTATGGCTTCACCCGCGACGAAAAGACGGGGCATAGCTTGGTGGGGGTCGGCAAGATCTATATCGCGAAGAACCGTAACGGTTCGACGGGGATCGCCCGTTTCCGGTACAACCCTTCGTTCACCCGTATCACGGACTATATACAGCCCGGTACGCAAACCTCTTTAGGGTTATGACGAAGCAAGAGATACAAGAACTGAAAGCCTCCCTGTCGATCAGGGAGGTGATCGGGCGTTATACGAAACTGAACCGTGTCGGTCGCCGATGGATGGGGCTTTGCCCGTTCCACGGGGATCGGCATCCTTCCCTTTCCGTCAATGAGGAGAAGGGGAGCTTTGTTTGCTATGCTTGCGGAGAGAGGGGAGATGTGTTCGCCTTTGTCAGCAAGATCGAGAACGTCGGCTTTGTCGAGGCGGCGAACAAATTGTCGATTGACAGTGGACAGTTGGCTATTGAAGGGAAAGACAATAAGGAGGCGAGGTTGTTGCCGGAACGGTTGGTAATCAAGGAGAAAAAAGAAAATAGCGACGCGGAGCAATTGCCCGTTGTCAATTCTCAATTGTCAATTGAAAACGAAGCTTTCCTGGCTTTGTTGCTGCCCGCGGGTAGCGGATGTTCGGAACTGACGCCTACCTGGTTGGATTTCGGGGTGGGGCAGTCGCCCTGCTTGGTTCCCGAACGCTGGAAAGCGATGCGGAACCGGCTGGTGTTCCCTGTGCGCGACGAGGAGGGCCGGTTGGCCGGGTTTGCCGCGCGGAGGTTGTCGGACGAAGATCGGGATAAACCGAAATATGTCAATTCGGAAACGGGCGGGCTGTATCGGAAAAGCGAACTGTTGTACGGGTTGTATGAGGCACGGGAGGCGATCTGCCGGGAGGGGAGCGTCTTTCTGGTGGAAGGATATAAGGATGTGCTGGCTATGCATGCGGCGGGGTTCAGGCATACGGTGGCGTTGTGCGGGACGGCGCTTTGTACGGGGCACATTGCTTTGTTGAAACGATATACGACATCTGTCCGCGTGATGCTGGATGCCGACAAGGCGGGGCGCAAGGCGGCGGATGCGGTTGTCCCGACGCTTGCAGGCGAAGGGATGGAGGCGGTGAGGATCGGGCTGCCGGAAGGGGACGATCCGGACTCGCTCTTTCGTCGGCTGGGGAGAGAGGCGTTTGCCGCTTACGTCCGTGAGGCGGTGCGGCAGACCCGGCCTTCGGAAGAACAGGTGTTGCTCGGACGCATCCGGAAAGGCATCGGGCTTTTGTCCGGTGTGGCGGAAGCGGAGAAACGGGAACGCTTGTTACGGGTGCTGGAGGATTGCCTGACGCAGTTGAAGGGCTTGTCCGTCGGTGCTTGCCGTCCGGCGACAATGGACTGGAGGTGGATATGACCGGGACGTCGGATGATGAAGAAGGAAAATGGAAAAACCGTTCCACCACGCTCCGGAGGCTGGGACGGCAATATAGCCCGGATGTCACGCCCGAAGTGGCTTCCAGGCGCTTGAAACAGTGGATCGTCGGCAATCCCGTCCTGCTCGGACTCTTGCACGAGAACGGCTGGACGGCTTCGCGGCGGGTGCTGACGCCAAAGCAGGTGGAACAGATTGTGCGGGTCCTTGGGGAACCTTGAAAACAGAATATGAAACATAAAATAATAAAGAAAACCCTATTGACAATCGGCATTTCATTGTCGATTGTCAATTCTCATTTGTCAATCGCCCAACGCTCGTTGGGTGTTTCCGGTCTGCTGAACATCCCTTCGGCCGATATGCAGGAGGACGGTACGTTCATGGCAGGAGGCAATTACCTGCCTCAGGAGATGCTGCCTCAGGAGTGGGGATATAATTCGGGAAACTATTTCGTGAACCTGACGTTCCTGCCGTTTATGGAGGTGGCCTACCGGTGCACGTTGCTGAAGGTCGAGAGTACCGGCAAATGGAACCAGGACCGTTCGGTCTCCCTGCGTCTGCGTCCGTTGAAGGAGGGGAAATGGTGGCCGTCGGTCGTGATCGGTTCGAATGACTTGCTGACGACCGGCGAATTGAATCCTTTCCTGGATTCGGGCGGAAATCGTTATTTCTCTTCCGTCTATGCGGTCGGGACGAAACATTTCGGTTTCTACGGCCATGATATCGGCGTGACGGTGGGAGGGCATGTGCCGTTTCGCAGCAGGAGCGAGAACAAGGGGGTGTTCGGCGGGGTGAGCTACCGTCCGGCGTTCCTGAAGCCGCTAGAGGTGATGGCGGAATATGACTCGAAGGCGGTGAACATGGGAGTGTCGGCACGGCTGTTCGACCATTTTTCCTTGTATGCCTATTGCTACGATTTCAAGACGGTGGCGGGTGGAATCCGGTATGAGCTGACGCCCCGTCAGCGTGTGTTCAACCCCGACGAGGTCCGTATGCCCTGGGACGGACGGGTGGAGCTGGTGCTGTATCCGCAGATCTCGCTGAGCAATTCGTGGCTGGACAAGATATACGGGGCGGTGATCAATATCGCTCCGGCGGTGGAGGCGCGGCTTTGGAAAGGGGCGGCTTTCACGGGGCAGGTGATCCTGCCGGTTTGGAACAATATGGTCGGGCAGATGGACTATATCCGGGCCGGGGTGCTGACCTTGAGTCAAGAGTTCGGATTGCCCGGAGGGGCGTTCGGACGGGTGACGGTCGGCAACTTCACGAACAACCGGATGGGGGCGGACCTGAAACTGCGCTATGCGACGCCGGATGATCGTTGGATGTTCGGCTTGGAAGGCGGTGTGACCGGATCGTCCACCTTCTACGAGGGCAAGTGGCAGGTGTCGAATTGGAAGAGGGTGAGCGGGGCGGCGGAGGTTCGTTTCCGCGAAAGGCATTTCAATATGGATTTCAACTTGGGCGTACACCGGTATATCTATGGCGACTATGGGGTGCGGGTGGACTGCATCCGCCATTTCGGACGGACGACGGCCGGCTTGTATGCCATGTACACGGGGGGCGAGGCGAACGGCGGTTTCCATTTTGCCGTCCCGTTGCCGCAATGGGGCAAGTCGCGCAAGGTGAGGGTGCGCCTGCCGGAATATTACCAGATGGAATATTCGGGACAGAGCGGCCTTGAATACTTCCGCCGGAAACTCGGACAGGACTACGAGACTCGGCCGGATGAGAGCAATAGTGTTCCTTATGATAGGAGGAGGGATGATTCATGAATTATTGCTGAAAAGAGAGATGGGGGATGAATAATTGTATAATAAATAATATAATGTTTTATTTTTAATGAGTATGAAAAAGAAAAATTTCTGGAGCGCAGTGCTGGCTATGGGCTTGGCTGCGACATTGAGTGTGGGATTTGTAGGATGTAGCGATGATGACGAACCGACACCTGAAATCGTGACCGATAATCCATTGGATAAGGAGGTCTACTATATCGCAGGTAAGGTGACGGAAGGAGGCAAGTCGCTGGAAGGTGTCGAGGTCAGCGCGTCGGGCAAATCGGTCAAGACGGCTGCCGACGGGACGTACCAGTTGGCGATGGACAAGGTCGGAACCTATGTTGTGACGTTTGCAAAGGACGGATATGTGACAGTTACGGCTGACGCGATGATCCCTTCGGGCACGCCGAAACATGGTAGTGTGGCTTTGTCGCAGACATTGACATCTTTGGCTGCTTCGGTGACCGTATCGGCTGATAAGGACGCGGTCGTATATGATGAACGTACGCATGTGGCCGAACTGCATATCCCGGCCGGGGCAGTTCCGGAAGATACCGATATCACGATGACCGAGTATGTGAAAGGGGTAAAAGTGGAAGGCGATCATGCCAGTCTGTCGACTATCAACTGCACGCCTGACGGTCTGGAGTTTGGAAAGGATGTGGAAGTGGTGATCAAGAACACGACCAGCAATGCGATCAGCTTCGCCGACGTGAAGCATTTCGTGGAAGAAGGCAATGACTGGAAAGAAATAGGAACGGCTGATTTTGATGCGGACCGCAACGCTTATGTCTGCTCGTTGGACGGTTTCTCTAACCACTCTTTCGGAACGGTTTATTCGGAATCCGCTGCCGGAAGCTCGACGGAAAACTTGTCTACCGTCACAATCGACAACCTGGGCAAGATGGAAGCTGCCGAGCAGGAAGTGAACGGTAAGCAGAAGATCGGTTGGGAGATCGAAGGTGACCTGAAACAGCAGTTGAGTAGCGCGTTCTCCGCTTTGAGCAGTTCTGATGTTGACAAACTGGCAAGCCAGCTGAACACGGCTATCACGTCTACCAAAGGTTCGACTGCCGGTGTGGAAGAAATTCCTTTCTCTTTAGGTACGGCCAAGGCTGATGGCGACCAGAAAGTGACGATCGACATGAAGGCCAAGAAGAACCTCTCTTCCTTCTCTGTCAACTTCAACTACCAGGGCCGCGTCGTTCCGTTTAGCGTGAAGGTGGCAACTTATGCCGGTGTAAGCACGACGATCACCAAGGAAGGCGGCGCAAGCCATCCGGGACATTCCGGCGGTGTTATCCAATAAACCGTAATTACTTATTTTAATCAGGAAAGAAGAGAAAAAATCTGGAATTATATATTGATGTGCGTGGTGGTACTCTGTACCTCCTGCGCATCTTCGAAGAAAGTGGTTTACTTGCAGGATGTCGTCCCGCTGAAGCAGCAGGATATCGAGCAGAAGTACGAGGTGTATGTCCATAACGACGATTTGCTGGCGATCATGGTGAACAGCAAGAACCCGGAACTGGCGTTGCCGTTCAATATGCCGATGGTATCGTACCAGTTGGGAAGCGAAAGCGGAGGACAGCAGCGTGTGCTGGGCTATCTGGTGGATACCAATGGGGACATCGATTTCCCGATCCTCGGCAAGTTGCATGTGGCGGGGCTGACTCGTTTGCAGTTGACCGATATGATCAAGCAACGCCTGATAGACGAGGACCTGATCAAGGACCCGATCGTGACGGTGCAGTTCCTGAACTACAAGGTGTCGGTGATGGGTGAAGTGAACCGTCCGGGATCGTTCAATATCTCCGGCGACCGTATCACCCTGTTGGAGGCCTTGAGTATGGCGGGCGACCTGACGATCTATGGACGACGCGACCGGGTGGCCGTGATCCGCGAGAAGGACGGGAAGCGGATGATCCTGATGCATGATCTCCGTTCGTCCGATATCTTCAATTCTCCTTGCTATTATTTGCAGCAGAACGATATCGTGTATGTCGAACCGAACAAGGCGAAAGCGGGGCAGAGCGAGATCAACCAGAACAAGTCGGTGGGAGTGTGGTTGTCCGCCGCTTCGATCCTGGTTTCCATCGCGTCTCTGATTGTGACATTAACAAAGTAAAAAAAGAGAACCTATGAACACAGAACAAGAAACGAACACCCGCGTGGAAGAGAGCGAATTGAACCTGGGGGACATCCTGCAAACGGTGTTGGCTAACTGGTATTGGTTTGTTCTGTCTGTCGTGGTATGTGCCGGAGCGGCGTTCCTCTATCTGAAGTGGGCGCCCAAGGTATATACCCGGACGGCTTCGGTACTGATCAAGGACGATGCGAAGGGTGGTGCGATGAGCGAGTCGGCCGCTTTCGAGGATTTGGGGCTTTTCGGTACGAAGCGGAATGTGGATAACGAGGTGCTGGTATTCAAGTCCAGACGGTTGATGACCGAAGTGGCGCGCAACCTGCATCTGGATGTGAGCTACACGGTAAAAGACGGGCTGCGGACGGTGGAACTGTACACTCAGTCACCCGTACAGCTCTCTTTCCCGGATGCGGAAGAGGCACAGGCTTTTTCGTTGAAGGCGGTTCCTGTCTCCGGAAAGGAGGTGGTATTGTCCGGATTCACCCTCGGCGGGCGGGAGGTGGCGGACGGCAAGCCGGTGAAGGTGGCACTGAACGACACGGTCACGACGCCTGTCGGCCGGGTGGTGGTGGTCCCGTCGCTTTATTACGGCGACAAGTATTTCAATACGGTCGTGCAGGTGACGAAATCGCCGTTGCAGGATGTGGCGCTCCGCTTCCAGGGAGGCTTGCAGGCTACTTTGGCGAACAAGGCATCGACGATCATCAACCTGACGCTTCAGGATGTCTCCATCCCGCGTGCGGAGGATGTGATCAACACGCTGATCTCCGTCTACAACACGGATGCGATCAACGACAAGAACCAGATCGTGATGAACACTTCCAACTTCATCAACGACCGTCTGATCGTGATCGAGAAAGAACTGGGGGATGTGGATTCGGATATCGAGTCGTACAAGCGGGAACACCAACTGACGGATATCTCGTCTGAGACGGGCATGTACCTGCAGACCTCTAGCCAATACCGCCAGGAGGGATTGAGTCTGGAGAACCAGTTGAGCCTGGCGAAATACATCAAGAACTACCTGACGGACCCCGGCAAGAGTTCGGACCTGATCCCGGCGAACACGGGCATATCGGATGTGAACATCGAGTCGCAGATCGGGGAGTTCAACGAGATGTTGCTGAAACGCGACAAGCTGATCAGCAACAGCAGTAGTAAGAACCCGGTGGTGCAGGACCTGAACAATTCGCTGATCGCGATGAAGCAGACCATCATCCGTTCGGTGGATAACCTGATCGTCGGCCTGAACATCAAGATCAAGAATATCCGGGCGCAGGAGGAACAGACGAGCCGCCGTATCTCGGCCGTGCCGACCCAGCAGAAGGAGGTCCTTTCGGTGGAACGCCGCCAGAAGATCAAAGAGGAACTGTATCTCTACCTGTTGAACAAGCGTGAGGAGAACGAGTTGACGCAGCGGATGACGGAAAGCAACGCACGTATCATCGACCCGGCGGCGGGAAGCAATGCTCCGGTGGCTCCGAAGTCGATGATGATCCTGTTGGCTTCCATCGTGCTGGGATGTGCGATACCGGCAGGTGTCTTGTGGCTGTTGGCAGTCAGCGACACGAAGGTGCGCTCGCGGAAGGATGTGGAAGGGGTACTCTCCGTGCCGTTCCTGGGCGAGATTCCGATGCGCGACAAGAAGGACAAGAGCGAGGTGGTGGTGCATGAGAACGGCCGCGACTCGGTTTCGGAGGCGTTCCGTATCGTGCGTACCAATATGGACTTCATGCGGGTGAAGGATAAGAAGATGCAGGTGGTGATGTTCACCTCGTTCAATCCGGGAGCCGGCAAGACGTTCGTCTCCATGAACCTGGCGATGAGTTTCGCCCTTACGCACAAGAAGGTCGTTTTGGTCGACCTCGATATCCGCAAGGGAACGCTCAGTTCGCATGTCCATGTATCGGACAAGGGTGTCACCAATTATCTGTCCGGTCGTATCGACAATGTCGATGAGATCATCCGGCAGAACGAGTTGTGCGACAAGCTGGATATCATCCATGCCGGTCCTGTTCCGCCTAACCCGGCTGAACTCTTGCTGGGGGACAGGTTGGAGACTTTGATCGCCGAGCTGCGTAAGCGGTATGATTATATCATCCTGGACAACGTACCGGCCGGTGTGGTTGCCGATGCGGTGATCGTCAACCGGGTGGCCGACCTGACGATCTATGTCGTCCGTGCGGGCAGAATGGACCGCCGTGCCCTTCCCGAAGTGGAGAAACTCTACCAGGAAGGCAAGCTGCGTAACATGAGCCTGATCCTGAACGGGACGGTTTACAAGCATGGCGCGTACGGCTACCGTTACGGGTATGGCTACGGTTATTCCTACGGCTATGGGTATGGTTACGGACAACGTAAAAATAAATAGAAAAGATGTTTTCCCTACTTTTTCCAAAGAAGAACGCGGTTCACACCGATTTGTTGAGGGGGACGGCAGATGTGCATTCACATCTGCTGCCCGGTGTGGACGACGGTGTGCAGAGCGCCGATGATATGCAGGCGGCTCTGAATGCGATGCAGAAGGCTGGTGTGGAACGTGTTTTCCTGACTCCTCATGTAATGGCGGACCTGCCTGACAACCGGCGCAGTTACTTGCAGGATCGTTTTGCTTGTATGAAACAGTTTGCCCCGGAAGGGATCGAGTTGAGGCTGGCGGCGGAGTATATGCTGGACGTCGGTTTCCGTTTGCAGATGGCAGACGGCCTCTTGACGTATGCGGACAGGCAAGTCCTGGTCGAGACTTCCTATCTCTCGCCTCCTCCCGACTATCTGAACTTGCTTTACGAACTGAGCTTGGAGGGCTACACGCCTGTCTTGGCTCACCCGGAACGGTATATGTATATGACGAAGGAGGATTATTTCCGGCTGAAGGACAAGGGGTACAAGTTCCAGCTGAACCTGTTCTCACTTGCCGGCGTGTATGGCGCCCGTCCTGCCAAATATGCCGCATACCTGATGAAGGAAGGCTTCTACGATTATGCCGGCTCCGACCTGCATCATCCCGACGATTACAAGAGAAACCTCGCCCGCCTGAAACTTTCGGGCAAAATGCTCGACGGTCTCAGAGAGGTGCTGGAGAATAACAAGGGACTATAGTTTTTATTTATCATGCCATAGATAAAACTGATGAGCTTTCTACATGCCTCTTGATAATTCTGCATACCTTTGCATTTAACAAATCTAAATAAACCAATAATTATGCTTAACACTATTCTTTGTAAGAGGACGGCATTACCTTTAGGGCTGCTTTCATTGGCTCTGGTTCTGCCTTCGTGTGGTTCCTCCGAATACAAGAAGTATGCGGACAATCAGGCAAAACAGGTTGCTTCCATCCTTCGTGAGAACGGATGCATGCAGTGTCACTCGGCTACGGCGGCGACTCCTTTCTACGGTAATCTTCCTCTGATCGGTCCGACTGTCAAGGCGGATATGCGGGAAGGTACGCGTTATCTGGATCTGACGGCGATGCTGGAGGCGCTCGACAATGGCAAACTCGTTTCCGAAGCCGACCTGGCCAAGGTGGAAGATGCCGCTCTCTCAGGTTCCATGCCTCCCGCCAAGTATTCGCACATGCCGATGCACTGGGGGACAAACCTCGATAGCGACGAAAAGGCGGTCTTGCTTTCCTGGGCGAAGGATGTCCGTAAGAAGAACTATTCGACACCTACCGTCGCCGAAGAATTTGCCAATGAGCCTGTGCAACCGTTGATGGCTTCCATCCCGACCGATTCGGCCAAGGTAGCGTTGGGGTTCGATCTTTATCATGACACCCGTCTTTCCGGCGATAACACGATCTCGTGTGCTACCTGCCACGGGTTGGCGACTGCCGGTGTGGACCGCAAACAATATTCCGAGGGGATAGACGGACAGTTCGGCGGCGTGAATGCTCCGACTGTGTATAACTCGGCTTTGAATATCCTGCAGTTTTGGGACGGACGTGCTGCCGACCTGAAGGAACAGGCTGCCGGGCCTCCTTTGAACCCGGTTGAAATGGGCAGCCACTCGTTTGACGAGATTTCGGCCAAGCTGGCGGAAGACAAGGAGTTGAGCAAACGTTTCCTCGAAGTGTATCCGGAAGGTTTCAACCAGTCTACGATTACCGATGCTATCGCCGAGTTTGAAAAGACGTTGCTCACGCCGAGCCGCTTCGACAAGTATCTGATGGGTGATAAGACGGCTCTGACTGCCGAGGAGGTCGCAGGCTACGAATTGTTTAAGGAGAATAAATGCGCTACTTGCCATACGGGGGTGAACCTGGGTGGACAGTCTTTCGAATACATGGGTATCAAGGATAATTATTTCGATTATCGCGGCACGGGGCTGACGGATGGTGACAACGGACGTTATTCCGTCACGAAGAACGAACAGGATCGCCATCGTTTCAAGACGCCGACTCTGCGTAACGTGATGCTTACCCCGCCGTATATGCACGACGGTTCGATCGCGACGATCGAAGATGCCATCCGCATCATGCACCAGTTCCAGATCGGTAAGAACATCTCGGACGCGGATACCAAGAGCCTCGTGGCGTTCCTGAACACGCTCACCGGAGAATATAAGGGTGAGTTGTTACAATAAAATCGAGCTGCTACAATAAAATCAAGAGCTTTGCGTTATTGTAAAGTAAAACGATAACGTGTATGCCCTTCCGCCTGGTACATATCATCCTTCTGTTGGTCGCTTTCGCGGGCACGGGGGATGTGTGGGGCCAGGAGGAAGGGCTTGCTTCTTATTACCACAACCGTTTCCACGGCCGTAAGGCCGCCAGCGGGCGGGTCCATGATGCGGATGAGCTGGTTGCTGCCCACCGCACATATCCTTTCGGCACTTTCCTGCGTGTCACCAACCTGTCCAATATGAAGCGGGTGATCGTCTGTGTCACCGATCGCGGTCCTTTCCGCAAAGGACGTATCATCGATGTCTCTGCCGGTGCGGCCGAACTTCTGGATTTTAAGAAGAAAGGTCTTGCCCGTGTCCGTATCGAGGTTGTTCCGGGCAAGATAGATCTTAGCCTCCTCGTCCTTCTCTATCCCAAGATTCCTTTTTTGGAAGTGGATCATCTTCGGGTGAGGCCGCCTTACAGGATCGGAAAGAACAAATGATCTGATGATTTTTATCCTATATTTGTAGTCCGATACACAAAAACATGTAATGGCAAAGATATTATTAGTAGAAGATGAAATAAACATCGCCTCTTTCATCGAGCGGGGCTTGCAGGAGTTTGGTCATGAAGTCCGCGTGGCCAATGACGGGCAGGCCGGCTGGGAGTTGGTTCAGCAGGAGGATTTCCAATTGTTGATACTCGACATCATCATGCCGAAGATGAACGGTCTGCAACTCTGTAAACAGTATCGCCAGACGTATGGCTACCAGTCGCCCGTTATCATGCTGACCGCCTTAGGGACGACGGACGATATCGTGAACGGACTGGATGCCGGTGCCGACGACTATCTGGTGAAACCTTTCAGTTTCCAGGAACTGGAAGCCCGTATCAAAGCCCTTTTACGGCGTACGGGGGCGGAACCTGCCGTACCGCTTCTGAGTTGTGGAGACCTGACACTCGATCCGTCCAGCCACCGGGCGATCCGTGGCAAGGTAGTGATCGACCTGACCGTAAAGGAGTACCGCCTGCTCGAATATCTGATCCGGAACCGGGGGACGGCACAGAGCCGGCTGACCTTGCTGAAAAATGTCTGGGACAAGAACTTCGATACGAATACGAATGTGGTGGATGTCTATGTCAATTACCTGCGTAGCAAGATCGACAAGGATTTCGACCGCAAACTGATCCGCACCGTAGTGGGAGTGGGCTATATGATGGAAGCATGAAGACCGGGAATAAGATTGCTCTTTTTTATACGGCTATCACGATCGGTATTATTTCGGTGGTGACAGTCGTTTTCTATTTTGTGGCGACCGACTATATCAGCCGCCTCTACTATTCCTATCTGACGGAGAAGGCATACGCGACGGCACAGAAGCATTGGGAGAAGGATGAGTTGGACGAGGAAGATTATGCCCGTATCCAGCAGCATTATGAGGAGACGTTGCCTGTTGCAGCGGAAATCTTGCTGAACGCCGACAGCATAACGGAGGCGCATAGCGTCTTGTCCCGTTACCTGACCGATGAGAAGATCGCTTCCCTGTATGCAGGCAATGTGGTTCGTTTCCATGAAGGGAAAGAATTAGGAGCGGCTGTCTACTATCCGGATAATGAGGGCAATTTTATCGTACTGGTTGTGTCGAGCAACCAGTACGGCGGGGATATCCAGCACCGGATCGGCTGGCTGTTGTTGGGGATGCTGGTGATCAGTGCCGTCCTGGTCTATTTCGTCGGCCGTTTGTATGCGACCCGCATGGTCGACCGTATCGATGCGGCTTACCAGAGTGAGAAGTCTTTTATCAGCAATGCATCTCATGAACTGAATAATCCGCTTACGGCCATCCAGGGAGAATGCGAGATCAGCTTGCTGAAGGAACGTACGTCGGCCGAATACCAGGCAGCATTGGGGCGTATCGCTTCCGAAACGAAACGCATCATCCTATTGATGAAGAACCTGCTTTTCCTTTCTCATGGGGATAAGGAGATCCTGAAGAATGCACGTGAGACGGTTTTGCTGGCCGACTTCCTGATGCAGTTCGTGGGTAACCGCGTTCGTTTTACAACCGACCATTTCGCTTTCGCTATCGAGGCGAATCCGCATCTGCTGAAGATCGCTATCGGCAACATCTTGAATAATGCATGTAAATATTCGGGAGAAGCGCCTGTCGAGATGCAGCTGAAAGGTTCTGTCCTGACCATTACGGACATGGGAATCGGTATTCCGGAGGAGGAGATCGCCCGTGTGTACCAGCCTTTCTATCGTGCCTCCAACACACGGGAGTTCGCCGGGCATGGTATCGGACTCAGTCTTTCCATGCGTATCCTAAGAAGCTACGGGGCGGAAATCACGATTACG
>OHDX01000211.1_pt1 | contig 13895 bp, 8 predicted proteins | sample 1567051 | NCBI WGS metagenome assembly OHDX01 (sample SAMEA3879502, study PRJEB24766) | human gut metagenome | biome: human-associated habitat; feature: feces | place: USA | collected 1985/1987
GTCAAATCTTTCCACATTTCCCCGCTTGACAGACGGGACTGCAAAGATAGGCATAATTTCGGAATCTGCAAAACAAAAGCCACCGCGTCGGGCGGTGGCTCCTGCACATTTTATATATAGGTCACTTCGGCGGCAACTCGAAAATCGTTGCCGCCGAACCCGGACGGTCTCCGCTATTTTCCGAGCATCTTTTTCACTTCGGCGGCGACGGTTGCCCCGTTGTAGCCGAACTTCTCGTCGAGCACCTTGTAGGGGGCCGACCAGCCGAAATGGTCGAGACCGTGGATCACGCCGTTCTCGCCCACCAGTCCCCGGAGATTGACCGGAAGACCCGAAGTCATGCCGTAGCGCGCAACGCCCGCAGGCAGCACGCTCTCCTGGTACGAACGGGGCTGGTCGCGGAACAGCCCCTCGCTCGGGACGTTCACCACGCGGACCGGAATGCCCTCGGCGGCCAGCAGTTCGGCGCCTTCGACCAGCGTTGCGACCTCCGAACCCGTGGCGATCAGCACCGCGGCGGGTTTGGCGGCATCCATCACCACATAACCGCCCTTGGCGACCTGCGCGGCCTCCTCGCGGCGGATGGCGCCCAGCGTCGGCAGGGTCTTGATGTTCTGGCGCGACAGCACGAGCGCCACGGGGCGGTGCTCCTCGACGGCCAGTTTCCACGCCATGACGGTCTCATCGCCGTCGGCCGGACGCAGCACGAGCATCGAACGCTCGTCGTGGTGGTTGCGCAGGTGCTCCATCAGGCGGATCTGCGCCTCGTGCTCCACGGGCTGGTGCGTCGGGCCGTCCTCGCCCACGCGGAACGAGTCGTGCGTCCAGACGTAGACCACATGCAGGCGCATCAGCGCCGAGAGGCGCACGGCGGGCTTCATATAATCGGAGAAGACGAAGAACGTGCCGCAGACGGGGATCACGCCGCCGTGCAGCGCCATGCCGTTCGCAACGCAGGCCATCGTCAGCTCCGAGACGCCCGCCTGGAAGAATTTCCCACTGAAATCGCCCTTCGTGAACGCCTTGGTCTTCTTCAGGTAACCGTCGGTCTTGTCCGAATTCGACAGGTCGGCCGAAGCCACGATCATGTTGTCGATCTTCTCGGCGAAGACGCCCAGCACCGTCGCCGATGCGGCGCGCGTAGCCACGTCGGCCTTCATCTCGATGGACTTGTAGTCGATTTCGGGAAGTTTGCCCGAAAGGAAATCGTCGAGTTTGCGCGCCAGCTCCTTATGCTCCGCGCGCCACGACTTCTCGACGGCGGCCTGCTTCGCGGCCCACTCCTTCAACGCCTCGCGACGTTCGGCGAAGACCTCGCGGCTCTCCGCGAAGACGGCGAACGGATTCTCCGCATCGCCGCCCAGGTTCTTCACCGTAGCGGCGAAATCGGCCCCGGCGGCCGTCAGCGGCTGGCCGTGGGTCGAGACTTTGTTTTCGAAACTCTCTCCGGCGGGGCCTTTGGCGCCCTTGCCCATGACGGTATGGCCGATGATGAGCGTCGGACGCTCGGTCTCGCTCTCGGCGGCGACCAGCGCCTCGCGGATCTCATTGATGTTGTGCCCGTCGATCGACAACACGTTCCAGCCCCACGCCTCGTACTTCATGGCCACGTTCTCGGTCATCACCTCGTCGACCTTGGTCGAGAGCTGAATGTTGTTCGAGTCGTAGTACATCACGAAGTTCGACAGGCCCAGATGGCCGGCGATGCGGCCCACGCCCTGCGAAATCTCCTCCTCGACGGCGCCGTCCGAAATATAGGCATAGGTCTTGTGCGCCATCCACTCGCCGAAACGGGTGGCCATGAAGCGTTCCGCAATGGCGGCTCCCAGCGCCATGGCGTGGCCCTGTCCCAACGGTCCCGACGTATTCTCCACGCCGCGCATCACGTCCACCTCCGGGTGCCCCGGCGTCACGCTGCCCCACTGGCGCAGCGATTGCAGATCTTCGGTCGAATAGTGCCCGGCCAGCGAGAGCGTCGCATAGAGCATCGGCGACATGTGGCCCGGATCGAGGAAGAAACGGTCGCGGTAGGGATACGCCATATTATCGGGGTCGTAACGCAGGAACTCGGTGAAGAGCACCGTGATGAAATCCGCGCCGCCCATAGCGCCGCCGGGATGCCCCGACTTGGCCTTCTCGACCATCGCGGCCGAAAGGATGCGGATATTATCGGCAACGCGCGTAAGTTTTGAATTCGTTGTAGACATGGAGTTAGTATTTTATGCGTTTTAGCTGTTTATTTACGGCAAAGATAGCCAAAAAGAAATTAGCCGACTTGTTTAAGTTCCAAAATATTTGCCTTTTCTATCTTTTTCTTTGCATAAGGCAAAGTAACGGTGAACTTTCGGGCATCGGTCGAGGGGATGTCGAACATCGTGTCCATCATAATCGCCTCGCAGATCGAGCGCAGGCCGCGCGCGCCGAGCTTGAACTCGACGGCCTTGTCGACGATGTAGTCCAGCGCGTCGTCGTCGAAGGCGAGTTTCACGCCGTCGAGTTCGAACAGACGCTTGTACTGCTTGACGATGGCGTTCTTCGGCTCGGTGAGGATCGAACGCAGGGCCGCGCGCTCCAGCGGCTGCATGTAGGTCAGCACCGGGAGACGTCCCACCAGTTCGGGAATCAGTCCGAACGACTTGAGGTCCTGCGGCGTGACGTACTGCATCAGGTTCGAGCGGTCGATGGGATCTGCGTTCAGCCGCCCGTAACCCATCGCGCGGGTGTTCAGCCGCTGGGCGATCTTCTTCTCGATGCCGTCGAACGCACCGCCGCAGATGAAGAGGATGTTGCGCGTGTCGACCTGGATGAATTTCTGCTCGGGGTGCTTGCGGCCGCCCTGGGGAGGCACGTTGACCACCGTTCCTTCGAGGATTTTCAGCAGGGCCTGCTGCACGCCCTCGCCCGAAACGTCGCGCGTGATGGAGGGATTGTCGCCCTTGCGCGCGATCTTGTCGATCTCGTCGATGAAGACGATGCCGCGCTCGGCCTGCTCGACGTTGTAGTCGGCGACCTGCAACAGCCGCGAGAGAATGCTCTCGACATCCTCGCCCACATATCCCGCCTCGGTCAGAACGGTCGCGTCGACGATCGTGAACGGCACTTTCAGCAGCTTGGCGATCGTGCGGGCCATCAGCGTCTTGCCCGTGCCCGTCGGACCGACCAGCACGATGTTCGACTTGTCGATCTCGACCTCGTCCTCCTTCGGGGCGTACAGCAGCCGCTTGTAGTGGTTGTAGACCGCCACGGACATATACCGCTTGGCGGCATCCTGCCCGATGACATACTGGTCGAGGAACTCCTTGATCTGCGCCGGCTTGAGCAGTTCCTCCATCTTGAGCGGAGCCGCCGCCGGACGCCGTCCCCGTTCGGAGGCGATGTCGTTGTCGACGATGATCTTATAGCCGTTCTCGATACATTTGTTACAGATATTCGCGCCGTCCGAACCCTGGAACATGATCTCCACGTCCGTGCGCTTGGCGCCGCAGAACGAGCAGCAGTCGCCGCCGTTCTTGTTGTTGTTCTTATTCTGTGCCATGCGGTTTACTTGTCTCGTTTGGAAAGCACCTCGTCGATCAGTCCGTAATCCTTCGCCTCGCGGGCCGACAGCCAGTAGTCGCGGTCGGCGTCCTTCTCGATCTTCTTGACCGGGACGCCCGAGTGGACCGAGAGGATTTCGTACAGCTCGCGCTTGGTTTTCAGAATCTCGCGCGCCGTGATCTCGATGTCCGAGGCCTGACCCTGCGCGCCGCCCAGCGGCTGGTGGATCATCACGCGCGAATGCGGCAGCGCCGAACGCTTGCCCTTGGCGCCCGCCGTGAGCAGCACGGCGCCCATCGAGGCGGCAAGCCCCGTGCAGATGGTCGCCACGTCGGAGTTCACCAGCTGCATGGTGTCGTAAATGCCCAGTCCGGCCGAAACCGACCCGCCGGGCGAGTTGATGTAGATCTGAATGTCCTTCTCGGGATCGACCGATTCGAGGAACAGCAGCTGGGCCTGGATGATATTGGCCGCGTCGTCGTAGATCGGCGCGCCGAGGAAGATGATGCGGTCCATCATCAGGCGCGAGAAAACGTCCATCGTGGCGATGTTCAGCTGACGCTCCTCGATGATCGTAGGCGACACGTAGGCCGCGCTTACCGACTGGAAATCGTGCAGTTTCAGCGAACTGATCCCGCAGTGGTTCCGTGCGTATTTTTCAAATTCTGACATAGTCGTATTTATTTACTCTTCATATTCTGCCTTCTGCCGGTCAGGAGCACACAAGCCGCCGGAAGCATTCCGAATTCCCCATCGCCCCCGAAACCCGCTTCTTAAAGCGGGCGCGAAAACCGCCGCAAGCGATCCGGCCCCCGTCGCTCCCGAAAGCCGCCTCCCAGGCGGGCGGACGGGAGCGCAGAACCGGATGGGAAGCGTGAAAACCCACAGCCGCCCCTAAAAGCGCGTTCTTAAAGCACAAAGGACTTTGCAAACATCACGCCTGCAAAGTCCAAAGATAGATAAAATTCCGCGAAACTTAAAGTTCCTTCGCCAATTTAGCGAAATCGTCCGCAGATACGGCTTTTTCAGTTACCTTGACCTTCGATTTGACATCCTCGACGACCTTCACTTCATAGAGCTTCTCGTAAATCTTCTGGCCCTGATCCTTGTCGGCGAGAATCTTCTCGGCGTAACCCTCCAGCATGTCGTCCGGCGCCGAGGGCATGCCGTACTGTGCGAACTGCGAGGCGGCCAGCGCCTTGGCTTCGGAGAGCGCCTCCTCCTTCGAAACGGAGATGCCGTCGGTCTTGATGAAGTGCTTCTGGAGGTAGTTCCAGGTGAACATCTTCAGGAACTGGTCGAAATCCTTCTCGATGTCCTCCATCGAGAACTTGCCCTCGTTGATCGTGTAGAGCCAGCGCTTGAGGAACGCCGCGGGCATCTTCAGGTCGGCCTTCTTCACGAGATAGTCGCGCACCTGCAACGTGAAGAGGTAGTCGCTCTCGCGGCGCAGTTCGGCCTCGATCTGCGCGTCGATGAACTTGTCCAGCCCGGCTTCGTCCGTGACGCCGCCCTGCGGGAAAGCCATCTTGAAGAACTCCTCGTTCAGCTCCGGCTCGGCGAACTTGCGGATTTTGGTGATCTCCAGTTCGAATTCGGGGTTGACGCCCTCCAGTTCGTTCTCCTTGACCTGCAGGCAGGCGGCGCGCTGGGCGGGATTTTTATAGAGTTCGTTGATATTCACCTTCATCTTGTCGCCGACCTTCTTGCCGATGAAAGGCTTGCGGTCGGCCTCGTCCATCGAGATCAGACCCACGTAAGCGTCCGCAACGTTCATCTCGCCGTTGTCGAGCGTCACCGACAGCGCCTCGTCCGAAGTCACCTTCTCGGCGTCCACCAGGCGGCCGAAGCGGCGCAGGTAGTTCGAACGGTAGTCGTCGTGCATCTTCTTGTCGACCTTGATCTTGTTGTAGGTCAGCTTATCCTTGTCGGAAAGCTCCAGCTTGATCTCGGGAGCCTCGCCGATCTCGAACACGAATTCGAACTCGGTGGCGTTGTCGAAATCGAAGTCGCCCTGCTCCTCCGCGGGAATCACGTCGCCCAGATAGTCGATGCCCTCCTTCTGGAGATATTCGAAAACGGCGTTCGAAGCCTGACGGTAGGACTGCTCGGCCAGGACGCCCTTGCCGTACATCTTCTTGACGATGCCCATGGGGACCATGCCCGGACGGAATCCGGGAATGTTGGCCTTGCGCTTGTACTCGCGCAGGGACTTTTCGACCTCCTGCCCGTAATCCGCCTCGCCGACAGTCACGCGGATCAGCGAGTTATTCTCGCCGCGTTGTTCTCTTACAATGTTCATAATAAATGAATTACATTTGTTATTCTTCGTATTTCCGTTCAGAATCGGGAGGCAAAGATACGAAATTATTCCATTTCCGGCAAGACATTACCCGTAATAATACGGTCAAATTATGATATACGGTTTGTTTTTCGTACCTTTGGGGCCGCAACGCCCCCCGCTTGCCGGGGAAGGTTCTACCGAGCCGTGCGCAATTCCGTTTTGATCCCATCCGGCTTTTCCGCAGCCTTTGGAGTCGCAACGCCCCTTTTGCCAGCCGAAAGGTTTTACCGAACCGCACGCAATTCCGTTTTGATCCCATCCGACTTTTTCGTATCTTTGTGAGCTATTTTGTTCCGAAACAATGAAAACGACCCCGATATTCCTGTTTTCCATCCTGCTGCTGGGCGCATGCGGCGGTCCGGCGGCGCGCGCCAAACGCCCCGGCGCAAAGGCGCAGGCCGCGGCGGCCGTGCAGGCCGAGCCGAAAACGTACACCTACCGCATCGCGGCGACCTACCCCCACTCGACCGACGCCTACACCCAGGGGCTGCAATACGTCGACGGGACGATGTGGGAAGGCACGGGCCAGCACGGCGAATCGGTCGTTCGGAAGACCGACCTCGCGACGGGGAAAACCGAGGTCATGGTGCGCCTGCCCCGTTCGGAGTTCGGCGAAGGAATCACCCTGCTCGGCGGGAAGCTCTACCAGCTGACCTGGCAGTCCAACACCGCGCACGTATATTCGCTGGAGAACGGGAAACTGCAAAAGGTCCGCGACTTCCGCTATCCGGGCGAAGGCTGGGGCCTCACGACCGACGGCGAGAAGCTCTACATGTCGGACGGCACGGCCACGATCCACACGGTCGATCCCGCGACGTTCCGCCGCGAAAAGCGCGTGACGGTGACCTACAAGGGCGCGCCGGTCGAATACCTCAACGAACTGGAGTGGATCGGCGACAAAATATGGGCCAACGTCTACACCACCGACCAGATCGTCGTCATCGACCCCGCGACGGGCGTCGTCGAGGGCGTCGTCGACCTCGCGGGGCTGCTGCCCGAAACGGAAATGACCGCGACGACCGACGTGCTGAACGGCATCGCCTATGACGCCGAGGGGGACCGCATCTTCGTGACGGGCAAAAACTGGCCGAAACTCTACGAAATAGAAATTACCGAAAAATAAATGACGACAACGCTATACGACCAACTGGAGCGCCGCATCCTGCTGCTCGACGGAGGCTTCGGCACGATGGTGCAGGGCTACGGACTGCAGGAGGAGGACTACCGCGGCCGGCGGTTCGCCGGCTGGCCGGTGCAGCTCAAGGGCTGCAACGACCTGCTCGCGCTGACCCGCCCGGACGTGGTGCTCGAGATTCACGAAAAATACCTGCGGGCGGGAGCCGACATCATCGAAACCGACTCGTTCAACGCCAACGCCGTGTCGCTGGCCGACTACCGGCTCGAAGAGTGCGCTTACGAGATTTCGAAGGCCGCAGCCGGAATCGCACGCAGCGCGGCCGACGAGTTCACGGCCCGCAACCCGCAGAAGCCGCGTTTCGTGGCGGGATCGGTGGGTCCCACGAACCGCACGGCCTCGATGTCGGCCGACGTACAGAATCCCGCGGCCCGCGAGGTGACCTTCGCACAACTGGTCGCAGCGTATACGGATCAGGTGCGGGGACTGGTGGACGGCGGGGCGGACATCCTGCTGGTGGAGACCGTTTTCGACACGCTCAACGCCAAGGCGGCCCTCTGGGCCATCGACACGCTCTGCGAGCGGCTGGGCCGCGCGATCCCCGTGATGGTCTCCGGAACGCTCGCCGACGCCAGCGGCCGCACCCTCTCGGGGCAGACCGTCGAGGCCTTCGCCGTCTCGGTGTCGCATGCGAACCTGCTGTCGGTCGGACTGAATTGCGCCTACGGGGCCAAGCAGCTGCTGCCCTACCTCGAACGGCTGGCGGCAGTGGCCGGAACGCGCATCTCGGCGCACCCGAACGCAGGGCTTCCCAACGTGATGGGCGGTTACGACGAGACGCCCGAAATGTTCGCCGGGGATGTCGGCGAGTATATGCGTCGCGGACTGGTGAACATCGTGGGCGGCTGCTGCGGCACGACGCCCGCCCACATATTCGAATTGTCGAAAATATCCGGAGACTACGCCCCGCGGCCTGTTCCCGCGCCGAAACACATCACAACCTTGAGCGGTCTGGAGCCGCTGCGGATCGTCCCCGAAGCCAACTTCATCAACGTCGGCGAACGCACGAACGTCGCCGGATCGGCCCGTTTCGCAAGGCTGATCCGCGAAGCCAACTACGAAGAGGCGCTCTCGGTGGCCCGCGCACAGGTCGACGCCGGGGCGCAGATCGTCGACGTCTGCATGGACGACGGGCTGATCGACGGTCCGGCGGCGATGCGCACGTTCCTCAACCTGATGGCCTCGGAGCCGGAGATCGCCCGCGTGCCGGTGATGATCGACTCGTCGAAATGGGAGGTACTTCAAGCAGGACTTGAAGTGACGCAGGGTAAGTCGGTGGTCAACTCCATCTCGCTCAAGGAGGGCGAAGCGGAATTCCTGCGCCGGGCCGCGGAGATCCACCGCTTCGGCGCTTCGGCCGTGGTGATGCTCTTCGACGAGCGGGGCCAGGCCGACACCTTCGAACGTAAAGCAGAGGTTGCGGAGAGAGCCTACAAGCTATTGACGGACAACGGATTTCCGCCCGAAGACATCATTTTCGACCCCAACGTGCTGGCCGTGGCCACGGGAATCCCCGAACACGACGGCTATGCCAAAGCCTTCATCGACGCGACGCGCTGGATCAAGGAGCACCTTCCCCATGCGAAGGTCTCGGGCGGCGTGTCGAACCTTTCGTTCGCCTTCCGCGGCAACAACACGGTGCGCGAGGCGATGCACTCGGCGTTCCTCTACCACGCCATCCGGGCCGGAATGGACATGGGCATCGTCAACCCGCAGATGCTCAAAGTGTACAGCCAGATCGAACCCGAACTGCTCTGCCGCGTCGAGGACGTGATCCTCTGCCGCCGGGCCGACGCCGCGGAGCGGCTCGCGGAGTATGCCCACGGGGTGCAGCAGACGGCCCAGGCGCAGCCGCAGGCCCCCGACGCATGGCGTGCGGGGACGCTCGGAGAGCGTATCGCCCATGCGATGCTCAAGGGCGTGGCCGACTACGTGGAGCAGGATGCGCTGGAGGGTTACGAGGCGCTGGGAAGCCCGATGGCCGTGATCGACACGCTGCTGATGCCTGCCATGGAGCAGGTCGGCACGCTGTTCGGCGAGGGCAAGATGTTCCTGCCGCAAGTGGTGAAGACCGCCCGCGTGATGAAACGCGCGGTGGCGGCGCTGACGCCCTATATCGAACAGGGGTCGGCCGCGAATGCGCATAATTCGGGGAAAGTGCTGATCGCCACCGTGAAAGGCGACGTGCACGACATCGGCAAGAACATCGTGGCGGTCGTGATGGCCTGCAACGGTTACGAAATCCGGGACCTGGGCGTGATGGTCGAGCCGGAACGCATCGTCGAGGAGGCGGTGGCGTGGGGCGCGCAGTGCATCTGCCTGAGCGGGCTGATCACCCCGTCGCTCGACGAAATGGCCCGCGTCTGCGAGGAGCTGGAACGGCGAGGGCTGCGCATTCCGGTCATCATCGGCGGCGCGACGACCTCGGATCTCCACACGGCGGTCCGGATCGCCCCGGTCTATTCGGGCGTCGTGGTCCACTCGGCGAACGCCAGCCGCAACAGCCAGATACTGGCGCAGCTGCTCGGCCCCGACGGCGACCTTTACGCCGACAAGGTGAAAGCCGACCAGCAGGCCCTGCGCGAGGAGTACGCCCGCCGGCTGCGGGAGCGCGACCTCATTCCGATCGCCGAAGCGCGCGCGGCGCGGCGCGGCGCGGCGCAGCACGAACCCGTCGTGCCGCTCCACACGGGGCGCATGGTCTTCCCCGACTTCGACGTGGCCGACGCCGAACCGTACATCGACTGGAGTTTCTTCTTCGCGGCGTGGGGACTCAAGGGGCGTTACCCCGAGATTCTCGACCATCCCGAAAAGGGCGCCGAGGCGCGCAAGGTCTTCGCCGACGCCCAGGCCCTGCTGGCCCGCATCCGCGACGAGCGGCTGCTGACGCTGCAAGGGGTAGCGGGCATCTTCCCGGCACGCTCCGAGGGCGACGACATTCTGGTGACGGACGCGAAAGGGCGCGAAAAACGCCTCCCGATGCTGCGCAACCAGACGCGCGGCGAGGAGAACCTGTCGCTGGCGGACTTCATCGCACCGGACGGCGACTGGATCGGCTGTTTCGCCCTGACGGCCGGCATCGGGCTGAAGGAGCTGGCGGAAAAGTTCCGCGCCGGGGGCGACGACTATTCGGCCATCATGGCCAAACTGCTGGCCGACCGCCTCACGGAAGCCTTCGCCGAGGCCGTGCACGCCTTCATGCGGCGCGAGATGTGGGGCTACGAAACAGGCACGCCGCCCACCCCCGAGCAGGCAGTCCGCGGCCAGTACCGCGGCCGCCGCATGGCCTTCGGCTACCCGGCCTCGCCCGACCATTCGCTCAAACGCGAGGTCTTCGACCTGCTCGCGGTCGAGGTGACGACCGGAATGCGGCTGACCGAAAACTGGATGATCGACCCCGGGGAGGCGCTGTGCGGACTGATGTTCTCCGACGCCGACTACTTTTCGGTCGGGACCATCGGCGCCGAACAGCTGCTCGACTACGCACGCCGCCGCGGAATGGAGGCCGAAACCGTAAAAAAGATTATACCGAACAACGTATGAACGTCGTAGAGATCATCAACGAAGCGATCGCCTCCGGGCGCACCCGCTTCGCGTTCGAACTGCTCCCGCCGCTCAAGGGCGACGGCATGCAGAAGATATTCGCCGCCGTGGAGCCGCTGATGGCCCTCGACCCGGCTTACGTCAACATCACCTTCCACCGCGAGGGAATCAAGGAGACCGAGCGCGAGGACGGCAGCGTCGAATGGCACGTCGTGCGCCGCCGCCCCGGGACGGTGGGCATCTCGGCGGCCATCCAGAACCGCTACGGCGTGGAGGTGGTCCCGCATCTGATCTGCGGCGGACTGTCGAAATACGACATCGAGGACACGCTGATCGACATGGACTTCCTGGGCCTGCACAACGTGCTGGCGCTGCGCGGAGACAAGTCGCAGAACGAAAAGCGTTTCATGCCCCATCCGCAGGGCCACGCCCACGCCGTGGACCTCGTGCGGCAGATCGCCGACATGAACCGCGGAAAATTCATCGACGGCGAGGTCGAGGAGTGCCACCACTCGAAATTCTCGATCGGCGTGGCGGGCTATCCCGAGGTGCACGCCGAGGCGCGCGACATCACCTCGGACATCGCCCGCCTGCGCGACAAGGTCGACGCCGGGGCGGAATATGTCATCACGCAGATGTTCTTCGACAACGCCAAATACTTCGACTTCGTGCGCCGCTGCCGCGAAGCGGGGATCACCGTGCCGATCATCCCCGGCATCAAGCCCCTCTCGACGCTGCGCCACCTGGAAATACTGCCCGAAACGTTCGGCGTGAAGCTGCCCGAGGAACTCGTACGCGAAGTCAAGGCGCATCCCGACGGCGTGCGCGAAGTGGGAACCGAGTGGGCCATCGCCCAAAGCCGCGAACTGATGGCCGCAGGCGTGCCCGTGCTGCACTACTACACGATGAGCCGCACGACGAACATACAGAAAATCGTCAAGGCGGTTTTCTGACCCAAACCGATAAAACAGAGAATCAATGGAACCTGTCGAATTCCGCCGCCGCCTGCATGCGCACCCCGAACTGTCGTTCAAGGAACACGCCACGGCGGCGTTCATCGAACAGCAGCTCGACGAACTGGGCATCGAACACCGCCGGATCGCATCGACGGGCGTCGTGGCCCGCATCAAGGGCTGCAAGACCCCCGAAGGCGACCGGCGCGCCGCGGTGCTGCGCGCCGACATCGACGCCCTGCCCGTCACGGAGCGGAACGACTGCGAGTGGAGATCGCAGAACGAGGGCGTGATGCACGCCTGCGGCCACGACATGCACGCCGCGGTGCTGTTCGGCGTGCTGAAAACCTTCGCCGAGGCGCCCGATTTCCGGGGCACGCTCTTCGGGCTGTTCCAGCCGGGCGAGGAGTGCAACCCGGGCGGAGCCTCGCTGGTGCTGGCCGAAAAGCCGTTCGAGGGCTACGACGTGCGGGCCGTCGTCGGCGAACACGTCGAACCGCAGCTGGAGGTCGGGACCCTCGGATTCCGGGCCGGAAAGTACATGGCGGCAAGCGACGAACTGCGCTTCCGCGTCCGCGGCACGGGCGGGCACGGCGCCATGCGCAAGCAGCTCAAGGACCCCGTGGCGGCCGGCGCCGAACTGCTGACGCGCCTCATCGCGCTCAACGGCGAGGAGTGCGTGCTCTCGATCGGCCGCGTGGAGGCCGGGGGCGCGACGAACATCGTGCCCGACGAGATCTACATGGAGGGAACGCTGCGCACGTTCGACGAACGCGAGCGCGGCATCATCCACCGCCGCATCGAGATCATCGCCGCGGACATCGACGCCCGGCACGGCGTGAAGACCGAAGTGACGATCGGCCGCGGCTATCCGTGCGTCGTCAACGACGAGATCCTCGTGAAGCAGGCCACGGCCCTGGCCAAAGCCGAGAAGCTGAAGGTCGAGATGCTGCCCCTGCGCACCACGGCCGAGGATTTCGGGTTCTACTGCAAGCAATACCCGTCGCTGTTCTACCGGCTGGGCGTGGGCGCCGCGGCCGGACGCCCGCACACGGCGACATTCTTCCCCGACGAAGCGGCTATCGGCGTAGGCATCGCCTACATGCGGAAACTGGCCCTGCAACTCCTGGAAAAATAACGCCCGGTTCCGCAAAACGCACACAGGCCGGCCGCGACAGCGGCAAAACGGGCACAACGGAAATCCGACGGAGGACCGAAGCCCTGCAAATTTTTAAGAAATGATGAAAAAACAGAAACAACGCTCCGAAAACGGAGCACGGAAGACGGACCGCACCTCGATCATATTGAGCATGTTCCGGGAATTCCCCAACAATAAGTTCTCGCTGAAGCACCTGGCTTCGGCTTCCGGAGGCGCCACGAAAGATGGCCGCCGCGAAACGTTAGAAATCCTCGGACGCCTCTTCGAAGAGGGAGTCGTCGAGGAGTGCGCACGCGAAAAATACCGCCTGATGCAGACCCACCTGCCCCACTACGAGGGCGTGGCCGACATGGCCCCCTCGGGTTCGGTCTATGTGAAGGTCGAAGGGCAGGAGAGCGACATCTTCGTCAACCAGCGCAACGCCGCGAACGCCCTGAACGGCGACCGCGTCGAGGTCGTGGTGATGCACCGCGGCCGCAACGGACAGCTGGAGGGCGAGATCACGCGGATTATCGAACGCAACCGCAAGCCCTACGTGGGCGTGGCCGAAGTCGGGGCGCACCAGATTTTCGTACGGGCCGACTCGCGCCGCATGCCGATGGACATTTATCTCTCGAAGCGCACCTATCCCGACGTGCGCGACGGCGAGAAGGTCGTGGTGCGCATCGCCGACTGGCTCCCGGGCAGCAAAAGCCCCGTGGGAGAACTGGTCGAGCGGCTGGGCATGGCGGGCAACAACGACACGGAGATGCACTCGATCCTGGCGGAATACGAGCTTCCCTACCGCTTCGAACCCGAAATCGAGGAGGCCGCCCAGGCCATCGACGCCCGCGTCACGGCCAAAGAGATCGCCCAGCGGCGCGACTTCCGGGGTGTCACGACCTTCACGGTCGACCCCGCGGACGCCAAGGACTTCGACGACGCGCTGTCGGTGCGCAAAATAAAGGACGGCGTCTGGGAAGTGGGCGTGCACATCGCCGACGTGACCCATTACGTGCGGCCCCACTCGGTGATCGACGACGAGGCCGTGGAGCGCGGCACGTCGGTCTATCTGGTGGACCGCACCGTGCCGATGCTTCCCGAACGGCTTTCGAACGAGCTGTGTTCGCTGCGGCCCCACGAGACGAGCCTCTGCTTCTCGGCGGTGTTCACGCTCAACGAAAA
>OHDX01000228.1_pt1 | contig 13404 bp, 10 predicted proteins | sample 1567051 | NCBI WGS metagenome assembly OHDX01 (sample SAMEA3879502, study PRJEB24766) | human gut metagenome | biome: human-associated habitat; feature: feces | place: USA | collected 1985/1987
GCCTCGCCGCCGAAGGTGAAGCGCTTGCCGATGTTCTGGAACACCTGGCCGATGCTCTCACCGAGGTTTCCGGCAAAGATCGTCGGCTCGGTGGACGCGTCGTAGGTGTACTCGCCCGGCTCGGCGCAGACCTCGACGACCTTGCCCTGCTCGACGATGAGCATACACTGACCGTCGGCGACGGCGATGCGCGAGCCGCTGGTGATGATGTTCTCATCGCCGTGCGTGTTGCTCGAACGGCGGGTGGTTTTCTTCTGTCCCTTGACCGCCAGCACGTCGGCCGGCAGCGCCTCGCAGGTGAAAAATTCTTTCCACTGGTCGGCCATGACACCGCCGGCGGCTCCGGCGATCGCTTTGATAAGTCCCATAAGCATGCTCCTTTACGCAGATGTTTTTCATCATATCTAACTGTTTTTGATGATTTTTCAGCTATGCTGATAGTATAAGGCATCGGGGCCGGAAATGCTACGTTTGCGGCGCGAAAACCCCGCCGAAACCGCAAAATACGACTGAGTAGTAGACAAGGTGCACAGCCTGACGACGGTCAGGTTGTGCACCTTGCAGTATCCTCTGCCCGCGGCGCGGCGATCTCATCGAGACGGCCGCAGCGGCGGAAGAGGTCGATATACAGCATGAGCTCCTCGCGTGAGGTCACGCCGAGCTTGCGGTTGATGTTCGTGTTGTGCTTTTTGGCGGTGGCCACGCTGATGTACGCGCGCGCCGCGACCTCCTCGAGCGAGCAGCCGTCGATGTAATACTGCAGCACGGTGCGCTCCATGGGGGTGAGCGTCTGCACCCGGTCGCGGAAGCCAGCGAGCAGCTCCTCGATGTTTGGCGGGAGACCTCCGGCCGTGAGCTGCTCGGCCGTGCGCGAGCGCACGAAGGCCAGCAGCTCGTCGATCTCCGAGATGCCGGACGGGTGCTCGCCGGGGGCCTGCTCGCGGATGGCCTGCAGGCTGCGGGAGATCGGCGTCACGAACCGGCGCGACAGGTATGTCGACAGCAGCAGCATCGCCGCGAGGAACACGAGCGAGCCCGCGATCCACACCATGCGGCTGCGCGCCTCGAGCGTGCGCAGCCCGATCTCCGGCACGAGCACCACGGCGGCGAGCTTCCGCCCTGCGGCGTCGGTCGCGCCGATCGGTTCGTGCAGACCGAGATAGGTGCGGCTGCCGTCGGAATACGTATTATAATACCGGCCGGTCTTGCACGTGAGCGTGCCGTCGGCCGTGAGATACGACCCGCCGGGGCTGCCGATCATGGCCTGTCCGAGCAGCAGCCGGTCGCCGTCTATGGGGGCGAGCACCGTGACCATGCTGCCGTAGGCGCTGTCCACGGCGGGATAGGTGAGGCGAAAATACAGATCGCTGAGCTCCGCGCCGCAGATGCCGCGCACATTGCCGGCGCTGTCGAGCATCGGCACGCACAGCAGCGTCACCGACTCCCATGTGTCGGGCAGGGTGACGCGCCCCGTCCACAGGCAGCGCTCGGCGAGACGGCCGTCCGATCCGCGCAGCAGCTGCGTGTAGCCGGGGACGGCCTGCACGTTCAGCTCCGGATTCCAGCGGTTGTGCATCTGCACCTGCGTGCTGCGCGCCGTTTCCGCCGTGCCGCGAAAGCACGTGATGTGCTGGTCCGTCGCACCGATGGCGCGCAGCGCCGAATAGCGCAGGTACAGCCCCGCGCGCGAGGTCGCCGCGCCCGGCAGCGCCGTGTTGGCCGTCGCGTCCAGACAGAAGACCGCGCCGCTGCACGCGCTGGATTTCAAATAGGTGTTCAGCGCGGGATAGAGCGCCGTCTCGACGGCCGCGATCGCGCCGGGATCGTCGTTGAGCGCGGAGAACGTCCGCCCGCCGGCGGCGAGCTGCTTATCCAGCTCGCGCGTGAGCTCCTCCGACAGGGCGATGCTCTGCGCCGTGAGCTGGTCCATCTGCCCGGCAAGCGCCGAGGCGGTGTTGTGCTTCTGGATCGTCAGCGACTGGCCGAACTTTTGCGCCGTGTTGGAAAACACCCCCGTCAGGCTCACGACCAGCAGCACGGCGGCCAGGATCGCCAGCGCCATGCTGAACCAGTACAGCACGAGCCGCCGCTGCATGCTCACGCCCTGCGTCTTTGCTTTTTCCAGCACCGAGCGCATTTCCCGTAACCGGAGCATGGCTGTCACCGCCTTTCTGCCGCCTCAGCGGACGTAGGTTTTTTCAAATTGGTCGAGCGTGGACCAGATCAGCCCCTCGCGCGCGCCGTCGCCCTGCTGCTCGCAGAGCACGCGCCCGGCCGTGAGCTGCAGGCGCACCTGCTCTTCAAAGCGGGTCTCGAGCTCGAGATAATCCCTGCGCTGCGGCGGGGTGTAGAACGTGTAGCCGCTCTGCGTGTCGAGAAACGCCTGATAGAGCGAGATGTACATGGGGTCATCGAGCGTGCGCACAGCGCTGGGCAGCTCATTTGCAAACGCCGTCTGCGTGACGGGCATATAGCCAAGCCGCGTCACAAAATCGACGTTGCGCTTGGGCGCCGTGAGCCACTTGAGAAACGTCATGCACGCGCGCTCGCGCTCGGGCGTGGACCTGACCGTGCAGATGCCGGCCCCGCGCTGCATGACGAGCTTCTCCCCGCCCGCAAACGTCGGGCACGGCAGGGAGATGATCTCCACCGGCTCGGACGTGTTGTCCGGATAGGTGACGGTGTCGGCATAATACAGCACGCTTGCCGACGAGGCCACGGACACGACCGCGTCGCCCGTGCGCAGGGGCTCGGTGGCGTAGCCGCTCTTGAGCCAGACGCTGCCCGCAAGCGTTGCGCGGGCATACGGCTCCCACACCCGGCGGAACGTCGGGCCGAAGGACACCTGATCGCCGTCGAAGAAATCCCCGCCGAGGGATTCGACACCGACCTGAAAATAATTAAAATGGTAGTCGTGCACGAAAAACACCTTGCCGTCGTTCGGCGTGTCGGGGGTCTGCGCATCCGTCCAGGCGGTGTAGGCCTCCGCCGTGCGGTAGAGCCCCTCCCACGTGGACAGATCGTCGAGCGTCGCGCCCGTCGCGGCGGCGAAGCGGTCAAAGAGCGTCTTGTCCACAAACAGGATCTCCGTGCTCTTGGCCACCGGCAGCACGGTCAGGTGTCCGTTCACCTCGCCCTCGTCGAGAAACGCGGGGATGAAATCCGCCAGCTCCGCATCCGAGAAATAGTCCCGGTAGTCGACGAGAATGTCTGCGTCCGGCAGGGCCAGCACGGTCTTGGGATAGGACACGAACATGTCCGGCAGCGCCGTGGCGCCGGGCTCGCCGTAAGCCGAGGCGAGCACCGCCTCATGGATGGTGTTCGTGTTCGTGACGCTGCCGACCTGCACGCGGATGTTCTGCTCGCGGCCGACGGTCTCGTTGAACGTGTCGATGAGGTCGTTGAGCGGGGACTCGGTCTCGCCGCCGTAGACGTGCCAGATCGTCACGGTCACGGGCTCGCGCCCGCCGCCGCAGCCGGCGCAGCCGAGCAGCAGCGCAAGGGCGAGCAGCAACGCGGGGATACGCGCGCGGTGGTTCATCCGGGCACCTCCTTACAGGGTGTTTTTTTCAGTATAGCGAATTTTTGCCGTCCCGGCAACCAAAATCGGCATATTTTTTACACGTGTCTTGACATGGGGCGCGTCCCGGCGCGATCCTGACGGCGGAGCTGAGCGACGGCGAGTGGTACCTCACATCCGGCCACCCCATGCAGCGGGAGCACTACCTGTCGTTCGCGGCGCTGGTCAATGAGGACACGGTCGTGCTGCGGCGGCTCTACCCCGAGTGGGGCGCGCAGACGCGCCTGCCGTACTTCGCGCACGGCACGCTGCTGTGGTTCTGCACGCAGCACGGGCTGTTCGCGCGGAAGATCGACGCGCACAAAAAGTGAGCAGAAAACAGCAAAGGCGTCCCCGAGAGGGGACGCCTTTGCTGCGGTTTTGGATGCATTACGCGATGCCGGTGACGGTGTAGTCCTTGGCCTCGACCGCGGCCTTGAGCACGGCGTCGTCCACCGGGGCGCTGAGCGTCACGACGGCGGTGCCCGCCGTGTGGCTGACTTCTGCCTCGGTGACTTCCGGCAGCGCCTCGAGCGCCTTCTTCACGGTCGCCTCGCAGTGAGTGCACATCATGCCTTCGATCGAAATGGTCTTTTTCATTGCAGTTTCCTCCTTGATTTCGGTGGTTTCTTTGAGATGGTTTGCACGTTTATGATCGTGGCGCGTATCGCGCAGCTTGAACAGATTCAGGCGCAGGGCGTTCGTGACCACGCAGAAGCTCGACAGGCTCATGGCCGCCGCGCCGAACATGGGGTTGAGCGTCAGGCCCAGCGGGACGAACACGCCCGCCGCGATGGGGATGCCGATGGTGTTGTAGAAAAACGCCCAGAACAGGTTCTCGTGGATGTTGCGCAGCGTCGCGCGGCTGAGCCGGATGGCCGCCGGCACATCGCTCAGACGGCTGTTGACGAGCACGACGTCGGCCGCGTCGATGGCCACGTCCGTGCCCGCGCCGATGGCGATGCCGATGTCCGCGCGCGTGAGCGCCGGCGCGTCGTTGATGCCGTCGCCGACCATGGCGACCTTGCCGCGCGCGCTCAGGCGGCGGATCTCGCGCTCCTTGCCGTCGGGCAGCACGCCCGCGATCACCTCGTCCACGCCGGCCTGCGCGCCGATGGCCCTGGCCGTGCGCGCATTGTCGCCCGTGATCATGACGACGCGGATGCCCATGTTGCGCAGCTCGCGGATGGCCTGCGGGCTGTCGGGCTTGAGCACGTCCGCCACGGCGATGATGCCGAGGAGCTGCCCGCCGCGGGCGAAAAACAGCGGCGTCTTGCCGGCCTCGGCCAGCGCCTGTGCCTGCGCCTGCATGGGCGCGGGGATGTCGGCTGCGGTGCGGACGAAGTCCGCGTTGCCGCCGCAGAGCGGCTGCCCGTCGAGCGTGGCCTTGAGTCCGTTGCCCGGCAGGGCCTGAAAGTCCGCGACCTCGGCGGCGGTCAGCCCGTCCGCCTCCGCGCGGCGCAGCACCGCCTTGGCCAGCGGGTGCTCGCTCCGGCGCTCGAGCGCGCAGGCCAGGCGCAGCAGCTCGCCCTCCGTCACGCCGGGGGCCGGGCAGATGTCCGTCACGGTCGGGTTGCCGGAGGTGATGGTGCCGGTCTTGTCGAGCGCGACGATCTGGATGCGGCCGGTCTCCTCGAGGGAGGCGGCCGTCTTGAAGAGGATGCCGTTTTTCGCGCCCATGCCGCTGCCGACCATGATCGCCACCGGGGTGGCGAGACCGAGCGCGCACGGGCAGCTGATGACGAGCACGGAGATGCCGCGCGCGAGCGCATAGCCCACGGTGCGGCCGAGCAGCAGCCAGACGATGAACGTCACGAGCGCGATGCCCATGACCGACGGCACGAACACGCCGGACACCTTGTCGGCGATCTTCGCGATCGGCGCCTTCGTGGCCGCCGCGTCGCTGACCATCTGGATGATCTGCGAGAGGGTCGTGTTCTCGCCGACGCGCGTGGCGCGGCACTTGAGAAAGCCCGACTGGTTCACCGTCGCGGCCGAGACGGACGCGCCCGGCGCCTTGTCGGCCGGGATGCTCTCGCCCGTGAGCGCCGCCTCGTTGACCGCGCTCGTGCCGGCGAGCACCACGCCGTCGACCGGGATGCGCTCGCCCGGGCGGACGACGAAGACATCGCCCTTTTGCACCTGCTCGACCGGGACGGTCACCTCCGCGCCGTCGCGCTCGACGGTGGCGGTTTTCGGCGCAAGCTCCATGAGGCTGCGCAGCGCGTCGGTCGTTTTGCCCTTCGAGCGGGCCTCGAGCGTCTTGCCCACCGTGATGAGCGTGAGGATCATGGCGGCGGACTCAAAGTAAAAGTCCATCATGTAGTTCATGACGGCCTGCTCGTCGCCGCGCACCTGCGCACCCGTCATGGCGAAGAGCGCATAGGTACTGTACACGAACGCCGCCGTCGCCCCGAGGGCCACGAGCGTGTCCATGTTCGGCGCGCGGTGCCAGAGCGCCTGGAAGCCGCTGATGAAAAACTTCTGGTTGATGACCATGATGATGACCGTCAGCAGCAGCTGCGTCAGGCCCATGGCGACGTGGTTGCCGTCATAAAACTTCGGCAGCGGCCAGCCCCACATCATGTGGCCCATGGAAAAGTACATCAGCACGAGCAGAAAGCCCAGCGACCAGAAGAGTCTGCGCCGCAGCTTCGGCGTCTCGTGGTCGGCCAGCGCGTCGGCGCCGGCGGCGGGGTTCGCGCTCTGCTGCGCGCCCTTGACCGACGCGCCGTAGCCCGCGGCCTGCACCGCGTCGATGATGGCCTGGTCGGCCGCCGTGCCCTCCACCCCCATGGAGTTGGTCAGCAGGCTGACCGAGCACGCCGTCACGCCCGGCACGTGCGACACCGCCTTTTCCACGCGCGCCGAGCAGGCCGCGCAGCTCATGCCGGTGACAAGGTATTGCTTCAAAGTGGTTCCTCCTTTGCGGTGCGGCTCATTTCATGAGCTTCTGCAGCGTCGCCACCAGCTCGTCGATCACCTCGTCTTTGCCGTCGCGGATGTCCTCGACGACGCAGGTGCGGATGTGGCTGGCCAGCAGCTCCTTATTGAATGCATTGAGCGCCGCGCCCGCCGCCGCCGACTGCACGAGAATGTCCGGGCAGTAGGCGTCGTTCTCGACCATGCCGCGGATGCCGCGGATCTGGCCTTCGATGCGGTTGAGCCGGTGGATGAGCCGTTTGTATTCCTCCGGCGTGCGCTCCTTCTTGCGCTGCGAACAGCCGCAGCAGCAGGTTTTTTTCTCATCGTCCATGGTCAAATACCTCATTGTTTCCCGTATACCCCTTGGGGGTATTTTTGAATATATACCCCCGGAGGGTATTTGTCAAGAGGGCGCGTGCATGTTCTTGACAGCGGGCGCGCCCTTGCATATCATAAGGACACAACGAAAGGAGTGTCCCCATATGAAGGTATGGTTATCCCGCAATGCAAAGCGCCTCGCGGCGCTCACCCTCGCGCTGGTGCTCGTGCTGGCGCTGGCTGCCTGCGGCAGCAAGACGCAGACGCCGGAGACGTCCTCCACCCCCACGGTCGTGACGCCGCCGGTGCAGACGCCCGCAGACCCGGCCTCCGACCCGGCCCGCCCGGCCGGCACGGAGACGGACCAGCTGACCACGGTGCTCGACGACATTGAAAAGAATGTGCAGCTCGGCGTGACCGGCAGCTCGCTCAAGGCAGTACCCTACGCCGTGAAGCTGCTCGACTGGGGCGCGGCGAGCACGATGACCCAGAGCGAGATCAAGTCTGCCGTCGCCGCGTGGCTCAGCGGCAAGGGCAACGACGCGCAGGTCTCCTTCAGCCAGCAGATGGACCTGATCGACACGACCTGCCAGACGCTCATGGGCAGCGGCGCGCGTGATCTGCTCGATTCCGCCGGCTGTCAGGACGTCAAGGGTGACTGGCCGGTGCAGGCGTCCGACCGCGTTGAGGCCGTGCTCGAGGCCGTCGGCCTGCGCGGATAAACCGCGCGGAAAGCCGAAAAACAGCCACGCCCCTGCGCGCCAAAATGGCGCGCAGGGGCGTGGTTTTTGTTTTGCTGCCGGTGCTTAGCCGTGGTAGTCGCCGGTCGCGGAATCGACCGTGACGTAGGGCACGACTTTGCCGTCGATCTTCACATAGACCTGATAGATGCCGTTTCCAAGATCCTCGTAGTGGTCGGGCGTGACGCCGTAGTCTTCGAGCAGGCTCCGTTCAAACTCGGCCTTCCAGCCGTCGCTGCCGGCGTCTTTTCCGGCGGCGGGAGTCGGTGCCGCAGACGGGGCGGTGATGACGGGCGTCTCAACGGCCGGGGCCGCAGGCGTCTGTGCGGGATCGGATGCGGCGGCGGTCTGCCTGCCGCAGGCAGTCAGCGCCAGCAGGAGCACGGCGGTCAGCAGCGCGGCTGCGTGTTTGCGGTGGGTCATGGGCAGTTTCTCCTTGGTGATGGTGTTTTCGGTGTTTTCGCAGGCATTTTACATCAAAATTCGCAGAAATACCACCCTGGGGTGCAAAATTCAGATGTGAATGTTGCGCCTGCGGTCATTCTTTCAGCGTTCGGACGGAAAACGGGTAGGCGCAGGTCATGCGGTGCCAGAATTCCGGCGCGGTTTTTGCCGGATCGTCCGCCGTCGCGATGACATCGGTCCCGTCCTCGATGATGTTCTGGAAGAAAAACGCGCAGGCTCTCTGCCACTGCTCCGTACCGCAGACAAATGACTCAAGGTCCTCCACGACCAGAAAGCCGGCGTTTGCACACAGCGATTCCGCCGCGTCGTCGAGCGTCCCGGACGGTGTGGCGCACCGGCTGCGCAGCTGCGCGCCGCTGGTGCGCACGATATGCGCGCGGTCGAGCCGGTCCACAAGCTCGGCGGCGAACTGCGCGCGGTCCGCCGTGCTGAGCACCAGCAGGGAACAGGGCAGCGCATGACGCGTTTGCGCGCGGCGCAGCAGGCGGCGCCGCCGCAGTGCCGCGAATGCCTTCCGGCAGAGCGACAGGAACTGCTGCAGGCTGTATGTACCGGCCAGAACGCACAGCAGAAGGGTGCCGGCCCACGGGAGCACATACCGGAAGATGCTGATGCCGCCGTGGTAAGTCAGGTCCGTGCGCACCAGATTTTCATACATGTGCGGCACGTGTACCCAGCCGCTGTCCAGCTGGCAGAGCATGTGCAGATAGTTGTTGTGCAGGCAGACCAACGCCGTGGCGATCAGCGCAAAGACCGCCGCCGGCAGCCAGCGGAGCCGGGGCCTGTGGATGCGCGCCAGCAGCCTGCCGCAGCCGTATGCCGTCAGGGGGAAAAACAGGGCGTAACCGGCCAGCTTCAGGAAGCGGAACGCGGGCAGCCGGTCGGGATACGGGCCGATATCGAACAGCGCGCGATAACCGGGCAGCAGCGGCAGAAGCAGCAGCGCCGCGTCCAGACAGATCAGCAGGATCAGAAATACGGTATGCCATGTTTTTTTCATGTCTCGAGTCCCCTCTCTTTTTGCGGATTCTGTTCCATGATAGCATAAAAAGGCAGCCGGAGCAAACGAACGATAGACGCCATCCGGGCCCAACACCTGCGGCGGGCGGATTTTTTGCGCTTGACAGGGCCTCCGGCACAGGATATTCTGTCAGCAGAACGGAGGGGACGCGCGTGCCGGAAAAGTATGTTTTTCCTATTTTAATGCTAGTGATTTGGCCCGTCCATTTTTTCTATGTTCGTAGTGCGATTTTCAGCATCTTGAGAGCCGCCATGAGCAAGACGATGATTCGGAAACAGCGAAAGGCGCACCCCGGATTCTGGAACTGGCTGACCTACCGTGGCGTCGCATCGGCAATTCCGCTTCCGATCCGAATTTGGTACTATTGTGAACTGCTCAAATATCCGCTTGCGGCGCTCACGTTTTATGTGCTGATGTGGCTGCTCGGTGTACCGCTCGATCCGCTGCGGAAGTGGCCGGCAATCGTTGTCATTTCTTCAGAACTTCCGTTAGCCATATATTTTTTCTTTTTTACTGTGCCGGAGGCAGGAACAGGAGATCGTTTGCCTGCGTGGACGGTCAAGCACTTTTCCCCCGACCGCAGCGACGACAGAAAGCCGCGGTGATGACATGCGCGGAAAACAGAGTTCAAAAATCAGTCTGAAAAAGCGGCTGCTCAAACGGCGGCAGGCGCTGACTAGGCGCTGGAACAAGCAAAGCACGCGCCGTCATCTGCTGGTGTATCTGCTGTGTAACTTACTTCTGGTCGGCAGCCTGTACGGCTGCATTTTTGCGATTCCGAATGTGCGGGATGTCCGCACCGTCCGCACAAAAATCACGGATGTGCACTATGAGGCCGTGCGGTGGGCGCAGTGGATCGCGTTTACAACGCCGGACGGAGAGCGATTCTTCCTGCGCAGAGATTGGCGCGGCTATGACGCAGCGCGGGAAGATACTGCGCGCCTGCAGGCGTTGGCAGCAGGTGGGACGGAGCTGGAGCTGACGGTCTCCGGCCGCCGGTTTTCCTTTCTGGATATACACAGCGGTGAACAGCAGGTCGTCGGGGTACGCGCGGAACAGGAAACATTTCTGCCGGTGTCCGAATGGGTGGCAGATGTGTGCCGCTCCCGCGTGACGGACAGCGTCCTGCTGGGTGTTTATGCCGTTATAACGCTGGGCGGGCTGCTGTACCTGCTGCTTCTTAGCAAAACGTAAAAAACACCGCCGCAGGGTTTTCCCTGCGGCGGTGCTTTTCTGCCCGCGTGCGAATAGAACAAAAAATTGAATGAATAAATACTAATGTGCGCCGTTTCTCCTCAATTGCCTGCAAGCTGGAAAAACGCTGGAATATATGGGTCTTCAGACCTATAATAAGCGCATATAACCGTATCAAAAATAATTCATGTATGAATATGCTAATAATACGACGAATAATGAAATTAAATTCACCAAAAACCTTGTGTGCTTTGTCAATTGAAAAATTTACATTTCAGACGTAAACTGCACATAAGATTTTTTCCGTCTGCGGCGCACTCCTGCTGCTCCGGCGGTGAAGAATCCAATCTCACACAGAAAGAAGGCTTATCATGAAGAGGAGAATCTTGACTCTGCTGCTGACGCTGGTCATGGTGCTGTCGCTTCTGCCCGGCACGGCGCTCGCCGTGAACGACAGCAGCGCACCCGCCGTGACGTATGCCGATCTGGCAGACATCAACGGCACTGCGCTCGTCCCCGACGGCGCAGGCGAAAACACGGAACTGACCGTAGCGGACGCAGTGCGTGCACTGCTGCTGTGGACGGGCATGACCGAGCAGCAGCTCGGCTCGTTCCCGGATGACTATCTGGCTCAGGCCCGCAGCATGGGCATGATCGACGCGGACACCGACGCCGACGCGCCCTGCACGCTCGCGGCTTACCGCCAGATGAAGGCAGTCGCCGACCAGATGTATGACGCGCTGCACGCCGACAAGCTGCAGCCGCTGTACATGAACGGTATGGCGCAGCCCATCTTCCCCTACACGACCGGCGAGGTCACGGAGGGCTACAGCAACGACGAGAGCGACATCATCCGCTACTGCGTCTATGTCGAGACCAACTACGACACCGACGACGACGGCAAGCTCGACCTCGTCAAGGCGCTCGTGCAGATCCCGCGCGCAGCGATGGAGGGCAACTACAAGGCGGCCACCATCTACGAGGCGCGCCCGTACATCACCGGCTGCAACGAGAGCATGAACCCCGGCAAGAACCTCGGCAGCGAGAGCTATGACATCTCCAAGCTCTACAGCCAGCCGGACAAGCGCGTGCCCGCCGGCACCGCCACGACCGCGGACGCGGCAGCTGCTGCCGACAGTGCCGACTGGTACTACTGGAACCCGTATGAGCAGATGTACGACTACGAGGACCTCAACTGGTATGACTACTATCTTGTGCGCGGCTTTGCCGTGGTCGAGTGCGGCGGTCTGGGCACGAAGGGCTCCGACGGCTTTGAGACCTGCGGCACCGATCTGGAGATCGATGCGTTCAAGTGCGTGATCGAATGGCTGCACGGCGACCGCGTGGCCTACACCGACAAGACCAGCAACGTCGCCATCTCGGCCGACTGGTCGAGCGGCAAGATCGGCATGACCGGCCGCTCCTACGCCGGCACGACGCAGTTCGGTCTGGCAACGACCGGCGTCGCCGGCCTTGAGACCATCGTCCCCGTCGCCGGCATTGCGAGCTGGTATGAGTACACCAACTCTCAGGGCATCTCCACCAACAGCCTCGTCAACTACTCCGAGCGGCTCGGCTGGTACTGCAACGGCCGCTACCTCGATCCGGACGACTACGCGACCATCGCCGAAAAGTACGGCAACTACATGTACCAGATCCAGCAGGATCAGCTCAAGAGCAACGGCGACTACTCCGAGCACTGGGCGACCCGCGACTACACGCTTGACGCGGAAAACATCAAGTGCCCGGCGCTGATCGTGCACGGCCTCAACGACGACAACGTGCGCACGAAGGAATTTGACCTCATGTATCAGGCCTATCAGAAGGCCGGCGTGAACGTCAAGCTTCTGCTGCATCAGGATGCGCACCTGACCCCGAGCTACCCCGCCGGCAACCTCGAGTTCTACATTGACGGCGAGAGCTACAACAATGTCCTCAACCGCTGGTTCAGCCACTACCTGTGCGGCGTGGAAAACGGCGCCGAGAACATGGCCGCCGTCACCGCGCAGAGCAACGTCGACGCCTCCGTCTGGAACACCTATGACAGCTGGACGACCGACGAGAGCATTGCCCTCTCCGCCGCCGACGACACCGGCACGACCACCATCAACAGCGACTACGCCACGCAGGGCATCAACCGCAGAAACTGGCGTGACGCGCTGACCGCCGGCTCCACCGACGTGAGCGCCATGTATACCATGGATGTCGACGCCGACACCGTCATCAAGGGCAGCGTGGCCGTGAGCTTCACCGCCAGCGCCGATAACTATGACGCGCCGGAGACGACCAGCCCGCGCGGCACCGTCGACCACGACAACTATGTCGGCGACGAGACGAACGCCCTTGACCACGACAACTACGTCGGCGCAGCGTCCACTGACGGCGCTGTGACCGTGTCCCTGCCGGACGGCGCCGATCTGATCGACCGCGACGCGCTCATGGTCAGCGCCATGCTCGTCGACATCGCGCCCGAGGGCACGACGTTCCCGGCCTACAACACGCAGGGCAGCTATGTGCCCAAGACCATCACCGCCGGCGGCGCGTGGATGGGCGGCGGCCTGAGCAACTATGACTACGCCGAGCTCAACGCCACCGACGTCAGCTACAAGATCATTGCGCGCGGCTGGATGGACCTCTGTAACCCCGGCGCTGGCTATGACTCCGCCTCCGCCGGCACGAAGGTCGCCCTCAAGGTCGGTGAGAACCACGACTACACCATCTACCTGCAGCCGAACCTCTACACCGTCAAGGAAGGCCACAAGCTCGCACTCGTGATCTACACCTATGAGCCGGGCAAGGCCAACTACAGCCAGGACTACCAGATCACGCTCGAAAACGCTTCCGTCAGCGCGGAGATCCCCGTTGATGAGATCCCGGCCGTTCCGGCGCTTCCGTTCACGGACGTCCCCGCAGACACCGAGCTCTACGCCGCTGTGAAGTGGGCCTACTTCAGCGCCCCGCAGATCACGGCCGGCGTGACCGAGACCACCTTTGCCCCCGCCAACATCTGCACCCGTGCCGAGATCGTCACCTTCCTGTACCGTCTGGCCGGTGAGCCGGATGTGTCCGGCACGGCGCTTCCGTTCACGGATGTGGCCGAGGATGCCTACTATACCGACGCGGTGAAGTGGGCGGCAGCCAACGGCGTGACCGCCGGCACGAGCGCCACCACCTTCAGCCCG
>OHDX01000232.1_pt1 | contig 13297 bp, 10 predicted proteins | sample 1567051 | NCBI WGS metagenome assembly OHDX01 (sample SAMEA3879502, study PRJEB24766) | human gut metagenome | biome: human-associated habitat; feature: feces | place: USA | collected 1985/1987
CACCGCTAAACTGCCCCATCATGTACAGATCGGCCATGCCGTAGAGCATCTGCAAAAAGTACGAAAGCATATAGGGCAGGGCGAAGACCGCGATGGTCTTGAGGACATTGCCGCGTGTGAGGTCGTGTTCCATGGGCGGGGCACTTTCTGGCTGAGATCGTTTACGTACCAGTGTAGTGAAAACCCTATAACGATTGTAGAGTCAAGGTTTATGTTGGCAGCAGGGCGAAAAAGTCACGCTCGCGTTCATTTCCAATTGAATACGGGCGTGCGCCCTGCGAGCATGGCGCCTGCACTAGCCTTGCAGAAATCGATTTCGGAGCACTTGACACCGCCGCACGGCGCGCCATAATACGTGGGTTTGCGAACAACGTTTGATGGGGGATGAACCTGCGTGCGCAATCTCAAGATTCTGTTTTCCTATCTGGGGGCATACCGCCGCGATGCCATGCTCGGCGTGCTCTTTGTGACGGCCGAGACGGCGCTCGAGCTGTTTATCCCGGTCATCATGGCAAATATCATCGATGTAGGCGTGCCCGCGGGCGACATCGACTACATGCTGTTGCAGGGCACGTATATGTTGGTATGTGCCGCATTTTCGCTGGTACTTGGCTTGGGCTATGCGCGCACATCTGCTCGCGTCGCCTCGGGGCTGGGCGCTAACCTGCGCGAGGCCGAGTATCGCAAGATTCAGACGCTCGCTTTTGGCAATCTGGACAACTACGACGCCAGCTCGCTGGTCACTCGCATGACCACCGACATCACTGTTATTCAGAACGCTATCGGCAACGGCTTTCGCCCCATGGTGCGCGGCCCCGTGACGCTCATCGTCGGCTTGGTCTATGCGCTGGTGCTGTCGCGTCCGCTCGCTACGGTATTCGCGATCATCCTGCCGGTGCTGGCGATCGTACTGGGCGTTATCACCTATCGCGTCAGTCCGCTCTACCGCCAGCTACAGACCTCGATGGACCATCTCAACGGTGTGGTGCAGGAGGACCTCACCGCCGTGCGCGCCGTCAAGGCGTACGTGCGTGCCGAGCACGAGGAGGCCAAGTTCGACGCCGTCAATACCGAGCTTGCGCATACGGCGACGAAGACCTTTGGCAACGCTGTGCTCAACTTGCCGGTGTTTCAGCTGTCGATGTACGTGGCGGCGCTTTCCATTCTGTGGATCGGCGGTCGCATGATTCTTGCCGGCGAGCTCGGCGTGGGCTCGCTCACGGGCTTTATGAGCTACGTGCTGCTGATCATGAACTCGCTCATGATGATCTCCAACGTGTTTTTGCTGCTCACCCGCGCACTTGCCAGCGTGGAGCGCATCACGGCGAACAGCTCGTCGATACCGACGTTCTTGTACACAAAGCTATCGACGCCCGCCTCGCGGGCCTGATCGACAAAGGTGATCTCGGGCATGCCTGTCATGATAATGATGCGACACTCGGGCAGCTGCTCCTTGATGCGTGCCGCCGCCACGATGCCGTTTGAATCGTGTTCGGTGCACACGTCCATCAGTATCATGTCCGGGCGCTCCTTGAGCGCGACACCCAAGGCCTCGGAGGCATCGGCGATCGCGGCAACGACGGTCATATCGGGCTGGTCGCCAACGGAGCGCGCCAGGCTCTCGCGCAGGATGGCCTGATCTTCGACAATTAACACGCGGATCATGAGTTTCTCCTTTGGGACGTGTCGTTGGAGGCGAGCGGGATGGACACCGCAAGCGTAAAGGGCGGGGCGGCGTGGACTTCCAGGCTGCCGCCCAGATTCTGTGCGACATGCCTCATACCTGGGATTCCCGTTCCCTCGCGATACGATACGGGGGCCGGGGACCCGTCGTTAGAAATCGTCATGTGCGCGACGGCGTCAGCATCCGTCCTCTCCTGCCACAAGCGCACATGGACCCGATGCGCCTGCGCATGCTTGGTGGCGTTGGTCGAGGCCTCGCGGATAATCTGCAAAAAGGCAGCGGCGACACGCGCGTCCTCAGGCAGCGCACCCTCAACATCGATCTGCACGCTCACCAGGCCAAAAGCATGGACGATATCGCCCAGTTGCTCTGCCGGTTCGGTGTCGCCCCCGCTGCGCAGATCGGCAGCGATTGAGCGCAGCAGCGGGTCGATCTGCTCGAGCGACTCGTCGTCCAAGCGCCCCTCCTCCAAATAGCGATGAAGGATTGATAGGCGCTGGCCGATCACATCGTGAACGCGGGCGCGCATGCGCAGATAGGCCGCATTGTCGGCAACTTTTTTGACTTCTTCGATCTGGGCCTGGAGCTCTTGGCCCGCAAGCTCAAGCAGGTGGTTGGCCTGCGCCAGGCGGTCATGCGCATGCGCATACTCTGTCACGTCCAGACCGATTATGCGCTCGAACGAACGGCCCGAGACCATAACGCCATCGCACACAAACAGGCGAATCTCGGCGGGAGAAACCTCGACCACCGCACGCGCCTCACCAAAGCGGTCCAGGCTGATCCGCACGCAGTTCTTACCGCCTTCGGGCATTTGCATGCTGAGCTTGCGCAGGTCGTTCCATGTACCGCTCATATCGCCTAGGTCGGTGGGCATATGAAGCTCCACCAGGTTTTTGCGCATGCAGCGGTTCATGAGCAGTGGACGGCCCCTCGAGTCCAGATACAGGATGCCCACGGGAATCACGTTGATGGTTTCAATCGTCGAGAACGCGGTGATGTCCTCTTGGCGGTTACGGACGTCCATCAAGAGCGCCGCGATGGAGCGGAACAGGAAAAACGCACCCTCTGCGACAAGGACAACGGCCCACGCCGAGCCCATGGCAAAAACCACCGGCGGTGTAACGGCGGCAATGAGTAGCAGCTCGGCCAGCATGACGGGGCGACGATAGTGCACCATAAGCACCACGCCATAGGCAAAGATCGCGGCATTGAGCCACAGCACTCCGCCCATTGCCCTGGCGCAAACGTCAAGCGGCGCCACCAGATACGAGCCAGACGACGCGAATAAGATGAGCGCCGAAATCATCAGGTGAAGCACAAGGCTCGTCTCGTAGGCACAAATCACCTTACGGTTATAGGACGAGCGGCGCGATGCGATGAGCGGGACGTGGATCGTCTGCAGACACGCAGCCAGGGCAAAGACAACATCGAGCGCAACGATTTGGGGAAGGATGAGCGAAATCTGCATCGTCACTCACCCGCCCTCGGCATCAAGACGATCATGCGCAGCTGGCCGGGCTCGCCCTCAAGGCGGTATGCCACGTTGCGCCCTTGCAGAGCGCTTTCGAGCTCTTGCGCAGCGGGCGTCTGCGAAAGATCTTCATCATCGTTGGAAAAAAGCGTGGCGCGCAGCTCGACACTGCACCGGTCATGGTCGCCCAAGTGATACATAAGCGCCGGATGGTCGGTGGTGTAGGCAAAAAACGCAAAGTCATACACGCAGTCGTACAGGGCGCTTACCGTACTGGCGTGCATCGGGCGCCGTATGGCGATAATCGAGGCGCAATCGACATCGATGGTGCGCAGGTCACTTGCGAGCTCGTTGGCGATGAGCTGAATGCGGTCGCGGTCAAAACCGCTCTCCCCGTGCTGTGCCAACGTGAGCGACCCCTTGCGTTTGCAATAGGCGACGAGCATCTTGGCGCGCTGCAGCATGCGGTAACGCTCGTGCGAAGATGCCTCATCGGTCAACGGCGGCAGCGAGCTCAGCAGGTCGTACATCCCTTCGAGCGCACGGGCAAGCGCTTGGTCCACGTCTTGGACCAGCAAGGTCTCGGCCTCTTGATCTGCCAGGTGCGTCTTAAGGTCGTAGTCGGCGGCGAGCAGCTCGTTTTGACGCTGCAGTTCCATGCGACGATGTGCCAGTTCACGGTTAAGCTCGTTGAGCTCCGACACGTTTTGGGCAAGCAGGGCCGATCCGCCCAGCAGTGGAAAGGCACGGTACATCACATCGGGATCGGACGCCACGGCAAAGGCATGGGCGCGGCCGTGCTCCTGGGTCCGCAACTCCTCGTGCACGCCTACCGGCGTTGGCTTTGACACCGGCGTGGCATAGACCTCCTGCAGGTCGCGCGTTAGAACTTTGAGGTCGAGCGGCAAGGTGTCGAAGATGCCAGCAATGTCGTGATATGACGGAATGACACCGCAATCAAGACAGATTTCCATCGCCACCACGCACAAGACGCAATAGACGAGCGAGAAGTTGAGCCTCCATGCCCAGGGCACGCGCAGAGCATACGAGATGGCAAAGAACGCGGCACCCAACAAAACAAGCGCCGCCGTGCCCGAAAAGCGCTGAATGCGAAAGGACGAGGACCGACCCACCAGGATAAAAAAGGCCGCGAAGTTAAAGGCCGTCCACACCAAGACAGCAAAATAGCCCCAGCCATATGTGTAATCGTTGCTCCAGGTGTCGCTTGCACGGTCAAAGTGGAATACCTGCCGGTGGAAATCGTTGGTGAGCACAAAACCGATAAGTAGGATGGCCACGACCCACAGGATGCTGCGATAGCGACGGCCCGCACGGTGTTGTTCCAGCCCCGCAAGGCGCAGGCCGCACAGCTGGTAGAGCAGCGGAATGATCGTCATGGGCACGTAGTACAGGTACCACAGGATCGTGGCGTAGACCGGTGTGAACGACTTGTATTTGAGGATGACCTCAATCATCCAGAGGGCGCAGATGGTGGCGACGGCAACAAGGCGGCGGCGCAACACATAGTCCAAACAGCGCAGATAGACCGATACGCCCCAGATCGAAAATATAATTGCGGCGACAAGCAACGGGAGAGAGCTCGAGTGGACGAGCGCATCCACGACCTCTTCGGACACCTCGCTATAGGCGGGCACGGTGTTGGAAAGTTTGGGGTCGGAGGCGAACAACGCCGGCAAGACTGCCAAAAGCATAAGGAACAGCGCGGTAATGGCGCCGGCGATAACAAAGACGCGGCGGCGATACACGCCATGCGATATGCCAACAAGGAATCGCGGCATGGCGAACAACCTGCCGCCCCTGGGATCCGCCACGGGTGCGGATCGGGCGGCCGCGTGGCCGATATGTCGCTCGCAGGTACCCATAGTGCTTTTAGTGTACCGACAGGCAGGCCCAAAAAGCGGGCCACATGTCCCAAAATCCGCCGACGGCGAGGGACGTCGCCAGCGACTAGTCGTTTAAGAACGTCCCCAATGACTAAGACAAAACGAGCGAGGATTTTTGGACGCCCAAATGGCGAGAGTGGATAATCTCCCACTTTGAGCCCACAAACAGGCTAAAAACGGGAGATTATCCACTCTCATTCTGCGGGTACTCATTTAAGTGCGTCCCCAATGAGTGCTTTCACTTCTTAACAAAACGCCCGGCGGGCATTAACTGCTCGCCGGGCGTTTTGGTTAGGAGGCTATGGTCGTTGGGAAGCCTTAGGCCAGGTCCTCGCCGTTCGTCTCGATGACGTGTTTGTACCAGTCGAAGCTCTTCTTTTTGGAACGTTTGAGGGTGCCGTTGCCCGCATCATCGCGGTCGACATAGATAAAGCCGTAGCGCTTGGACATCTCGCCCGTGCCGGCAGATACCAGGTCGATCGGGCCCCAGGTGGTGTAGCCCAAAAGGTCTACGCCGTCCTCGGTCACCGCATCGCGCATAGCGGCGATGTGCTGGCGCAGGTAGTCGATGCGGTAGTCGTCGTTGATGGAGCCATCCTCCTCGACAACATCCTTGGCGCCCAGGCCGTTCTCGACCACAAACAGCGGCTTCTGATAGCGGTCGTACAGATCGTTGAGGGTGATGCGGAAGCCCAGCGGATCGATGGCCCAGCCCCACTGGCTCTGCTGCAGGTAGGGGTTCTTGGCGCCGGCGAAGGCGTTGCCCTGGGTCTTCTCGACATCGGGGTTGTCGGCACCGGCAGAGCAGCGGGTGCTGTAGTAGCTAAAGCTGATGAAGTCGACGGTGTTGGCGGCCAGGACCTCGCGATCCTCGTCGGTCATGCCCACATCGATGCCTAGGCGCTCAAGCTTCTTGATGGCATAAGCCGGGTAGTAGCCGCGGCTCTGGACGTCGACGAAGAAATAGTTGCTCTGGTTGTCAATCTGCGCCTGGCGCACATCGCCCGGACGGCAGCTGTAGGGGTAGTAGCTACCTGCGGCAAGCATGCAACCGATCTTGACCTCAGGGTCGATCTCGTGAGCGATCTTGGTTGCCCAAGCGCTGGCGACGAGCTCGTTGTGGGCGGCCAGGTACTCGACGGCCTCCTTGTTCTCGCCCTCCTCAAAGACCAGACCGGCACCCATAAACGGCAGGTGCAAGATCATATTGATCTCGTTGAAGGTAAGCCAGTACTTTACCAGGCCCTTGTAGCGGGTGAAGATCGTGGTCGCGAGGTTCTTGTAGAAGTCGATGAGCTTGCGGTTGCGCCAGCCGCCGTACTCCTTGATGAGGTGAATCGGGCAGTCGAAGTGCGTGATGGTCACAAGCGGCTCGATGCCGTGCGCCTGACACTCGCGGAACACGTCCTCGTAGAAGGCCAGGCCGGCCTCATTGGGCTCGGTCTCGTCGCCGTTGGGGAAGATGCGGGTCCAGGCCAGGCTCATGCGGAAGGTCTTAAAGCCCATCTCGGCAAAGAGGGCGATGTCCTCCTTGTAGTGGTGATAGAAATCGATGCCGGTCTGCGCGGGGTAGTAATAGCCGTCCTCGAAGTCGAGCATCTTGCGCTGGCCGGAGACCACCGCATAGCGCTCGGGGCCGTGCGGCGCCACGTCCACGTTGGCCAGGCCGCGGCCATCCACGTCGTAAGCGCCCTCGCACTGGTTGGCAGCCGTCGCGCCGCCCCACAGGAAGTCTTTACGGAAAGCCATGCATCAATCCTTTCACACGCTGTTTGTCGTGGTTTCAGTATCCCCGTAAGCAGCGCGCTACTCAACGGCAACGACGCAGGCCGACACTTCTTTTCGCACACGGCGGCCCGGCAGCCGCCCCTGCCTGACACTTTCTGATACCGCCGCCCCCAACCACCACAAAGGGGATAGGCACCTTTGTGGTGGTTGGGGGCGGTTTGTCTCGATCTGTAACAGGTAGGCAGCCAAAACCGGGCTTGGTGTTACAGATCGAGATTTTCGGGCAGCCCCCCGCAGTTTGTCTAAATCTGTAACAGGTAGAGACGATTTAGCCCGCTAGATGTTACAAATCGAGACGGAAGATGCTAGTCGCAGGCGATGTCGAGGCTCTTGCCGACGAGGCCCACGTAGCCGCCCTCGGCAGCCTTGGGGCTATCGGCGTGGCAGAGAACCCACTTGTCGGCCTTCCAGTAGCAGTAGCTGTCGCCGGCGGCGGGCATGTCGGCTGCGGCCTCGGGGCGCGGGCCATTGGTGCCCGCCGGCAGCGCCACCATCACCTGGAAGCCGCCGTCGTCGACCATGCAGGGCGTGTAGTGGAGCGTGGTGTTGAAGACTTCGACGACCGTACCCGCCGGCACGCGGAACGCCTTGACGCACGCAGTGTCGAGCTTGCCGTCCTCGATCTCCCAGCGATGCGCCACGAGCAGGATAAAGTCGCGGGCGCCCAGGTTAAACTCGCTGGCGCGGTGATACTCCAGGCAGTTGAGCTGCGTGTTGTGGCCGTTGCACCAGCCCAGCTGGAAAGGACGGCCGCCAAACATGAGAAAGCCCAGTTTGTCGGCACCCTTGACGCCCTCGAGCTCCGACGCGCTTGCTACGTACTTGCTGCCCTCGGGAATGGGCGTGGCAGAGAGCGCCTCGAGCACGGGCGACGTGAGCTCGGACGGAACGTCATCCCAAACGTTGCCATAGGATTTGAACTCGGGATCGTTGACAGAATAGATATGCATGTTCGCTCCTGTTCGTAAATGTGACTATACGAACATTCTAGAACAAGCATGAGCGATTTTGAACGCTCGTCCCGACCACTCAACAAAAAGGCGCCCCGCATAAGCGAAGGCGCCCAATGTGCGCGCTTTGGGCGATAAAGCCCTTACGCCTGCTGGTAGTGCAGGTGCTTCTCGTCGATATCGGCCAGGTCGCGGTCGAGATAGCGACGCGCAAGCCAGTTTGCCATGGGGAGGTTCTGGTCCAGGTAGTTACCGCACTCCTCGGGAGCAGCACCGGGGACATCGCCCTCAAAGCCCGCGACAAACTCGAACAGCTCACGCACGAGCGGCAAGATCTCCTCGCTCGTCACCTCGCCAAAAACGACGAGGTAAAAGCCCGTGCGGCAGCCCATGGGCCCAAAGTAGACAATGCGGCTCGACCACTCGGCATGATTGCGCAGGAACGTCGCGCCCAAATGCTCAATCGTGTGGCACTCGGCCGTGTTCATGACCGGCTCCTTATTGGGTGTGGTCAGGCGCAGGTCAAAGGTGGTGACGGCGGCGTCGGTCGCCGGATCGCGGTCGATGCGGCTCACATACACGCCGGGCTCGAGCAGCAGATGGTCAACGGAAAAACTCGCGATGCGCTCCATGGCAGATCCTCTCGGTAGTCAATTTAGGACGGGGCTCTTTTAGCTGGTCACAACAATCGTCACCAATAATAGCAGTCAAAAAAGCCCCGTCCCAAATGAGCTACGCGGGACGAGGACCGAGTGATTATTTAATCCCCGTCCCAGAAATATCATTCTAGGCGGTGTACGCGATTGTAGATTTCACGGCATGGCGCCAGCCGGCGATCTTTTTGGCTCGCACGTCGGCAGGCATGGCAGGCTCCACGATGCCGCGGGCGCCGTAGACGTCGACGACATCGCGCGTGTACATGCCCAGCGCAATGCCGCAGGCCCAGGCCGCACCCAGGCCGCTCATCTCGTCGTTGCTCGCGATGCGGATGGGCGAGCCAACCAAGTCGCTCTCAAACTGCATCAGGTACGCGTCGCGCGTGGGACCGCCGTCAACACGAAGCTCGGCCAGCGCCGCACCCGAATCCTCGACCATCGCATCGATGACGTCGAAGATCTGATAGGCGATCGACTCATCGGCGGCCTTTACGAACTCCGCACGGCCCGTGGTGCGCGTCATGCCAAAGACGCAGCCCTCGGCATCGCTCGCCCAGTGCGGCGCGCCCAAGCCGGTAAACGCCGGCACAAAGTAGACGCGGCTCGCCGGATTGGCGGCGTAGCACAGGTCGGTGACTTCCTCGGGATTGTTGATGAGCTCCAGGTCGTCGCGCAGCCACGTCTTGACGGCGCCGGCGTAGCTCACGTTGCCCTCGAGCACATACTCGGTCACACCGTCCATACGCCACGCAAGCGAGCTCGAAAGCCCGTGCGAGCTGGCAACGAACTCGTCGCCGACGTTCATCATGACCGAGCTGCCGGTACCATAGGTCGCCTTGGCCATGCCGCGGCTATGGCAGCCCTGGGCAAACAAGGCGGCATGGCTGTCGCCGAGTACGCCGTGAATGGGCACGGGCGCCGGCAAAAAGCCGCCCAGGTCCGTCATGCCGAACAGGCCATCGGAATCGGTCACCTGCGGCAGGCAGGCCACGTCGACGCCAAAGGCCTCGCACACCGGCTCGCTCCAGCAGCCACGGCGCAGGTCAAAGAGCTGCGTGCGGCTGGCATTGGACCAGTCGCAGCGAAACTCCGCGCCGCCCGTGAGCGTCCAGACCACCCAGGCATCGATGGTGCCCAGGCACAGCTCGCCTGCCGCCGCGGCCTCGGCAGCCGTGGGAACGTTCGCAAGGATCCAGGCCATCTTGCCCGCCGGATAGTAGGGCGAGAGCACCAGGCCCGTCGTGTCGCGCACCAGCTCGGCCACACCCTCGCGCGCGGTCAGCTCGTCGCACAGCTCGCGGGCGCGGGCGCACTGCCACACCACGGCGTCGCACAGTGGCTCGCCCGTCGTGCGGTTCCATGCAACGGTGGTCTCGCGCTGGTTGGAGATGCCGATGCCGGCGACGTCGGCCGGATCGACCCCGGTCTCCTCCACCACGGCACGCGCCACGGCCAGAACATTAGCGGCAATCTCGGCCGGATCATGGCTCACCCAGCCGGCCTCGTTGACAATCTGGCGGTGCGAGCGATCGGCACGATGAATCAAATGACCGCCCTCGTCCACCAGCAGCGCCTTGGTGCCCTGCGTGGATTGATCGATTCCGATGATGTATTTGCTCATGTACTCTCCCATTCCTTCCGCCAAATCGAAGACGACCCGACGGACAAGGAGCGAGCGGCCGTCAAGTGCCGCAGATTGCCGTGAAAGAGGAGCGCCGCGTACTCTGTGTACGCAAGCGACGGTTTGAACGGCAAGGTGCGGTGCTTGGCGGCCGCGCAGCGTCTGTTTCTACTAGTTGCCGAGGAACTCGGCGACCGTCTTGGCAATGCCTTCGCCGGTGAGGCCGTAGTGCGCAAAGACCTCGGGGCTCGTGCCGGTGATGACCGGCGCGTCGGGCAGGGAGAGGCACTTGACCGGACGCGGGCAATGCTCGCCCACCACCTGCGCGACCATAGAACCCAGGCCGCCGAAGGGGCTGTGCTCCTCGACCGTCACGACGGCGCGCGTGGCACCGGCGGCCTCAATCACGGCCTCGGCGTCGAGCGGCTTGACGCAGTACATGTCGAGCACCGTTGCCGAAATGCCCTGCTCGGCCAGCAAATCGGCGGCATCCACGGCATGGCGGACCATCTCACCGGTGGCGACAAGCGTCACATCGGTGCCGCGGCGAACCCAGGTGGCACGGTCCATCTGGAACGGGCACTCGTCCTCGGTATACACGTCCTCGACCGGGTTGCGCCCCACGCGGATGTAGGCCGGCTTGTTATCGTTGACCAGGGCGCGCACGAGCTCGGCGGTCTGGAAGCGGTCGCTCGGCAGATACACGCGCATGTTGGGAATCGCGCTCATGGCGGCGATATCCTGCGCGGAGTGGTGGCTCATGCCCAAGGCGCCGTAGGACACGCCGCCCGAGATGCCGATGAGCTTGACGTTGGTGTTGGAGTACGAGACGTCGACCTTGCACTGCTCATACGAGCGCGTGGTCACAAAGGACGCCGGCGAGGCGGCCCAGGCCTTCTTGCCGCACGAAGCCATGCCGGCGGCGATGCTCACCAGGTCCTGCTCGGCAATGCCGACCTCGACGGACTGCTGGGGATACTGATCAAAGAACGGCGTGAGCGACGCGGAGCCGCGGGAGTCGGAGCACAGGACGACGATGTCCTTATCGGTCTTCGCGGCCTCGAGCAGCGTGTCGCAGATAACCTTGCGATTGGCGATCTTGTTAGCCATTGATGGCCTCCTTATGGGCAGCGAAATCGGCGATGATCTGGGCATATTCCTCATCGTTGGGCAGATGATGATGCCAGGAGGCCTTGTCCTCCATAACCGGCGAGCCGTAGCCCTTCACCGTGTTGAGGATGATGACCGTGGGCTTACCCTTGGTCTCGGCGGCCAGCGTCAGCGCGGCGTCGATGGCCTGGACGTCGTTGCCCGGAATGGAGAGCACGTTCCAGCCGAAGGCGGCCCAGCGCTCCTCCTGCGAGTCCTGCTTCATAACGTCCTCGGTGCTACCGCTGATCTGCAGGCGGTTGCGGTCCACGAGCGCGCACAGGTTATCGAGCTGGTAGTTGCCGCCGCTCATGGCGCCCTCCCAGACCGAGCCCTCGGCAAGCTCGCCGTCGCCCATGATGGTGTAGACGCGGTAATCGCGGCCGTCCATCTTGCCGGCGAGCGCCATGCCCACGGCCACGGGCAGGCCGTGACCCAGCGAGCCCGAGTTCATCTCGATGCCCTTGAGCTTGTTGTTGGGGTGACCGATGTAGGGGCTGCCGAACTTGGAGAAGCGGGCCTTGACGTCGTCGAGGTCAAGATAGCCCTCGTGGCAGAGCACCGCGTAGTAGGCTTCCATGGCGTGGCCCTTGGAGAGCACGAAGCGATCGCGGTTGGGATCGTCGACGGTCTCGGGCGAAATGTTGAGGTGGTTGGCATAGAGGGTCATGAGGGCGTCAATCACCGACATGTCGCCGCCGATGTGGCCGCCGGCGCCAGCCATGATGATATCGACGCAATCGCGGCGAAGGTCCCAACGCAGGGACTCAAGCTCTTCGATAGTTGCCATTTCTACTCTCCTCGCAGGTAGGCTTTGACGTCTTCTTCAATCGGGTCGTATAAGTCGGGGGCAATGCCGATGTACTTGCACGCCTCATAGAGCACCGGCACCACGTTGGCGTGAATGGCGACGCAGTGGTGGATGTAGGGACCCTCGACGATCTTGGCCTCGAGGCGCTTGAGGTTGTCGACCTCGACCCACAGGTAGGTGCCCATGCCGGCCGGGCCGTCGATGCCGCGGGCGTTGCCCAGTAGCAGCGAGTACTCGCCGTTGTCACCGTCAAAGCGGGCAAGGGTGAGGTCGCCGTGCTTGGCCTCGGCCGTCAGCGCGCCGGGGTGATCGAAAGCCAGCGGGTAGGTGAGCTTGGGCTTGACGGCCGCGCAGCTGCAGGGCCAGGGGCCGCAATGCTGCAGCAGCTCGCCGTTCTCGTTATCGGGATGGCGCACGGTCCAGTCGGCGAACATGCCGCGGTGACGGCCCAGGTCGGCGGCCTCGACCATCAGCGCGGTGATGGCGCCGTGGATATCGGTCTCGCATACGATAGGAATGCCCATCTCGTTGAGGATGGCGTTGGCGGCGCAGGGCATAATGCCCAGCTCGTCCTGCAGAGCGTTCCAGCACTGAATGGCACCGGCGTTGCAGCCATACTTCTCGACCAAGCGCTTCATGGCGATGGCAAGACCGGCGACCGCGGGGACCTTGTCCTCGGGGATGCAGATCTCAAAGCTGTCGTTGATGTGGGCAAGCATGGCGGCCATGGCCTGCTCGTCGGCCTGGGCGTCGCGCACAGCCTGGACAAGTTCGGTCATGGGGATAGGCGAAAGCTGGATGTTGAACTTCTCGAGCAGCTCGCCCTCGTTGCACATCGTGGACCAGAAGTCGAACGGACGCGGTCCGATCTGAACGATTCTAGTGTGACGGAAGGTATCTACCACATTACATACAGCAAGGAAATCCTGAATGCCGCGCTCAAATTCCGGATCGGTCAGACGGCAGTTCGTCATATAGGTGAACGGAACACCAAAACGGCGCAGCACTTTTCCGGTTGCGAACAGACCGCACTGGCTGTCACGGAGACGCACACCGTTCTCATCCGGTCTCTCATCGCGCGGTCCCCAGAGGAGTACCGGAAGACCCATTTCTTTTGCCAGTCTTGCACAGACATATTCCGTTCCGAAGTTGCCGTGCGGGAAGAAGATTCCCTTTACGTTCTCACGGCGGAATTTCTCCTGGATTTTCTCACGGTCCGCCTCATCGTAAAACAGCCCCTCCTCATTGATGTCTGTGATA